>JAAUXU010123927.1_pt1 | contig 10795 bp, 10 predicted proteins | sample 7278151 | NCBI WGS metagenome assembly JAAUXU01 (sample SAMN14350113, study PRJNA611818) | marine sediment metagenome | isolation source: surface marine sediment (1.8m) | place: French Polynesia: Moorea | collected 2018-08 | reverse complement strand
CCCCCCCCCCCCCCCCCCCCGCCCCCCCCCCCCCCCCCCCCCCCCCCCCCCCCCCCCCCCCCCCCCCCCGGCCAAGGTCAGTAGGCACTCATCTTAGAAACCGAAACTTTCATTAAATAAACCGATCTTTTTCGGTCCATTGAGGTCTGACATCACCATGCCTGCCACTATGCCTAGTTCCATTTCGTTGAGTGAACAGACACCACTGATATAGGATGCTAAAAGCAAGTGAAAGCATAGTAAAACCGAAGAAAAGAGTAGGTCAGAAAAGTGAAAAGGTAAATCAAGAAGCTGAGTAAAATCCCAAGTACGTAGGCAACATGAGTGAATCCCTACTATAAAAGAGTATATCCAAGGCCTTTTTTTGCACCCCTACCTGCAAGTAGCTGCTGCTGCTGCTACTGCTATTGTCGAGCCCAGAAATTGGACTTGTTGCAATTTCCTGCTCCCTCTGTCTCTCCGGCTTCTTCATCGCCGTCTTCTCCGCCTCGGTTGCCGTCGCCCCCGCTGCGACATCGCCAGCAACAGCCGCGTCCGCCGTCGACCACTGTTGCTGCCGTCGTCGTCGTAGTCTTCGTCGTCTTCGTCGTCGCCCTCCTCGGTGTCCCACTTGTTCTTCCACGCGGTCGTGGTCCATTTCTTGGTCCCCTCTAACTTTGTTGCTTCTGCTGCTTTCTCTTTTTTTGACTGATGGACAAAAGTCGGCGATTCCTCCACTTTCTCCGGCGATTTCGCACACCTCGATCTCATCCATTTCTCTGAGGAGAGCGAGATTGCGCTCACTCTTATGGAGCCGCCGGCAGCTCCTCAGTGGCCCGTTTGCCATTGGCATATTTTTTGCTTGCCAAAGTTTGTCTTTTTTTGCAAATGCTGTCACTTGGGCTCAAATTTCCAACCTTCTGGTGCGTAACTCGAGGTTTTTTTTCGCACACTCGCATGGGAGAACAACCAAGTGCGCAAAAAAAGCACTCGTTGCGTCTTCATCCGGAGGAAAGAAAGATTTGGAGTGCAATCTTGATAAATTAAGATTCCTCTGTGCAATAACGACCAGGAAAGTCAATATTGAATGAGCTCAAATAATCAACGTCAGCCGATCCAGGCCTCCCTGATAGGCCTCTTTTTTCTGACTCACCCTGTATGGGGCGAATTCCATTTTCCATTCCAGGGGAGAGATCAAAGAGAAGATTTATGACTCTTATTCTTTCCTCCACACAAAGTTTTTGCGTTGACCTTTTTTTTCTTTCCCCACCCCACCTCTACTTTTTGGGGCAGAAACCCAAGATGCGCTTTCATTATGTTGGGTCAACACGGGAAAAAACTCGACGAGACAATTAACGACTGTGTGGGAATGTCTCTCTCTTTATCGACACTCGAGAGCTTCTCCTCCTCAGCTCACCCTTGGGGGATTCTCTATTCAATTGGATTTGTGATGCTTTCACAATGTTATTCTGGGGTTTCCCCCTTTTCTTCTGGGTGTTTACGACAAAGAAGTAACTTCTTTTCTCGGTCGTGTAATGAGAGGAGCTTCTCTAGAAACGGCTTAAGGCGTATTTACACTGACAGAACTTCTTCTTCACCACTGACAGAACTTCTTCCGTATGAGAGGCAGAAAAAACTTGTCAAAGAACGAGAAAAAGAAGTCCCTTCACGCCCGAGGGACTTTTACAGCGCGTCCCTCTTCGCCTCCTTCGACTGCCATCATTTTTTTTAACGCCGACTCCTCCTTCCACCTCCTGGAGACGCGCGCTGAGCCAGGACTGGACTGACCTTGCCCGCTTCTCGCACGTCCAAGTCGATGGCATCGCGAACGACGTCTTTCTCTGGCTCCCCGCACGTAACTGAGGGGGCCTCTTTTGTTCCCCTCGCGGCCTCGCTTGTTGCGCGCTCGCTCGCAGGTAGCCGGAGGACGGCGAGGAAGCTGGCTGGGGTTGAGCTGGCAAGACGTTGGCCACCACGGCCTGGGACGCCGCCGGACACCACTTCAGCCGGGTGCGATGGCCGGAGACTGTGCGCCCTCCGGCACCGCCAGGCGCGCCAATTCCCCGTCTCTGGCAACGACGTGGTCGTCGTCATCAACAACGACGTCATCATCTCTACCCGCATGTCGTGACTGTTGTTGTCACAGCAAGCGAAATCGGACGCAGAGAGAAGTGACACTCACTGTATGCATATTATTATGATTGCTGCTCCGCTCAACTCTGTGTGGATGCAGCTGCTCTTCGGGACATCCTTGACTGAGTCCTACCAGGGCAGAAGGGACACCAGCAGCAGGTTCTGTTCAGCAATGATGATGAGTCAATGACGTCACACACGAGAAATTGGAATTCCGGCGAAAAGAAACATTTCTCCCACATCGACAGGACCTTGGGCGTGGATGTTGACATGCTGCAACACCCGGTATTGCTGCCAGGGGTCTTGGTAGTGTGGAGACTCTGTCAGCTGCAATTGCCCAACTCAGGCAATCATCTGTCAGTGATGCTAGACAAACAAACCTGCTTTCTTACGCACCATTTTAGCAGCCTCAACCATCTCGACGTCCCCCTCGCATACCCCTGGGCCTTAGGCCTGACCCCTCCTCATTGGCCTCATTGCGGGTCTGTGCCCACCCCAGGCCCAATCATCAGGGTATTGGAATCTCGAACTAAAGAATGACAGCCGCGGTACTGTGGAGAAGGAATGAGGACAAGCCCGGTCCGGCCCGGCCCGGCCCGGCCATCCAGCGGCCCGAAGGTGAAAATCATCTCCTGTCCGATCCACCCTGGGCCAACGCCCACAGTCAGACCTAACTTGCGATCAGCTCAAAATGCTGCAGGTAAGATGCCTTAGGCCTGTACGGCCTAGAATCTTGAGGAATATTCTCACTGGTCTTGACCTTCCTGATGTTAGTTTCATAACGTTAGGTACATAATCCTGTATGTAGTGAGGGAAGCTAGCCCGCTAGCCTGACTGCCCATCCCACCCCAGGGCTCGACAGCATCGCCACCCGACCTGGCCGAGGCTCGGTTTGCAAAAACACAGGCCCGTCTCATCCTTAAGTACAGGTTGTCTCAGAAAAGTTGTAGCTCAACCTTTTCAGGCTTATTCAGAGTCTTCACACACATGATGTAGAAACTGGAAGTTCGTGAGGAAATACTACTAAATGATTTGTTTCATTCCGCGTCAACGTATGACCCAGTGACAACATTGTGCATGGTACAAAGCTTGGTCAGGTGCAACAACGTCATCCAGTTCAACCTGGGCTCTCGGGCACGTGTGCCCAGTGTTCCCATGTTTGAATCTTCCACGTACACAAAAACACATTCGAAGACATATGAGCTCAAAGACAGTTGACGTAGGAAAAAACAACATTTACACGCCCTGACTTTTGCCATGCAATCTTAATCCTAATAATACACAGCCGTAAAGTGCGAATTGGGGCACCCCATGGGGCACTTCATTTAGCACCCAGTGCCAAACATGATACCCGGGTACTGCAATAGGAACGGGTCGCAGCATATTCGGATCAGTTTCCACAAGGGATAGGCAGGATTGCTTTATGCGGTGACTTGGTTGAATTTTCATGAGTAAAATTAACCTGTGTTACTGCTTTCTGAATTGCGAGTACCAAGGCGAGTACCGGGGTACTTTATTTCAAGTTTTGATAAGGTTTGCAAACCCTCGAGTGGAGTATACAGTACCTGGGTACTCTGATCCGCCCTTCACGATACTTGGTCATCCATAGGCAATGCAATTTTAATTGCCGTAAATGAGGAGGTAATTTAGTTATTGATTCAGAATGAGGAGAAGCAGCTCAATTTCTGCAGGGAGAGTAATGAATACCTGTTGGAGTTGAGACACCACCCTTGAATACCTGCAGGTACATCTTGAATATCGGCCTTAGGCAGTCCTGGAGGCTCTTGAAATTCCCCCTCGTCTCCTTCAGACACGACCTTAGGAAACAATCAGGGCTTAATGAGTAGCCCCCCCCCAAGGCTCGATCGCGGCCTTTGTCATCATGTTGACTTTGTTGAAGGGAAGACAACTCTTTGTGCGTGTGCGAGATGTCGCGCATGCGGCCCGGGCCCTGGGAAATGACACGCTTCAACTTGCACTGCAGTCTCAACCCCGGCGGGTCAGTCTTGGTGTCAGAGGTCAACCAACAACTTTGTGGGCGTCTTCTCAAGATTGTCGGCTGAACCGACTTGATCTGCACACATCAGGGCGTCGTTGGAGAACTGAAGAGTTTTCTTCTCACTTCTTGCTTGTCACCGGCATCCTCCTTTTCTTTCCCGACAGGGTGCCCCCTCAGACGCTCAGCACAGACCTGGGCTCCCTCACACGTGTGCAGTGCAGCTTTCAGGTACATCACAGGTGCCGCATCAGGCATCCCGCGGGACCGTTCAGTTCCGACATTTGAGCGTCTGAGTCATACTTAAAAAAAATATCGATTTTGGGTCACTTCCTGACGTGATCTTCGCCGCACACGTGCTGAGGATGAGTTCTGAGCAAACCCAAGGACAACGCACGTCTTCTCCTCAGATGCAAATTTGCTTGGCATGCAGGCTTGGCTGTTATAATCGATCAGTGCAGCAAAATTCTGCTGGAGGCTGTAGTCGAGGCCGAGAAGATTTTTTTATCATACAAAACTTCATTTCTGAGTTGTAGATAGACTTTCGAGAAAATTGGCGCCATAAAAGCGCACCCTGAACAGAGCGAATAAAAAAGATCTGGTAAAAATTGAGACACCCTGTGTTGTCTGAGTTCGACGAAAATAATAAACGCGCTAAAAGATAAGATTCTCCAAGTTGCTGTGGAGTGGTCCAAGCGGGTGCACTCAGCTGGAACACCTCGTAGACGCAGCTGTGACATCCCTCTACTGATGAAGCAGAATGTGAGCTTTTTGAACTTCCTCACCTTATAAGAGTCTATATTTGAGGCAGATTCTCCTCGTCTCTTTGTATTTAAGGGGATACTTTTTGTTTCTTTTATGCCTAATCTGCAGCGCTTCCCCTGGACTGTGGCCTCGGGGCAGGTACGTCTCCCTGGTGAAGTCCGCGGACAGCTTCTCCATTAGCCGAGGTCACGAGTGTGCGACTGACAGCACCTCAGAGATGGGTGGGATCGACATCTTGGCCCAGGTGGGGCCAGGAAAGTCGTGTCAGAAAGTTTTGCACAACTATATCATCTTTGATGGCGATAACGAGGGACAGGATTCAGAGACTCCTTTAACTCCACTGCCCAAGTTCAGTGCAGTGGTGTGAGGACAAAATCGCATCGAAATCGAGCGATGAAATTTGCATTAGGCTTGACCGATATTTCTCGAACTCTTTCTGAGTGCTACATTTGTTGCAAGACTAAATTTAGTCCTTTCCAGTCGAAGTCATTCTTTTGGTGTTTCATCTTGTCTTGCTGCATTCACTACTAAAGCTTTTCTGAAGAAATGCAGATATGTTGGACTAGAGAACATACAAAAGGTTCAAAGCGAGTATTTGCTCGAAAAACACTTTGACTTCTCGGTTTGGCAGTAGGAACAAACCTAAGATGCACTCAGACGGATCACAACATTTTCTGTTTTTTGGTCTAGCCTATAATCTGCTTGTTGCTCATTTTTCGGAGTTTTTAGGTGATCCACCCAAAAGCTTTCCCAGAAGTTGCTACCAATTTGCCACATTCTGCTGCATTTAGGTGAGAAGATAATGTCATACAGGGTGCGTCAGAATCATCCTTCTCCCGACGTTAGCATTGTGATGCCCAATGACAAACAAGTGTTGTAAATGAGTCGTTGCTCGTTAGCTCCTTCTCTGGTTGAACGCAATCCATCTCTTTCTCGACGGGCAAGACACGTTTTCCTCCTTATCATGCATCCTGAGTGCGTCACGACATCGACAGCCACAACTCACACACCACAAGTGAGATCTGACATGCAGATCCTGTTGCACTTAATATGTTCCGCAGCTTTGTGGATTTGGGAACTAGAACTGACCTAACACAAAACGACACTTTTAGTGTGTGTGACCTAACAATACTTCTTCATCCACTCGAAATGTCAAGAGCAGCATTTGGACGTGAAGAACCGTGACTTCAGACGCTGCTGTCATTTCTTCTGTATGATCGCACGCAATTCGATGTCCGGGACTGCATTTCCCGGGGGAAAAGCCTAGGTTGGCAGTCGGTTTCTCTTTCTTCTTGAAGAGCAGGTGGACAAAAGATGCTCGGCGGACAATGGACAAGGCGGAGGCCGCAGACACCTCTGTCAAGTGAAACAGGACGGCTTCGGTGTTGTGGTGGTCGCACACAGTGCCTAATATTGGATTCTGCAATCGCAATCATTACAACACATGTTCAGTATCACTTCTTGGGACTGATGAGAAAAAAAGACTTCTTTGCCATTAAAGTATAATAATGAGTCATTATTACTCATGTTTATAGCAGGAAATGGGTCCGAGGTGGGGTCAACCTCCGCTGAGGTCATCATACGAGTACAAAATAATGTACTGATCTGTACGGATTTGTAGAATTAATACAAAATTGAGCAGCCTCCAGATTTGAAGCTTTGAACGCGGCCTTTGAAAAAAAAAGTTCATGTCTCGGCGATTGTGTAAGTGGTTCTTGGCACTGAGATTTGCTCTGCAGCCGTTGAATTTGCACTTACAGTGAAGTCGCCCCTTTGAATAGACCGATTTCTCTGCAATTGGGCCCAACGCTTGAAGGAAAAAGACCGCCTTGCTTTCCCAGACTTCCTGGCAAATCGAGCCAAAGTTGTTCTTGAATACTCTCTGCTGGAATTCGTGTTTTCTCTCACGTGGCAGCCCAGCTACTTCTGGATGACAGATTTTTAATAATTGTCTTCCTCGTCCTCCCCCCTGGTGACGTCCTCCAGGGTCCTGCAGGTGCAGTTGGCCCCGTGATCGGAGGCCTTGAAGGTCTTGAGGTCGAGGGTGTCATCTACGGGCTCCTCATCACTTAGATCAGCTTTGACAGACTCCACCTCACGCATGACTCTTAGGATATTGAGGCCTGTAATGAATCTCTGTGGTAATGAGGCTTTCTCAAGGTCAAGACAACGTCCTGCTCCAGACCTGCGAGCATCTTGATGTCCTTAACAGTCCAATCTGGTTCCTCCAGCAGCCTGGCCAAGAGAATTGGGTATGTGGAGACATCTTCCAGGCCCAGGGGCAAGTCCTTGACCCCATCGAAGTCCGCCCCGAGCCCTACGGACTCAATTCCAGCCACCTGGCGAATGTGTTTGATCTGATCTACGAAGTGACAGAAAAGACTCAGAGCACTGGGTTTTTATCTCTTCAGACGTCCATTGTACTTATCCATACCAACGATGTGTTCAATGGTAGCATCTGAATAGTTCCCGGCACACAGAACTGTCTGGCTCCAAAAGTTGAGCATGATGACGCCACCATTTTCTTTCTAGCAGGCCACAAATTACCAGAAAGTAAGCAATTATATCACTAATGACTGGAGTTGAGAACGTTAGGAGAAGAATTGGGACCACAAAAAAATGAGTGCAATTCTTTATTTGCTTTCTATCTGTCACCCAGATTTGAGAGAAATTTCCTTGCAGAATTCCTCAAAATGTCTTTGCACTTCTTTCCTAATAAATCACCCTGAATGCCCCAATAGTTAGGCATGCTCAATTTCTTCAACTCCTCCTCGAGAGTGCTGAATTAAGCAGAGATGGCGTGATTTTACACGACCTTGCTAAATTATTTTTCGACTTATACCAGTGACAATGAGGAAGATAAGAGGGGGTTAGTGGATGCCAGTGATGCAATAATAAGAGTTGAATAAATGAATGAACAGGATTATTAGAGCCTGCCTGGTTATTAGGCCATTTACGGCATTTCCTTGGTACAGCATTATTGTTGGAGAATGAGATATTCTCCACTTCCAAAGTCAAATCTATTTTCTAACTTTTCAAGGCCTAAATGTGAGCAACTCACCAGCTTCCGGAGGATTGAGTCCTGGGCGTTTCTCCTATGATTGCAGGGTGCGAAGGCCCCACTGTGAGAGAAGATGACTGGTGCCTTTGAGGTGGCCAAGGCATCGATCATGGAGGCGTGGGACACATGCGAGATGTCCACCATCATGCCCAACCTATTCATCTCTCGAACAACGGTCTGAACAGGGGTGACAGTGACGAAAGTGATGTCTGGCAAATGTCAGGACACTCATTTTCCACACCTTCCCAAAGTCAGTCAGTCCTTTGAAGCCAGCCACCAGGAGGCCATTGTCATGCTTCGTGGCAGGGATGAGGTCATCAGACTTGCTGGACTCTGCCCTGAACAAAGCGTGTCAAGCAGTTGAGTGATGTCAGTGGACTAGAATGCGGTCACTGTGGTTACCAGGGTGTATTGCAGTTGTGTGTCAGGGTCATATACCTGACACCAACCTTGTAGTATAGCCTGAGCATGGCCAGGTTGCTGTTGATCATGTGGCCTCCCTCCAGCCCAATGAGGGAGGCAATCTTGCCAGCACCATGCGCATCCGAGATATCTGTTGGATTTGAGAGCGGACGTCGCACTTGACCTTACAGTACAAGAGTTGAGCATCTCATACCGTTTGCTGTGTAGGCCATGACGAGGTCCTCCTTGTACTGGTCCACAAACCGATTGATGACGTCCACCTGGGTGAACCCAAACTCCACAGCATCTTTGTATTGCGACGCACAAGGCACATAGGCTGCAAAGAACTGATTGAGAGACTATCACTTGCTCTTTCGCGGCATTTCTCTCAAGTATTCACCACTCCACCCATGCTGCCCCTCCTCATCCTGGGGATGTCGGTGTGGGTCCTGCCAGTGAGATCACTGAGCAAGTCGAGCTGGTCAACGTGGTTGCCCACAAGTTTATAGTATTGATATGGTAGATCATTGTGCCTTAAAAAAAGCAACATATGAGGAAAGTCACCAGGTAAAACTAAGAGTTGCCATTACGTGTCTATGAGGGGGACCTCCCTGAGAGCCTGATGCACCACCTCCAGCAGCTCCGGCTTCGGTATGAACGTCGAGTCCCTGACATATGGCCTACCCGAAAATTGCTCGTCTGGCGTTTGAGGTGGTGCTGACCTGGAAACTTTGCTGTTGATTTTTCCTTCTGGAATGTTGTCACTGTCACTTACCTGACTGTGACTGCAGGGATGAGGATGGCCAGGAAGACGAGCAAGAGGCCGAGCCCCACAAGGCCAAACTTTACGTGTCTTTTATCTGTTGAAGCGGTTCCTTATGTCTTTGCCGTTGACACACCTAAAATTTCATGGAATTGGCTCAACTACGTACCCGGAACGTAGAGTTTCATGTTATGTTGTTGGTTGACTTCCTTCAAAGACGACGATGAGCTGACATCTTGTGGGCAGAATGCACTTGTATGAATTGTTGACTCCTTACGTATCGTCCTAAAAGGACCGCTAAATTTGACACAAGATGATCGACTACTCCCCAATCCAGTGGAGGGAGCAACGCTTAACCTCTACTACCTGTTCGTCTTCCTGTGCGCCCTCAGGCCTGTATTAGATTCCTGTTTGCTTGGACGTCACACCAACCGAAGAAGAAGCTGCCCTTGTCTTGACCATCTGCAGATCCCCTCACACATTTTCAGGTAACATTAAAATTCATAATTTTACGTCTACTATGAGTGAGCATAGAGAAGCAAATACGATTGGAGAAACCACAGAGCTGCTTGACGATGTGACCGAGGCGAGGAGCGACGAACCCTGTTGACTTTTGCACTCCAGGTTCACCTGGGTACCAATGATAACCAGAAATTCCTGTTCGTGGAGACGACGTTTCCGTTGTGCCATCCAGATCCTGCAGAGGAGTTCTTGGGCTGCCCCAGCCTTGAGAGGGGCAAGGAAACCAGTAGGTTGGGAAACCTGCTACTCGTCCCTTGCTGTATCATCACATCGTCCGGGCGTGTGAAGGAGACACACACCCATCCACACACCCACACACAGAACTGCTCACGCACATCGTCCCCCCAACAAAAACAGCGAAAACCTTAACAACGTTGGCTGCTTTAAGCACGCAACATAGTTGTTAAGATCACAGTAGTCAAGCACTCACATGTCTTCCACTAGATGGAGGCTCGGACGCATTTGAAGCACGTTTGCTTCACAAATTAGCGACATCTTGCGTCTGCGAGTGAGTAAATATGTAGCGTTCGTTTGAGTGATATCGTTAATCTAATTCATATTTAAAGCTCCCCAAGAACATCTATGGACGTTCTCACTACGTCGGACAACACTTGGATGAATCGCCGATGAATGAAACAGATGCTTATATCAACCGAAAGACAATTTTTTTTTACAGTTTATGTCTGCGTAAGAAAAGATTTGAAGACATCTGACAGATGTTTGGATATAAAAATTCTGCCAACGTTGCATACAATTCAATGCCACTTAACCTCAGTGTATTAAGACTATTATTAGTGAGTTGCCAAACTCGGAGCTGCTGCTGCGAATGATAGCCTTGAGCACACCTTGTTCAGGTTCATTTTTCTCTATTGTTGTTTTGGGCAAGTCCAAAAAATCCTCTTTTAATCCTATTGTCCTCATTTTAGAGGCTCATGTGACCTACAAGGAATATACGGAGTGGCTCTTAATTCCTGCTCACTTGTTAAACATAACTCCTGAAGCATTCATAAATGTATATTAGGCTAGGTTGAAAAGGGGTCAACTTTGGAAATTCACTGATGGCGTCTGGGGTTTGTTACATGGGGTCAAAAAATGAAGATGTAGTCAAATACTTTGGAAAAAAAATTCTTTACCTATGCCCAACTTGATTTGAAATTTATGTAGTGAGCTACTG
>JAAUXU010022700.1_pt1 | contig 10795 bp, 9 predicted proteins | sample 7278151 | NCBI WGS metagenome assembly JAAUXU01 (sample SAMN14350113, study PRJNA611818) | marine sediment metagenome | isolation source: surface marine sediment (1.8m) | place: French Polynesia: Moorea | collected 2018-08 | reverse complement strand
GCGTCCAAGACACCGCGCAGCTTCCGGCCGGCGGCGCTGAGCGTGATCATGCTGTCGTCGATGCCCGAGGACTGGGCGAAGGTGAAGATCGCGAAGTCGATCCGCTCGCGCGCCTTCAGCATCTGCTTCATGATCTCCATTTCCGGGTTGTGGTCCGGCGCGAAGGCGACCCGGATGGGGACCGAAGAGACCTCGAGGTCCGGCGGCGCCGGGTCGTGGCCCTCGTTCAGCTTGCCGAAATGGCCCTGGCGGATCTCCTTGAACTCGCGCTGATAGATCTTGGCGACCTCCCGGTCCTTGATGATCACCACGTGGTTCAGATTGCGCTCGACCCCGGTCGGCGTGAAGTTGGTCGAGCCGGTCAGCACGGCCTCGCGGTCGCGGACGATGAACTTCTGGTGGAAGATCTCCGGGTTGAAGTCGGTCCGGACCTGGATGTTGGCACGCAGGATGGCGTCGTGAAGCCGGCGGTTGGGCTCGTGCTCGCCGCCCGGGCTGAAGGGATCCGCATGGGCCCGCTTAGCGCGCAGGTAGTCGGCCTCCAGCACCACCCAGACCTGGACCTTGCGCTGCCGGGCCCGGACGATGGCCTGGGCGATGGCCTCGTCCTCCAGTTCCTGGACGGCGATCTCCAGGCGCTTGGTCGCGCCGTCGATGAAGTCGACGATGACCTGCCGCAGGTCGTCCGGCGCGCCGGCCCCCGGCGGGCCCATGTAGAGTTCCAGCTTGCCGATCTTGAGCGCCATGAGATCCCCCGAGTCCGATTCGTAAAGCCGCAGGATATCAGGCTCAGGGCTTGCGCCTGGGTGACAATTCGCACCCGGAGGCGAGCCCTGGGCCGGGTCAAGCCGGGTCAGTCGCGCCCGGCGAAGCGGGCGACGAAGTCGTCGAGCTCTGCGTCCGGAATCTCCTCGTCGCCGGCCGCGAAGCGGGCCGCAACCGCTTTCCCTCTTTCGATCCCCTGCGCGGCGATCGGGATCAGCCTGCGCGCGTCTTCGCCCTGGTCCTCGCCGTCGTCGCCGCTCAGGACCAGGTGGCGAAGCTGGGCGGCGGTCGTGGTCATGCTCTGAACGTCGGCCCCCGGATTTTTCAGCCCTTCTCCGATGACCCACCCGACCACCTGCAGGATCTGCTCGTCCTCCTCGAAGCCCTGGCCGACGCAGACCTCGAGGATCAGGCTCATCAGGAAGACCTGCGCTTCGATCGTCCAGTCGAAGTGACCTTTCCCGGCCAGCTTCTCCACCGTCAGGCCCTCCGGGTCCGCCAAGGCCGCTCCGACGTTCGGCATCATGATCGCGGCGGCGCTCAGCCTTTGCGCGTAGCCGGCCAGGTGCTCCGCCAGGCGCCGAAGCTCCGCCGCCCGCTCGTCCTCCTTGACGTAGGTGACGAGGAAATGCTCGATCTCGGCGGGCGTGGGCTTGTGATCGCCGGCGCCGCTGCGCGCCATGAACGCCCGGGCGGTCGCCACCGCCGCCTCGCCGATGTGACCGTAGGCCCGCAGGTTCTGTTCCCACTCGTCGTCCTGTGCCGGATCCTGACCGAGGATCCCGCGCAGCCGCATCCCGAGCGAGGCGATGATCGCCGCCTGGTCCTGCGTGCAACCGCCGGCGCCCTCGAGCACGTGTTTCATCACCGCGGCCGCTTCCTTGCTGTCCGTGGAGCCGCTCTCCATGAAGCTCTGGACGATGAAGCAGGAGACGTACATCTGCGCCTCCAGCGGCAGCTCGGAGAGGGCCTTGGCGGTCGCACCTCCCGGCGGCGAGAAGCCCTCCGGGTCGGCCAGGTAGGCATCGACGTGAGGCCCGAGCCCGCCGAGCGCCACCAGGTCCTCGACGTAGTCCGCCAGTCGGAGGGCCAACTCCGGAGGCGCGTTGCCGGCGCCGCCGAAGGCGCCCTTCAAGAATCCAAACATCTCTTGTTCCCCCATTTTTGGGCCATGCCATGGCCGCACTCGGGCCGGCTCGCCTCGTCGGGAGGACGGGGCGTCGTTTCTACCATGGATTGGGTAGGCCAGTACCGCTGCCCGCTTAGCTAAGCATAATTGTGGGAACAAATAAAGAACAAATTGACGCGGTCGCCTCGCATCCGTTTGCGAAGCCAAGGGCAGAGGGCAGCGGCCCCTATTCCGCCGCCGCCGCGGTCAGCTCCGCCAGGCAGTCGTCGGGCAGGCAGGCGATCGGGGTGAAGTCCCGGTGGGCGATCCACTCGGCGCGCTTGAATTGGCGGATGTGGTTGTCGACGTGGCAGAGGCTGAGATAGACGATGGTCCGGCCGAAGGGGCTGATGTTGGGCGGGCTGGCGTGAACCAGGTTGCAGTGGAACATCAGCACCGAGCCGGCCGGCCCGGTCGGCGCGACCAGGCCGCCGGCCTCGGCCAGGCGGGTGACGCTCGCCCGGTCCAGGGTCCAGAGCGGATAGGAGGTGGTCTCCAGATCGTGCCCGGCCTCGAACACCCCCTGCTTGTGGCTGCGCGGGATGAAGATCAAGGGACCGTTGGCCGCGGTCACCGCGTCGAGGAAGACCGCGATGTTCATGGCCCGCGGCTCGGGCATGGCGTCGTCGCGGGCCCAGGTGCCGTAGTCCTGGTGCCACTGCCAGACCTCGCCGTCGAAGGCCGCCTTGGCGTTGACCTTGTACTGGTGCATGTAGACCGGGCCGTCGAGCAGCTGCATGACCGGCTCGACCAGGCGCGGATGGCGGCCCAGTCGGCCGAAGGCCTCGTTATAGGTGTGCGCGGCGAAGGCGGTGCGCGCGGCGCCCGAGCTCTCGCGCCAGACCTCCTCCCGGTCCAGGCCGTAGACCCGGTCGGCCTCGGCCCGCAGCAAAGCGCTCTCGGCGGGGGAGAACACCTCCGGCAAAAAGAGATAGCCCTCGGTCTCGAATTCGGCGAGCTGTTCGTCGGTCAGTTTCATGGCGCCGGCCTCCCTGGCAGCAAGTCTAGAACAGGCCACGCCCGGGGCAAACCTTCGGCGACCGCCAACCATCCGAGGCGCGATCGATCGACTTGACGAGACGCTCCCGAGACGCGCTATTCAATGCCCTCAACTCCAGTGCACAGGGAAGACAAAGATCATGAACGAAGACGTCTTCAACATGGAGCTGCGCAAGTTCCTGAAGAAGGTCGGGGTGACCTCGCAGCGGGAGATCGAGCAGGCGGTGCGCGGCGCGATCGAGGCCGGCAAGCTGAAGGGCGACGAGACCGTCAAGGCCAAGGTCACCTTGACCCTGGAAGGTCTCGACCTGAGCCACGAGATCGACGGCGACATCTCGCTGGGCTGACAAGGCGGCGCGTTTCGCCGCGCCAAAGCGACCGGCTATTGAGAGGACAGCGGCGGCAGCAGCGGCTTGTCGTTGACCGACACGGCGCCGTTCGGATCGACCTTGAACAGGAAGCGGTCGATCGGGCCGTTGGCGCCGGTCTCGTCCCTGTCGGCAAAGGTCTGGAGCAAGGCGAGGATCCCGACCACCTGGCGCGCCTCCGCCCGGATCCCCGGGTTGGGGTCGCCCAGGCTCCGCTGCGACACTTCCACCAGGGTATCGAAGCCGCCGACCTCGGCGAGCAGGGTGCCGCGGACCCCGAAGGCGGCGGCGGCGTCGATCACCATCCCGCCCTTCAGGGCGACCTGGGCCTTGGGCGCGGCGACGCGCGTGCCCGAGAGATCCAGCGTCGTGCCGGCGACCGACATGGCCTCGATCAGTTTCTCGCCCGCCTCCGCAGCCCGCTGGCGGCCCGTCAGGCCGCCGGGGCCCGGCGCTTCTTCGCCATCGCCCTCGACCGCCGCCGCCTCTTGCGCCAGGGGCTCGAGAAGGCCGAGCAGGGTCCGCAGCGGAAGCCGCTCCACGGAGAGCATGGCGCTGCTATCGGTCGGCATCAGGGCGGCGGCCAGGCCGCTGGCCGGGCGGTCGGGCGCCGTGACGCGGAGCCCGGTCTGCGCCAGGGCCATGTCCACCTTGGCCACCGCTTCCTCGTGATCCGAGACCGCATAGTCGATATTGATCCCATCGATCTCCAGAGCCTCGGGAGATCCGTCACGCAGACCTCGGAGATCGTGCAGCTTGAGCGTCATGCGACCGCCCTGCGACAGGAAGAACAGATCGGCGAACAAGTTCGCCGAGGCGGCTTCGTCCGCACCCGAAGACGGCGCCTTCGCCTTGGCTGATCCGCGCAGCAGGGCAGCGGCCGCGGCCGGGTCGTGCCCGGGCACCTCGACCTCGCTCTCGACGGCGCCAAGACCGATGCGCAGCCTGTCGTCCCGGATCATGATCCCGCCAAGGCGAAGCTTGCCGCCGAAATCGTAGCGCCCCTTGTCGGCCGGTCGGCTTTCGAACTTGGCCTGGATGCTCTCGAAGCTGGAAAGGGGCTCGCCGGCCGAGGTCTCGACCACGGCGTCGGCGGTCGAGATCTTGGCGTCCAGGAGGGTGAGATAGGCGAAGGACCACAGGCCCTCGAAGCTCACCGCGCCCGGTCTGACCACGTGGCTCGGCGGCCCGTCGCCGCGCGAGTAGACCCAGTAAGGCGACAAGCTGAGATCGGAGACGTAGAACAGATCGTCGCTGGCACGCTGGACCGCCGGGGTCATGGTGAAGGCGGCGCTGCCGATGTCGAGCCGCGCCGCCTCGGCCGGATCCAGCAGAAGCCGGAGACCGGAAAGCGTGACCCTGAAGCCCTCTCCCTGCTCCTCGACCTCCATCGCCTCGTAGGCCAGGGGCGCCGGCATCCCAGGCCCGCCGGCCGCCTCGTAGAGGGAAAAGGTCTCCAGCATCTTGGCGCGAAACTGCTCCGCCTCGAGAGCCGGCACCGGCGTGGCATAGGCGCCGAAGGTCAGGCCGATACCCAGAAGAGCCGCCAAGCTACTGCGCATCATGCCGTTCTCCCCAGTCGTGTCGGGCGAAGAGCGCCGGACGCGTCAAGACTATAGGCCAGGGGCCGAAGGCTCGAAACGGCTTTCTACGCGCGGCGGCCGGGGCAGCCGTCACGGAGCCGGAAAGGCCGGCGGCAGGGGCAGGCCGGCCTCGGCCAGAACCGCCCGCAGCCGATCCGGATAGTCGGTGATGATGCCGTCGACCCCGAGCGCCAGCAGGCGCGCCATCTCGTGCCGCTCGTTGACGGTCCAGACCACGACCCGGAGGCCCAGCGCCCGGGCCTCCCGCAGCTCGGCTTCGCCGAGGTCGCGGAAGTAGGGCGACCAGACCTCGCCGCCAGCCGCCTTGACGGTCCGGGGCAACGAGCCGCCCTGCGCCGCGACGTCGAAGCCGGCGGTCCAGGGCGTGCCCGCACCCCTGCGCCCGACGTTGTCGAACCAGTCCTGCTCGGCGGTGAGGAAGACCGTGGCCAGGGCGGGCGCCTGGTCCTGGGCGGCGCGCAGCACCCGCCAGTCGAAGGACTGCAGGCTGGCCCGCTCCAGTACTCCGGTCTCGGCCAGGACATGGATCACCGCCGCGGCGAAGGCGGCGGGCGCCAGGGTCTCCTCGGGCGCCAGGGGCGAGATCTTGGCCTCGACGTTGTAGAACACCCGCCCGCCCGCCTGCGCCTCGGCCAGCTCGATCACCTGCTTGAGGCTGGGCACGGAGACCCCGTCCAGCCGCGGCTGCGCCGGGAAGCGCCGCGCGGTCTCGCCTTCGGGCCGGCTGGCGCCGACGTCGGCCAGCTGCAGCTCCGCAAGGGTCAGGTCCTTGATCAAGGGGCCCGGTGCGGCGATCCAGGTGCCGTCGGGGCCGCGGCTGCGCTCCGGCGACAGCCGGCGGTCGTGGTGGACCACCACCACGCCGTCCCGGGTGACCCCGAGATCGAGCTCCAGGGTCGTGACCCCGAGGGACAGGGCCTTTTCAAAGGCCGGAAGTGTGTTCTCCGGCATCAGACCGCGGCCGCCGCGATGCGCCTGCAGGTCGAAGGCCGGGCGCGCGACGCTGGTAACGCGTCGCTCCTGCTGGAAGAACAGCGCCGCGGCGCCGATCAGGACTGCGGCCAGGAAGGCGAAAAGCCAGAATCGCGAGCCCTTGGAAAGCGTCCTCGACATGGCGCCATCCTGCCCGGCCCGCGCCGGAAGGCCAAATTCAAAGCGCTCGCCGGGGCCTCGCTATGACCGGCTGCTGTCCAAACCGATGTCGCGCAGCAGGGCCCGGTCGAGGGCACGCAGGTCACGCTGGATGAACAGCGCGCGCCGCCATGCCGCCAGGCTTCCGGCGGTCGCGTTGAGAGCAAGGCCGGCCCGCGCCACGAGGTCACGGGCGCTGAGTCCCGGGATACTGGGATCGACGAAGGCCTGTGCGAGGTCGGTCATGGCTGGATCTCCGGTCTCGGCATGATCTTTATCTGAGCTAAATGACCTGGAGCCACAGTTGGGCACCGGAATGGGTCGCTCGTCACCAAATGTGTTCCCAAAGCTGAAGCCTTGAAATCGATTTCTTCTGACTTTAGCTTTTAGAAAAACTAAATATAGAGCCAAGCATGCGGCTGCCATCCCTCAACGCGCTGCGGGCCTTCGAGGCCGTGGCCCGGCACCTCAACCTGACCCGGGCGGCGGAGGAGTTGCACGTCACCCCGGCCGCGGTGAGCCACCAGATCAAGGCCCTGGAGGACGACCTCGGGGTGCCCCTGCTGCGCCGGGCGCGGCGCGAGTTCTTCCTGACCGACGCGGCCCAGGCCGGCCTGCCGGCCCTGCGCGAAGCCTTCGACCTGCTGGGCGACGCGGTCGAGCGGATGCGCAGCGAGCTGCCCGACCGGCTGCTGACCATCAGCGTCCTGCCGTCCTTCGCGGTCTCCTGGCTGGTGCCGCGACTCAGCCGCTTCAAGGCGCAGCATCCGGAGATCGACGTCCGTCTGGACACCACCGACCGGGTGGTCGACCTGCGCCGGGAAGGGATCGACCTTGGCATCCGTTTCGGCGCCGGCGACTATCCGGGCCTGGAGGTGGACCGGCTCCTCGACGAGGAGATCTTCCCGGTCTGCAGCCCGGCCCTGCTGGCGGGCCCGCACCCGCTCGACACGCCGGAGGACCTGCGCCATCACAGCCTGCTGCACGTCGACTGGACGCCCTTCATGAGGGAAACCAGCGACTGGAAGCTGTGGTTGATGGCGGCGGGACTGGAGGAGGTCGTCGACGTTTCGCGCGGCCCGCGCTTCTCGCACACCAGCCTTGCCCTGCAGGCCGCGGTCCACGGCCAGGGCGTGGTCATCGGCAGCCACGCACTGGCCGGGGATGACCTCGCCGCCGGCCGCCTGGTCCGCCCCTTCGGGATGAGCGTGCCGGTGAACTTCTGCTATTTCGTGGTGACCACGCCGGCGGCGGCGCGGCTGCCCAAGGTCGCGGCCTTCAAGGACTGGGTCCTGCGCGAGGCCGCCGGCCAGGAGCCGAAGGATCAGGCGGCGGCCCGCAGCTGATCGACGAAGGCGTGGACCTTCGGGACCTGCTCCGGTGCGAGTTCGAAGCGGATCCCGCAGAAGCGCTCGCCCATGTTGGTGACCGTACCGCGCAGCGCGCCGAGGCCTTCGATCTCGATTTCCAGGCTCTGATGCATGCGCAGCTCGTCGTTCGGCGAGAGCCGGATCCCGCCCCGGGAGATATCGAGGATCTCGCAGTCCCGCCACTGCGAGCCGATCCGGACACGCCCCGGCATGCGGACCGCTTTGCGGTCATAGAAGCGCCGGTTGCCGGCCGTGGATTCGCGGACGATCGTGACCAAGGTCTGCTGCAGGTCCTTGGACCTCTTGGCAACCGATTCGGCACGGGTCGCGGACTCTTCGGCCTTGCGCTCCGAATCGCCGGAGGATTGGGAGACCTCGGTGATGCTCTGGGAGGCGTCCTGGACGTTCTGCGAGACCTTCTGGGCATTCTTCGCGATCTCGCGGATGGCCTTCCGCTGCTCGCCGATGGCGTGGGCCATGTCCTCGGTGATCTCGCTGATGTTCCGGTTGGTCTGGCCGATCTGTGAGATCGCCCTGACCGATTCGTCGGTCACCTTCTGGATGCTCTGGATCTGCTGGGTGATCTCTTCCGTCGCCTTGGCGGTCTGGGTGGCCAGGCTCTTGACCTCGCCCGCGACCACGGCGAAGCCCTTGCCGGCCTCGCCTGCACGCGCGGCCTCGATCGTGGCGTTGAGCGCCAGCAGGTTGGTCTGCTCGGCGATATCGGAGATCAGGCCGACCACGCTGCCGATCCGGTCCGTGGCCTCGGCCAGCCCCCTGATCGTCTCGTTGGTCGCTTCCGCGTCCCGGACCGCCTGGGCGGTGATCTGCGTCGACTGATCGACCTGCCGGCCGATCTCTTCGCTGGTCGAGGCCATCTCTTCGGCGGCGCTGGCCACCGTCTGGACGTTGGCCGCGGCGTTACCCGCAGCAGCGGTGGCCGAGACGCTCTGGCCCTTCACGTGGGTCGCGGCCGCCTTCATATCGACGATCAGGCGATTCAGAAGGTCGATCTCCTGGACCATCTCGCCGACGTTCGACTGGACCTTGTCGTCCAGGGTGTCGGCCAGGGCCAGCATCTCGCGCCGGACGAACTCCTGGCGCTCCTTCTCCTCCTGGTGCCGGGCCGCGCGCATGCACTCGACCTCGACCATGTTGTCGCGGAAGGCCTGAATGCTCCGGGCCAGCTGACCGGCTTCGCCCCGGTCCTTGACCTCGACCTCGACCGCGATATCACCCTTGGAGAGGGCTTCGAAGGCCCCGATCACCCGCGTCAGCGGCGTGACGATCCAGGTCGCGGTCGCCAGCGCAAGACCGACCGCAAGAATCACCGTGGCCAGGGCGGCGCCGAGCAGAATCCAGCCTTGCCGCTCGACCAGGGCCTCGGCCGTGAACTTGAAGTCGAAGCCCTCGGCCGCCGCGGCCTCGACCATCTCGCTCAGTCCGCTCTCGATGGCCTCTGTGGCGGCCTCGTAGCTCTTGGCGTCGAAGAAGCGGCCCGATTGGATCGCCAGGCTCATTCTCCGCCAGGCCTCGCTGCGCTCGAGGACCGCTTTGCCGGCACCGCGGGACTCGGCGCCCATCGCGCGCTCGATCGCCAGATCCAGGTGGTCCCTGAAGCTGTCGAAGAGCTCTTCCAGCTCGGCCCCCTGCGCTGCCGGCGCGCCCGACGACCGCAGGCTCGAGATCCTGGCCTTGAGGCGGCCGAAATCGGTCTCGGCAGCGCGGGCATGGTTGATCGCCAGCAGCGGGCGGTCGTAGGTCTCGGTCGCCAGCTCACCCACCACGGCGACGGAATAGACGCCGAAGGCGCCGAGCAAGCCCACCATCGCGGTGACGGCGAGGAACCCGATCAGAAGCTTCAGGCGAATGGGCATACTAGGTCGGTCCGCGGCAGCCTCCGGCGCGCGCCGGCCGGCGATCATCGAACTAAACTCATACCCCGGATTGCTTAAGTCACGGCTAACGGGCCCGCCGGCGCCGTAGCGCTCCTGGCGTCAATCCGGCTCCAGGACCTTCGCCCGCATCTCGGCGGCCAGCAGCCGGGACCCGGGATCCTGGGCCTTCTCCAGAGCCTCGATCACCCGACGCCGGTCGGCGGCCGACTTGTTCTGGCTGAGCTTGGCCTTGGCTTCCAACCGGGCGACCGGGATCTCGAAGGCGACGATGCCGCGCCGCATCCGGGCCAGGTACTTCGGGTCTTGGCCGTCCTGGGACCAGGGGTCGGCAGCACCGGCCTCGTATTCCGAGACCAGGCAGCCCAGCAGCGTCTCGACCTCCGGCTCCGCCTCGAGGATCCGGGGCCGGCCGTAGAGGTGCACGGCCAGATAGTTCCAGGTCGGCACCGCCGGACCGGGGGCGTACCACGACGGCGAGACGTAGCCGTGGGCGCCCTGGAAGACGACCAGGGCCTCGCCGTCCGAGGCCGCCAGAGCCGCGAGATCGTGCCACTGCGGGTTGGCCCGGGCCATGTGCCCGAGCAGCCGGCCCTGCGGTACGCCGGCCGTCTCCTCGAAGAGGAAGGGCAGGTGCGAGGCCTGCGGCAGACCCTGCGCCGAGACCGTGACCAGCAGGCCGAAGCTGTTGTCGCGAACGAGTGCGCCGGCCGCCGCCGCGTCCAATTGGAAGACCTCCGGAACGTACATGGCTCCCTCCAAACTGCCCGAGCCGAACTGGCTAGCGGACTTGCCGATCAGACGCCTTCGCACCTGGCCGGGAGTCCTACGCTAACACCCAGACGCCGGGGCGTTACATCCGGCCAGATGGATCGCAAAGCGAGTCCGTCCGGCCGGATAACGCCCTAGCAGCCGATCGCTGCAGCGGGAAGGGCCGTGGTTGGGATCTCAATGGAGCCAAATGCTGCGCCCGGCTTCACATCAGGGACGGTTCAACTGCGGCGGATCGACGCTGGCCACCAGGCAGAAAACTCGAAGACAGCGACGCCCTAGACCGCGTCAAGCGAGGCAAAGAGATAACAAAGCGAGTGTCGAAGGCGGGCCGCTAGACCTTGCGCTGGACCATGAGCTGCTTGATCTCGCCGATCGCTTTGGCCGGGTTCAGGCCCTTGGGGCAGGTCTTGGTGCAGTTCATGATCGTGTGGCAGCGGTAGAGCCGGAAGGGATCCTCCAGCTGGTCCAGGCGCTCGCCGGTGAACTCGTCCCGGCTGTCGGCGATCCAGCGGTAGGCCTGGAGCAGGATCGCCGGGCCCAGGTAGCGGTCGCCGTTCCACCAGTAGCTCGGGCAGGAGGTCGAGCAGCAGAAGCAGAGGATGCACTCCCAGAGCCCGTCGAGCTCGGCGCGTTCCTCCGGGCTCTGCAGACGCTCGCGCTCCGGCGCCGGGGTGGTCGCCTTGAGCCAGGGCTCGATCGAGGCGTACTGGGTGTAGGCCTG
>JAAUXU010034783.1_pt1 | contig 10796 bp, 11 predicted proteins | sample 7278151 | NCBI WGS metagenome assembly JAAUXU01 (sample SAMN14350113, study PRJNA611818) | marine sediment metagenome | isolation source: surface marine sediment (1.8m) | place: French Polynesia: Moorea | collected 2018-08 | reverse complement strand
GCTAGGACTAGTCTAGCTTTTCAATGATTAAATACAGTTCACATAGATGCAATATTAAGGAAGTTACTTCAGCAGGAAAAAGTGTTCGAATACTTATGCATACACCCAAAAGGGACTTGCTGCCATGGTGGCGGCAGGTGGGTGGTGGAGGAGCCACGGGGGGGGGAGGGGGGGAGGTCTGGAGGGGGGGTGCTCCCCTCGAGCAGTAAAAAAAATTTTGAAAATGCTTCCAAAAACGCACGACATTTCAGTATTTTCGTCCTGCTGGTGGGGTGTTCTAATACCTTTGGAGGCAAGTGTAAGCACTATTGGCGAGAATAAAGCGAAAGTTTCTGCACGCACCAATGCTGTTTGTCCCGAAAATGCACTACGTACTATCAACGGGCGAAACGCGTACGATGTATTTAGGCATGCTGCATACGTACCTTTCCACAGTGGCTTTGTTGGCAAAGAGTAACTTGTTTTCGTCAGCCTTCCCTGCAAGAAACGAATGGGGGGAGTCTCAAGGATCTGTTGTTTTCAATTTTAAGGTGCTCAAAGTGTGTAACATGTGTGTGTAACAGTTCTTGTTTTTTACGCAAAAAAAAGTGCTCTAGAACTGCTGGGAGGGGGACGACGTTCGTACACTCGTTGCTCACCAGGGAATTGAGAAATGTCAAGTCAAGATAAGCGTCCCATGACCTGCGCGTCGCAGTTTGACATGAGTCAATTCGGCCACGACTGCTCTTGACTTGTCCAAAGTAAGAAATGAGTGCACTTCTTCCCCCATCCCAACCGCGTCCGAGGTTTTTGTTCGTTTGCTCGCACCTTGAACAGACTTTCGACTTCGTCTCCCCCTGGTGCGAGGATGATGCATGGAAGAAGTCTCACCACATCCATTAATTACACTCATATCTCCTACACACACACGCGCAGAATACATAGGCCCTCAAAGCGAGTACTACATAGGTCCCCCTTACCTTTTTGCACTGTGCCCTCAGCAGGTGTCGTCCTTCTACCTTTATCCTTCTTGACGTTGTTGTCTGTCCTCGCTGTCGAGGACAGATGCGCTTTCTGTGGTCTCTTTCGTCTCTCGCGCTCCCTGGAAACACAAAAATAAAAATGAAGGGAGTAAGAACCTTCCCCACTTCCCCCAAACAGGATTACATCTATTCCAGGAAGGAGGTCTTGCCTCTCCTGAGTATTATTCAGTTAAACTCTGTGAGACACGGAAACATTGCAAAATATGTGCAGCTGCGTTCCTATGTGGACCTATTGTATCTGGTAATAATAGGTCCACGCGATTCATCATGGGCATCTGCACTGAGTTCCAATCTTCCGAGAGCGAGTTGAAAACGACTTTAGTTCGAAAGAAGCAGCTACAAAAACTCTTCTCGTCAGTGAAGAGCAATTGGGATCCGCGTTCTTATGGAGAGGATCGAGGATGCGAGACTTGGAAAGACGTCTGCTTCTCATATGCGACCCTCATACAGGCTGGGTTCAGGGCCTCGCCACACATGTGCTCTGCGTCGGTGTGCCGCAATATACAAATGTGAGCTTTGCGCAATGATAATAATGCACGTGGGATCTCTCGCTCGAGTGATTTACTGCCGTGTGCGGTTGGGTGCGAGAGAACGATGCGCAGCTACATCATCTGGGTACCTTCTAAGGCGATATTTATATCAAAGGAAGGAAAATTTTCTTCGCTATCACACTGCTTGGACAGTTTTTGAACGAGAATGCCGTGGTTGGTGACGAGTTTCAAGGAGTTAGCTCTTCAACCTCTATCGTGAAATCGAATGCTTGCACCGCCAACAAAAAACACAGGGATAACGATCCTCAGTCGTCTTCAGTCGATGCCTTTTTGTGCAGCGCTCTGAACTACTTACATGCATATGCCGTATACATTGCAATTCGGGAAGAGAACTCCTACGACGCAATAAGCTGAGTTCAAAGTCCCTACTTTTTGTGCTCTTGTGTCCGGACTAGTAGTTAGAAAATGTAGTTTCGTTGCAAGCAAGCAATCATTGCTTCATGGAGTGCCGGACTGGGCGCTCTGGCGCTGTCGGGGTCCCTGCTCTAACAATGTATAAAGGAAGCAGATGAGGCTGGCAGATCAGTTTAGCTCAGCAGAATTGAGCTGAGCAAAGGTAGGGTAGGGAACCCTGCCTTATCTTAGCTTTGCTTTGGTCAGTTCGGGTAGAAGTCCCGTACTTCAGGTTAGGTCAGGCGTAACGCATGACCCAACCGGCATCCCCGTCTGGTGCCATCTTTGTGCAACTGCATTTGATATTTTGCGTACTTCACACCTTTTGCAGGTTTTGGTGCTTAAGTTCAGCGAAATTGAGGAAACCCTGTTTTGTACTAGTGACACACAGTTTATGAACTGAGGAAGCACAGTTCAAGAAGCATGTTTGGCAATTTGTTGTCATGCATCTTCCTCTCTGTCGTGGACACAGCGAGCACTCGCTGGAGACAAGTATGTCCTCACATGCTTCTAGCACACGAAGTACTAAATGTGCTCCTTGCACATGTAGCATGCATGGAGGGGGGGGGGGTTATAGGGATCCCCTTAGTGCGGGGCCAGGACAGGACACATTTCCAGAGAAGTTCTGGTCAATTTTTCATAAAAAAGCAGCATGGTGTTCTCTATACGTCAGCCCACTCTGAGCAGTGTTGCATCAAAAGTGGCTATGACAATTCATCACTCGACTGGATGCCGGACGTGCCGTGTGTCAATGAGCACCTTCAAGTGCGGATTCCACACCCGAAGCTGCCTCCACCACATGCACCCTATCGTCCCCCATGGACATTGCTTAAGACAAGGACAGAACGAGTAAGAATACATACAGTATATTGCTAAGAGAGTGTGCAGATATGCGTTGGATACATGTTTGTGATTGCTTGGGTAGGGAGAGAAAGTAGATGGTTGAACAAGATCATTTTAAAACACTTTTTGCGTATTATGTCATTTTCTTTCTGCGTGGTAACTAAATGTTTTGTCCTATTGTCCGCATACTTTGCCCAGCTCAAATCATCATCCGTCACTGCCTTGTTCTTGGAGCAAAGACTCCAACAACGACAGCGTGCCCATTCTGCATTTCACGATTGACCCATAGTAAAAGTCTTACCTTATGTTCAAATATATCTTCGTGTTGAAGTACATGAGAAGAACTGCTGGGAGGAATCCAAGGATGATGCTCTGGCTCCAATTGACGTACACTGAGTAGGTGGGACTGATGCGGAGCGGGGTCACTTCCAACAACACCTTTGTCTCATTGCGACCTTCAACCTACGAATGAGTTGGAAAGAATACTTGTGAAAGCACCAGGACGAACAGGACGAGATCAAGAACAGAATGGCCGTCCTTAACCACATCTTTGAGGGTGACAAAAAAGAAAATTACGTGTATTTCGTGTGCACAAAAGAATGACGACGCCTCAACATCTCATCACCTCTGCTCACAGAGGTACTTTCCTGGTTTATTTCCGCACTAAAGCCTTCTTGCTTCTCTGTTCTTCGGCAGTGTTCAGGATATTGCGGCACGTGCACCTTTGGCGACGCTCTTTTAAGGGAGGACGGAAGAACCCTTGATGTTCTCGCGGGGCTTCACTTTTTCGTCAATGTAGGTTCAATCTTGTACCGCGGGACCACAAGTTTCACCTTCTATGAATTCCTCTTCTTGTAAGGATTTCTTTGTACCCAAGATACACGTTCGATGCAAGCTCTTGAGCAGATAAATTTCCATTTCCGCGGACTCCTCTCTGCGGACGGAGCAGTTCACAGTATTCGCACGACGCAGTGGTAATGCCATTGTGCTACGACCTCGGTTGCCATGGATTTGTCTTACTCTTTCAAACATTTGGGGACACATTTTGGACCCGTCATCTCTAATTTCGCAAGCAGTTTCCTGGGAGTTGCCAGAGTTTTTCCCGACTTCACATTTCTTTCAGAATTTTGCGATTTTAAACAAAAAAAACTTCAATCAAAGGCAAGCGAAACAGTCATATTTTTGTCACTTCACGTATGGAACGCACATAATGAGCATGAACAGGGATGAGGATAAACATCTTGATTGATCTTATGACAAAATTCTTGTTATCTCAAAGCTAAGTTGATAATTCTAAGGATATATTTCAAGCGAGTAGCCAATTTGAGGGGGTTCTGCTCCTTCAAGCTCCTCACTTTTCGAGGAGGTTCTGGGTAGGAGAGGTGTCTCCCTCTGGAGAGGCCAGTCCGCTGAGTAGTCCGTAGTGGAGAAAGGTCTTTTCCATTGTTTTTGTCATTCCATTGCTTTCAGCTATTCTGCCAAGGATGCAAATTTGTCAAAAAATGACCCCCAAAAGAAACTTTGACCAGACTTCGTTCTCAAAGCCATATCTTGCCACATCTCTGCCTTGATGGGTCTGGCCGAGTCTTTCATTGTTCACGAAATCCTTTTAGGTGGGCGGACACATCCTGACCGAGATCTATCTGGTAGATACTAATCAGAAAACAAAACAAAAAAATGTGCCACAAACAAGCCATTCCACCACTACGGAGTCACAAACAAGCCCCGCAGGAGCTATGGAAACCAGGCTGCAACGCTACCTGGCCCCCTAGTCTTCCCAATGGTTGAAATGTTACATCATTCGGTGTTACATCGTTTGCCCGCAGTTATTTGCCCACAAGAATCTTGGCCCAGAGAACATTTTGTACACAAATATGTTAGCCCAGAGCGCAGGTTGCCCATGCTGAGCGAGTTGCCCAGAAGAGAACCATAAAAAATTGCACGAGCTCATCTGTAAAGAGAACAGAGAGGGACCCCATGCTCAGTTGAGAAAGGCGAAGACATGGGGAACAAGCAAAGAGTTTGAGGGAGCAATCAGACTGTTTAGGTTTGCCATCCTCATATGGAGCAACTTTGGAGAGGAGCTGGTTTGGCATGCGTTCCAAGGTGGAGGCAAGATCTGGCTCTTTTTGGACCACAAACATCCAACCACTAAGATGCAATGCTGAAAGTGGAGTAATGTCATCATGATTAAATTCATTGCTGCCATATGTCTATGCGAAAGAAAAATGTTCTTTTGGAGAAGCAGGTTGCAGGTTAACTTTCTCGTATTCAATCTGCACCATGGGCTAATCTCATTTCGGGCCAAACTGGACTGTGGGGAACATTTTGCGGGCGAATGACGGAACCAGCCAGTGAAAAACACTCATTGGCATCCCAACTTTATCAAGTGTTGTCCTGATACCGCTCACCGGATACCCGTTTAACGACACAGTAGATGAGGAAACTTATCCGTCGCGATTATCATCTCCCTGTGATTTTGACGCCACAGTAAATGTTTGTATTCCGATTAACAAGCTACATGCATGCCCTTAAAGGGACTAGTATGTTTTAACGTCAGTGCAGTTCATAGAGGCAGGAAAAAACTGTCATTGTGTAGCGACTTTTAGAAGATCACCCTCTGGCTGCCCAATTAGGCCTCAGCGTGGCCTTATTATGGTCTCTGGAGACTCCACATGTACACTTTGGATGTGCTTCACTAGATAAGATCAAATATATACAGTCCTTGCTGTGAGTACCTCCCGCGGGGATGCCATCAAATGTATGAAAAATGAATGACTACGAAAGTGTAGTACAATTCTCCCGAAAGGCGAGTAAAAGAGTTTGTTACGGGTGCGCTGGGGTTTTCAATGAGAGGGGGACCCCGACCATTTGACCCCTGTGGGGGGTCGGAGCGCCCCCAATATTTGAGGGGGTCTTGAGCCTGGTCCCCAGCAAGTAGGTGTCTTCAGATTGAGGGGTCTGTGCTCCCAATACTGAGAAGCTTTGCAAATTCCACTAAAGAACTAGGAAAAGGTAAGATGGTCTTGGAATGGGTTTTCTTTGAAGGAGTAGGTAGTACTTCACTGTTGTTTTTCATGTCTCATGTGATATCCATCCCAAACATAAAAAACCTTTTGGACGCAAAATTTCTAATGCCCCACCGCCAACACAGTTGAAACTTTGTGCAGCAGGGCACACAGAAAAAAGCCTTGAGGTTTCCAAAGCATATGTGGAACACACTGTAAAAGCTAACGGGTGCGCCGTGCAAAATTTATCCGTGTGGAAACAAGCCTCATACGTGGAGCTCCTGAAAAATGTGTCAGACAGTGTGACTGTTATCTCCAAGAAGGCTTGATTGGGGCTTCATCCAAAGACCAGAGGGTCTTAGCTAAAACAAAGCAGTCAATGATGCGCGATGACAGCACTTTTACAAAAGTAAAATGTGTGGGATTTTGTTTAAGGTTTGATGGGAAAAACTAAGTGCGACTTGAGCATTCAGAAATTCGGATAACGTTTTGAAAGAACTAAATCTTTATCCTGCAGATAGAACACTTTGGATCTGTCTCCTGCCTGAGAAGCTGTTGAGTTCGTGTTATATGGAAAGAGTTATTTTTTTAGAAAGACATGTTGCTATTTTGGCATAGATCAACTTGGCAAATGATCACTTGATTTCAGTGCTCTGCAGTGTGTCTGTGTGTGTGGGGGGGGGGAGTGTTTGGACATTTGCTCAAGTCTTCCTATCAATTTACAAAACGTTCACAGTCCTCGAACAAAAGTCACGGCTCAGGCAGCGCAGTCTGAGGACTGAGTTTCTCTTCTTCGCACGTGCAGTCCTCGCATGCCACGTGTTGGACGCCTTTGACCTGTCTCTCGCCACGCGGGACCAAAGCTTGTTTCGCTGTCCCTGGCCGCGTCAAGTCTGTGGATCTCGAGACAGCAGAAAGAGCCCTTTGCGCACGTTCAGGGTGCCACGCCCCCTCTTCCACATCTGTGCTGAATTTGGGAGTGGGAGGGAAAAAACCCAGCTCAGGAGAGTTTGCAAGGTTAATATTAAAGAAATGTCCAAGTTTGGAAGTACTTGAAATGCTTTGAGGCCAAGTTTTTCTTTTTTGTCCTTCGCTCGCCCAGTACTAATATTAATATACTTTCTTAGCCGCAACACAAAACTTTGGGAACTCGCTCATCGAAGGCCCAAAAGAAAAAAGTTCGCTTCAAATTAGATTACAAATTGCATCGTCATAATGTGCACTTTAGTTTCCCCCCCCCCCTTTCACCTGTTCTCGGCCCTTTATTGTTCTTTGGCCTCCGCCTGGCCTCGGACAATCTAAGGCCTCGAACGGCTCCAATCGGCCCGGTCAAAACTTGGAAAATAAAGTGCTACAACACGACCATGCAATATATAGCTATGCCTTTGTGCACCATCCGGCGGACATATGTACGTGGTCGTTCAGACAAATCCGGCATTTTCGCCTTATCACTTGCCATTCCTCTCTTTTGATCGCTGGCCTTGATGGGCAGCCTCTTGAAGGCCCCCTCGACCTGATTGTTGCACGTGTCATACTTGGTGGTACTTGAGGGCCTCGACAATAGCCTCACTGAGAAGGCTGTTCCGACTACCAATGATCATTTCACATGCTCCATCTCCTTTGTTTCGTTTTGACACCTCATATTTTGTTGCAGAGCCCCGATAATCGAGTCTCATTGCCTCTCACTTGCACCTACAGCTCCTACCTCTACTTGCTCCTGATGTTGATCTGGACGGAGTTGAAAAGTCTGAACGACCCCGTACTGTCAATGAATCGGTGTCCCACAACATTTGACGCACGGCACTGGTGAGGAGGTGCACCCTGTACCGCCTGTCCCTGCAGCTTCCACACCCTGTACTTCTTGGACTGCTCTGCCAGACAGAGGAAAGAGAAAGCTGCAACCCCGGTGAGGTGTAATTTGCGTAGTTATCCCTTGCGTGGTAAAAGGATTTTTGCCTCCTCACCCCCCGCCCCCCCCCCTCTTTTCTATAAGCACCCCCACCAACTCTCAGCACACGCGATATGTTTTCTTTCCTCACTCTCACGTTGTCTGGTGGAGCTTATGCCTGTTGTGGCAGCCACGTACCCAACACAATACTTCTTCAGTCTATTACGCATTCTCCCCGCTCTTTGGCAACAAACATCGCTGCCGCCTCCAATGGGCCCATTACTACTACCCTGTTCCTCGCTATTCATGCTTAGCACGTCCTTATAACACTGAGAATCCTCGAGTAATGGACTCGGAATGCTGATGCTTACGCAGGGAATCTTCCTAGGTCTGTCGCCCTGTGGGTGCTGATGTGAGGACAACGTGGAAATGAGCATCCACGGAAGAATGCCGAACAGACACGCAATTTCGCAAGTGTTTCGCATAGACACATCTTCCGCTGAGACGGCGGCAGTTCCGTCCATCACATTTCACCGACAATCTTCAGTCACCTGCAAGGCCTTCATGTGCCGTGTCAAAGCGGTGGACAAGGCAGAAGGGGTGACGGACGCAGAAGAGGGCGGCCACATCAAATGACTCTCTCCACTCTCCTGTATCACATTCGTCAAACAAATATATGCAAATATTGTAACTACCTCTTGCTATTACACTATTATTGTCACTGGCTTGGTACAGCATGCAGCACCAATTTTTGCACTAAATTTGGAACGTAGGTACTTACTGCTTGTACTAAGCCTTGTTTTTTAAATTTCGCTGACTTTTTTCTTTTAAGTGTAAACGAAACACTTGCCAAATGAGAACCAAAAGCAACAGACAGGAATGTTGTTGGAGTCACTTAAGCTTGCCCGCCTTGTTAGCGGGCTCACATTGGCTGATGCCGAACTTGCCGCATGCTTCCATCAGAGAGCAGTCTTTAATTCCGAAAAGGTTTCAACAGCTCCCATGAAGCCCTATCATCGGTCCAGCACAGCCCTCATTCCTCAGATCCAGCAAAAGTTGAGAAATGGCTTCAAGAACCACCAGGGGAGCCCCTTCCGTGAGTGGAGTTGGGATTGCCACATAACCAATCGATGAGTGAGAAGGTTTGCCAAAGAAGAGGGCCTCAAAGTGGCAAAGAGGACTCTGCCCGTGGAGACAGATGCTATCATTCAGAGAAGAAAGGTAAAGGCCTCCTTCGCCCTCTCTTCTCAGACGAGAAATTGTTTGTTGTTGACCACCTCACCAACAGCCAACAAGGCCAACCTGTTATCAAGGGGTCATGCCACAATCTGCTCGGATCCAGTGCCGACAAGGTCAGCAAGATCAAATTCTCCTTCACGAACCAAGCATCTGGCTAAGATCATGATCTTAGAAATGACCTTAGCCGAACCTGGCTAAGATCATGATCTTAGCCAGATGCTTGGTTCGTGAAGGAGAATTTGATCTTGCTGACCTTGTCGGCACTGGATCCGAGCAGACTGTGAAATGAAGATGGGGATCAAATGCCGACCAATTTCTTTACCAGAAGGTGAGAGGCGGAATATCAAGAGCTCCATCAACTTGCTGAAGAAGGTGAAGTCTTGGGCCGATGCCAGATACAATGTTGGTGGCTATATCTTCACGAAGGATGAGGTGAAGCTGCACATGGCCTAGGTTGCGACACATTGGTTGGCAGCTAACGTGCTCAGATTTTGGAGTCCTGAACTTGCCCTACATCAACCCTCTTGACAAGACCGTATGAGCTAATTTGCAGGCCTGGGTGAACCCGACCAGCTATCCCAGTATAGCCAGAGTCAAGGCTTCCATTCAGCAACATTGGGACCAGATGCCAGAACCTAATGTCAAGAAGTGGTTTTAGACATGATTTGGAAAACATTAAAAAAAGGTTCCTTGGTTCAAAATTCTTAATGTTTATGAAGTTGTTATCAAATCTGAGGAAATCAGCTTTGCCAAAAAATGTTCTTTCTGTCCATTCTTCACATGCGAACAAAGCTGCTCTTAAAGGTGCCGCATACTGTAATTCTATCTTGGGCCCTCGCACCCTGAACGAGATTTATAACTTGTTTTGAAACTGTCAATCAATATTTAAGCAGGTATCCTGTGCTCTACAATATGACTGACATTCTGTACGTGTAGGATGAATATGTCAATTGTGCTATGGACAACAGCTGCAACCAGGATAGAATACAGGAGCAAGTACTAAATCAACATGGGTACAATAAAACCTCGATGTAACACATATTTCGTGATGACCAGACATCGAGTTGTCCTGTTTTCCCGCGCGAAACATTTCTTCCCATGCACGAGGGTTGGGGAAATCGTCAACTTTATAAACTTACTGTGAATTCTCGATTCCCGCTCACTCACGAAGCTTTTGAAAAAATCAACTAGATTTTGGCACATATTTCTACCCGGATCGTCTCTTTTGCGTAAGCCTACAGACCGGCAGAATCACATGTTTTACCAGTCTCCAGAGCCAGGGTTGCCATTCGTCCGTTACTTTTTTATTAGCCAAATTTTGTGGTTCTTGCTGTTTTGGACTCGGATGGTTTGACACAAAAAATAGATTTTAGAGCGTTTGGTCATTCCTTGACCAACTCAAAGACTGACATATCATCATTATCATTCTGAGCGGAATCATGTCAACAATGCTACAGATGAATAAATAGTGGATAAGAAGTGGGATTGAACAGAATTATTAAAGGATTTCCTTTAAAATCAACATCAAATCACACAAATTAGGAAAGGGCGAGTGACCACATCTCTTACCCTGGTTTTTGACGTGAAAGTCTCATGACCAAACGATTCTTGCTGATCAGTGCCGGTTCGGCTTTTCGTATGAGCAGTCAGCTTTTGGGCTGCTGTGAGAAAGTAGTGTACGACCGCAACAAGATTTTTCTCATTTCGGCCGAAACGGTATTTCGGCCATACCGAAATGGCCGATATTCGGCCACCATTGATATTCGGCCACCATTGATATTCGGCCACCATTGATATTCGGCCACCATTGATATTCGGCCACCATTGATATTCGGCCACCATTGATATTCGG
>JAAUXU010033119.1_pt1 | contig 10796 bp, 11 predicted proteins | sample 7278151 | NCBI WGS metagenome assembly JAAUXU01 (sample SAMN14350113, study PRJNA611818) | marine sediment metagenome | isolation source: surface marine sediment (1.8m) | place: French Polynesia: Moorea | collected 2018-08 | reverse complement strand
TTCCCTCACACTTCCGCTCTGCCTTTCTCTTTGCCTGCGTTCATTTTTGGTGGGCGGGGCTCGGTGCCCCCTTCGGTGGGGGCCCCCCGGGCGCCGCCCCCCCACAGGTTCGTAAAGTATCGAATCATCTCCGCCAGATAACATGACGACGTCACGCAATGAATGGTCCTTCGGCTTGCTGTACTTACAACCATAGAAGCAGATTTTTCTACAGAGTCATGCTGTCGTTAACAGACTTGCAGTAGCAGGTGCATTTTAGGTAAAAGTGCTACCTCTTTTTTTGTGCATGCAGTGGAAGGTGACTCCTAGGTGGTGGTGGCAGATTAGTGATCTCGGTCCAGATAAGCTGAGAAAGTCTGACTGAGGCTTTGTCCTCCACTTATGAATTAAGAGCTACTTCATAAGTGGTTGGTCAGAGCTGTCAATTTGCTCCACCAAAGGCAAAAACTTCATCATGATGGAATCGATCACTTCTCTGCTCTGGCTTGAAACAAATTGACGATTTCTGAGTGTTAGCATGTCATCAATCGATTTTTGGCATTTTCCGACCATCATTCGAGACCATTATTGAGATGGATTATGTGTGAGTGACTCCTTCGGGTTTCTTTCATCTCTATCTTTTCTGCTGCTGCAGCCTTGGTCCAGCCTTGGTTCCTCAAGCCGTCAAGCCGCCGCCGCCGCCGCCGGCCGCATTTGGCCGGAGCTGCAGTGGCGGCCAAGAAAACCGAAAAGATCATTAAGCTTTCTCTCCTAAAGGAGCTTGGGGCAAAACTAGTTCATCAAGACGGCTTCTCAGTATCTCCCCTACCCCCATTGTTTGCATAAAGAAGAAGCAACAGAGCCCCTGAAACGTTAATCCGATGTCAGACGAGAAATGAAATTCAGTCCCCTTTTTTCGTTCTCTCCTCAATGAGCTGAGCGAAGTGCATTGATAATGTTTTCATTAGCATTTCTGGGATGGCCTGCGGTGGCAGCGACGAGAGAGAGATAAAGAAAGAGAGAGGGGAATCACTCACTCACTCACTCACGCACGCACGCACGCAAACTTTCATGTCTCTCAGAGAGAGAAATCACGCAGACAACAAACTTTTCCATCGCTTGCATCCAGAGAATGGCTGTCTGTTTGCCTGCCTACTTGCCCGCTGCCTGTCAGCCTGCTCTTGGCAGCTGCGGCAAGAATATCTGCAAGCAGCCACTTCAATCATCTCACACACACAGCTTTTGTAGTGAGGCAAGCAGGGCCTGTAATTACCCATCATTAAAGAGGGCTGGTCGGGAGGAGAGAAGTCTGGTCGAGGCAAGCTCGCTGCCTAACGGCATGACTTCATTTTCCGAAACTTTTGGGCGGTGGCGGCAAAAATCTGAGAGAGAGAGAGAGAGAGAGAAAAGAGGCCAAAAGTAGTGTTGTAATCATCTCACCTTCAGTCTCCCTACTCTATCCCCAGTCTCAGCACCATTGTTGCCAGCCTACTCCTTCTCCACGGAAGTCGGAGTTGCATGCGACTTTATATGTACGCACGCACCCGATCGATTCGACGGATAATGGTTGCTCAAAGTCTTGCCGCTCCTCCGTGAGATGCGTATCCTTGCTCAATTGCCATTTTCCTCATTGTCCCATTATTATTCTCCCAGAAGTGCAGCCAGTTGTGTTACCCTCTTCCTCCTTTGCCCCTCGCATCCACTTTAGCCAATGCATCAGCGGAGGAGGGAAAAAGGAGGCTTTTCGACTCTACGCGCGTCGGCTACTTCAGTTTGACTCATGTCAAAGGAAACATCCATTAATATTCCTCTCTCTTCTTTCACGACGAACCTCACTCTCTCCGGATGACTTCACCGACGCCGCCCACGCGCTACCGAATCTCTCTCTCTCTCAGTGTCCGTCCAATAAGTGGATCTATTTTGCAGTAAACAAATCTTATCCCTAATGTTTGTTTGGCAGCCTGAGAAACGCTTTCACGAGTCACTGGCTTTCCGGGTCAATAGGACGAGCTGCACGTACATCTTAATGAGAGACATCCGTACAATCACCACATAACTTTGGATGTGACCCAAGAAGACCAAAAAAAAAAAAAATTGGCAAGGCAGCTCCAGTTGCCCATGGTGGCAACCTCGACAGCTCGCATGCAAAAGACCCTGCTGAGCTGTTACCTTTCCAAGAAGGCCAAGAAATTACACTGCATTTTCGATTGAGGCAAGAAGGCCTCTTCACCCAACGTGGCAGTTTTCGATTTTCCTTTCCCGACAATCATAGGCTCTCTGGCTCGGTGCATGCGAGTGTGCATGTTGGTGGGATTCCAGAGTTGTACGTACGTATACGTAGTCTTCTTGGTCGGGGCCCCTGTGATACCGAGGGAAGAAGAAGGGAAACGGAGGCAAGCAAGAAAGAAGAGAGGATGGTTCTGGCTGCTGCCGCCGCCGCCGGATGATTAATGGATTCTTGCTCGTCAGAGAAGGAATCCTGGGGGTTTTCAGAGCATGTTCATCGGGCACTTGGTTTTTCCTCTCTCAGTCAGTCAGGTTGCTCGCTGGCTTCTCTGCCAAACAAAGCCAATAAATAGCACATCTCAGGTACGAAGTGCTATGGGAGGTACTGAGGAGGAGCAGGAGGGGGGGCGTGTTCAAGTATTTTTTAAACTTCGACCTTGTCTGTCTCTGCACCAAAAAAAAAAAAAAAAAAAAAAAACGAGAGGCGAGCAGTGAACAAAAGCTCAACCGCGTGTTTATAACAGGACGCCAAAACGGTCTGCAACAACACGTGTTGTTCAACACGATAGAAGCTTCTCCAGCGCTCTGAAAAATCCTTTCGATCTTGTCTCGCCGAGTCAGATGCCTGCTTGCTGGTTTGCTGCAGACAGAGGCTTGGCCACAAAGGCTGTTAGCCTATAGGTACCCAAAAGCTGTTTACGCCCAAACGTTTTCCAAACTAACCGTCGAAGCACCACTCGTACATAGCAAAATATTAACAGACGGGGCCATAAGCGAAAAATTCCGCTTTTTATTTTTCTCCTGACGCCTGGAAGACTCTTCAAGGCTTTTCCTCGCAGTCGCGTGTAAGTAGTAGTAGTAGTAGTAGCAGCAGCATATACGCAGCGCCCACAAACAATGGAGAGAGGAGATGAAAGAATAATGGAAAGTGTACAATCAAAAGAGAGAGAGAGAGAGAGAGACGAGCTTCATTATCTCTTTGTGCGGTATCTTTTGCTCTATCTCTCAGGCTTTAATTTGGGTTGACCCAATCGTAGTGAAGAAAAGATGGGCAGAATTCTCGACCATTTCCTCCGCACGCCCGGACTCTGTCGCTGCAGACAGACAGGAGCTCATCATCATTTTTGTGCTTATTGAAGCAGTCAGAATTTTCGAACGTGTCTTGGCCGTGAACGTTCCGTAATCTTCATTCATATGTATGAGTAGGAGAGAATTTCTACTCTCAGCAGCGATGTTGCTGCTCAGTTCAATATCGAAGTTCATAGAACGTCGTTGCTCTTGCACGTACCAAAATTGCGCGTTTCCGCACACGTACATTAGACTTCTGGATACACTTTCACAATAATAATAATAATAATAATAGAAGTTGTAGAACATAAAACAAAGCGGTTTCTCTCTCGTCAAGAATGTGTTTTCCGCTCGTTGCGGTTTTCTCAGAGGCCGCGGACGTTGTTAATTAAGCGGCAGAGAGACAGAGAAGGTTGGAGAAGACAGAAGAGCAGAGAACCCTAACTGGTGGAGATCCAACGGAAAAAGCACGAAACAGCCAAAAACGTCGGGAAAAAAACCCGAATCCTGCCTTACTTTGCGGGGGGGAAAAAAGAAGCCATATCAGTCACAGCAACTATATACGGTCCCCCTTAGTTGAACAGAGGATTTGGTCCTACTGGAAGTTTTAATAAGTATGAGGATGAGTTTGGCGCCACCAGCAGCGACAGCCAAGGCTGCAACAACTTCTTCCAAGTGCTCTGCATGCATTTTCATCCTGTGTAGTGGCACTACTTGAGCGACTAACAAGCATTAATATCAGGTTACCCGGACGCTAATCCTTCCTTACATATATTACAGCAGTAAACAAGCTGCTGCCACTGCTGGCGCTGCTGCCGCTGCTGAAGCAACTCAAACAAGGAGGCCAAAAGCTGTTTCGAGGGCTACCGGTAGTTAGTATGTGCTGCTTTCTAATCGCCGGCAATCAATACGGCCATATGGCGGTGTGGGACAGACCGAAAAACACTGAACTAAGAGGGGGAAAAGGTGTTATGCCCGTAGTCACCTAACGCCTCACTCACTCCTTTGCGGCTCATAGAGTCCGACTGCAGTTCTCAGCAATAATTCAAAGCCTCACCAGTCGACCAGACATCGCACACCTTGTACAGGTCGATTAATTATCATAATTCCTGTCTGTGACGCATTAGCTCTACCAAAAAGGAAGAAAAGAGGACACGCACGCACGCGCGTAGATGCGCACGCACGCACGCACGCACGCACGCACGCACATACATACACACACACACACACGTGATTCAGAAAAAGCAAGCAAGTCGCAGCTGTGACCCTCTTGTACCGGGAGTGGCGTACCTTCTAGTGCAAAAAAAGCTCTCTTTCTCTTCCACTTTTTGCACTTTGTGTGTGCCAGCCATTACCAACATATAGTTTGGAGGTATCGTTCTCCCTCAGAAACACATTAATCAGCTTTTCTCTCCTCAAGCTTTGTCGCGAGCGCGCTTTTTGGTCTAGAGGAGGAGGAGGAGATGGGAGTTTGATTGCCATTACAAAGTCATTAGAATTAGTTACCCCATTGAAACGAGCGGCGGCCGTGAACTTGAAATGTAGATGAAGAATGATGATGATGGAGGAGTAGTAACAACGATTGAGACATTTATTACCTTGCCTAGTAGGCCATACCCAGTAGGAAGAAGGAAAGAAAGAAAGAAAGTGAAGCTTCCCCCAGGGGCATCACGGGGGAAGAAGAAAAGTTGGTGCGTTCATTGATATCCAATCTGACAGTAAAGAGATACGATGACGACACAAAATTTGACCCCCACATGACTCGTCTACTTCTGGCAGGAGGGGAAAATAGTTTGTAGGTGTCTGTCTCATTCCTGTATTGCCTCCTTTACAGGCGATGGAGCCAGCAGAAGTTCATCCACGCCAACAAGTGGTGTCTCCACGACTGAAGTGGCTCAAAATTAGGCATCTGCAGACCACACACTCAGGACATTCATTCCCCTGATTCTTCACGTCTTCATCACTTCCTGTAGTCCCATCTTGCTCATCGCCGTCAATACAAACTGCCGCTTGTTTGTGCCAATCAACACATCCAGAGACAACAACATCTGTCTGTCCAGGAAAATGCATGCGCCAGAAATAATCGGGCTCTGACAGCAACTCCACTGTTAAGAAAATCGCCACGAATTCCAATTACTGTGCCAACTCCCACCTCTTTGCTTCCCCCCAAATGTCTCTCACGCTGTGAGGCTGGCTACTAGCAAAGACATGAACTTGAAAATGACATCCACTCAATCATCCTCCTTTTCTCCCTCGCTCTCTCGTTCTTCCGCGCGCTCTTCGACAAGAGCAGAGGCCGGATGCGACAGAAATAGAAAGATTTTTGCAGGAAGAGACATTTTTGCCGCCCGGACGGGAGTGACTAAGCTGCAATTATGGAGGATCCATTATGCAAACCCTCTATGTTTTGCCAAAACATGTATTGGGCGTCACGTGGACTTTGCTGTGGGGACGAAGGACTGGGGAGAACTTCCGCGCAAACTCACATTTTGCCTTTGCATGAGCAAATTTTGTTGTTGTTGTTGTTGTTGTTGCTGTTGCTGCTGTTGCTGCTGCGGTGGTGGTGGTTGTCGTTGCTGAGTCCAGCCCTGAAATTGCGGCGGCTGCTCATACTGATGCTGTTGCACTCCGCAACACTGTCTGTTGTCTGCTTCGCCGCCACAACCTCCGGGGCTAGTCATAGGAAAGGGGGACGGTTGGCAATTGAACCCCGAGTCTGCCGGCGAGGGTTGGCTGAACGGCGACGCTGACGCCGACAGTGGAAACGACGACAGATTGTTGTGCTCCGGCGACGTCATCAAGTCTGTCGACGACGACGACGACGTCGTCGTGTAGTTGCTCATGGGCGTCATCGGCGACATCACGCCTGAGTCCCCGGGAGACGGCGTCGGGTGGTAGAACGTCGATGACGACGTCTTGCCGTTATCGTAGAAGCTCCCGGCCATCTCGCCGCCGCAGCCAGGGCCGCTGAACCCGCCCCCGCCGGCGTAGCACTGGTGATGACCGCCGCCGCTATCGCCAATCATGGTGATTATTTCGGTTTTCGCCCGTTTCCCTGACCTCTCCGCCGAATAATGGATCACTCTGGCCCTCCCCAATCTGAGAAGGGACTCCACCAACACTCATCCATCTTGCACCCGGACGTATGCACTCGACGACGCACTCACTACCAAAATTGCGACGGATATCGATTCAAAGGGGGGGACTGAGAAGGCTCGGATAATTCGTTCGAGAAATGTTGTCGACAACACAGTTCCTGTTGCTCTGAAACATGCACACACCAAGACCAGGCAGATTTTCTTTCTATCTTCGGACTAACGAGCGAGCTCTTCGCTCTGCAAAACGCAACTGTCGCTCCGACGGTGACGGTGACGGCGGCGACGGCGGCGGCAGCGGCGGCGATGGCGAAGGCGAAGGCGAAGGCGGCGGTGAGGGAGAGAGAGAGAGAGAGAGAGAGAAAGAGAGAGAGCGCACTCAACCCTGGCGCGCTCGAGCGCGTGAGCGACAAACGCAGAAGTGCATAAAATGGACGTAATCGAGAAAGAGCGAGCTGTTCCAAAGAGTTTTGCCACAACATACACTTCATGTCAGGCTAAATATGGAACTGCCTGAATTGGTAAAGGTTCTTAGGTGTGTGTGACTTTGCTGCTACCTTTTCCTACCGTTTGAGCGAGAACAAACATCTGTACATAGAGGGATAATGCTTAGTTTAAACACAATCTTCCTATTAGGGCCATACATACGGGATGCAGAGGAAAGGGGCAGGTGAAACGGGGCGAAATTTTTGTTCGTGAAAGAGGGGACAATGGAGAGGGACAGAAAGGGGAGGAGGGAGAGACAGACCAAACCCGCCAAATAATCGTTAGAGCTCCACACAGAAATGGCTTGGTCGTGGTTCCAATCTGCCACCACAACTGGCCAATTTGGCTTCGATCTGTATCTCTATAGCTGCTATTAACGCAAGGCTGCACATCTCATAGACCTTTTTTTTTTCGAGGCTCTTGCTGCATCGTATGCGAGGCTGAAGTATTCACTATTGAACAGCCCCCACCACATTTCATTCACTATAGGCGTGGAAAAAGAAGAGAGATGTCGAAGTGATATCGCATTCATTGAGACAGCTTTTGCACAGACGTTTAAATAAGGCAGGTGTCAAAACAGGTAATGAAGACATCTGTGCAAGCTGATGTCTCTATCCTTTGGCAACGTAAATGGTGGCGAAGGCAGAAAAAAATGCGCGGCTAAGTGACTCTCCCGATGATTAATGCTTCATTAAGACAATTAATCATAGCATGTATGTGCCACTACTACACTTGTATTAGGACGCAGGAAAATGCGTAAAGGCGTAAGGACGTACGCAAAAAGGGAAAACAAGACGCTCAATGATCCTCTGACGCCGCAATAAAAAAATCCTCATCAATCACTGGAATTTAGCCGAGACCTCCATGATGTGGTGTGACACCCGGCAAAAGACATGCGCGGCACTGTTTTCCCACAATAAAATGAGCCACTTGAGCCACTGATGAGGCAACAAAGCTCTCTGCATACCAAAGGTGTCAGGCAACGCCGCAAAAGCTAATTCAGTCTCATCAGTCGCTGCCTTGCAACGGCAGAGTTCACCTTTCTCATTCCTGGGCAAAGAACAACCAGGCAAACGCCCAGTCAGCCCTCGAGCTGTCTGTGGGTTCCCCCTACCCACCCTGCTGCCTCCCCTCCACCTCCTCCTCGCCTTGAGGCACAAAATACAGGGCAGCTCTCTCGAAAATCGGGAGATAATTGGATCCAGAGGGGGAGAGAGAGAAGCGTTGCCGCCGCCGTTGCTCCAGGTGAAGAAGAGATCCGTGGCTGTGGGAGTCGGACTGGTTGCTGCACCCCCCCTTCGCCCTGCTCCACCGCGTGTGCGTGGCCGTGCCAGCCAGCGTATTCCACGATGCAACAGCAACACAAGAAAAAGGATGTGCAGCAGCAAGTGGAGGAGAGCCTCTCCGGCGCGTTTCAGCTATGTAGTAGTCGTAGTATTACGTATTACCTTCTCGCTTTCGCTCTCTCCTCGGCCGATGTTTTACGTCTGTCAAGACAATGATTTATCGCCACACAACCGCCAACCAGGCAAGAACCAAGAAGGTTTGGTAGAGACGGAGGAAAAAAAACCCGAACTCTCAGAAGTGGCGGTATCAGAATCAAATCAAGTGATGGAAGAAAAAAAAAAAACGTAGACACATGATGCTCAGTAACTCTCTCTAATTCAGGGCTAAAGTCTTTTCCCTCTGGTGGGGCTGCGTGCACTCACTCACTGCCTAGTCTATACGGTCACCCGAGGACTCGAAGACAGACAGTGCGAGTAATTTGCTTGGCTACCGGCAGCAATAGCTTTTGTCGTGCGTACGAGTGATGTCCGCCGCTCGCTCCCTAAGCCTTGCGCACATTTCTGCCCTCAGCCACGGGCCAGAACACGTCAGCAATGAGGACGGCGTTCCTGTGGACTTCTCGGCCACGTCATGCCTACGAACTTCAGGCTTGGGCGCCAGGAGCGCCAGAATAAGCGCTCCTTAAGCAGTGCTCCTACGCAGTCGTTGCAAGACTACTGGAGGGGAACCTTCCAGGGAACTTCAATTTCAAACACCGCAACGAGAACCAAAACCAAACGTCGTAGTATGCACAGACGACGACATTTCTTGCTCAGTGGTGAGAAACAAAGGAATTTGTGAGGGGAGGGGGTTCCGCCTTGGGAACCGAGGCCGCGGAGTACACAAGGGAGTGCTTCTTCCTCTCCCCCCTCCCCACCATCACCACCTGTGAGCATGCATGACCACACAGGCTTCTTCTGCTCCCCCCTCTGGGCTCCCAGGCAAATCGCTGAGCAAGATTAATGAATCGAAATTGAGAAAATTAGACGGGCTGATTGCAGAGGAGAGAGAGAAAGAGAAAAGAAAGAGAGGAAAGGGGCGAAGACGAAGACGATCGAAAATTTAAAGGCAAGCACGCATGCGCACGCATATGCGCGCGCACGCACGCACACGCGTGCACACACGTGCACACGCGAACTCACGCACGCACGCACGCACGCGCTCACTCACTCACTCAGTCAGTCAGTCAGTCAGAGAAAGACTACAAAATCTGGCGACATAAGGTGAAATCACAGGGTCGGGAATTCCCGTTTTTGCCTTGCCCCCGGAGAGAAAGAGGACGGGTGTATTTGAGGGCTGTTGGAACAAAAGCAACGGTTTCGTGGACAAAAAGTTCGACATTGCTTTGCACAGTTGAAGCAAATTAGCCGACTGAGTTGCGCTTGCTGCATTAGCGGAGTTTTGCTGAAAATCTAGGTGTTCTTTCGGGGCAAGACGAAAAAGGATAGGCGGGTCGGTCAGCCGCAATAGGAGGTCAAACTGTTCAGCGTAAAAACGAACGACGTCTTTATGAGGCAGATGTCAAAACGTTGACAGTTTTGGTTTCCTTTTCAATTTGTGGAGCTTTCGCCGCCACCGCCACCGCCACCGCCACCGCCGCTGCCTCCCCCTCCTCCTCCACCATTGCCACCGCCGCCGCCGTCAAGTGGGAGGGACCCCGACATGACAATCTCTTGAGCAAGCAATTTGACTCCAATGGCACTTAATGGGAGGCAGTAGGACCAAATGTGTCCCTCTGAGGGAGGGTGAAATGAGGGACAAGGTGCAGAAATCCGGGCCACCCGTCCGGGCTGTGTGACTTTGCAGCCCTCCGCCGCTGATATGCATGAATGCAAGTTTGGTCGGGCCCACCCACCCACCCCCAGGGACTGGGGGAACAATCTGGCTAACGAGCTGCTCTCCCCCGTTTTGAACAATTGTAAAACTCAAGGGAGAGAATGATGGAACACTTGGCAACCCAGGTTTGAACTGCTGTCGCACGTTTAGTAGGTGGAAAGATAAGAGAAGCCACTGCCTGGAAATCTTTTTCTGAGGCTCTTATACTTTTCATTGGCTCCTCGTGGTGGTGCTGCAACTTTCTGTTTTTCTCCGATATCCACGCGATAGATGAGAGAGAGAGAGAGAGAGAGAGAGAGAGAGAGAGAGAAAGAAAGAAAGAGAGAGAGAGAGAGAGAGAAAGAGAGAGAGAGAGAGAGAGAGAGAGAGAGAGACGCACACGCAGAGCCGACCGAGGGGTCCCACCATCATTAATCACTGCCTCTCTTCTCCACAAGACACGTTCGTTCGTTCGTTTCTTCCTTTCCTCTTCTTCCTCTCCCTCTCTCTGGATGCAGATTGCACTCTGAGCCAAAAAGCAAGATTAATCAATGCAGCACGTGCGCATGCGCGGCAGCAGCAAGCACCACCAAAGGGGGGATCCACACGCTACAACACACACAGTCGATTTCACCCGGGGGGGGCGCGCGCCCGGGGGGGGGGGGGGGGGGGGGGGCGGGAGGAGAGGGGAGTGATTTTTTTTGTGGGGGGGGGGCGGCGGGGGGCAGGAGTGGGGGGGGGGGGGGGGGTGGGGGGGGAACAAACACCCAGGGGGGGGGGCGGGCGCGCGCGGGGGGGTCG
>JAAUXU010105763.1_pt1 | contig 10797 bp, 6 predicted proteins | sample 7278151 | NCBI WGS metagenome assembly JAAUXU01 (sample SAMN14350113, study PRJNA611818) | marine sediment metagenome | isolation source: surface marine sediment (1.8m) | place: French Polynesia: Moorea | collected 2018-08 | reverse complement strand
GTCACATCTTTAACAGACCCAACCATTGCCAGTGATGAACAGGATGCCTTATCTAACCCATCAATGAGCCGCACAACCAGGTCTAGCATCAGGACTGCACCTGTCCCCACGACAATGATAGACTTACCACACGACGTTGTCACTAGGACAGACTCCGACGAGACAAAGAGTGACATCAGTGGTTACCAAAATGTCAGGGTATTTATCACGTACAAAGATATTAAGCAAGCCAACCAGGCGTTTAGCAATGGTGGATGTATCCTGTATAAAAAAGGTCGTGTGGTCATTGCCAAGATATGGCCAGAGAAGACTCAACCTCCAGCAAGGTCTACAGCAAAATCAGCACCATCACATGCGTCAGTCATGAGCGAGGCAGGTGAGACATCAACGTCAGATTTGGTGCCTCTGCCATCCCCACCGTTGAGTACGAGTAATTGGCCACCTGCATCAAGACCTAGTTCTTCACCAGGGAGGATGACTTTGTCAGGTAGAATTACGAGGTCAAATCGGGATGACAGGTCTTTCTACAAGGAAGAAGACGGTTCTCTGAGATCTCCACTACATCCCAATGACAGATCCACAATTGCTCAGCCTCCAACAAAAAAGCTTCGCCTGGAGCAGATGTCACCGGGTGACCTCCAAGGAGCATCTTCCATGGATGAAGAGGATCAAGTGAAGAGTGCCACTCAAAGACCACCTCCAAGGGATAAAAAGCCTCAACTGAAAAAGACGTCCAAGAAGGCTACCCAAAGAACACATCTTAAAGAAAAGAAGCCTCGACTAGAGAAGCCCTCCAAGAAGAAGACTCAACCAGAGCCAACATCTAAGAAGGCTGCCCCCAAACCCCCTAGTGATAAAAAGCCTCGACTAGAGAAGGCATCTAAGAAAGCCACCCAAAGGGTGTCTCCCAAGGACAAGAAGCCTCAACCAGAGCCGACATCCAAGAAGGCCCCCCACAGAGCATCATCCTTGGACAAGAAACTTCGACCAGAGTTGGTGTCCAAGAAGGCCACCCAGAGAGCACCTCTCATTGATGATATAGCTCTACCACAACTCATGTCTCAAAAGACTGCCCAAAGAACCCCTCCCCCAGATAAAATGCCCGAACTGGAGCTGATGTCAAAGAAGGGTGCTCCGAGAGCATCTCCCATGGATAAAAAGCCTCGACCTGTGGCAGCTTCTAAGAAAACAGCCCTTAAGAAATTTCAATCATGGACAGCGTCCAGGAAGGCAGCTGAAACATCTCGTCCCCCGGTCAAAAAACCGCGACCTGGAACAGCATCCAGAAAGCAAAGTACCCCAAGTGCAAGTATATGCACAGAGATTGCCCATGAGTTATCACCTACCCTGGGGCCTGTAAGCAGTGGCACAGAGGTTGTTCAGGAGCCATCAGCAACACTGGTTTCTGCAGGTGCAAGCACAGGCTCCATTGCATCAATTGTACAAGGATCTGCAGCTACATTGGGGCCACCTGGTGCAAGTGCAGAAGTTGCTCAAGGATCTTCAACTACAATGGCGCCGGCGGGAGCAAGAACTGGTTTAAATGCAGAGGTTGTACAGGGATCAGCTGCTACGTTTTGGCCAGCAGGCCCAAGTGGAGAGATTGTGCAACCCCCAGCTACATATTGGCCAACAGGCCGGCCAGGCACCAGTGCAGAGCTTTCCCAGAAGCCTTCAGGTGCATTGGGGTCAGCAGGCACAAGTACGGAGCTTGCACAGGAGCCCGCAGCTACATTGGGGCCTGCAGGCACAAGCTCAGGCTTAAGTGTAATGGTTACACATGGCCCTCCAGCTGCAGTGGGGCCTACAGGCATAAGTGCCTATGCGAGTGCAGTGCTTGCACAGGATTTTCCATCTACATTGGGGTCTACCGGTGCAAATGTATATTCCAGTGCTGTGGTGACACAAGAGTTACCGACAACATTGGAGCATGCAGGCGGAAGCACAGGTGGTGGTTCAATGGTCACAGAGGAATATCCTGTTTTTGTGGGGTCTGCTTCTGGTGCAGCAACTGCAGCAACAGCCAAAAGGTCTCAGCTAGAAGAAGCACTAACAGCTGAGAGAACACCTTCACGGAAGGGTGCTTCATCCATCAGGGCAACTACTGTAAAGAAACCTGGCGGAAGGAAAAGACCAACTGCCAATAATGAAGTCCCCTTGGAAGAAATGGTAGTTCCTGCGTCCATTGCTTCAGGCTTCCAACAAGGCAACACAGGTGAAGAATCTGATGAGGAAGTCTTTCCAAGTGTAGGACCTTACCAATGCGAAATCTGCCAAGTTATCACTGTCACCAAGCAGGAGTTTGTTGATCACATCACGAAGTTTCATTTAGAAGTAGTTGACTTAGATGTGCTGCGTTCGCTTGAAAATGATTTAGCAAAGAAGAAGAAAAGAGAAAGAGAGAGTTCATGTAATGGTAGCACAAATGATGAAGATCATTCAAAGGTGGAAAATATGGCCAGTGTACCCATGGAGAAGCCAGCCATGATGGTGGCTCAGGCCTCTTTTGAGAGTGTGAAAGACCCTTTGATGAATGAGGGGGCAGAAGAGGAGAAGTGGAAAGCATCTGTAACCAAGAAGTATGAAGAGGAGAACAAGATAGTGTCCTCATCCCCCGATCCACCTGCGACTTCCTTTAAAGAAGTTAGTGTCTAGATCAAAGGCGCCTCAACAGTACAGCTCTGATTCTAGTGGGTTCCCTGTGCCTTGCCGGCAGGGTTGCTAGTGTTTTTTGCAGCCTTCACAGCTAGATTTAGCGAAACAGCAAAGCGAATTGGTAAACAAAGATTTGCAGGCTCAAGATCAATCTTACACATTTGAGCCCCAGAGAATTGGCGTTATGTCCAATAGCAAACACAGTCATTAAGTAGTGGAGTAATGATACTGAACTGGCAAGCTTTTGGTGACATTGAGAAATGACCAGTTATGGTCAAGTCCCAAAAGATTGACTGAATTACCCTTTTAGAGACTAAGTATATTTCATGCCATTTGAAATTTTGCAGCGTTTGTTTGGCCACAAGCTTTCTTCTCTGGGGCTGGGGCCTGCTCTCATGCTTGTAGGCGTTGTTTACCTTTTGGTGACACCAAAGAGAATAAAAGAAGGAGAGATATAACATAGCTGCATGCGTGGCCCCGAGCAGTCAGTAGCCATTGAAGACCATTTTCATAAGGATTTTTTGCCCATTGGCAGTAACGGAAAAAGCATTTATCAAGTGGTTTCGTGTACACTGTGCTTTGTATCTATTGGGTCGTTATGGAGCCCATTGACCGTGTTCTAGAGCACATCATGCTGGTGTTTAGTGGGCACTTGTGGATAGGCTGTATATTCATGCTACAAAAATTTGGTGTTGATTCATGTCAGGATGAATCCAGAGGTTAATGGGTAAGACTGTACTTGGTTAGCGGGTTTTGCCATGTTGACATAGAAATCCACAAAACTTTGAGTAATGCAAAGAACCTCCGAAGTGTGACGGAAGAAACCTGAAACCCCAGACAATGTGAAAATCATCATGAAAGATGTAGCTATGATTCTGCAAGATTGTCAGATCCACTGTGAATAACCTTGGCAGACAAAAATTATGCATTGAGACTGATTTTGAGCCCTTGGGTAAGAAATCAGAGGCTCTGATACTGACAAATGTGGTCAAATGAGGGGCCCTAAATGCTCACGAAAAATCAGCGTGATCCGCGCACTGTAACCTAGTCAAAACACCCTGTGAACAAGACCCAATGGATGTAAAACAAAGCACAGAATTCCATTTCTTGCAGAGTGAAAGGAAATTGCAAACACATCACTAACTGTGGCCGAGAAAGAAGGTTGAGAGACGGAGCCCGCAGCTCAGGTTTTTATGTGCCTGTGTAGCAAAGACTTGTGGAGAAAAAGTGACTGGTCTGAGAAATCGCCATATTCTATTTTTAAGTTGACTTTTTAAGTTAGACCATATGAACAGAAATGTCCTTGTGAGAATGGGCGGTGTGACCACCGGACCTCTCCTAATGAATGTACTGTACTGCTTACATGGATAGACTAGTAAGCTTAAATAGACAATAGTATAGAACGTTGGACCCTCTTAGTTTTGGACTATTGCTGGTTAGACTGAGTAGGATTATCGTAGAGACTGAACGCACTTAAGTAGAGTTGCCATCATTGGAAGAACTTGCCATCAAGTTCATTGCCATTATAAGAAAAAGAATACTTCATTCTTTCAGCAATGTCACTGAAGCCAGACATTTTTATCAAGCGCTGGTAATTTTAAAATTATTTTTTCATGCTACACGAACACTTTCAATTTTAACTGCATGTAGGAAAGTTGCCCTGAGTACCGGCTGCACGCAAGGAGCCATTCTTGTACTCCCTGGCTTGCTTGGACATATGTCTCTCCCTTTTTCTTTCTTGGGATGGCGCTGGGTGACCAGGTGACGGAAAACACTCTTGCATGTTAAACGAATCATTCACAATCTCACTTAGAGTACTTCTGCGTGGTCAACCAGCAACTAGCGCCATCTGCCAAATGAGCGCCACTGAGAACTCCCCTTGAAGAAGTCAGCCAGATTCAGTAAACCTGGTTGCGATTCTGCCAAATGAACAACTGATTGCCTGGCTCTTGGAGCTGGTCCCTGCCAATTAGCTGAGCCATTCAGACGAACCCCTACCCTTCTGTACTGTACCACGCCAGACACAAGCCTCATTGTCTTTCTAGTACCATCACCTGACATGGTCATTGCTGCTTCACTGCAGAAGCAAGTGGCCAACACGGGGCGTTCAAAGTGGGCAACCCCATGAGATGCAGCAAAGCAGATGTTTTTAGCTCAATTTCTTTTGCCACTGCTATACCGAGATCTACCCAGGAAATTTGTGACTCCTTGCCTGGAGAACCGATAATGCTTAAGTAACTGGAAAGTTGCTCTCTTGAGATTTACAGTGTTTTATCAATGAGACCGTACAATAAAGGCCTAACTTCCGTCTGTCTGTCTGATCCAAGTATCCTATGACATGCTGGATTATTTTGGACCAAATTTGGTATGGGAATGTCTTCCCCAGGGCCAGGGTCAGGCTGAAACTTCCCGTCTGTTAATAGGGCCCAAACAAACCGAGGTTATTTTGTGAAAGGTACTGGGTCCAGCCCGCTTGAGGCCTGGCCCAGTCAGGAATGAGGTGAAGCCAGGACATTCATGGATTTGGTAGCAAAAGTTGATCATGGGAGTTAGGGTGGCTGAAATTTAGCTACTTTGGAAATATCAACTTTGCTTAGTCACCATAGTGTAGTCATGGACCCTCAATTGTGTTGCATGGCTTCGGATTTTCTGAAGTCCCTAAGACAACTGTGCAACAGATCCCAAAAATTTGGTCAAACTGGGTATGTAGTGGAGCATCCTGTGGGGGCCACTTTAGGTGGGGGCTTCTGAAGTCAAGGTCACCCTAAGATTGATGAGTATTTTTCCATTTTACCGTCAAGTCACTAAAGTCCGCCATTTTGAAGTTATCAAGAGGTCTTCTTCACTACATAAAAGTCAAGGGCCCAAAAGGGATCCTAAGTGGGGGTCCCAAAAGTTTGCATCAAAGCCTTCTTAAAAAACGTGGCTATGACCAAGGTTCTTTGTGAACTTTTTCCCGACATTGAAAGTGATCCCTTTTTTAAGGAATTACAGTGTTGCTGTGATTATTATTAAAAATGGACACAATTTAAGATTTGGGTTTTGTAACATGCATTAGTCATCATGTAGGTTTTATTTTCTATTCTCCTTTTCCTCAGAACATCATTGACACAATTCTGACAGACTGATGCATAATTCTGACTGACTGGCATGTAGTACTTCTTGTTTTATACCATGACTCCAATACTGTCATGGTGTTTATTCAAGCAGTTGTGGCCATTGACTGAACATAGGTATTTCTCACAGTTTATACAATTCTCACATGTTTTTCTGTCCAACTTCATATAGTACCTTCCAGTCTTGTCTAACATTTTCGATGTGGTGACATTTAATGTTCTGGCCAATCAGACTGTTGGCACAACCCCCAAAAAATCTGGAGCAGAAATCAGAGATCAGCTCATGTGCAACTGCATTTTTAAGCTCAAGTATTGTTTTTGGTCTTTGACAATTAAACTTCCTTTCAACAACAAGCTTTTCTTGGATTATGAGGGCATTGGCTAATCCCAACTCCAAGTCATCATCAAACAGCCAAAGATAACGCTCTCCAGAACTGGTGCGATCACAGGCATACGTATGTTTTTGAGACTTGGTCCATCATGTCAGTGCCTGTCATGCCTCGGTTGTAGCTTGTGATGAGAACTGGGCAAGGCATTAACCTTGTTCGCTCGTCATTTTACCCTCCTTTTCACTGTGGTCATCTCAAGTGGGTTTGAATAGAGGTGAGGAGCATGACAGCCTTATAGTCATACCATTTGACAAAGATAAGGCCATCACACTGATAGCAGTCCATGTCACCCCTCTTCATGGACTTGTCTAGTTTAAGTGAAAGTTTTTCTCCTGGAGCAACCAGTTTGGCACTACAAAGGAGCATGGTTCAACTCAATTACCAAATATACATATCCAATTTGACAAACTTGGGAATCTGTAGCATGTTCTTCTCTGGAACTTCAGACAATCCAAACCCATGATACACAATTGTGGGTCCTTAACTACATTTTGGTGACTGATCAAAGTCATCACCAAAATTTTTGCCACCCTAATGTGACAAGTGACTCCTCCCCTCCAAGTGTCATTAGGATGTCACATGGATCTAAATCTGCATTTCACAGCTGAAGAGAGGAAGAAAAGGACGTGTTGGTGATCGTGGAGAAGAAGGAACAATCACTTCTGGTCCAGGATGTGTCAAATCTTCATTTGAAGATTGAGGAAGCCTTAATGGGTTGAAGTTGAGTTATTTTCACCTTTGGTCTTCCAACTTGTGTAATGATAAGAAGTTGCCTCATGGCCAGATGAGACTGAACTGCTGCTCACTACATAATGGCTTTTCAGTTAGTTTTACTGTCAGAGGCCAAAAGTCTGCATACCCATCAAAATTGTCATTCTTTGTGCATGAATTGCAAGGCACCTAGCCGGACGAAATTAAGTTCATCAGTCAGGTCGTGTTGTTCAACCCCACGGGATCACTGAGAGGACGGTTGTTGTCACTGGAGTCAGCCCCTACCGTCCCAAATGTCTTCACAAACTCTTCCAAGTCCATCACAGTTCCAAGAAATTCAGACTTCTCCATGGAAATGAAGTCGTCCAGATTGTTGTTGCCCTTAAAGATGGGTAGTGTGGAAGGTGGTTGCTTCAACCAAGTTCCATCCTCTGCCTTCATGTGACTGCGGTCGGAGGAGAAGTTGTTCAAATACTGGCAAGCATCGACAACTCGAAAAGATCTCCGAAACCTTTCCTCCAAGGCCTCCTCCATCTCTCTCCCACCTAAGACTTGATCGGCGTACTCGCCAAACTGGACCGGGAAGTTGGTTGTAGCATCCAGGTCAAAGACCAGGCAGCAGGAGTTGTCTCGATAGAGTAGAAACACGTGGTAGTCCCAGACTACGGCTCCGTCGTCCGGTCCTACCCGCTGGCGCCACAGCGGCACCGTCCGGTTGGCATTGGATATGAAGACGACAGCACAACGTGCCAGCAGCGATGCCGAACGCGAGCGGAGCTGCGAACATAGGTGCCAGGTGTTCTCCTCGCAGTAGTAGGGCGTGTGCAGACACTCTCGACGGCAGGAAGGCAGCCCTGCTTGCATCCTTGTGGGCGAGGTGAATTGAAAATGTGAAACTGAAAATTTTCTTCACGGTTACTTTATCTTGAGGGTTGTCTGTTGCAACGCTTTATCTTTGGGAAAACTGTTGTCCCTACCACTTTTAGGGGCCCAGTGTAACTGCTACATTCTGGGGCTGCACATGCTGGACACCTTGCTCTTCTTTCGCCGCTTGCAACCAATTTCTTCTCGCACCGATGAGCCTAGATGGAGTTGAGACATCTAACCATAGGTAGTCAGCTAACCATACAAAAGATTAAGCTGCTCTTGAAGTGAAGAGATCAATCGGTCAAAACAAGCTCTCCCTGCGACCTAACCCTCGTTGCTTTGCAGCTGCACTGAAATCTCCGATAAAGCTGCTGCTGCCAAGTGTGCTGGGCCGTGCCCACATTGGCAGCTCCGGGGGCGCTTGAATCGAGGCCTCGGGGTACCAAGAGCACGGCGAGAGCACCGCGGGAGCGCAGCGAGATCGAGCAAGGTAAGGGGAAAACGACGGCGACGAGTGGCGCTAGTTCGGGCCAAGGCTCAGGCTCACTGATGTGTGTGTACTAAATGGAGGAAGCACTAGCTTGCTGCCTTGCAAGAATTGAGGCAGCTGTTGCTGGTAGTGGAACTGTACCCAAAGAGAGGACAAAACCAAGAAGGTAACTGTGTAAGAGGTATCTCTGAAGCCATTGACAGAATTATGTTCTGAAATAATAAGTTTGCTTGAGAGGTCTGTCCAACTCTTTGCCCTGTTATTGAGATGTACGAGGATGCACATGATTTTCATCAACCATCATGTACTCGAGAGGATACTTCAGGCACTTCAAATATCTCATTTTCCGCTGGAGACATATCTGCTCACTCCTGGTAGATGGTGTTCTTCTCTGCATCAATATTCCCATTTCCATGGTCCTTCCTAGCCCATGCCAAGCCTACGAGAAAATCCAGTGCTCCATGACACGTGTAGCGCCAGGCATAGACCACTAAATGCCCAACTTGATTGCTCTTCGGCCACTATGGTTTGTTTGTGCAATTTTTGCAACAGCTGCCTGGATTAGCGCTGTCTCCCACACCAGCTGCATTGAGTGTGTGAGGTCAATGCTCAGGCCGCGTGAGCTCACACAGGCACGACAAACAGGAGTGCAGCGCGACGCGCTCGACGGAGAAGAGCGAGCAGAGAGAGGAGACGAGACGCTGGAGAAAAGATGGCGCTGGCAAAAGAGTAGTTGCCAGAGAAGCACTCGACCAAGACAAACTCTAGCCCAGGGTCATTTTGACGGAGGTCCAACATCAATTTTACTGTCTGACCGCGCCTTTTGGTGACGTTTTCATTCAAAGTATGTGAAATGCTTGATGAAGGCAGGGCTCAGATGCTTGGCAAACCACATGAGGGAATGTCCAAGATGGGATTGAAGAAATTTGTCTTCTGAGAACCCGCAGAAGCTGGCAACTCTGGAGCGCCGGAGAGAGCAGCGGAGAGAAGGACTAAGTGAAGGATAAGGGAAGCAGGAAAGAAGTGGAGGGATTGCCGGACAGTCGGTTGGACGGAGTTAGGGCCGAGGCCGAGGTGAGGGAGGACGCGGGGCTCGGGCAGGCCGGCCCCTAGGAGGAAGCGGAGGATCACGAGGAAGCGGCTTCTGCCGTGTAACCTGGAGCTGGCATGAGCGAGGTGGACACGTAGGCTCCGGGGCGAGGCGAAAGTCGGCAGGATCGCGGTTGCCGAGGCGAGTCGCCACGACCGGCGGCGGAGGGGCGGGAGTCACGACTTTGGCGGGAGGCCCAACAAGAGACAGAGGACCATGTCGGGGTCTGAGACCGGATCGGAGGGCCGCGGCGGAGGCCGCAGTGGCGGACCCGGCGACCTGGCCTCTCGCACTGTCGTGCTCGAGTCCAAGAGATTCTACTTGGATGTGAAGGAAAACGCTCGCGGAAGATTTATCAAGATCGCCGAGATCAGTGCAGACGGTCGCAAGAATCAAATATTGATGACCCTCCCGACGGCGGCGCAGTTTCGCCAGCACCTGGAATCCTTCATTGATACATATGGCGGTCTGGACCCTGTAGACCCCAGCAACCTTCAGCAGGGAGAGATCAGATCCGAAGTGATGTTCAAAGAGGACAAAAAGTATCACATCGACCTCAAGGTGTGTCGATCACATTTGTTACTCGTAGCTGACATCAGCGTCATGGAGACGCTGCTCACTGCAGCTTTTCCTCAAAGGGCGCTGACTTTTATCATTTTGATGTCGTATTAGCTGCCTTTTTTGAATGTTTGTCATTCCCCTTTTTATTTTTGTCTGTTTCAATGTCGCTCTATTTCTTGCATATGTGCGGACAAAAAAGACGTTTTTACTTTTTTGTTGGCCAATCCTCAAAAACAAACGTTTAGAGGCAATATTTTAACGGAGAATCTCGTCAGCCACTTCTGGGACGGACATTCTTCGAGCCTCTGTGTCTTTGTCGTGACAGCTCTGAGCTGAGCATGCAGATGCCAAACTTGGTCAGCTGATGAAGTCTGCTGGAGCCTGGCATCTTTGGCTCCTCGGAGTCAGAGCAACAAAATCACCACCAGGAGGGGGAAATACGGCAGTCAAGAAGTGTCCTTTCCAGTCGTATTACCCTTGCCGGAGCGGGACAAAAAGTAGCGCTTGCAAACTGTACGTTTACTCAGGAGCTGGGTTGATTTCTCTGGTCCGTGCAACTTCACACTCAACTTTGACCGATTTGACTGAGCAAATCCATCGTCAAACTCACCAAGTTTGGCATTTTCGTGGCTCTCTCGCATAGGGAAGGGGGGAAAAGAAGTGAAAGTCGGGAATGAAATTACACAAAAGTTTGTTGCACCTTCTTAGCAATTGATGACATCCTGTAGGCCTCCCTCCTTATTTCCCTTGGGACATCCCTTGCCAATGGTGGAGAAAAGCCCCACTTTTGGTCCCGGTTAGAGATGGTTACATCGTGTTTTCACGTGTTTTTGTTTTAGGAGAACGCCCGGGGCCGCTTCCTGAAGGTGTCGGAGACGTTCACGCGCGGGTATTCCCGCTTCCAGATCTTCATACCTG
>JAAUXU010040768.1_pt1 | contig 10799 bp, 5 predicted proteins | sample 7278151 | NCBI WGS metagenome assembly JAAUXU01 (sample SAMN14350113, study PRJNA611818) | marine sediment metagenome | isolation source: surface marine sediment (1.8m) | place: French Polynesia: Moorea | collected 2018-08 | reverse complement strand
GCCGCCGCCGCCGCCGCCGCCGCCGCTGCCTCTGCCTCTGCCCAAAAGGCAGCCACCCCGCTTTCCCTCGGCCTGCTGCCCGTTGACGTCCCACCATCACGATAATGTGCGCACCTGCTCAAAGAGGGCCAAAATTGGGCGAGAATCGCGCAACTGTCAGAAAAGTGAGCAAAAGAATTTGGGTCATTGGTGGATGACAGAGTCTCCCAGCTCCACCAATCATTCGACATGGAGCAGAGATCGACTGTGTCCACGTAGTTATTGGCGGGCCCGTGGTTGCATTAGGGCGGGTGACGGATGGCGGAAATGCATTAGATAGGGGAGGAGGCCCTGCTTCCCCTCCTCCTTGTCCTCCTTGCTAGGCATCACTACCTTGGTCGAGGCGAAGAATAGGAAGGCGACAATGAAGTCCCGCGAAATACGATTCTGCCACCAGACTCAAGACCTGGTCAACTTCTTCAGTCGTATGACTCACATCGTCAACACATTCATTTGTCCGAAGCCACAACGAGAGAAAACGACGACTTTTTGCGGTCACTCTCTCCAAAGATGGTTGCCTTTAACGGCACTTTTGCCCTAAGTGTTCTCTCATGCTACTGACACATTTGTGTAAGTGAGTGAAAATATTTCTCCCAACACCAACCTTGGCATCGCGTGGAGACGCGCAGTAACTGAGGTCAAGTCATTGTGGACACCAAAATGGCGCATTTTTGTTTTACCGTAACCAACACGTTTGTGCAAGGTGAAGAAGATCAAGATGGCCAGTGTGGACGTGGAAAATGACATGTGACTGCTGCATCTATACAGGACTCGCAATCAGGCATGCATAACACTTACGCAGTGGCGTCCGCTTAATTGGGATTCGGATCAAGAGGGGTTTTCTCCTTGTGAAAGAGTGATCCCGGTTAAGCGGAGATCACTGCATACAGTGGGCGCGAAAATAATTCCACTCAGTTCAAATCTCCAGGGCATTTTGCTCACTAATACGTAAGTGACGGAGAACACATTGTTAATAGCAGTTCTCTCATTCTCAATGAAAGTATTGGTTGAAATCGTGCCACTTTGTCAACTCTATGAAGTCATGTTTCAGCGACTGTGTTTTTTTTCCACCACCAAACCAACAACTATCCTTACGTTTTTTTTTTTTTTTTTTTTTTTGAAATGTTGAAAATGCTGTGAGAGATCTGTTCTCTTTTGGACAGAAATGATCTTTCTAAGGATAAAGATGGAAAACTATGCATTGACCGTTGGGGTGGTGCAACTATTTTGGGGTCGACTGTTCATACATGCGCACAGTTGTTCGACGTCGTCATTCAGAAGAGCGAAAAATCCTAGCGTTTCTTTACGTGAGAACAAAAGCAAAAAAACCTTCCTGTTGTAACTACTGTGCGGCAGCGCGTGGTTTCCTTGAATGTTGCACTCGCTCGCACGCGCGCACCTGGCGCTCGCTCTCCCTCTCGTACGCTTCGCACTGCAGCACTTCCGTCGTCAGGGTCAACCCTCCGTCGTCGTCGTCGTCGTCGTCGTCGTCGCCGCAGTCGTCGTCGTCGTTGGTGACTCGTCCATCACTCGTCTCGGGGCTTTTGCCGGGCCAATAACCAGTGCCAAAAAAGAAGAAGAAAAAAGGACGCTTTGGGTGAGAGAGACAACCAAGATATTTCTATATCAAGACTCCGAGATCATGTCAAAAGTGCACTTTTGTCTTGAAAGTAAATGAGAGTGGCATTTCCATCCGCTGAAAGCACTGACAAGAAATAACTTCCTTCTGTACCGACCAAGTAGTCGAAAGTTATTGGCGACATCGCAGAAAGTTGGCCTGCAAAGTTGCCTTCAGTCACGGAACCTCTCCTAGTCTCTTCATTTTGCAAAGTAGGATTATTATTTTGTCTAAACAAACACTACTGATTACTTTGCTATGCTGAAAGAAATGTTGATATCCTTCATCACATGACCACTGTATGACCGGCTTCGTAAAATGGTGCTCTCTTACCTAAAGCGTCGATGCCTCACCATTGATAACTGAATCCAGAGGTGCAACATGCCAAGGCCGTCAACATTGTCATCAACGACGTTGTTGCTGTTGGCGCTGCTGGCGCTTCTGCTGGCGCACGCGACACTGGCGGGACCCTTGGGCCGCTCTCAACTGCGCGCCACGCACGTCCCGCCCGAGAAGCGTTCGCTGGCGCAGCTCTTCGTCTGGCCCAACTCTTACTACGACCGCCCCCGACACCGATACCCGTATTACGACGAGCGAGGCACCGGTCGACTCCTCTACGGTTACGGAGGCCAGACCCTGTACAAGTACTCCGTCTACCGGCCGCTGGAGGGATACTTTTGATCTCGCACTACTGCGTGCAGATTTTTGGCGAGAAAAATGCAAATCGTGACACCGGGAGTGGATATTTCCATCGCAGCAGAAGATCGCAGACTTGTAACCAGAGAGCTCTAACGGTTCTTGACGAAGAACTTAAGGGGATGTGGCGGGGTGGGGGTGCGGGGAAGAAGATTATCCCCCTCCCCGTTCTCCCTCCCGCGACTGTCCCACTTTGACCTGACCTGATATGCGCACGTATGAGCGCAAGTAAGTTGTGAGTAGTGAAAGTGTGAGATCGACTTAAGCCTTCCATTTATTCGTTTTCCACAAACTTCTTGAATGTGTGGCTCATGATGAGTGAAGGAGAGCTGACAGAGAAAATTCTTTTCACTCATCGAATGTGCTCGTGCTCAATGGAAATGTACCGAAAGACGTGCTTTTCCTTGCCTGTACCATCTCAGTAATTTAAAAACTCAATAGATGACAATGTACTTGTAAGTCAAGGACATCAAGATTATTCTTCGACGCTCCAATCACAGGATGACAATGAAATCTACTCCTTCGCCACCTGCTGCATGTTCTGCGCGTACAAACAGGGTGTCACCGCAAAGTTTCACGCAAGGTTCTTTATTTAGTCAAGGGTTGAGGGAAGGAAAATCTATTCAATACACAACATTAAAATGTCATTTATATTGTCCTCAGTTACTACTTAAATGCTTTCAACTTTTCCAACCAGTTTCCTTTAAAAGGTTTTCATACGCACATTCAGCTTGATTTTTCCTCTCTCAAGGTCTGAATTTTTTTCAGGAGTTTTGCCAACCTCGTCAAGAAGGACTTTTTCGTTCTTCTGTACGCAATACGTGTAAAATAAGACTTACCTGAGCTAAGAAAGTGAAGTTCCAATACGTCACCCTCAACTAATTCTGTAAGGTTATTTTTCTTCTAAGTGTTTGTAAAGAGAGTCTCAAAAATCTACACAAGCGCCGTTTCCACACGTAGGCACAACAGCGAGGTTAAGTGTGCTCATGCGAGACATTTCCGACCTTATGCAGTGCCTCGTCTTCCATTGAGTGCGGGGCAGGTAGCGTGTAATAATCCTCACCTCTATCTGTGCTAACAATACTGGTGGCGCAACTGACGAATTGCGCCAGCAGAGCAACAACGACGAAGACGGCGGCGCCGGTGACAACAACAACAAAAACAACGTCAAAATGTTCGGGGCGAAGAAGGACCGAAAACAGCCGGTCATAGTGAAGGGACTGGGTAAGAAACCCACACAAGAAGTGGAACTTCAAGACTGGGGTGGAAGTCGGCGGCGTTGCATCCTCTGCGTGGGCTCCTCCGGCTCGGGCAAGGACTCGACTATCGACCTCTTTGTCGCCAATGATTCCTCGCCCTCGTCCTCGTCCTCGTCACAATTTAGGGTGGTCCAAGACGACTCCAGGTGCTGGGTCGACACCAACATAGACTGGCAAGCGAAGTCGCTGGATTTGTCCTCAGTGCAAGAGTCTCTGTTGAAGTTTTTGGAGGAGGAAGATATCCATCAGTTGGACGCTTTCATGTGGACCATCCAGCCAAGCAGATCTGACAGCGCCGTGGAGCGCCAGGCCAAGTTCTTAGACATGTTTAGGCCGAGCGAAGTTTGGGCCAACGTGATCGTAGTGTGCAAAGAGTCCATGAGGCCCAATCGCGACGGCGCCGAGGCCATCAAGGCCGCCAAGGATCTTAACGGAGTTCCCAAAAAGGTCCTGGGTTATCGCTGCTACTCCGGACTAGATCCGGACTTGAGAGAGAAAGTCGACGCAGAAGCCAAGGCCAAAGAAGAGTTCAACGTCAAGACGGACGAGGAAGTCAGAGAGTCCCTCCTGGTTGCTCTCGGCGAGTGCGGGGAGAATCCCGTGCAGGTGTTTAACAAAGAAGAGGTGGAAGACTTGTTTCCCCAGGAGAACCAGGAGCAAGGTCGAATTGACAGTTTGTTGGGTTTGCCTCCGCTAGTATTTGCTAAACCCTTTTAGAAGGACTAACAATATTAAATCTAAAGTAAATGTGTGTACAGTTAAAGGTATTACAGACGAGCCACGATTGTTCAATGTACGTGAGTAGACTCTTATGACATTAAGTCGGACATACCTGCATACATGCATGATATGCTGCTCTGACGATACTTGCTGCACTGAGTATGGGGTGGTTTGACAGATAAATCCGGATAACTTTGGACTTCTGCCGGATCAAGATGGGGACGGTGCTATAGTGAAACCGCCACCAAGAGAGGAAACGAAGTTCAACTGACGTCTGTAGCCACAAACTTTGTCCTGTCATAGTTTTTGGTCTGGCTCAAGTTTTTAGCGGTCTGGACCGACTGCATTGCAAAAGTCCCAGGTACAGACAAATCCTTCTCACGTGAGGACATTAGCTAGGTCACAGGTACGCTGAAACTTGAATGAGTCGTGGTAGAAAGAGGGAGTGAGAGTGAGAGAGGTGAGTGAGGGTTTTCGCAGCTGCTGCATGCAATACGAGCTACGTAACGTGGGCTAGTACAGTACGTGCTAGACGCCCCGCCCGGTGTTGACTACACTCACTGCACTGCTGACAGACACCTTGATGGGGACGAGCGACGGGAAATGTCGCTGTTACAAGCTGGGAACAGAAGGTCTAAGCGGTTCAGAAACGTCAAGTTCATCAGGAGCGCCATCTCCAGCGCCGGCCACGTCAGAGCCGACCATGACAGAGGCGACGAGAACGTCGAGCTGCAACCTCTTGCTAACACAGCCCGTCGTCACGTGGCCGTGGTCTGTCTGGGCCAGACCGGGGCGGGTAAGAGCTCGACAGTGAATCGCGTCACGCTGCAGCACGCCGAGCCGAGTGACGGGTTCGAGCGCAAGACTCAATTTTGTCAGATGTTTCACGACGTCGAGTCAGACTGGTCGTGGGTGGACACGATGGGGTGGCAAGACGACGACTGTGAGGACGCGGAGAGCATGGAGCAACTGCTTCGCTTCTTGCGCCAGGAGAAGGTCTCGCACGTTGGCGCAGTCATTTGGAATGTCATACCGAACGTGCGCAAGGACGCGACGGTAACGCGGCACGCGGCGCTCGTGAATTCTCTAGTCCCTTCAGTGTGGAGCAACGTCATTGTGGTGTGCAAGCAAGCCATGAACCCCAATCGCGATGGGGCCGGAGTTCTACGGGCAGCACTGCAATATTGCGGGGAAGACAACGGGCCGCAAATCACCGGCTATCGCTTCCTGTCCGACCTGGACGAGGAGCAGCGCCTACGTCTGGAGATGGACGAAGGCGCGCGCAGGTCATTCAACATCAAAACCGACGCCGAGGTGCGCCAGCACCTGAGGACTCTGCTGGCGCGCTGCAGCGAGCCGATTTCGCTGTCTTTCTGTGACTACCGCTGCACCGACTGCGGCGTTGTCGACGATCCTAGACTCATGCCTCTCTTCTGCCACCTGCCTCCTCCACGTGCCGTCCACCCGCCAGGTGCCAGTATAGCCCAGTTGCACCCGGAGAAGTTGGAGAAGTATCATTCCTCGGAACGCGCCGAGTATATACACGAGAGAGAGCCACATGGATTTGTCCTCCTGGGCAAGCGCCACCCATGTTGCGGGCGGCGTCCCAGAACCCGAGGCTGCGTCCTCAAGTGGGCGTGTTGCTCCGGCAAGCCGGAAGACCCAGGCTGCCGAGAAAGATTCCCCTGCTGCAGTGGTGAACCCGGGGAGGACGGTTGTCAACTCTCTTACGACTGCTGCGGAGCCGCAGTCAATGAAGGAGTGGACTCTGGCTGCGAACTGACGTGCAGAAAGTGCGACCGTCCCTGGGGTAGCCCCGCAGACGGCTGCTTCCGCAGGAGCCACAACTTGGTGGACGTGGAGGAGGAAGAAGAGAAAAGCCCCAAATTAGAGCAAACTGATGTGTCAGAGAAGAAAGTCGTGGATGTTTTCCTGTTTGGAGTTCCTCCCCTGGTGATTTCAAAGCCGTTCTGATTGCAAATTATTGGGAATTGCAAGCTTTCATGCAGTGTGCGATGTTGCTCATGTTATACTTCGTCTTTTCTTTCCAGAGTCTTTTTTTTCATCTAATGTACACTGGTGTTCCTATACATGACCACTCATCCATTGCATGGGACGTTCTAACTATGTGTCATGGCTCAGTCAAACTTCGGCCACTAGAAGTACTTGTTGAAAGACGAAAAGCTAGCACTTCCGGAGCGCTTTGCACGAAATATATGTGAAAAGACTCGTTTCAGAATAGTGAGACTAAAGTTGTGAGTCTATGTTCGCTGGAGTCTTTGTGTTGGATGTTTATTTTGGACTAAAGATAGCTTGAGGAAAATGATGATTAAGCAGAAATATGATACAGATGAAGACTTTAAAGGAAGAGTTGAACTAGGATAAAATTATGATTGAATACACTAACTTTAACTTAAAATCTAACCTACCGATCGGTACATTCGGGGGCTGGAAGTACAATCTGTAGGAGGTAAAACTGAACAAAATGACAATTGACATGAGTAGGAGACATGGATATAACTGCCATTTGGGCATGTTGACATTGGTCTGCTATCAGATGGTCATATTCAATTTGTTCATGGCGAGGGGGTTCGTGTCTACACACTATTAAACATATTAAGACCCTATTGGAATGATGGTTTAGAGAATATTTTGGCATTCTAAGACAGAGAGCTTCTGAATTGTTCGTTTGATCAATAGGCCTTTGGGTAAATGTAGGGTAAATGATCTGACTAAACCATCCCGCCCACGATGAATCTCTTCTACCCATCCCATTTTCCATTCTCCTCTTGACAAGTTCCCTTCTTGAATCAGCAGTACTTCTCTGATCTTAATATCAATTTTGTTTGGGTCATGCCACTTCGTGGTAGTTTGTAGGTCTAGCAAATAGGCATTAGTCCAAGTTTTCCAAAATTGATTTAGCAATCGTTTTCTGAGTTGGTACTGGTGAGACAGGTAAGATTGGCTAGGAGCTGCAGGAGTTGGTAGAACATCTATGGGATGTCCAATACACAGTTGTGCTGGTGCGGTGGGTAATTGATCATTAATATCATCGCTTACATTGCCTAGAGGTCGGTTGTTCATGATGCTCTTAGTCTCAATTAGTAGGGTTTCCAGTTTTTGTGAGACAGAGATGATTTGCCAATTACCTTACGAAGGCTTTCTTTGACAGATCGTATCATTCGTTCAGCGAGAGCATTTTGCCACGGTTTTCTATTCTTTAACCTACTGATCGGTACAATACGTTTACTCTTGCAACTCTTACAAGTTGTCAGTGATACTCATTTAATACAAAGCATGCGATCATTCAATATCCCCTTCATCTGCAATAATAACAGACTCAATCGTGAACCTCAATAATTGGCGTGCATTGACCACCTCACAGGTAGTGAACCTGCGCTTGACGGCAGACCTTACCTTGTCAACAGGGCTGCAGGGCGCACAGACACAGACTTCTCTCTCCAATTTCCCCTAGAAATAGTCATCCAGAGGATTCAAGTCAGTGCTGTCGAAGGGCCATGTTTTCCATGGCCAGAAGTAGGGGACTGCATCCTTGAGAAAATCTTGGACAATGTTGGCCCTGCGGGCAGGTGCAGAGTCGTGTTGGAAGGTGTCCTCCCTCGCACTAGCCACCCTGTTCATCCAAGGCACCACCTTGTCATGCAGGAGGGCTAGGTAGTTGTTGGCATGGCATTTCTCACCCTTGCCAAAGAAAAATGGCTCTATGACATGGCCCTCATTGCTGACAATGCAGAAGACCATGACAGGAACAGGATTCTTTGGCGTGAAGATGGAGGGGACCTGGCTTTTGTACACTGCACGTCTGCAATCCACCTGTCATTCTAGACATGGTGGCTCCTGTCTATGGTGATGACTTTTTTAATCACTGAAAAAATTCAGTGATGGCGATCCACTTTTCTCATTGAGGATCTTGTGACGGCACCGAGCCCTGATCTTCTTCATCCTTGTGTTGAGGATGTGTCACTTTCACCTGTGGTAAGACGTCATTCCCAGATTGAACTTGACAAGAAGCAAAGGCGTCTTCTCCTGTCATTACAAGCCTGCTCTTCTGGAAATGTTTCTGACAGTTCATCAAATAGATTTGGGACATCTTCTGAAGGAACAAAGGCCAAAGCTGTCAAGCACATGACTTCTACAGAGAAGTTAAGGTCAGTGGCATACTGTTGCTTAAGTCCCAGCTGCTGGAGGTGCAGCATGACTGATTGGCAAGGGTGGAAAAAGCAGGCTGACACTGGAAAACCTGAAAAGACACTGCAGAATGCATTGTGTGCTCCTGTTTCAAAATCCAGGAGCATTCTCGGTTTGGATGCACACCTGGGACAAGCAGCTCAACAATTTGAAACACGTGTACATATGTTTTCTCTGTTTTGTTGAGCAGTATGAAGTATAGGAATGGAGGATAGTTGCTGCCCACCCTACTAGGAATGGTGTATTCTTGGAAAAACTGTTGAGGAACCCTGCCAAATGTGCCATCTCCAAACCATTCATCATCAGAAATATGCTGCAACAAGTCCCTATGCCCCAAGGTCAAAATCCGCAAGGGGTCATCTGCTCCAGCATCATGCACCACCATGTCAGTATACTCAGGAGGAATGATGAAGTCTTGAGATGTTGGGTTGGGAAGAGGGCAGTTGCCTTTCTGTCCCTCCAGCCAAATGACATACCCAAGTGTGGACTTCTTGGGAAAGTTAGCAATGACCTCATTGTGCACATTTCTTAAGCTTGCTCTCAGCACAGCCCTCGTGGTTGACATGATGCTACTTGCAGCAGTCTTGATTTTGGAACAAACTTTTCTTGTCAGCGCCCCAAGAAGATTCACCTCATGACAGTGATTATTGGTGGACTTCAGCACTTCATCTCCTCTTGTTTCCAAAGTGGCCATGCATTTGTCCTTCCCCCGTACATTCCCAAACAGTGCTATTGACTTTTTTATGTTTGATTATATTATATTCAAAGCCCTCATAAAAGCGGACATCACCTCTACTAGTTGATTTAATTACTGTGTTGCTAGTTGATTTAATTTTGTGTTTGGTTTTTGTCAGAATTGTAACAACTTGAAGAGGCCACGGCGGAGGAGGTTCAGCCCTCTTTCTTTGACCCACGGTCTTTTGTTCAGCCCCAAGTGCCAGGTCATCTTGCACTTTGGAAATATCTCATATGGCCCGGTCACGTTTTTCGATTGCAGCAGCCCTTTTATGTGGCTTCCGTGGCAGCCTCTTCAGCCTTGCCATCTCGCACCTGAGCCTCTGCAACCTACATTCTCCTCCAGACCGCTTGATTTCTCTCTTCGCACTCGTGATAGCGCCCAATGGACTCGGCCAGCATCTGTTTGAGGTTTTCAATGATGGGCCGACTTGTGCATGGTGTCGGTGATCTACAAGTTTCTCCGGATGCGGAGGGGCTAATTGGAGGGCCGTTGACAGGCCGCACCTCCGTGGCATCCAGACTTCCGTGGACGATATTGTTGAGGAAATGAATCCTGGCGGTGGTTGACTCTGGAGAGGTGGCCAAGTCGCCCGACTCGTTGGCATTGACTGCCACTCGACGACCCGGCATGGCTAGCGTCAGATTGCAAGTTTGATCGCGATACCCTGTCAATTGACACTTTTTGCTTGTGAGCACTCCCTTATTTCCATTCTGGGGAATCCAATCGGGGGTCACGTGGCTTTTCCGTGGTCATGTACAGCCTCTGAGCAGGGTTGCGCTGACTTGGCCATTGGGCATGGTGGTAGTTTCCAAAGTTCAAGGTTAGAGGTTCATGACACTTGGACAAGGTTTAAAGAGATGTTTTTACTCAGAATTTTTGTGATGCTCTATGGGAACCCCTCCATTTTGCCTCTCACCAGTTCAACACCTTCCATCTGCCACCATGTCCAAGTGATGCAACTGCTTCGCCAAGGTGTCCTCAAAAGCCAATGTCGCCAACTGTTCCTCTGTCAAGAAACATAAATAAATTCTTCAAGAGTACTTCAGGTAGTGAGACAAGCAGATTGCCCAGTGCCAAGGTAGTTAAAGAGCCGCTTTAGAAACGAATTGCTTCTCCTTCTTGGCCAGTATTGGCAGGACACTATCCGATGCGAAGACTTCCACTAAGTTCACGTTCAGATAGAGGGACCCTGGCATTTGCACCACGACAACATGCTGTCCTTCCTTGAACGCAACTGCAAAGCTGTCCTGTTCCTCTTGATAGAAGTCTGTTGATCTTTCTCCATGCAGGTCTTATTCTTGATGTGAGAGGTCCAGGTCAAAATTTTCATTTACAATTGTTGAAAGGGACTTTCATTTTATATAATAACATTTTTCTGATTTATTAGTCAAAACTTTGACTTTACGTGGTGTTATGTTATGAACTGGAGCGGTGTTTCCATAAGGAGAGTTTATTCATAACTGAAGAGAGGAGAGGAAAAGAGGGTGCAGGAGATGCTTAGCTTGGCTTGTGTAATGTG
>JAAUXU010165421.1_pt1 | contig 10800 bp, 10 predicted proteins | sample 7278151 | NCBI WGS metagenome assembly JAAUXU01 (sample SAMN14350113, study PRJNA611818) | marine sediment metagenome | isolation source: surface marine sediment (1.8m) | place: French Polynesia: Moorea | collected 2018-08 | reverse complement strand
GGAGCATTGGTACTTGGCAGCATCTTTGGACATGCGAGATCTCAAAATGCTCTTTGTGCCTCAGGTTTGGCTTTGTCATATTCCTGGTCCAAAAGCCTCAATTTCAGTGCTGAAACTGAAGTGTTGTAGTTACAGGATGATTTTGATCTCGCCTTCAAATCCCCAACTTTGGTGTCCACGAGCACTTCGGACTCCATCAATCAGGAGACACCAGAAATCAGTTCAGCCAAACAGAGAGTGGTAGTATTTTAATAATATAATTATAGCTTCAACTGATAATTGAAGCTTTGGTTCAACATGGCTCACCTACTTTAAAATGGGGGATTATCTTAATTCCGAGATCTGCAAGCCGGAGAGTCCAGCCGGATCTTTGTTATGCAAAATTGAACAAAAGAGAATTGTGCAGAAAAAAACTGCTTTCTAGAATTAGTCGTTTTAAGTTTTCAACTAGGCTGAAACAGGGATTTTTCGATGACTTTCATGAAAACTGCTTGTTTTGCCATACCGACTGTGCTCAAAACAGCTCCATGGATTCTGTGTAGTGCAGTGTGATGGCATAAGCAGTGTGTGAAGAAAGACCTAAAAAACCTGTACCTGGAGGATTATGCATACTAGGCTTGTTTGAATAGGTACTTTTTTGGCGAATGATATTTTTGTGGTCGGAGATTTCGGCCTTAGGACAAAGATTTTACTAAAACCATTTTTTTTCTTAAAGGCCTAAGGACCATTGACTTTCTACACTTTTAACTCAAGGTTTTCTTACGTACTGTATGTACTGTAGTCACTCTAGTGCAACTTCTCTTTTTAAGCCGGAACTTTTGACTGAATGAAACTATAGAAATGGTTATGGAATGCTAAGAATCTCCTCTAATACTGAACTGATTTAATGCATACAGTATGTTCTAAAACTTTGAGAAACAATTTCCTATTAGAAAACCATTTCTTTCAAAAATTAGACTTGTTCCAGCCCAAACAGTGTCTAATGCCCATTTCACACACACACACACTCACCAAAGAAATTGACATTTTTGAACAATCCTCAGGCAGATTTTCTTTGTTCGGCAATCTGCTTGGAGAAATTTGAACTCTACCTCTTTGTTAGTCTCGTTCTCCGTTCCAAGAGCACCCGTCAGGATGCTTTATGATGCCTTGTCAAGGCAAAGGATGGCACTCACTGCATGCCAAAAATTGGCGTCCTTTGACACTTTCTAGTTTAAGAAAAAAAAGAGTTGCTGTAGCAGCGACGTTTCTCGTATGTACAATCAGCATCCAAGACCTCACGTCCGCATTTGATAAATGCAGGATGGGTCCGACCAACTCCTGATGGCTGCAGATGTCGTCCAAGGTGCCACACTTGTTGTCTCCGCCCAAGGTCGGTGGCTGGAGACATTTCTGAGCCGGCGAAAGCTTGGTCACGGCTAGGGTTCAACGCACGAGAAGTCTCCAGATAATATTCTTGAGAAATACTCCCCTAGAGCATCCCAAAAAATTCCTCCAGCCAGCCCATTCTTCTCGACAAAGACGTCATAGACTCAGTGTGCAGACGCAAGAAGAGAGATAACAAATTTAAGTCCTTGCCGGAAGAATTCTTCTACCTGTCCGAGGCAACAGGAGAGAAGTCAGCGACTCTGGAGTTTCTCTCAATCAAACCCTTCTCCAGTGAGGGCGAGGGAAGCCTGTCTATGGCTGGGCTCTTTGTGATCAAGTCAATGAGAACAAGGCTGAGTGATCATGCTCTGACTAAGCTTTGTGTTCTCCACAAAAGGTCATTTCAGTTCAAAATAAGCAATGGAAGAATACACTTTGTTGTCACACAATCTAACTCAATGACGCATAGTGTACTTGTGGAGAAGTTTCATTCCATCTCAGTCTCAACGTCAGTCTGCGTAGAGATTCTTTTGGTCGGGATTCATTGAACCCTCGTCACGGCCACCGCTCTCACTTTCTCAATCAGGGTTGCCAAGTTTCCATTGCCTCTGGCTTTGAGGACTTGTGTGTCTCACACTTCACGTCAGGTGCATGTCATAAGTGCCACATTTTGTCAAGGTGACTTCAGGGTCTCTCTTATCAGCGCCTCCGCTTGTCTGTCTGACGTCAACACCTCGTTCCCCGCAAGAGTCAGTGCAGTGAGGCCAAGTTGCTAATGATAATGGTTATTTGGGGGGGGGGTCATGAAATGCGTCAGCACCACCTTTTGTCGGTGCAAACAACGTCAAGCCGGTAGTAAAGCTTTTTCATCCCACTCTCTCTGCACAGACCAAGGAAAGGGGTGACTTTTTGAGTGATGGACGCAATCATGTGGGAAGTTGCAGACTCCTCCTCAACTACAACAGCCAACTGCGCCCGGTCCACTGGATGGACCCGTTCCAGCAGCCTGGCAGGAAGCAGAGCTATCAAAGTTGCAACGCGTCAAAGATCCTCTCCAACGCCCGGAAACTTTGGTTTGACTGGCGGGGAACTTTACGTTCAAACAAGGAAGCAACTTCTGGGCGAATTCCAAATAACTTGAGACTTCTCAAGTCATTTACATCTCGACCGAGCTAAACTGGCGGCATCAGATAAAAAACTTCGGGCTTTTTCGCACTTTTCGACACAGGTATCAACATCCAGACCGCAGATTTACGACTTGGAGGGGGTAACCAATGCGTGGAAATCCCCTTAAGACTGACCAAAGCAGTAGATAAATACACACTGTTGTTGTGACGCTCAACGTTTATACAAGGCTATATACAAAGGGTAAACTGAGAGTGACGTGGAGGCCTTTGTATTACATGTTGCTGGGATTTTACGTAGAGTTGAAGCCAAAGGTCAAAGGGTGATGTGTTATAACTATATTTTGCATGGCTGTAAAGTAGGGCTTGATGTACCGAGTTTGATCCTCGTCAACCTAATGTGTCCAAGGACGATGGAAGGCCAAGGACACGTGAAATGACGAGGATCAACACAAGGAAGACAAAGCCGGCGTTCAGTGATGCAATTTGCAATTAGACACCAGGTTATTGCTTTGTCATCAATTCTCTTATGATACGAATGCCTCCAAGTCCGACTTCTCCGTCACTCTTTTGAGAAGCCAACTTCAGGAGGATCTCATTGGCACTCCTTTGATTGTTGGCCATTTCTGTAACTGTACATTCCCCTTTTTATTCTTGTTCACGTTGTGCATTTTCTTCCGGAGGCTCCTACCAGCATTGCGTGCAAATATACTGTATGTCCCTGTAGTAAAGTGATTCTTTAAAACCCAGCTCCAGTAAGAAAAACTCGACAGTAGTAGTAAAAATCTGGCATCACAACATAAACAAAAAAAATTCCCCTCCTTCATCAACATGTCGACAGAGGAGATGACTCGCACCTGCATCATAGCACACGAGGGACCTAAACAGCCGGCCCGACGGCCCGGCCCGACGGTCCGACCCGACAGGTCAAATTTACTGGCCCGGCCCGGTTTCCAGAAATGTGAGCCGTCGCAAATCAACCGGACACACCACAGCTCACTCTCAATTTACTCTCGTAGGCCCGTACACCTACGTATATAGGGTGGATATCCGTTAGTTTTTCCTTCGTTGATTGTAATGTAGTCCAACGACAAAAAAAGTGCAATTCGTTCCTTCCTGCAGTACTCTACAAAAATACTGAGAGTACTGCTGGGCCTCCTCCTTGCGGTACTTCCCGCGGTACTTTAGATGTTCAGTTTTGCATATTGTTTCAAGAGGTTTTTGGTGGCGACTAAGTAAAATTAACTTGAGAAACAGTAAAAGCAGTCAAGATATATTGTATTTTTTGTGCAGTTTTTCTAACTTTTTTTATTCCCAGCCTCAGCTTCGCCACAAGAGTATGTGCCGCTCCTTCAAATTGCGTTTCTTTGGTGCTTGACGGTACTTTTGGCAGTCCTTTTTTCCCCAGAGTACTGCTGTGAAGCTCCGCCTCGAGAAAAGTCACAAAGTGGAGTAACATCGGCAAAAGTACCGCAGGACTTGAATGCTCTGCATAATGGACATCCATCTACGTATATGCAAAAAGTGGCTTTTCGCTTTCACAAGTTGACAAGACAGTGACTGGGAGTAGGGATTCAATTTATATTTTTTTTTTTAATTTAGAAGCCTTTGATTTTTGTCCGACCCTTCAACCAATTTTTGCCTTGGCTGCCTGACCTAGCAATTTTGGGCCTATAAGGGCAGGCAGTTGGGACGGAGGGCAGATTTGGCAGGGAGTAGAAATGGCGAGCAGTGAATCAGGCCGAGCTTGACCCCAGGCAAACTCATCGAGCCAAACTGCGGCTCAGCTTGGCCTAACCTGTGGACAGAGCTTCTGGATCACCCGAGGCTGTAGGGCGGCTCCTCTGTTGTGCAAAGGAACGTCAGGGTTCTGGTAACTTCTTTCTGAACCCGAGTATTTCCGGCTGCACCTGCTGGTCAAACCTAAAATTTCCAGGACAAGAACTAGTATCACCATTTCGTAAGCACCAGTTAATGTGAGGTTGATATCAGTCATAACCTTTGCCCTGAGTCATCCAGTGTGTTTTTTGAACCTTCACAAGAGTCATAGTGCAGCAAACAAATGTCGGCCTTACGTATTGCTGCTCATACAGGTGAGGAAATTAGAAGAGGATCAGTTGTCTCGTGCAGAGGATTTCTGGCTAAAAATAGCAATGCCTGGCAAGAATTGCTATCATGTATGTAACAGCCTTTATTCCCTGTCTCGAGAGAGATTAACTTATAACAAGGTACCTTAAAACGTAACATTTCGCTTTTGGCATGACAGCGGAAACTTAGGCCAATGTCAACTTCCCGATGACTTTTATACTTCGTTGATGCCATACTTCAAGATTTTTATATCTGACGAAGAATGGCACATTTGGACAGAATGGCAGCTCCAACGGCACCAAAAATTGCTTGAACAACAGCGGCCTCCTCAGTGCGGCGTCATCCTCATCCCAGAGCATGCGGCCTCACCGTCGTCCTCGTGTGAGCCTTCGCCATCATCACCGAGGGTGCTGTTGAAACCTAACAGTGGCTAGAGCACCCGACCGATTTGTTGAAGTCCCTGACGTCCTCAGGCCCGGCCTGCCGTCCGCGTCATGCCCCTCGGCAACATGGATGTGCCACACCAGGACGACAGGACAAGAGTCTGTGTCAAACTAACACTTCAACGCGTCGTCAAGGCCACCATCCACACTGGATGTACAAGGGGAGAGGCTGTCTTTGCTCCACGAATCCCTCCAGTGTCCCCGGACTCCAGCTCTCCACGAAGTTCTACTTTGCCAGGTCGATCAACAAATGTCAGGGACAGCCTCTCAGGGTAGCTGGAGTGGAGGTGACCAGCCCATGCTTCTCCCATGGCCAGGTAGGTGTAGCGGGATCCGAAACAGACCTCCACACCGATGCTCCCGGAGGCAAGCTAGGAAAGTTCTGTATTAGGAGGCACCGTTCCAGTGCTTTTCACTCTTTAGATTGTGAAAAATCATAGAGCGAACAACACACAGAAGCACTTATTTGCAGCTATAACCTCCGACTGGACTGAGCTACAGAAGTGGTTGACCCCTCTATGGGAGGCTAAGAATCTGTTACCGAACTGATGTGCACTTTTGCTCTGGGACCACACATTGGTTCACGATGCAGTTAAACTTTTACGTAGTCAACTCTCTTATAGTACATAGCGCTGCTCACACAGTGAACCAATGAGTGGTCCTAGAGCAAAAGTGCACATCAGTTCGGTAACAGATTCTTAGCCTCCCATAGAGGGGTCAACCACTTCTGTAGCTCAATCTGGTCAAGGTTTACGGCTGAAAGTAGAGATACGCACTTAACAGTAGTAGCACACTAAGTGTAATGTGTGCAGAAACGGGACATACTGTATGTTATAAAAGTACTGTACGTTACAAAAGTGCTCCTTTCGGTATTTTTTTTAGTGAAATCCTAATATTTTGGCCCGAGGCTAAAATCCGGGCCGCCCCATATCTCTTCTCGGAAGAAGTACATTTCTGGACTAGTCTAATATTGTATTGCCCGATCCATATTGTAGTCCTCTATTTCTTGGGGTCCGACTAGGGTGATTTGACCGTTGTGGACTACGTATATTACGGAGGCAGGGACAGGTCAAAGCCTCGGTCAAGAGGAGGAAAATATGGTTGGAGCACATCGGGACCGGGCAACTTGTAATTTAACGCTTCTTACTTTTTCGCCAGAAATTCCAGTAGAAAATAGTGCAATAGCTACAAGTGCATTCCCACCGGGCACGAAACTGAGAAAGAAAGGTGAAAATGCAGTAGAAAGATCGAAGATACAGTAAGGTTTCCTCAGTAAATATAGCGATTTCGGCGGATATGGCCACACACTGCTGTATTTCCCCTGCGTACTGAGAAAAAAAAATCGAAAGTCAAGTATCTCGTTGAGTAGGCACATTTTGAGTCAATTTCCTCGCACTCCGATTAATTCTAGCACGAGAAACGGCCGGATCGAGACAGTAATAGCGCTATTTACGACACTGAGCTCTTATTGCAGTGAGATCTTGATTTAACATTTGAACTGAGCTCGGGCTCCACCAGAAAGCACGAGGGCGCAGCACCTTGGGTCAATGGTACACCTAAAACTGCTTGGTGAAGGAAAAGAATTCGTGTTCTATCTCAAACGTCGGCACCATAACGACATACCGTAGAAGAATTTCCTTCAATCCTAAAAAGTCAGGGTTGCCACGTCGCCATAGTCATGATCAGGCTGGTGCTGAGGGAAGTCTATGAATGAAGTGTATTCACAAGCGTCGGCGGCAACGTGCAATAAAGTCATAAAAAGTAAGGGTTGCCACCTGACCAGGACTTGTCAGAGGAGCTCTCAATTCTCATTTTCCTCCTGCCAGTATGTATGTGCTAAGCAATCATAGTTTATACTCTAAAGACGTTGGAGACAGAGTGGAAGGAAGAAATTGGCGTTGGCACCCCAAAAACTTTTCCCTTACAAGTTCCCTTCTTTCTTTCGTTTCTGTACTCTGGCAGACGTAGAAACCTCCTTAGAAGTGGGTAAAAATCTTGGCGAGTCACTGCATATGTCGCCATTGTGGTCACTGTTATCTGCTCCGGACTAGAAACTTCTCTGTGGCATTTGGCCTGAAAACAACTCTGCAAGTCAAAAGTGAGAAAATTATTTGAGCCATTTGTTTGGTACCCCTTGGAAAGTTTTCTTGAAAGTCATTTTGACTGGGCAATGCATTTTCGAGCAACTATTTTTGGAGCAGCAGTTGCATTCTCAGCAACTGCTGCTCATTCAGTCAGTGCTGGCATTTTCATATGACCTTTCTTTGAAGTCGTGCACCCACTTTTAAAGCCGACTTTCCACTCCTTTCCTGCTGGGGAAGCCCTTACTGTTGTGGGATGAATTGATACGTGCGTGTCAGCGTGGTCAGGGGGTGCCCGTCCCTCCGGGTGCGCGCGCGCGTGCGTGCGTGCGCGGCTGCTCAATATGCGCTCATCCAGCCTGCCCGAGCTGCCCATTCAATAGTCGGACACAAGGGGGGGGGAAAAGCAACCACGTACGTACGTAGAAGGGTGTCCTTCGCCATCATAAGGGCGAGAGAGTCTTTGTGAGGGTCAAGGGGTTAGCGAAAGCTGTTCAAGGGATTCCAGACATCGGCGAATATTCGACAAGAATGGGGAGAAGCCAAGCAATAACACAAAACTCGGAGGCTTCATTTGGCGTCGGGTTCGGTTTTTTTTGGACTCCATGTCAACAGACCCCCAACGATAGATTTCAGTCATGCATCTTATGCACTAGGAGTTCTAGTTGCAGCAAGTATAGTAAGCTACTTACTTTAGAATTGTTTATAAACAATATTAAAGTATCCCTGAGTTTCCACATGGACGCAGCAAGAATTGCATGGCTGCCAGGAAAGTCCAACACCCCCAACTTGGCCTCTATCACGGAGGGCCAATACAAATCCAGTCAAACTTTTGAAGGTGTTGTAACTCTTAAGCCAGACGTAGAGCATCAAATATTTACCGACATGTCTAGATTTTGGCCAAAACGTTGTCCCGATTCCATGGGGACATCCTGTAGTTTTGAGGCAGAGAGAAAGATTTTTATTTTTCTGGCCCATTAATGACAAATAACAGTCTCACATGCCAGCTTTTTCTTTCCTTCTCTCTGTCAGGTCGTCGAGGATTTAGCGCAGAGCATCATTCCTGCCCGTTCGAGTCCGAGCCCACGTCGGCCTCCCCCCGCCCCTCCTCCTCCTCCTCCTCCCCCGTGCAGATCCCAATCCGGCTTTGGAGCCTCAGCCCGTACGTCCGCGCGTACAGCAGCGAGAGCTTCGCGACCCCAGCCAATGCAGTGGAGTCGTGAGTTCTGCTGTGTATGAGCTACACTGTTGCAGCATCACCAGACGGGCTTTCTTGCTTTCTCTCTTCCGTAGCAGAGATGGGACGCAGAGAAAGACTTTGGTGCTGCTGCTGCTGCTAGTAAGAACATACAGTGTGAGGCAAAAAAAAGTCCCTTAATCTGCCAGGGACGAAGCTCTGACAAGGTCCATCATTAGGAATTCGATACTCTCGACCCAGCTTCACTCACAGCTTTTTTTTTAAAAGATATAACTAAATATAATTTCCAAAACATGCACTGTGTGGTAAAGACTTTGAGAATGTGTGTAATGCTCACCGATCTGTTTGGCAGCCATTTGCATACTTTCGTACGGGTTAAGATCTCTCTAGCATGACTGAACGTGGACGTAATTATGCGCGATGCAACTGTAAATTTTTTATGCACATTTTTTGCTGACTCTTAATGCACACATGTACTGAAGTGAGTGTAGCGCCCGCTCAAGTCAATATAGACGACATCCACGGTGCGTATGGATGGACCCCCTCCCTTCCCCCCTCCCCCCCACTTGCATGTGTGGATGGAGCCTTTGCATACGTGCCAATTGCATACACTATATCTTCCTTACCACGCAGCAGTTGTACACACACCCACACACACAGTACACACAATATATGGCGGAATATCCCCTCTTTTTCCGGCTCTCCCTCCTCTGTGAGCACGCTTGCACGCGCTGCTGTGCGTGCGCAAGGGAGAGAGAGAAATGTTTGAGGCTGCGAGAATCTGCCTTCTTTTAGTCTGAGAGCTGCTGCTTCCCTGTGTGAGTGTGTGTGGATGAGACCGGCAACAACAACGTCTTCGGCAGCGGGGAAGACTTCCGCAGGAGAAAGACTCAGTCCGAGTGTTGTGAGAGTGCGTGTGAGAGTGAGTGAGTGAGTGAGTGCACAAAGCACTGGCAACTCTGTTCAGGATCATTTTTTGAGCACAGGTGACGAAAAAGTCAACGTCCTGATTAAATTTGGAGGAACGCAAGAAAGGAAGAAGGACTCACAACAACTGGACTCGTCCACAGTCTGTGTGCTAAGCAATAACAGCGGAAGTAGAGTTCCTGTGGCTTGTGTAAACATTGGACTCCTGAATAAAAAATCCGAACTGGAAAAGTGATCAAAATCGTCGGATGAGCTATGGAAGTTTGCCATGTCCACGGCCGACTTGTCCTTGGCGACGGTGACGAACCAGACTGGCCCGGAGTTCCTGGGGAAGTTCCACTCACTTCCGTTGGCTGGTGCTGAATGCTGATCAGGTGTAAACAGGAAGGACAAGGAGGAGGGGGAGGCGGCGGAGGCGGCGGAGGAGGGGGAGGCGGCGGGGGAGGAGAGAGAGGTGGAGGAGGAGGAAGTCATGTTTGTGCCTCCCCCTCTCGCCTCGACTCCTTCTTCCATCCACTGCCGCTGCTGCTGCTGCTGCTGCTGCTGCCGCTGGGGTGGGAGGGGGAGTGGCCGAAGAAGGTGGAGGAGGAACAGGAGTTGTGGCTCCAGCTGACGAGGCCCACGAGGACGGCGACGACGACGGTGACGACCTAGAGAGGTGAAGCACCTTATCCACCTTCCTCCTACTCTTTTGACCAGGCTTAGCTGATGCAACCTTCGTTTTCAGGCTGAATTTGCCACCAGCCATCGTTTAGAGGAGGGGAGATTATTATGATCCTTCTTCTCCCTCTTCCCAATATTTCTCAATCTTCTGCCACTCTGAGGGTGGGAGCATGAAGAAGCAAAACGTCCGCACCCTCGGCCTCATCGTCTGCACGCTCACCTACTTGCTCGTCGGCGCCGCCATCTTTGACTCCATCGAGTCCGAGGAGGAGAAGAGACAGAAGGAAGCACTCGAGAGTAAGTTGACATTGGCGATTTTTTTTTTTCGTCGTTTCATGGCAACATCGACTGCGCCAAGATTTATAAAAAAAAATAAAGAATAAATTCACCGCACGTCGCGGAGTAAAATAAACTACGTCACTCACTGTTGGGTCTCCTTGTGCGGGCCATCAGGATCCCCTGGGGACTTTAAAATCGGTTCAATTTTGCGTGCAGAATCCCTTCAGATCTGCCGTTGCAGCCATCCGGACACTCTAGGGTTGGGATGGCAAAGCTTCCCTAGTCCCTACCTCTTCAGCACAGCCAAATCTGCAGGCTTGAGAAGTGTGAAAGGCGTTGACGGCTTCCCACGGACAGGTTGTCTCAGTCACGTGGCAACTCTTTCCCATTCGGACACAAATCTCTTATAATTTGTCTGCCTGGCTGGTGTCAAGTGAAAGATACCAACGTGGCAGCACTGACTGAAATGAAAGCCGGAATTCGACAGCGGTCAAGGCAGGGAAGAGTTGGGTGGTGTGTTGTAGCCCAAGTTCTACACCACGTGCAAGACGAGACTGGCCCTGCCGAAGGAGTGTCGACATGTTGGCCGTGACCTGTTGCAGTTTTTTTTTTTGGGGGGGGGGGGGGGG
>JAAUXU010087341.1_pt1 | contig 10801 bp, 9 predicted proteins | sample 7278151 | NCBI WGS metagenome assembly JAAUXU01 (sample SAMN14350113, study PRJNA611818) | marine sediment metagenome | isolation source: surface marine sediment (1.8m) | place: French Polynesia: Moorea | collected 2018-08 | reverse complement strand
CCCACTGCGCTGACGGGCTGACCGACGGGGCCCACAGTCCCACTGCGCTGACGGGCTGACCGACGGGGCCCACAGTCCCACTGCGCTGACGGGCTGACCGACGGGGCCCACCCAGCACATGCTGACCGGCACCATGGCCGACTGGCTGGCGCAGGGACCAGCAGGCAGTACGACTTCCCGGTGTCCCAGGAGGAAAATAAAGTACGGGTTGCGAAACACATGTTCATACGTTGTGATCATTAGGCTCATTAAGAAAATGAAAATTTGGGAAAATTTCCCAAATGCAGCATCTTGGGTTTCGAACGAAGATTCAGTCCAATGGTTTCAGCCGCTTTGACAAGGACTGATCTGGGGCTTTCAACAAGTAAACGTAGTTGATGACATGACAGGTCAATAGAGCTCGACTTTTCTTCTTTTTTTTTTTTAAGTGAGTCTCTTAAAAAAAAGTGTTGAAAAGACATTTGAAAATGGCCTCAGTTTGTCAACCCCCACATTTGAGCCTTTTTGGTGCGTGTCCCTGAACGAGTGGATGGATACACAACGGACAAACCTGGTCTGGAGCTGGACTCAATCGAGGCCTCCCAGAGTCCGCGCGAGTTTGATTGGTACGTTTCCATAGGCTGAACACTGCCCCAAAAGACTTCTGGAACCTCGAGCTCTTCCGCCATCCCACTGAGAGTCAGGGCTCGCGAGCCTGAGCTTGAGGCTCGTACTGCATCACTGAAAGAGTTATTCTAAGGAAACGTATGCAAACACCACCCCAGCAGAGGCTTGTTCTGCTTGTGCTATTCAACTCTGTGACGTCACTGTACGGTTCGTGACATGATTGTTTGGTGTGCGCACATTTTCTTAGCTGCTCCATGAGTGGCCAACTTTTGTAGCTGTTGTATTACTTGCGTTCGTACAGTTACAAACAGTCAGGCAGTCAAGCTGTCTTTAGTGACTAATGCTGTTAGAGCAGAGGAGAAAACTTTATGAACATGTCGCCTATATCATATTTTACATATTGCATAAATGACGCTCGCTTTGCAGGACTTGTTAGGCTCGAGGGTCCTGCAGGCTGACGGACTCGTTACAAATTGAACTGACGTCATCCAGAATAATCTCAGTAACAAGGTGTCAACAAACCTGAAAACTTCCTTGTGACGCTACGCACTTCTCCACCTATTTACTCAATGCAGTTTTCATTGGCCGCCATGGCCGACTTCAGCCTGGTCCTGAAAACCCCGCAGGGGCCCACAGTGGCCGGCGTAGTCATCTGGGAGAGCCGGAGCTCCTGCGCCTCCACATATTTGATTCGTACGACAATTGATGCCAGTATGTTGAGTTGCTTCCGTCTTGGCAACAATGACAACCGTGAGTGATTGACACGTACGGAATCCACTCGCTGAGCAGCATCTTCATCTTCGTGTCCATACACGTCCACCGTGTTCATGCACGTCTGTCGTGTCCGGACGCGTGATCAGCCAGCACCGCTAGTCTCTGTCTCTGTCACTCGTGCCCTAGATGATGAGCAGCCTCGGCAACAGCAACAAGCCCCACGCCGGCGGCGTGCCTGAACAAGTCCTTCGCCGCCGGTGAATCACAGAGAGCGAAAAGAATCATGTATGAGCCAACATGATGCAATTTGGCGTGCGCTCGCTCAAGTTCGAGAGACAAGACTGAATCTGCTTGACCGCCCAGCCAATGAGCGTCAAGAATGCCAACGTCATCATCTTTCTCGACGGGGTGAACACAAAGAGCGAGACTCACTTCGAGGGTCAGTTTTCGTGAAACCGCACGAGAGTGAAGAAGATCCAGCAAGAAATATTATGACGGGAGAAACATCCGAAGATCCTTCTTGTTCAGACAACTCCAGTGATGCAGCTTCTTCTGAGAGCCTCGGGAGCTGAATGCAAGACTTGGACCGACCGTCCAGACCAGGAAGTAGCTGGCCTCAGGCACAGCAACAGCGACCCAGAGGCTGCCGGCGTAGACGTAGTCGTCCCCGTGCTCGGCCGCTTCAATTCTGTTGTCGAGCGCAAGTCGTGGGGAAAGTGTCTGAGGGACTTCCTGGCCTCGCTGCCCTGGGCGCTCATCTTGGTGACCCTGGTGCAGATGGTCGTTCAGTTCTCGTCGGACAGAGACGCAATCTATCGGCTGGCACTGAAGAGCGGAGAAATCCAAGATCATGGAGGAGGAGGAGTCCCAGGACCAGTCGATGGCGCTGGCCAAGTATCTGAGGTGATTATCGGGGTTGCCGGCAGTGATTGAGAATGAGTCATGGTAAAGTTTGCTTGACAATAAAGCGTGCCTGAGGCAAGAGCAAGTTTCTCTTTCATAGTAGGAGAAGGTGACGTTGAAGGGGTTCATGTCAACGTCGTGACATGTGTGACAAAAAAGCTGTCTGGGGCACGTTGGTGACATGTGGTCACGTGCACACACACTACCCATGTCATGGCCGAGTAATGCAGTGCAACCCATGGTATCTTTGTGATTGCAGGTACTTCTCATACATGTTCGTACATGAGAGCTCCTCGCACCTGTGGTCCAACGCCCTCACCCAGCTCACCCTGGCGTGGTTCTGCACGGTCAGCCGCCGCCGCCGTCAACGGCAGGGACGACAGAAATCTGCCACTGGATCTCTGGGCGGCCACTTCGAGATCCTTCTCGTGTACTTCTGCGGAGGCTTTGGCGGAGGGTTGGCCTTCCGCAACATTGAAAGCAGAAAAGGACAAGACTCGGCCGTCGGTCTGGTGGGCTCCTCGGCGGGCGTGTTTGCCCTGGCCGGACTCTGCTTGTGCGACACCGTCGCAGACTTGTGGTACTTGTGCTGGTCGAGAAAAGGCCATCGGGCCAGCACCAGCCAGGAAGACAGCGATGCCAGGTGGTTGCTGGTGCTCTTGCTGTGCGCCCGCACGCTGGCCTTGACCGTCGTGTTGGCGTTCGACTGCGTCTCCTTCCTCAAGAGCCAGGAGGGGGACAAGGAAGGCGAAGTTGTCCTGGTGCATCTGGCCGGCCTCCTCAGCGGGGTGGCCGTGGCAGTGGCTTACAGACTCTTCTCCATCCTGAGAAGGTTGGTCCATCCTTATAAGGAAGTAGGAGAAGCCGCAGAAGAGGAAGACCGAGAAGAACTGAGACTCATGGAGAGAGTTTGATCGCCATATTCCATGAGTACTTGGCATTTAGTCATGGTACCAGCTTTTGCCTGGCCACCTCACTTTTGTAAATACCTACTGAGCTTGCACATTGAGATTCATCCAGAAATAAAAACCCAAACATACGATAACATTCGGTGTTTAGATAAGTCAGGAAAAATGGGCTGGAGAGGAATCCCCCAAGCCTGATTTATGGGATAAGTGGGGTCCGCCCACCCTCTTCGGGGGCCATAAAGTACAAGGACGAGACAAGAATTCCTTAAATCATGTTTGCACTATTAAACATAGAGGACACAAAGCAGTGCCAATACTACTAACACGAGATGATTGTGCAGCCACGTCCATACGTGTACCTGGTCCCGGTACACGGTCATGGAGGAGTGCAACGACGGAGATGCACTGCGCAGTGTGAGTCGTCAAAAAAACAAAAACCCGTCCTAGGAGTTGTAAGAGAGGTTTCAGCAAACAAGGTCTGATGATAATACAGTGGAGCCTTGAAATAACACATCATGGTCTGTTCCACTGCATTCACTCACGAAGAAGACGCACTCGTCATCGTCAGCGTCGTCGTCCTGGCAGCCCTCCCCACCCCAAAAATGTTGCTTCCTCGTGCGAATGCCGCACCTTCATATCGGGCAGGCATCGTCGTCGTCGTCGTCGTCGTCGTCTTCGTCGCCGGCGCTTCCTTCTTGGCCGCCGAGCGAGACCGCCCGCTAGATGTCGTCCACAGCCGACTTCTTCTCTTACCTGTTGGCTTTTCCTCCTTACCTGAGCAAGGTGTGCGCGCAGCAGCCACAGGTGGGAGGACTGGAGGAGCAGCGGGGACCAGCCGTGTACCTACACAGGTAGGGAGGGCGGCGGCCGCCGGGCGCAAAAAAAGTGCTGCTCAGGTTTTGCGCGTGCGCTTTCTGCGCCAACCGGCCGAAGTGCACCACGCTGGGCGGGCTCTCGGGGGCGAGGGCGCGCACGCTCTCCTCCTTGGCCGCCTCAGTTCAGTTAAGGAAGAAGGAGAAAAGGCCGAAGAACCAGAAAAGCCAACAGACAAAAGTTTGCTTAACCAAAGTCCAGCGAGGAGAGAGAGAGAGAGAGAAAAAAAAACAAGGGCGAACGCCGAGGAGGCGATGTAGAACTCCGACGCCATGATCACGTGAGGGTCCAGGTCCAAGTGCTTCTGTCGGCTGCTCCGCGGCGAACATGACGTCGAGAGAGCGTGAGGCAGCGGTCGCGGCCGGAGGTAAGACGGACTTCGTTGGAGGGGGATTTTTTTCTTTCCGGTGACGATCCCTTGAATCCGTGGGAGTGTTCCCAAGCCAGTAGAGCATGCAAGAGGAGGGATGCAAGCCCGTCTGCCACCCTAACAGCTCCGGAAACCCGTCGGAGGTTACTTTGGCGCCCAAATGAAGCCTGCGGCGCCGCCCTCAAGGGTGTGCGTACAAGTGACGACATCCTTCTGGGGAAGGATTCCAGACTTTCCGGGGCCAGCAGAGATCTCGGGAAGACCAGAGAGATTTTTTCTTTTTTTTTTTTTTTTTCAAAACGGCCAAAAGATCCTCCCGAGGCTGGAGGCGTCAGTCAGCCCGCCCATTGTTACTGTATCGTGTACTGGTCCGGCCAGGTTGCCCCTGCTGTCCTCTAGCTCGCATGTCTGAGAGGCAAAGATGGGCGGGAAGATTGGGGGTGGGGAAGTAAAGGCCCACTTCTACTCCATGGGCGCACCCATGAAAAGGGGGGCAGACTGGAAGAAGAAGAAGTCTGCGTGACTCTGTGCACAGAGAGGAATGTCTGTCATTATCCTGGTGCCTCAGTACAATCACAGGGCGATTAAACTTGACCTCGCTGCAGCTGAATGCGTACGCAGACAGCTCTTGAGGCTGAATAAAAGACCATGGAGCTTTAGCTCCCCCACGTGCAAGAATAGCAAGACTCATTCTCTTCTCCTCCTCATGAGGCATAGAACAGTGGATGCCTTCTAATGTAATGGATGCCTCGTAAGAGAAAGTTGAGACCATGATGTGCATCACTTCGTGATGATAATGGTAAGGGGCAAAAACCTCGAGATCATTTTCGTGGCCCCGCTACTATGCTAATTGCACACCAGTATGATTTGCTAATGCAACACCTTTTTTTTCTTTGACTTTCAGTCTGCCTCTTGATCCTCTTCCCCCTGACGGCTTCGTCGTCCTCTGACCCCTCTTCGTCTAGTCTCCGTGGCCCCGAGGCCTTCTTCCTCAACGGGTCATCCTTCGCTATCATCGCCGGTGGCGCCGGGGCCGGTGGAGTGCCTGAGCAACTGGCAGCCGGTGCCAAGATCGCCCTGTCCTTCCGCACGTGCTTACCGGGAGAACTCTTGCGCCAGACCGGCCGGCGTAGTCTTGACCAGCTGCAACTTCGGCTGGACCCCGCCGGCAGACTCGTCCTGGCCATCACAGCTGCCGACCGAAGGCTCAACCTTGTGGTTTCGGGCACCAAGAGCAACCGCAATCTGCTGGACGGCCTCTGGCACACGGCAGAGGTCAAAGTCACGACGGACGGCTCAAAGATCTCACTGACAGTGACCGCGTCCTCAGGTGAAGAGAACAGACAGGAGCAAGAGTTGGACGGACTTTTGGAAGTGCTAGATTTGAGCGGCTCGCAGCTCAGGGTTGGAGCCGGGATGATCGCATGCATACGGGAGGGACCCGGAGTCAGGTTCACCCGAAGGGGAACCGAAGTCAGCAGCTACGCGGTCGACTGGGACGGGTGTCTCTTGCCCTACACCTGCCAAGGTAAGCCGTGTCACTTCTCTATCTATCGCAGCTACAAAGTGAAGACCCACAAGTCTGAGGTGTCTCTCCTCCCTATGAACCTGCTACTCAGTAGGGAAGAAGCCCTATAATTGCTGATCGGAATTCTGGCATTCCTCCAGTATCGGAGGATTTAGGACTCGGGGTCCTCAAGTCCGAAAGAAAAAAAAAAAGTGCCAGCTCAATAAGCCCGAAACGTTTTGCTGTTGCTGTTGTTGTTGTTGTTGTTGTTGATCAGCAGAATCAGCCCGAATGGGAGGGAAAAGGTATTCCCCGCTTTGGAACCCATGGCAAGGTACAACCTCGACTCGCTCTGTTTGTCTAGGTCATTCAGGCTCGTTCCTTTCAATATTGCCTTTTCAGATTTTCGGACTTTCAATCTTCTTGGAGAATGTGAACTTTTCCCCGATTCGTTGTGAGGTCATGACTGGACGTTGCTGACCCCTTTTCTGCTGCAGTGCCTGAAGCCAATGTGCTTCTGGATCGTGGCCAGCAGACCTCTTCCATGTGTGACTGCGTCCTCCAACATCGTCCGGACATCGTCTTTATCTTTCCTCACTGGAATTTGTCTCCCTTGTTCTTCCTCCTCGAGTCGACCGTGATGATGGTGTTTTCATGGGAACAAAATTATTTCTTGAGAGAGTTCCCTAATACATGACGGCGGTTGCTCGGTCGGGCTCTTGGCACTGAAACACCTACCGGATGCGTCGTCAACCGACCATTTTTACTTGCTCTTTCTTACTGATCGAGATGACTGCAGCTTGGGAGATCCTTACCAAGTCGGTAGCTGGTGGTGGCTCCACTTCTTTTGGACACGCTTCATAAACGCCGGGTATTTCTTTGTATACAGCATGTCTTCCTCGGCGCATGCGCAGTCAGTCGGAAGGGCGTTAAAATCGCCGCAGGAGATCAAGTTCAAGCTGTCTTTATTGAGCTTTTAGAAAGTGGCTAAAAGAAAAATATAAGAAACATTTTTTGCATAGAAGTTGCTCTTCTCGTAGGCCTGGCAGATCGTCTTCTAGCCTCAGGGATTCTTTTCCTCTTCTCTCGTGATTATCGTGCATTCAGCATTCATGTCAGAAGTACGTACAAAGAGCTTTAGTGGCTGAGGGGGGGAATAAGGTTACTGCGTACCTGCTCACCTGTTGAATGAGTACATTGCCACACTCAAATCGGCATTTGCAGTGCAAAAAAAAAGGATGACGCGATTCCTTTCACTTTCTCCGCGATCGGAAGATGTTCACCTGTGCAAGCGGACGACGAAAAAGCTCTTTGCTGTGCAAATAGTTGTTCGGACTCGTGCAATTTTTCTCCACGTCCTTCTGGACTGGGAAGATTTCGGTGAAAAGTGCGAAATTTTCATCGGGTTGGTTCGACCTTCAGTGGCGAGGATCGAGGAAAAGTTGGCTCACATCCCTTTGATTAATTGCACGTGCGTGCAAGAGAGAGCAGAAGAGGAATTGGCATGCCAACTGCCCATCTTGTTACTGCCAACAACCCACTCATTTCTTTTCTCATATGTGTAAGTAGGACGTGTTGCCAAAAGACAGAACACTCACCAAGGCCTTACTGGGCCTGACGTTGCTTGCTTCCCCCTCCCCAAAAAAATCGCTCTGCCTTCAGATCTCATCGCTGTGGGCATCGTTGGTGCTCATTGCTCAATCCGGAACCTTTCCCTGCCATGATGAAAAGCTAGTAATTATGAGTGTAAATTTAACGGAAATTATGAAGGTAAACTGCGTAAATTTGCATAATCAGCGAGGCAGCAGACAGGAGAAAATTGCTCCATGTTAGCAGCGCTGCGATGTGGCCTGGATTTTTCAGAACAAGATTCCTCGGCATGTACACGACTTCTCGTCTGTCTGTCTGTCTGCCCCGCCAACACGTGCTGCAACAATAGCCCCGGCATGTCCGTCCGTGGCTGTGACGCATATGTGGGATTATTTGCCTCGGTACGAATTCTACAAGTGCCTCCTGGACTGGTAATTGAATACAGGTGGCAGTTCTGGGACGAGTGGATGTTTGTTAGGCCAAACAACGTGTACGCACTTACACGCACGCGGTGCAGAGGGAGGACGCGCACACGGAGGAGGCAGGCGCCATTTGTGTGTTCTCCCATGACCCACAAACCGCGAATGTGAGCCAAAAAAGACAAAAATTCATTACCTTCCAGTCGGGCTTGGGGTGTCTCTGTGATGAGTCAAGGTTCCCTCCCTCTAACCGAATATGGCACATTCCTCTTTCTCTCTCCGCCAGCTTTTGGAATGCATTTGACGATCGTGCCTCTCCTTGTTTAGCCTTAAGATCATCTTGAGCAATGCTCTCGTGGGCTGATGCTAAATTCTTGGGCTCGTAAACCGAGAAAAGTTTAATTTCGAAGGCACCACCAATCTGCCATCCCGGAGGCTGCCCTTAGACAAGGGAAGCAAATTAACTATGGGCGATCCAAATAGCTACGAGTTGTTATGTCTGAGGAGGGAAAAATAATAACTCGATATTTCAGTCCTTCTTTTGGGCAGGCAGACGTGACTCATCGAGCTCAAACGTTTCTATGCACTTCTTCTGTGACCTTTGGATTGGCAACGACTCTCGTAGCGAGTGCGACAGCTTCGAGGACCTCCTCGACCAGCTGACTTGGGGAAAGCCGGGATAGTGAGGGACACTGGACGACACTGGAGCCAGGGCGGACGAGGAACAGTTAGTTTCTCTGAATTCCTCCAGAACAACAACCCCACGTTACCACCCATTTTTTCCCAGTGGGCGAACATTGGGGGGGTCCACTAAATCAAAAAGAATTCTGGTAAAATATCCATGATAATGGTGTGCGACTCCCCTCTCAGGTCAGGCTGTACGCTGATATGAGAGCGAGCGAGGACTTGGCTGAAATGGACTAATGAATCCCTCCTGTCGGTTGGGTTTTATTGACGAACACGCACGCACGCACGCACGCACGCACGCACGGTACCCAAATAGACGTTAGTTAACCTGAGCCGTCACCTTAATACAACAAAGGTGAGGAGGGGAGAGAGAAAGACTCTGAACGGCGGCGACTGCAACAGCAGCAGCAGCAGCGGCTGCAGCAACGGCAACAACAACATCTGACCCACCCTCCTTCCCTCCCTCCCTCCCTCATCCTGTGAGGATCGTCGCCTTCCACCTATTGTATGAGTCAGAAAACCACATTCCTACAGCGAGAGCTCTGGCTTCACTGCTGATAGGAGGACTGTTGTTTTCGTGCACAAATCAGATCAGGGCTTAAACTTAGTTGTTACATTTTTCTTCTTCTTCTTCTTCTTTTTTTTGACACAAACGATGCCGGGGTTTGCTCACCTTTGTGCGTTACCGCCCGGCGTGGTGGTGGTTGCTGCTGCTGCTGCTGGTGCTGCTGCTGGTGCTGTTGCAGAGGTCGACCTCTGTTGCATTCAACGGTAGGAGGCAAAAAGGAAGCAGCCCAAAATGCTTTTCCTGCACCCAAAAACTTGGAGCAGTTGATAAAGTATTGGGTGATTGTTGCACGTTCTCCACTTGGACTCAGATAACATCGACACATATTCTTTCCTCCTCCTCCATGAAGCTGTTCCTGCCCTGCTTCTGCCACTTGTTTTTCCTCCTACCCGGAAAGATAAGACCTTTTTCGTTGCAGGGGACGACGTTGATTCCCCTGGTGAGGTCCATGAACAGGTGCCAAGGACCTGGGCCATAAACCACGCTGACAATGGGACAAAGCGAGCGCATTTTTTTTTTCCTCCAGAAGAAAACGCTACCTCGAGTGGGCTTTGTCTGGGGCATGGAGAAAATTCTCTTGGATTGTACCGAGAATTGGGCTCTCTGTCCATGACTCCATTCAGCTCTTGCATGTTTGCGGAACTTTAGTTTTTTTTCTCTTCTCTCCACTGTCTAAGTGCATCTGTGAGGCAATGATTGCACTGTCTCCAGTTGGTCAATGCAGGCTTCTTTGTGCGAAAATAGACGATTGGTTTGGCGTTACCTCTCCATCCATCTGAGGAGGCAGAGAGAAAAAAAAACGTCTACATGCGAATAACATTGCGAAACTTCTCCTCTTAGTGGCCAGCAAATTTGCATCCCTCCCTGTTCAGTTAGAAAAGTCTGAGCAGAGATAAAGAGAGAGAGAGAGGAGGAGGAAATGAAGCTCGTTCGCTATTACTTAAGTCTGCAGCAATGACAGAGTCACTGCTGCGTTCGATTGCAGACATCGCCCGTTTGTACGATCTCAGTCAAGTTTGGTTTGTTTGGAACGAGTCTCTAACACATTTTGCTGGAGTTCTTTCTTTCCTTGAGAGACAAACGTTCCTCTTCTGTTTCCCTTACCTCTTGTTGTTCTCCACATGGGTGCCCCTTGTTCCTCCCAGTGGGCTTGACTGGGTAAAAATGGGTTTATTCATCCAGGTCATTATGAGCAGCAGCCATGAATGAATGCATTTAGTGCAGAGACGTTGATCAGTGATCAAAAAAGAGACTCTCGTGTAAGTGTCTGCAAGTTCCAATTGCTGCAGGATGACTCGGGAGTAAAGATGTTGCTTGTAACAGTTCTTGTCATTGCCTTTTTTCTCTCTCCTCCCTAGGCTACGACTGGGCAGCCATGCGCGACGACGGGGGCAACTGCGCCACATCCGTCTGCCATAACGGAGGCGTGTGCGCCTACTACGCCAACAACAACGCTACCCATTGCCTGTGTCCGCCAGGCTGGAGTGGCGCGGACTGCAACACGCCAGCTTCTTCGTGCGCCGACCAGCCGTGCGCCAACGGGGCCGAGTGCGTGGACGACGCGGACAACGGCGGCTACACCTGCTACTGCCCCGGCGAGTGGCTGTCGGGAAGGCACTGCCAGAACGAGGCTCCGGCGGGAACCCTGGCCTCGTG
>JAAUXU010010392.1_pt1 | contig 10801 bp, 15 predicted proteins | sample 7278151 | NCBI WGS metagenome assembly JAAUXU01 (sample SAMN14350113, study PRJNA611818) | marine sediment metagenome | isolation source: surface marine sediment (1.8m) | place: French Polynesia: Moorea | collected 2018-08 | reverse complement strand
TCGTGGGGTGATGTTTTGGAGGTGAGAAGCAGGAGATGGAAAAGGGGGAGAGGGACGAAAATTCTCTCTCGGTTCCATATCTCAGTGGATCTCTCAGCTCCAGACGGCGGAGGAGGCGGAGAAAAGGGGGGAAAGAAGCACAAACACGATGTCGAGTTTTCGGGAGGTGTTGCGGAGAAAAAAAAAGAGTGAGACCCATTACGTTTTCCAGAAGGAGATTGCGTTCGGATGGATGATGAGGTAAACTGCTGTTTCTTTTTTCAAAAGTGGAAACAGACAACAGCAAAAAAGCAAAGTGTTTTCCCCTGCTTGCTGTCTGTCATTGTTAAATCGCGCTCTCTCTCGACGGGTGAGTGAAGTGGAGTGGGGGGGGGAGGGCGAAAGTGGCTTCCTGCGAAATTGGCTAAAACGCCCTTTCGTTTTCTTCTTCCCACTCTTTCAATCAACCTGCTTTTGCCCGGGATACGGGAAGGGATCGAATCGATGAACGTGGAGGCAAAAAAACCCGCTCAACCTTTTTTTGCTTTCACGGGTCTCTCAGACGATTCGAGGGGGGGAGTGGGGGGAGTGGGTTTTTCTCTTTTTGCTTCTTGCTCTTTCATATTGGAGGAGGTTGCTCCCTCGACAAAGCCAAAGGATTCGCCAGAGAGGTACAATGTAATACAAGGACTAGCAAATGAGGAAACGCTACGTTGCTGAATTTCATTCCAGGATGATGCCACGGGAAAAGAGAATTGGAGAAGGGGGGAATGGAAGCGGCGGCGGCCGCGGCGGCAGTCACCTGTCAATCACAATGAGTAGGGGGAGAATCCCTCCCAGCCAGAGATGGAAAGAGGAGGAGAGTAGCTTTCTCCCTCATTAAATAAGCGTTGGAGGATGGAGAAAGAGAAGAAGAGAAGTCTTGCTAATCGATATACTCTCTCGGAGGAAGAGAAGGAGGCGAAGTTCGTGATAACGATCCTCCCATCTCTTCTTCTTCTCCGCCGCAGCAGCCGCAGCAACGCGGACGGTGGCAGCCCCGACCGCTTTTGTGGACCGGAGAGGGAAAGGGACGGAGGAGATCGGATTACCTATCACGCAGCTCTGATTCCAAAAGAGGTTTTTTTCCACGGAGGAGGGGAAGGGGAAGCTGCGGTGGCTGCTGGTTGGATGGAGGGAAGGGACGTGCATGACACAATAATACATTTTCTGGAGAGCACGCGAGCGAGAGAGTCCCCTCCCTTGCCTCCTCCTCCTCCTTCTCTTCGCATAATCTCCCTTTCTCTTTCCCATTTTCGACGACGATGCACCTGCAACGTTCTCTCTCCCCCTTTTTCATACTTTCACTGCCACTGAGACGGAAATTCGAATTACTGTGTATGCGCACACAAGAAACGGAGGGAACTCGTTAGATGCACCACCCAAACTCTCTTGCAGTGTGTCCCTTTTCTCCACCCCCACCCCACCGTTTTTTTTCTTCCGAAGTGGGTCGGTCCCCTCCTACAGTTCCTTCCCCCCCTCCTTTTCTTCCCACCCAATCTTTCTGCATGAATTTATCTTCGGCGGGGGAAGAATTGAAATGGAAATAATCCCCTCCCCTCCCTATCCTCTGCGAATTCTAGGAAAGAAGGAGGGGGAGACTTTTTCCGCCCCTCTCCTATTCCCCCTTTCCCTTTCCTAGATCCGGGGAGCAAACTCTGCCAGTCTCTTCCCCCATTTCCCCTCTCCTCTCTCTCTAGCCGAACGGGGCAAAGGAGGTGCGAAGAAGAGGGGGGGAGGGGGGAGTCTGGAGAGAGGGAGAAATGATAAATGAACTGTCCCGAATCTCGGGGAAGGAAGAGGGAGAGCAGTAATCATATTGAAGACCTTTTCCTTTTTCCTTCCACCCTAGGAAGGAAGTCATGAGCTTAGGTTTCTTGTGGGTGGGTGAACCCTATATAGGGGGCCAAAAAAAAGGAGAAAAGAGGGAAAACCTGTTGGCAGTCGGGACTGTAGGAGAGAAAGGAAAACTCTCGTTTTTCTTGACTCTGTCTGACTCCGCATCAGTGTACGACGTAGGTGTACCAACAACAAAGGAAGAAAAGCATGGAGGAGAATACGAGGAAAAACCAATGGCATATTTTCTCCCTCGTACATAGGGAAAAAACCTCCTCGTACGTACAGGCGAGCCATACCAGCTTGTGCAAAGGTAATGAGAGGCGGAGGCGGTTACACAGCACAACAGGAGGCACGCAAATGTAGTAGGGTAGGGTACGGGGGAAGCCGCAGTTACCGCGCGGGCGGAGCGGGGAAACCGGTGTGTCATAAATGATTCACACATGCCAAGGGAGGACGGTAGCCAAATAAGGGGAGGGACAGCTAGGGGGGAGGGGAAGCGGAGGGAGGGGGAGAGGCTCCCAATTCATTTAGCCATGGGAGGAAGGGAGGAAGGGAGGGCAAAGTCGACAGGAGGCTTTTTTCACAAAAAGCGAGAGAAAAGAAAAAGTCGGGAGGACGGCTGACTGAGCAGAAAGAGGAGAGGACGATAAAACAATTTAATTCCTGCTCTTCTCCGCCCACTATATTATGCGTGCGGGGGGGAAAGAGCGGAGATGCCGTCTCTCGCTTCTTCCTCCTCCTCCGCCCCCACCTCCGCTGCCATCATGCACTCTGGGGATCAGTCCCTCCCCTCCCCTTTCCCTCCGACCGTGGTATAGGGGAAAGGGGGGGAGAGGGAGATGAATGTGAATTTTCCGGCAGAATTGTCTCTTCGCTCGTGTAGGAACGAGGGAGGGCGGGGGAGACAAAAAGGAAGGGGGAGGGAGGGAAGAGATGAATGTCACTTTCATTCTCCCTCCTCCCGAACCCCACATTACAGCATTTCGGAATGCCATTTTCTGCTTTATGCGTTTCGCCGGCGAGAAAAAGGAAAAGGGTGAGGGGGAGGGGAGGACTGAACGGATAAGACGCAACGACATGCTGGCAAGACAAAGAGAAGGAAAAAAGGATGGAAACCCCGATCACGAAATAAGTGTCTGGGACAGAAAGTGTTTCAGCGCCAAACTACATCAGACGAGAGCAGTGCAGGAAGGCAGACCGAAATGATTACTCGTTCTGCGGGAGGTTTTCTAGGTCATTTTCTCATTTTTTCGCCAATCCAGCCATGGCCGAAAACTCGTCCTCTCAATACCGTGGCTGGGTCGGTCGATCCGTCGCGTCCCGAGTCTCAAGGGAACACCACGGCCAAGGGAGAGGGGAAAAAGGAAGGAAAAACTCTTCCTCCCAGAATACACAGCGAAAAGCTGTAGGTAGTGACTGCCCAGGACTGTAACTAGAGCAAGGGAAACGCTGTGTTTACACTTCGCTTTCTCAGTCGAAGTGAAATGGAGATCTATCTGCGTCGTTACGTCCGTCCGTCCTTCCTTCCGCCCAAACCAGCAGGCGGCCCTAATACCCGCAGACTTTTGCGATACGCTGCAAGGGCTGGCGGCGACCCCCGCGAAGCAACAAACTTTGTTTGAGAAAAGGCGGAGGGGGGAAATTCAGACTGCATGGCATGAAATGGTGTGTGTACGGAATTGAAGCTCACGGTATCCTTCTTTTAAAAAACGAAAAAAAGGAGGCGCGGGAGGGGGAAATCAGGCACTTTATCTGGAAATGGAGGAGGCGGAAGAAGGAGAAGGCGAGGAAGAGGGGGAGGTGGCGCCTTCTTTTTTGGGCGTGTGTGCGTCGTGAGTGTCTGGATAGACGGGTGAGACGAGGAAGGGGGAGAGTGAAGTCATGACCGAACCGAATGGGGTTGGTATCCATCCCCCCTCCTCTCCACCCCCTCTTTTCCTATCTCTGTCTCTTCCTCCTCCCCACACTATCGTGTGCGTGTGTTTTTACCATGGGGAGGGTTGGAATGGAGCTGCCAAAAAGCATCGGATCCTCCTCCTCCTCCTCTTTCCCCATCCCCTCCTCCTCCTCGTTTTGTCTTAAATGACGTGGCTCACGCAAACAAAGATGGAGTGAGAAGGAGGAGGGGGAGGAAACGGAAGAGGGGGAAGTCACAGGGGAGGGAAAAAAGGAAAAGGGGACCTCGGGCTTCTGTTCGCTATTGACTCCTGACACCACTGTCTGGATGGAGGGGCAACAGTCGCTCAAAAAATGTCCGATTTCTTCCCTACTCTTCATTGCCAGACTTTGATTGAGCTACTTACACACGCATGGCCGATGGATGGAGGAGAAGAAGCCTTCTTCTACTTCTTCTTCTGCGGAATTTGCTGCTGTGATGATGCTCACCACCGACAGCAAAATCTTCATGGATGTGGAGAAGACTTTTTTGGTACTATTCCGTCACTTTAGTACCGAAGCGTAACTGTTCGTATGTAGTTCCAAAAACACCAAGCACTTGATCCTTCAACGACGCAAAATTAAGAATTCCTCAAAAAGGCTGCTGGGAAGCAAAAGGAGTCAAAGAATTGAGAAGCTGAGTGAATCTGATTGCTGCTGCGGCCGAGAGAGACAAAAACGATGATGATGATGAGTAGTGATCGTACGAGGACAGAGTATAGTCACTTTCAGCAGTGGCGACGCGGCGACGATCTGGCACAGAATAAGAAGGTGCTTTGGAAGTTCGTGTGAGAAGTAAGGAGGGGAAGAGAGAGTCTCCTCACCGCCGCCGCCGCGCACTCACACCCCGTGGGAGGGAGGAGAGTTTCCTGCGAACCGGTAGGGTGGCTCGTTTGGGGGCAGTCAGGCCTGGAGGAGAGAGCGCTCTTTTGCCTAGGCGCTGCCACGCACTGCACCAACACACCAGGCAAAAGGAAAGAAAAAAGGAAACGGCGAAGGATGATGGAAGAGCCGCGATCGAGTCGACGCCGCCGCGCCCCCCCCCCCTGACCTGCTGTCCTTACTCCTTCCCCCCTCCGCCGGCGTTTCGCCTCGTCTCCCCCCGTCAGGTGGAAGGAGGAGCGAGGGGGGGGGGAGACTCGAGCGGCGAAAGCGGCGCCGGGCGGAGGCGGCTCGCCATTGGTCGGGGTGGAGAAAGCCATTCCGCCTGTGCATGGGAGGGAGGATGGGTGCCGTGGGCATGCTGCCTGTTGCATGCCCACCACCACCACGACGATCGAAGGAGCAAGATTTTTCTCTCTGCTACTGCTGGATGGAGAGGGGAATCGAATCCTTCTCTCTTTCTCTCTCTCTCTTCCACCTGCTTCCTTTCCTCCTTCCTTACCGCAGTGGGAGAAACAGAAGTCTCCCTGTCCTCTCCTCCTCCTCCAACGAGCTCTTTGCCTCCTCCAAGGCCTTCTTCTTCTTCCTCTCTCCAGAAGGAGAGAAAAAGCAGCAGCCTCGCATTGACTTCTTCGCGGCCGCCACAAAAAAACAGCTGCTGATGTCCTCGGCCTCACTCGATCGTGGCCCTGCTAGGTTGATCGCCACCCCATCATCGACTTTCGATTCGGGAATAATTTGGCAAATCACCGCGCGGCGCTCTCTATCGGCCTCCGCCTAAAAGACCGATTTTTCTGACATGTAGCGGGGATGTCAAAGGGGAACTAGGGGGAGTAGGAATGTACGGTCGGGAAGAAGGGGGGGAAGGGGAGGGCCGGTATCTGATTCTGAAAACCTGGCGACAACGTCGTCTCGGGAAATGAAGGGAGAAGAGTGGGGGAAATGGGAAAAGCAATCTGCTCCATCCCTCTCTCCCCTGCGTGAAAAGGAGTGGAAGATGGAGAGAGGGAGCAAGCGAGATTTTTTCTCTTCCCCTTTCTTTTTTTTGTCCTAACCAACCTTTCGCTCCTACCTACGAGTAATTAGTGTGGGAGAGCGAGAAAGCGAGAGAGAAAGCGATAAGTGGATGGAGGCAGGCGAGATCGGGAGATTTTCCCAAAGTGAAAAAGTGATTTCCCCACTTTTTTGTTCTGCCCCCCCCCATCCTCCCGCCTCCTTTCAACCGAGAAAACCCACTCTTGGTGTGCTGTCGCCTTTTCCGTTCCATTTCCGAGAGCTGTCTAAGGACGGAAGCGGCAAAAAACACCAAACTGGCGTGGGAATCAAGCATTACCCAAATAAGTTAGTTGTGAGTGCATGGCGAATAACTCCTTTACAAGGTGTATATAAAGGGGTGCTCATTGATTTTTTTTGCTCTCCGTATACAAAAAATGTATACTTATAAAGCTTGAAAGGCGGATGGAGGGGCGTACCCTCCCCGTTTAGCAAAAGGATAAAAGCCGGCGAGCAGCAATTTTCGGTCCCCAAATTTGCAGCAGGCGTTATTGACACACAATATACCCGGAGCAGGCGCGCTCACACATTTTCCTCTCTTGAAAAGCGGTGTATACACATTCCCCCCCTCGCCTCGGATCAACAACAGGCTTGGACCCCTTTCCCCGCCCTTATTTAATTACACTGCCGTTGCCTAGCTGGGAGCAGTAAAACCTCTAAACACGCTAATTATTCGCGGTTTGCAGCTACGTCATTATGGGTCTAGCAGTAAATTCTCGGTCTTCTGTGAATAATGTCTGTTTTTACAGCCAGACGTTCAGACCATCTCGTCATTCAAAGTATTTTCCTCTCTCCTTTTCCTCCAAGCCGATTTTTGTCGTTATTCCCAAGAGAAGGAGGAAGGGAACCTTCGGCCGCCGCCGCCGTTTCCTTATGTTCGCATATCCAAACCCAAAAGAGCCCACCCTACGCCCTCGCCCTCCTCCAAACATCCAAAACCATCAAAACCGCCCCCTTTCTAATTTCCCCCGGGAACCACAAAGCGAGGAAGGGAGAGGAGTGGGAGGAAGAAGCGATCATGTATCCGCATTCCATTCCCCACATAAAATTATTCTTTTTCCTCCGTTTTGGGCATTCAACCGGAAGGGGAGAGGGTGAGGGAAGGAGAAGGATATGGTAGCGTATGACTGTATGAGAGGTACAAGGGTTGAGGAGAGGATCGAAGGGCCTGCAAAAGTGATTTTCGTATTTTCATAAACTGTTGTTGTTTTTTCAAAAAAAGTTATTTACAGTTACTCGCAGTTATTCTCCTCACATTTGCGATTTTGTAACCAAAAAAATTGCAACACTCTACTTTGCATTGCAGAAATGCACCCCATTCCCCCGCAGATTCCCACTATGCCTCTCCTCTCCCTTCCATCATCATGGATTGAGTTGCCACATAATTTCTTTCCCTCAATCCCTACCACCCACCTGCTTCCTTTTTCTTCCGCCGCCACTTCCCCCCCCCCTCTCTCTGTTCTCTTTTTTTGCCCGCCACGAAAATGAGAAAAGTTTCTTTCCCTCTCTTTTTTGGCTAATCCTCTGTGGTAGTCGCGGCAGAGGTGGCCGCTGTTCCTGCCGGATATGATGCATGGAGAGAGGGGGAAAACAAGCACTAGATTACATTCCGAATCCTTCGCACTGCTTGTCCCTGTACAAAGAATAGTCCCCAAATAGTTCTCTGCCTTTCTCGCGGCAAAAATCGAGTCTTTCTCGACTTCTTTGCCTGCCTGCTTCCCCTCCTTTCCGAAGCTGGGGGCGGAGGAGAAGAGGAGGGTTGGAGGAAGGAGGGGAGGTAATCAAGAAAAGTGTCGCCGAAAGGAAAGGAGGAGACAAAAAAAGGGGGAAAGAAAGGGGGCGAGGAAGTCCTTGACCCGATCTCGAAAAGAGTGCAGGTTCAACAGGGAAAAAAGTTTGGAGAACATGTGGCGCAATCGTCGTTTCCAGTATAGAACATTCTCCCGAGGCATTCCGTACGTTGAACTAAAGGAATTGTTTTGATAGAGAAAGCCCCTCTTTTCTATCAGCTGAAGGAATGTCCCTTTCTTTCTTTTCCTTTTTCTTTCCAACGGTTTCCAATACAGAATCCATCTTTGCATCGGCGGCCGGTGAATAGAAAGGGAAGAGGTACATACCTGGAGAGAAAAGGAGAGAGAGAGAGAGAGACGGATTAGACACGGCGTGGGCACAATGGCAAAACCAGATAAGGGTACACTGGGCGCTTGCATGTTCAGGGGACAGTTTCATGCCTCTGCAATTGTGTCTCATATTCCAAATTTCCCACTATTGTTTTTCGAATACCGCGGCAAAACTAGAACACGTTTTGTAATCGATTTTGTGTAGAACCGACTGAGGAATCCATTCCATGAAAGGAAAGTATGCAGATTCTTTCCTTTTTCCTCTCCCCCTTTTCATCCTTCCCCACTGTAAGTCCCTTTTCAGCAGCAGGTTGGTTGGTCGTGGTCGCCGCAGAAGCAATGGGAAGAAGAGGGGGGACAAAGATGGGGCTGAATTTAATCCACTCCTTCCGCCTTCTCCTCTCTTCTTCGGCTGTCAGTCTTAAGCCAAAGGGAGGCGGGGGGGGAGAAGAGGAAGACAGTGGTAGTAATAAAAGCATTCACTTAGCAGCAGAGGGGAGGGGACAAAAAAGGGGGAAGGGTTCTAAAAAAAGTCTGTTGGTGGAGGGGGAAAAGTGATTCTCATTGCAGGCAGGAGAAGGGACCAAAAAGGGAAGAAAGAGGGAACGGAAGGGACAGAATGAAAAACTTTGAATTTGTTTTTCCTCTCCTTGGCACCCCCCCCCCCCCTTTCCCTTTCTCCTCCTCCCTTTTGCCGTCAGAGAGAGAAAAGGAAACGGGGGGGAGGAACTGTCTCCTCTCCTCTTTCCCCCTTCCCCCCCTTTCTCTTTCTCTTGTGTGTTTGGGGTGTCACAGCCCTTCCTCCTCCTTCCCCCCACTCCCAAATCAAGAAATCGACAAGAAATAAGAAATAAAACTTGAAATGTTGCTCCTCTTGATCTTCCCCTCCAAAAAAGATTATAAGGAGTAAGTCGATAAATTTAGGGGCTGACGGGCAGGTTGGTGAATCCCTCCCCTTTCCTGTGGTGGGGGCGTCGGTGGTTTGTGTGCATGGGAGGGAGGAGGGGAGGCATCCTTCCACTATCCTCCTTCCCCCCTTCTGTGGAACCAAGCTGACGCCTCCGCCGCCGTCGGAAAAAGGGGGAAGAGAGCGAAAAGTTCAAAGAAGAAAGGGGTGACGGGAAAGGGGGAGGGGGAAAGGAAGAGGACGGGATAGAAGATAGAAGAGGGGCGCGAGAGAAAAACCCGCTGTTGCAGTCTCCGCTTCTAATTGATTCGCTAAATGGGCGGCGGTGTAGGAAAGTACGGATCAAGGTATCGCTGTAAGAATTTCAATTGCTGTTCAAAGTTACCATAATCTTTGCGGATGAGAATTCAAATTTAGTCTCTCACACACGCTGGCTCTTCTAGGACATGCTTGACTAAATGCCATTTATCATCTCAAGGGCATTACTAAAAGGACTTTTTTAAATAATTGAATGGTATCTCATATAACATCAAACTCTCAAAGACAAGAAATTGGCTCAAGATTGCCTCTAATATGCGAAAACAAACAAAAAACAAAAGAAGTGGAGGAGGAGGAATCTTCTTTGAGGGGGAAAAAATCACATCGCTTCCCATTTAGCGGGCAAAATATGCAACATCAAACGAAAATAGGAGAGGGAAACTTACAATCTCCCTTCCTTTTTGAAAACAATTCTAGTTAAACTCAGGGGGAAATTCTTCTTTGCTTTCATCCATAAGGAAAAATCTTGTGGAAATACGTATTCCTGAGAAGGCGAGGATATGTTGCATAGTCAGAGCCAAGCCAGGTTTTCCTGGAGGCTTTCGCCAACTTTTGATATCTACGTACAAGAAATTTTTAGATAAATAAACTAAGATATACCAGCCCTATTTGTAATGGATTGAGCACTATTCTTAGGTGAATTTCGTCCCTCCATTCATCCTCCCCTCTCTCGATCTTGCAGCTTCACAAAAGCAACAAGCAAACAAGTCTTCCCCCTCCTCCCACGGTTTCTTCCCTCCCCTTTCCCCCTCACTCTCTGCGAGATATAGGGAGAAAGTGGAGAGGGAAAGAGAGGGTTGGCGGAGGAACTTTCAATACAACTCATTAAGACCAACGCAAATTGGACTCGTTCCCAGCTGGCACCACCGAAAATCTCCTCCTTTGAGGGAAAATCCGATATGATGTGAGATGATGAAGAGAGAGGATTTCTCCTTCTTCCGCCGCTGCTCAAAAACTTGACGGAGCATTAATCATTCCACTTTTTCGATGGCCGTAATTCGTACGGGGAACCATGAAATGAGGTTTTCCAGATTTTTGAGACTTCCCTGGAATATCATTTGGATGATGTGGCCATGTGCGGTTACATTTGCGACGACCGAAAGCAGAGTTGTTTTCCCGTTCTTCCATCTTTTTCCGTGGGTATGTACTGTACATACACACAACTCTCTCACACGCACATCGCATGCAAAGTTATCACTGCCACCGAACCCGAAGCCGCCATTGCCATTATCATCCTCCGCTGCGGTCTCGTAATGACCTGTCATTCAGCACGGAACAGCGGATGCCAGATGTAATGTAGAATAGCGTGTTACTTGTAAGCTGTTTAGCTTACGTTTTACCCATAGAACTTGCATATCTGGCAGCTGTGCTCGTTTGCAGGCGAATATAGAAAACGGACAGAGGTGAGAGGTGGAGGAGGAGCATCCATAATTAATGAATGGATCCTTGCTGCTTGCTTTTGCTCCGAAGGGCGGCGGGGGAGACATCCGCCTCTCTGTTTCCCCCGAGAAGGAGGAGGGAAAAAAAGTCGAGACTCAGGTTTCGCCAACAAAGTCTGTCTGCTTTGCTCTCTCTCGGGGAATTTAATTCCTGTGCTCAAAGCAGGCACGGAGCGCCGATTGGGAATTTGTCTTTTCTCAAATTTCGTTCTCTCGGACGAATTTCCAACTCTCTCGGCGGAACAACACGCCAACAACATTCGACACTAACACGTCTCACATTCTTATAT
>JAAUXU010049153.1_pt1 | contig 10804 bp, 10 predicted proteins | sample 7278151 | NCBI WGS metagenome assembly JAAUXU01 (sample SAMN14350113, study PRJNA611818) | marine sediment metagenome | isolation source: surface marine sediment (1.8m) | place: French Polynesia: Moorea | collected 2018-08 | reverse complement strand
GGATGTCCTTGGGCAGGTCGATGACCACCGGCCCCGGACGCCCGGCCTGGGCGACGTAGAAGGCCTCGTGCAGGATCCGCGGCAGGTCCTCCATCGACTTGACCAAGTAGTTGTGCTTGGTGCAGGGCCGGGTGATGCCGGTGGTGTCGGCCTCCTGGAAGGCGTCGTTGCCGATCAGGTGGGTCGGGACCTGTCCGGTCAGGCAGACCACCGGGATGGAATCCATCAGGGCATCGGTCAGCCCTGTCACGGCATTGGTCGCGCCTGGGCCGGAGGTCACCAGCACGACGCCGACCTTGCCGGTCGAGCGGGCATAGCCTTCGGCGGCATGGACCGCGCCCTGTTCGTGCCGGACCAGGATGTGGCGAATCGCGTTCTGCTTGTGCAGCTCGTCGTAGAGCGGCAGGACCGCCCCCCCCGGGTAGCCGAAAATCACCTCCACGCCCTGCTCCGCCAAGGCGCGCAGCACGATCTCAGATCCGTTCATTTCCTCGCCAGCCATCGCTCCGACCCCAAATGCCTTCGGTCCGCTCGCCCGTCCCTCCCCCGCCGACTAACCCCTTACGTTATATGGGATTTTTAAGCCTGCTCAGAGACAGCACGCGCGGCCCTTCGGCCGCGCGCCCTTTGTAACCTAGTCTCTCACCCGGAGGGGGTCAATAAGAAGTCGCAAATAATCTTAAAGATTTCTGCCTTCAAACTTTCCGAATATTGCGCGTCGAAAGTCACCGCACCGGCACCCTGGCCGCGCAGCCAGGTGTACTGCCGCTTGGCATAGCGGCGGGTCGCCTGCTGGGCCCGCGCGACCGCCTCCTCGAGAGAAATCTCGCCGGTCAAGTGGGCGCCCAGTTCGGCGACTCCCACCGCCTTCATGGCCGGCAAGCCAGGGTCCAGGCCAAGCGCAAGCAGGCGCTCGACCTCTGCCAGGGCCCCGGCCTCGAGCATCTCAAGGAAGCGGCGATCGCAGGCGGCATAGAGCCGCGCCCGCCGTGGCACCAGAGCCAGGCGCAGGAAGCGATAGGGCGGCGGCAAGGGGGTGTCCCGCTGCCAGTCGAAGAGTGAGCGTCCGGTCGCTTCCAGCACCTCCCAGGCCCGCATCAGGCGCTGGCTGTCCGAGGGGCGCAGCTTGACCCCGGCCTCGGAATCGCGCGCGGCCAGGGCGACGTGGAAGGACTCCCCGCCAAGGTCCCGGTGCCGGCGCCGCGTCGCCGCACGGATCTCCTCCGGGATCTCCGGGATCGCAGAGAGGCCCCGTTCCAGGGCCTGCAAATAGAGGCCGGTCCCCCCGGCCACGATCGGCAGGCGGCCGGCCTGCCGCGCCGCTTCGATTTCGGCCAGGGCCAGTGCCTGCCAGCGACCTGCCGAGCAGACCTCGCTGGCCGGCAATACGCCGTAGAGGCGATGCGGCACCCGGGCAAGGGCCGCCGCGCCGGGGCGGGCGGTCAAGATCTCGAGCTCCTGGTAGACCTGCAGGGCATCGGCGTTGATGACGCTGCCCTCGAACTGCTCCGCCAGATCCAGGGCGAGGCGCGACTTGCCACCGGCCGTTGGGCCGGTGACCAGGACCACCGGCGGCAGCTCCTCGCGACCGTCCCGGGGGCCCTCTCCGCCGTCTTTTGCCTTCGACACCCGCTCAATTCCCTTGCCGCCGCACCGGCTGGCCATCTATATCGCCCGCCATGGACCATGTCGTCACGCTTATCGCCGCCCCCGGCCACCTCGGACAAGCTCCGATAGACCGGATCGCGGCAGCCCTGGCAGCCTCAGGGGCGACCTGCGGGGCGGCGGATTGGCTGGCCGAGGCCGAGGCCTGCGACCTGCCCTTCGCGGGCATAGGGCCCCAGGAGGCCCGTAAGACCGCGCTGCGCACCCTGGACGGCGACCCGGCGGACCTCGGCGTCGTCGCGCGAGACGGGCGGCGCAAGAGGCTGCTGGTGGCGGACATGGAATCGACCATCATCGCCGAGGAGATGCTGGACGAGCTGGCCGCGCGCCTCGGTATGGCGGATCGGATAGCCCCGATCACCGCCCGGGCCATGAACGGGGAACTGGACTTCGCCGAAGCGCTGCGGGCAAGGGTCGGCCTGCTGGCCGGCCAGCCCGTAAGCCTGCTTGAGGAGATGGCCGGAGGCGTGACCCTGAACCCCGGCGCCCGGACCCTGGTGCAGACCCTCAGGGCCCAGGGCGCCGTGACGGCATTGGTTTCGGGCGGTTTCACCTGCTTCACCGAGCCGGTCGGCGCAGCTTGCGGCTTCGACCGACAGCAAGCCAACCGGCTGGTGACCGAAGACGGCAAGCTGACCGGCGAGGTAGCATCGCCGATCCTCGATCGCGCCGCCAAGCTCCTGGCGCTGAAAGCCCTGGCGGCGGAGCAAGGTTGGGATCTGGCGGCGACCTGCGCGGTCGGAGACGGCGCCAACGATCTCGACATGGTTCGCGCCGCCGGTCTTGGTGTCGGCTACCGGCCCAAACCAAGACTGCGCCAGGCCGCCGACGTCAGCCTCGACCACGGTGATTTGACCGCCCTGCTCTACCTGCAGGGATACCGCAAGGCCGAGTTCAAAAGCTGACGCGCGGCCGAAGCAAGGCGGCCGCGCGTCGGAACCTCGATTGCGATTGGGGGTCAGCTATTGCTGATCGGCACCGCCACCCACTGGAAGTCGCCCTGGCGCAGGACCAGCAGCGTGACCACGCGGTACCCCTCGTCGCGCGCCTTCTCGACTCGGTCGACGACCTCGGAGGGACTAGTGACCTCTTCCTGGTCGACCTCAACGATCACGTCGCCGGGACGCAGGCCCTTCTCCGCGGCCGAACCGGAGTCGGTCACGTCGGTGATCACAACGCCGGCAGCCTTGTCGTCGAGCTGGAAGCGCTGACGCAATTCCGGCGTAATCGCCGCCAGACCCAAGCCGAGCGACTGAATCTGGCCGCTCTCGTCCTGTGGCGGCTGCTCCGTCGGGGTGACCGCAGCGACCTGGGTGTCGTCCAGTTCGCCTAGCTTGACGTTGAGCGACTGTTCGCTGAAGCCGTCGCCACCCTTGCGCCAGACGATCACCTTGACCTCACGGCCGATCGGGGTCTCCGCCACCATGCGCGGCAGCTTGCGCATCTCCCCGACCTCGCGGCCGTCGAAGCGGAGAATCACGTCGCCTTGCTTGATACCGGCGGATTCGGCCGGGCCGCCCTCGGTAACGTGGGCAACCAGGGCGCCCTGAGCCTTGCCCAGACGCAAGCCCTCGGCCAGTTCCTCGGTCACAGTCTGGATCCGAACCCCGAGCCAGCCACGACGGACGGTGCCGCCGTCCTTGAGCTGGCGAATCACGTTCGCGGCCAGGGCCGAGGGGATCGCGAAGCCGATGCCAACCGAGCCGCCGGAGGGCGAGAAGATGGCGGTGTTCACGCCGACCACGTCGCCGTCCATGTCGAACATGGGGCCGCCCGAGTTCCCCCGGTTGATGGCCGCGTCGCTTTGGATGAAGTCGTCGTAGGGTCCAGCGTTGATGTCGCGCTGCCGGGCGGAGACGATTCCGGCGGTTACGGTGCCACCAAGCCCGAAAGGATTGCCGATCGCCATGACCCAGTCGCCGATCCGCAAATCGTCGGAATTGCCCCAATCTACAGCCGGCAACGGCTTGTCGGCATCGACCTTTAAGAGGGCCAGGTCTGTCTTCTCGTCTCGGCCGACAATCTCGGCCTTGTAGGTAGAATTGTCGTGCAGTCGGACCGTCACTTCGTCGGCCTCGGCAATCACATGATTGTTGGTCACGATGAAGCCGCTGGGATCGATGATGAAGCCGGAGCCCAACGATGACGGCGCCCGGCGCTGCGGCGGCGCGTCCCCGCCGCGCTGGCCGCGACGTTCGAAGAAGTCCCTGAAGAACTCCTCGAATTCCTTGCTTTCACCTTGGGAAACGCTCTGGGTCGTCGAGACGTTCACCACCGCCGGAAGCAGCCCTTCGGCCAGGTCGGCGAAGCTTTCCGGGGCCGAGCGAGCCGAGGCTTGGCCGCCCCAGGCAAAGAGAGCTATCAGGAAGACAGCGCCGCTGTTGGCCAGAGCCTGATACCGCAACTTCAAAATCCCGATCCTCATGCTATCGGACAGGCCAGCGATCGTACTCTTCATCGCGCCTTGTATCACCTTTCTTCTCCAGCTCTTGCCTCTCAGGCAGGCTCCTCGCCCTAAGGGAGTCGCTCCGATATAGCAACTATTTCGTTAACCCTCGCGAAAAATCGCAAATGGGATGTGGTTGGTGACAACGCCGTGTCAAGCCATGAGCGCCTCTCCGCTGAGGCTCGCTGCCACGAAGCCTGACCGTTGAGAGATCCCAAGACGTTGAACCGGATCGGACTTCACCCGCACCCCGCAACCCCGCGGCAGCGAAGAGCCAGAGCGAAATCCCATCGAGCCAGCGATAACATAGTTCCGGACGATCTGGGCGGATTTGTGGCCGATCCGGACCCCCAGACATCTAACCGCGCAGCAGCCAGACGAAGATTGCGCCCAGAGCCGCCGCTGCCAAGCCGCCACTTCGCAAGACTTCCGGCGGCAGCTCCGAAAGCTGCCCGATTGCACGCCGGATCTGATCCGGAAACAGCGCCCACGCCAAGCCCTCGATGACCAGCACCAGCGCCAGCGCCGTCAAGAGCTCCGTCATGGCCGATCACCGCGGTCCGCCGCGTCCGTCCTCCAAACCTCGCGCTGTGCCGCGCCCTATTGGCCGCTGGGCTGACCGGCGGGGTTGTTGAAATAGTTGAAGAATTCATTAGTCGGCGGGATCACCAGCATCGAATTCTCCGGCCCGATGGAGGCCTCGTAGGCTTGCATCGAGCGAAAGAACTCGAAGAAGCCCGGATCCTGACCATAGGCAGCGTTGAGGATCCGCGTCCGTTCCGCATCGCCCTCACCACGCAGGATTTCCGCCTGGCGTTGGGCTTCGGCTCGGATCACGGTCGCCTCGCGGTCGGCCGTGGCGGTGATCCGCAGGAACTGCTCCTGGCCGAGGGCACGGAACTCCGCGGCATCGCGCTTACGCTCAGCTTCCATACGGGCGTAGACGTTCTGGCTGACTTCGGGCAGGAGATCGGCACGGATAATGCGCACGTCGAGCACGTCGATCCCGAAGTTGGAGGCGGGCCGCCGCACTTCGACGTTCACTTGCTGGCGAATCTGCTGCATCAGGCGGGTCCGGTCCTCGGACAGGATTGTCGTCAGCAGCACCTGGCCGAGCACGGCACGTAGCTTGTTGTTGACGATCGGCTCGAGCTTGAGCTGCAGGTTGGCCTCGGTGATCGCGACACGAATGAACTGCTCAGGATTGACGATCCGGTAGCGGATGAAGGCGTCCACCGTCACGCGCCGCTGATCCGCCAGGACGATCGTTTCCGCCCGCGGGTCAAGGTTAAGGACTCGCTTCTCCTGGAAGCGGATGTCCTGCCAGGGGTATTTCACCCCAAGCCCGGGCTCGTCCACAACTCGCCTGAGTTCGCCGAACTGCAGGATCACTGCTTGCTGTGTTTGATGGACGGTAAAGACGCTCAGGTAGGCGAGGAAGCCGAGGATCAGGACCGCGATTCCCAGGAACAGAGATTTCTTGCCTTGCATCTGACTATTCTCCCTGGGGCTTACTATTTGGCGTCCGGATTGCGCGCGGTCTCGGCCGCACCCGGGCGGCCCCGGCGCAGTTGATCGAGCGGCAGGTAAGGCACCGCCGAGCTTCCGCTATCCATGATCACCTTGTCAGTGTCCTGGAGCACCTTTTGTACGGTTTCCAGATAGATCCGCCGCCGGGTCACGTCCGGGTTTTCCTTGTAGGCATTGTAGACCTTGACGAAACGCTCGGCTTCACCTTCCGACTCCTTGATGATGCGGTCGCGGTAGGCGGTGGCGGCCTGGATCATGCGCGTGGCCTCGCCTCTTGCCTCGGGGATGATGCGGTTCCGATAGGCATCAGCCTGGTTTATCTTGGTGTCTTGGTCCTGGCGGGCCCGTTGCACGTCTTCGAAGGCGTCGGCCACCTGCTTGGGCGGCTGTACGTCCTGCAGGTTGACTGCGGTGATCGCGACGCCGGACTGATACTCGTCGAGGATACGTTGCAGGCTTTCGCTAGCCTTGCTCGCGATATTCTCCTTCTCGGTGCTCAAAGCCGGCTGAATGTCGGTCCGGCCGATCACCTCGCGCATCGCGCTCTCGGCGGCTAGCTTGATGGTCGCCTCGGGATCGCGGATGTTAAACAGGTACTGCCCCGCGTTGTCGATCCGCCATTGCACACTGAAGTCGATGTCAATGATGTTCTGATCGCCGGTCAGCATCAGGCTCTCTTCCGAGCGATCGATCTTGCCTCCAACACCGTCACCGCGGCGCTGATATCCGACGTCGATTTGTCGCACGATATCGACTTGGGGCGTCTCGACGGTTTCAATCGGATAGGGCAGGTGCCAGTGCAGACCCGGCGGGTCCAGGGCATCTTGGTTCACCCACTCACCGAAGCGCAAGACGACGCCCTGTTCGCCCGGTCTGACCTGATAGAAGCCGGTGGCAAGCCAGACCGCCACCACGATGCCGGCAATCAAGGCGAAGCCGGCGCCGCCGCCCATGCCGGAGGGCAGGACATTCTTCATCCGATCCTGGCCGCGCCGGATCAGATCATCGATATCCGGCGGCCGTGGCCCGCCGCCACCGCCGGACCCCCGGCCCCACGGGCCTTGCCCTCCGCCGCCTCCGGATGAGCCGCCGCCCCAGGGGCCGCCACCATTGCCGCCCCCGCTACCGCCTTGAGATTTCCAGGGCATCGTGAAGAATCCTCGCTATCCAGAAGGGCCATGCCTACAAAGGGCCGGCGCTTTGTCATATATGAGCTAGGTGATCGTCAACGTCAGTTTAACACAGATGCCGATCCGGCCGGGGCCGCTCGATCCCGTGTTTGTCCGGCATATCGGAAATAATGCGGAGTTTTCAAGGATGAGCCGGGTAACCGAAGCGGAGGTGCTGGAGGCGCTTAAAACCGTGATCGAGCCGGGTCTCGGCCGCGACATCGTGACCTCGAACATGGTCAAAGGCGTGGTGATCAGGGACGGCAACGTCGGATTCGCCATCGAGGTCGACCCGCGCCGAGGGCCTGCGCTGGAGCCGCTGCGCAAAGAAGCCGAGCAAAAGGTGATGGGCCTGTCCGGCGTGTCCTCCGTGACCGCTGTGCTGACCGCCGAAAAAGGTGGCGCCGCCCCTCCGGAGGACGTGCCGCGGCAAGTCGCCCAGGGACCGGGACAGGGACCCGCTTCGGGACAGCGGCCCGGCCCGGAGCGTGCCTTGGTCCCGGGCGTTCGCTCGATCGTCGCCGTGGCCAGCGGCAAGGGCGGCGTCGGTAAGTCGACCACGGCGACCAACCTGGCGCTCGCGCTCGCGATTCAAGGGCTCAAGGTCGGGGTCCTGGACGCCGACATCTACGGTCCCTCCCAGCCACGGATGCTGGGAATCTCCGGCCGGCCCCAGTCTCCAGACGGCAAGACCCTGACGCCCATGGAGAACTTCGGCGTCAAGTGCATGTCGATGGGCTTCCTGGTACCTGAGGATTCGCCGATGATCTGGCGCGGCCCCATGGTCCAAAGCGCCCTGCAGCAGATGCTGCGCGACGTCGACTGGGGCGAGCTCGACGTCCTGGTGGTCGACATGCCGCCGGGCACCGGGGACGCCCAGCTGACCATGGCCCAGCAGGTGCCCCTGGCCGGTGCGGTCATCGTCTCGACCCCGCAGGACATAGCCCTGATCGACGCAAAAAAGGGCCTGAACATGTTCCGCAAGGTCGACATCCCGGTCCTCGGCATCATCGAGAATATGAGCACCTTCGTCTGCCCGAACTGCAGCCACGAAAGCCATGTCTTCGGCCACGGCGGCGCCCGCCGCGAGGCCGAGAAGCTCGGCATTGCCTTCTTGGGTGAGGTCCCGCTCGACATCGAGATCCGCGAGACCTCCGATGACGGCCGGCCGGTGGTGGTCAGCCGCCCGGATGGGCCCCAGGCCCAGCGCTATCTCGAGATCGCCGAGACGATCTGGTCCGGGCTCTCGGCGCGCCTGGAGGGCGGCGGCCGAACCGCACCCAAGATCGTGATGCAGTAAAGGCTCTGCTCTGCCACGGTCATGGCAGGATCTCGATCGGCGTGCCGTCGGCGACCCGTCGCCAGATGTCTTGGATCGCCTCGTTGGTGACAGCGATGCAGCCTTCGGTCCAATCGCGAAGCAGGCCGGAGGCGCCCAGGGTTCCAAGGCCGTTGGGCAGGCCGTGGATCATGATCATGCCGCCGGGATCGTCGCCCCGTTCGGCCGCCTGCGCGCGGTCAGCTGCTTCCGGGTAAGAGATGTGCAAAGAGAGGTGATATCGGCTCTGCGGGTTTCGCCAGTCGATCCGGTAGCGACCCTCAGGTGTCCGGCCATCGCCTTCCCGCTGCTTGTGACCTCGCGGATTGCGCCCCAGGGCGATATCGTAGGCGGTAAGCTCCGTCTCGCCGCGAAAGAGGACCAAGCGGCGTTTGGCCTTGTGGACCACGATCCGGTCGGCGCGCTCGGTTAGCGGGACCGGGGGTGGCGGCTGCGCCCCGGCCGGTAGCGAAACCCCAAAAAGCAGCAAGAACAGCAGCGGCCGGAGCCCGGCCGCCGTCGCTCTTGCCATGAATCGCGGAAATGACACGGCGAATCCCCCGAAAGAGCGCCCAGGGTACAGGCCGAATTTGGCGATTTCTTGATGACGCCCCTGGATCGCTCCGAGCCCGCTGGCTCGGGTTTAAGTTCCGCCGAAAGTGCGTCTGAGGTTCTCGAAGCCGGCCTCATAGACCTGGCGGATCACGGCCGTGGCGTCGCCTTCCGGCGCGCCCGAGGGCTCGAACTCACTCGACCACTCGACGCTGCAGCCGGCCCCGTCGTCGCGCACTCGCAGGGTCGCCTCGTAGTTGGCAACCGGAAGGGGACCGGAAATGATCGAGTAAGTGTAAAGGCGTTCCTTTTCGTCGATGTGCTCCAACTTCTCGACGATGGTGCCGCCGCCGGCCAAGTTGAGGCGACGGAGGACCTCGCCCTCCTTCTCTTCCTTTTCGCTACTTTCGACCGCGGGGTGCCAATCCGGCAAGGCGTGGAAGTTGCCGATCACCTCCCAGACCATCGCGGCCGGAACTGCCAGTTTCGTCGTGGCGCTGACCTTTGCCATTGCGCGACCTCCCTTCTAGAGCTTCCGAAGGCCCTATCCTAGGGCGAGCTTGGCCAGGAGGCCAGCGGTAGGCTGCTCGTTAAGCCGAAGGCGAGAGCGCAGGCGGTCTAGCCCTCGCGGTCGAGCAGGTCCATGAGTTCGCCCCATTCACGCTTGGAGAGGCCCGAGTCCTCGGCCTCGACCTTTTCGCCGGCGAGCAGACGCTTGACGACCTTCATTGCCTGACCCGACAGCCGCGCACCACCGACCACGTGGTTCTCGAAGGCCTCGGCGGTGATCGGCACCCAGCGCCGCAGGGTATCCAGAAGGACGTCGGCGTAGGCGCGGATCTCGTACTGGGCGTGGGCATCGGCGCGCAGCCCGACGAAGTGCAGCAGGTTGTGCAGATCGACCTTCCAGTACCACTGCGTATAGATGTTCAGCGGCAGGTTCATGCGCGCCAGCTCGCGGGCCAGGCCCTGCCGACCCTCGTCGATCACCGAGCCGTCCTCGCGCTGGTTCAGCATCTCCTCGTAGCTGGCGTAGCAGCGCGCGGCGTCCTCGCGCAGCAAGTCGAGCACCCGGGCCGCCTCCTCGCCCTCGAGAACCTCGCCGCGGCCTTGGCGGTTGCTGCTCGACTGAGCCGCAAGATGCTCCGGCGACGGTACGTAGAACTCCTTGTCCAACACCGAATAGCGCGCAGAGTATTCGTTGACGTTGGCGGTGCGATGGCGGATCCATTGCCGCGCCACGAAGATCGGCAGCTTGATGTGGTACTTGATCTCGCACATCTCGAAGGGCGTGGTGTGGCGATGTCGCAGCAAGTAGTTGATAAGCCCGGCATCCTGCCGCACCTGCTTGGTGCCGCGGCCGTAGGAGACCCGCGCCGCCTGGACGATCGCGGCGTCGTCGCCCATGTAGTCGACGACGCGCACGAAGCCGTGGTCGAGGACCGGAATCGCCTCGTAGAGCACCTCTTCAAGCGCCGGGACGGTGACCCTGCGGGTCTCGTTCCGGGTCTCGCGCAGCTCGCGCAGCTCCGCTTCCTGTTCCTTGGTCAGCAACTTGCGCAGCTCGCTGCGCGATTCGGGGGCCTTGCCTGCATCGGGAGCCTGCGGCCCCTCACCGGCCCGATCCGGTTTTGAACTCTGTCCGGCCATCGATGATCCAGCTGCCTCCTTAACAGACTCCGATTCGTCAAGAGAAAGGATGACCCGGCCGCCCCGCGGCATCCAGCGCAAATCCACCCACAGCTTGTGGATGAACACGATCGGCCCGGCAAACTGTCAAGAAAATGTCGGGTTTCTTAACAATATCAAAATATTAATGAGAAACGCGCCGATCTTCACCCGGGCGTGCAAAGCCACTATATTAGGTGTGCCGGCTCGTCCGGCTATGGCGATAAACGGCATGTGTAATAGGCGTTACGGACCCGGGGGCAGTACCCGGCGCCTCCACCAATTTCCACCGCGTCCGGCCTTTCAGGCGGGCGCGGTCCCAAGGGGGCGAAACAGGATCGACGTGCGTTCAAAGGCATGTTTTTCGCTCGGCATGGTACCGCCGTTATCGGGCCGTCTTAAAAGTGCCAACGACAATTCTCGTGTGGCCCTCGCTGCCTAACACTAGGTAAGCGC
>JAAUXU010086524.1_pt1 | contig 10808 bp, 15 predicted proteins | sample 7278151 | NCBI WGS metagenome assembly JAAUXU01 (sample SAMN14350113, study PRJNA611818) | marine sediment metagenome | isolation source: surface marine sediment (1.8m) | place: French Polynesia: Moorea | collected 2018-08 | reverse complement strand
CAAATTAACTTAACAGCTGAACTGTCCAAACTCCAAACAAGAAAAAGTAAAGCATCAAACTTGGTGCAATTTCAGTTCATCAACTTTTTTTTCTTTTATAAGATTCTAGTCTGGTCGTATATGTGCGTTTTGCGGGTAAAAATTTGCCGCTTATTTTATGATGAGCGAAAAGAACGGTTTGCTCCGCTTTTAGTCAACGGTTCGCGCGGTAACTAATTGATTTTTCATAAATTCGAATTCAAATGTATGGCGGGAAAGTGTGAGGGAGGACCCCCGGAGGAGGGCGGCTGGTCGGGAAAAAGAAAAGAATGTTCGTCGGACGGAAGGAAAGATAAGTTGGATAAAATTCGCCAAATGGAAAAAAATGAATAAGTCTTGTTTTTCTCTCTTTCTCTTACTCTCACTTAAAAAAATGTTCATCTAGAATTTTTTGAGGCCTTTCAGAACAGTGCTTGACTGCTTGTTTGCCTGGAAACAATACGCGAAACACTTGAAGACTTTTTATTCTTACCTTGTGAAGGTATTCTGCTGAATCCTCTTCCACTCTGCGTCGGCCGCCAGCTCCCTCTCTGCGTTTGCCATGGCCTCCTCCTCGTAGGCGGACTCCACCTCTGAGGCCGAGTCCGCGGCCTCGCTCCCGCGCCGCGCAAGGAATGATAGCGCCGCCGGGGTCTCCTCCGACTGCAGCTGGCTCACGCGGCCGGCCGCGACTGATCCGCCGCGGGGCCTCGGAGACTGGGCGCCGCCGCCGCCGGATGCAGACATGGCCTTATCGTAGTCCACGGACCCTGCGCGGCCTCCCCTCCCCCCCTCTCCGAGCGCCCTCCTCGCCAACGAAGGGGAGCCGCCGCCGTAAGGAGAAGACATCCTCTTCTTGATTTCCCCCCTCCCTCCCTCACTCTCCTCTTAGAAGAGGAGCGCGCAATCACACAAGAGGGCCTTTCCCTTCTTCTTTCTAATTCACTTCTATTTCGTTCGTCTGTTGACCACCGTCTCACTTCTTTTCTCTTTTCAAAACCCCTCCCCACCTCCTCCACCTATGTGCAATGTCTGGTGGTGCATGAGAGAACACAACACTCCCTCCTCTCTCCAGCCGGGTTCAGAGGCCACTTGAAACGGCCCTGGTGTTGCCTGGCGCCGCCGGCACACACCCTCCTTCCCCTTCCCCCCACTCTCTCTCTCCTCACCGTTGCAAAAGGTGTGTCCGACCGTTTCACCTCAGACGTCGTTAATAGAACAGGTTCCCCCTTCAACTCAACCGTCTTTTTTCTCTGTCAGGGGTGAGAGAGAGTAAGGGCTCCTCCCTTCCTCCTTCCTCCAACTCTCTCCTGGATGGAAGTGACTCTTGTGCACCTCTTCCGAACTGGACCGGAGAGAGGAGATGCTTATCCGCCCAGCTCGTGTGGCGGTGGCGGGGAAAAAAGGGGGTCTCCTCCTTCCGACCCAACCAATCGAGCGGGGTTTTTTTAGGGCATGCCACGGCGGTGGAAGGATCCTTTTGCGGGTTGTATTTCGCAAGTGGGATGAGATCCTATTATTCCGTCATCCCCTCACGTTTCGAACGTGGGCGAGAAATAAAAAAAAACGCCGCCGCTGTCTTCCCTCCTTCGTGATAAGAAAAGCTGCCTCCTCCTCTCCTCGGCTCGAAATTCAAGGGAAGGATGAGGAGGGTGCGGAATGTGTCAGGCAGTTCAGACAGACGTCCCAACTGCTGACTTTTCTCTCCTCCTGCACTCAAGCAATTACAAAGATTTCGCGGCCTCAACGGAATCATCAGCTGGGCGGGAAGGGCAGGCGGTTTTTTCACCTTAATCGCGGTTTTGTTCGTTTCTCTTTTTTTCGCGACGGTGTGAATCACTTTTCCCTCCCTTCTTTGCAGCGTCACCAAACACCGGTCGGAGGCGGTTGTTGTTGCACTTGAAGATAGAGAGTTTTTTTGTCGCCGTTGGAAGGGAGAAAACGAAACCGTCCAAAGATCCCCTTTCCCCCTTCCTTCAGGCGGCGACGATGCAGCAAATCGCCGGGCGGTTTGCTCAGCCAAGCACAAACAGAGTCATGCCTTCCACCACCAGAGAAGAGTCTTCAAGTGCCTCCACACTCACTCATTCCACAGCTTGTGTGTGCTTCTTGGTCGTCTCTTTTTATCTCCGGGGCCCTTCCCCCTTTTCCACAGTTGGCAATTAGTCGAGTCTGACGAGGGGTTTCTCTCTCCTCTTCCTCTTCAGCAGCCATCCGACGGACACAGATGCTGCAGATCAATTTCTCCGAAAGAAATTTTGCTACACTCGCCGCAGCCGCAGCGCGGGTTTTTTCCTCCCTTCCTCCGCCTCTCTCTGTATGTCCGAGGCGGAAACTCCAGGCAAACTGCCAGGATAGGTAGGAGGGGGCGGGAAGGACGGAGGAGGCATAGGAGGCGGAGACTTCGGCGCGCGACCGGCCCATGGCCCATAACTTGCGAAGAGCATAGCTATCCTGCTTCAGGATAGAGCGCTCCCTTCCTTCCTCCCTACCCAGCGCATTGGGTGCGATGGGGCATGGGGGGAGGAACGGAGGGAAGGAGAAGAGTGCTTAAAAGTCTTTTGTGCCCCAAGTCAGGCCGCCCGCTTCCTCCTCCTCCTCCTCCTCCTCCTCCACCGGCACAGCCGCGGCGGCACATTCTACTACTTCCTACTTCTCCCTCACATGTGGGATCGAATGGGGTGGCGGCGGTGGGTTTGGGGGGAGGGGGGGGGGGGTTGAGCAGCAGCAAGGGATGGATGGGCCTCCCTCCTTCTGTCTCGCCTAGGGAAGGACCTGTGGAGGAGGAATTGGAAGCCATGCCAGGACAGCCAGCCAACCATCCCTCTTCCCTTCTCTTCCGGTACACGACAACCCCCCCTTCCCCTCCTGCTATGCCCATTCCCAGCATCCCTGTATTGTAACTCCCCCTTCACTCTCTCTCTCCCCATAGCTGCGTGCATATACCTATACTATGCTGTATGGGTGGTGCTTCGGTTTTGGAGCTACAGAAATGGTTTCAGAGGGTTTCGGAAGGGACGGGGACTTGTTCTCTTCCATTAAAATCTGATCGGTGTGGAATTGGGGAGGGGAGGGGGAGCAATTTTGAAGTTTTCGTATTTCTATGGGAGAGGTTGCCCCGCACTCATATGTTTTAAGTTGATTCAAAACCTTCTTTTCCAAATAAAGCATGGAGGAGAGGGACGAACCTGCCGTGTCTCCACTTAAGAAAGTGGTTATTGCATGGCGGTCGGTGGGCCCATCAGCACACACGCAAGAGAAGGGTCCAATGGCCCCTCCCGCCTCTTCCCCCTTCCCCCCCCCCCGTTTTCTCTTCCTCTCTCTCTCTCCCACTTGTGAAGCCAGCCTGAAACTTTTTCCTCCCTCCTCCCCTCGAGTCTTCTTGACAAAATTGTTCCTTTCTTGTCCGTTCCCCGCCCATAAGGCGAAGGAGGAAAAGGCGGCGGCATCAGAAGTCCGTTTGTCTCACGAGGAAGAAAAGGGCGGCGAAAGGTGAAAGAAGAGGAGAAGACGGAGGGGGAGCTGAAATTAAGAACCGGCAAAGATGAAAAAACTTTGCCCAGAGGCAAAAACTACTACTGCTGTGCACTTTCATCGCTCAGTTTTGTCCGGGGGGAAATAAATCGTCAGCTCGGAATGTTGTTTATGTGGGGGAGGACGAACGAGTTGGGTGGGAAATATCTTTGTGGGAAAACAGTGACAGCTAGCAGAGATTTGGGACAAAAAGAGCGCTTACTACTGTTTCGCATTCACGCTAAAACAACTCTTTCTCTTTTTAGGTCGGAGCGGAGAAGAGATGACATCTTGTTTGAGATCGGGGGACGAAAAGTTGCTGCTACAGCGGCATATGCCGTACATGTCAAGGCTGCTTGAATCTAGAGATATCTTCCGAAAACTACAGTGACACTTGTTCCATCCCGTTCTCACTCAAACACTCTGTACGCATTTGAATAGTGTCTGCATGTGTAACAATGCACAGCACGTGGAAAGGGGGAGTGAAAGCTGTTTTGTCTGTCTCCTGACTTCGTAAACATTTTCCTTTCCCCTTTTCTTACTTTCCCCCGACTTGTCAATGCCTTCTCATTCAAACCTCCCATTTCCTCAATTTTTTTTTCTTCCTCTTTCTTTTGAGGGGGACGACGGCACGTGTCAAAGGTGTAACGAGGTCGACATCCTCTCTTCTTCTTCTTCTTTTCGAGCAAGGTCGCGATCTGCCACAATCTCGGGAGAGGCAAGATGGGAAATTGGGGCAATTTTAGAGGCGAAAAGAGGGCTAGCAAAGGATAGACGCGATGGAAGCTTGGTGAAAAACTGCCCGATACCATACGCAAAAGCTGCTATGAGACGGATTTTGTGCCATCATACGTCAACAAAAAAACTAAATGCTAGGGCTAGCGATACGCGCGATCAAAGCCCGAGAGCCACGTGTCTAGTCCCTTGCATGTCCTATTTCTCTTCTCTTCCAGAAGGGCAATTAACCGAAAAGTGAAACTCGATCCGGGAAAAAGAAAGAGGAGGAGGAGGAGGAGGAATTCGTCAATATCGCCAGAGAGAAGCTGTCACAGATTGCAACTGAGGTTTTTCTTTTGGGACGCTTTCTCTCTTTTCTTTCTTTTCTCTCAACATCTGTGGCATCGTCGTGGGGGAAATAAGGATGTATCGGTTTCAAGGCATCGTTCTTCCGATCCTATTATATCGATCTAGACGATTTACTTTGGCTTGGCGGCCGGATCCATTTTCTTCCTGGAAGTGGCGCCTCCTTCACATGACTTGCTTTGGCCGGAGGTGTAAAGTGACGGGGCAGCTTTCGTTGTAATAATGCGGCGGCGGTTTTAAAGGTCTGAGATCCAGATGCATCTAAGTAAGGCGGCGTCTCAACATGGAAATGGCTTTTTTATCGCCTCAGCCGCCACAGCCAATTTCTCACCCCTCCCTCTTCATTCCAAGCCGCCGCCGCAGCTTTGATGATGCTTCTCTCATCTCCCCCCTTGGCGAGGAGAAGTGACGTTGCGACACCAAATTCTCCTCCTAAGGCGAGAGGCGCTCTACGATGCAAACTTTATGCAAATTCTTCCTCCTTCCCTATATTCCCCAAAAGCTGTAAGTGCCACATGCTGTTGAGGGAGTTTTGCATGCACACACATCCACCGGGCGAAGTGAACAACCCACGCCGCAATCTCCCCTTTGAGCGGCATTCCCTCCCCTTTAAAGATGACAAACGCACTTCCCTCCCCCACAAGAGAGAAAAGAAGGAAATAAAAAAGAAATCCCCCTGGAGGCACCAAGCAAGCGATGGCAGGTGTAGAGGGGGGAATGCAGCTTTGACATGGAGAGGGACCATCATTCCTTGCCCAGCCAAAGCCAGTGCGACACTTTTGCGAATTGTTTGCGCATTTGCGGGGTTGTGTCAAATTGCGTCGTATACCTACATGCCTATAGGTTGATTGTGCAATAGCATATTTTTACGTACAAAGCGTAAAAAATGCGAAAATGAAAAAGATTTCCGTTTGGTTGGGCCCTTCCAAAAGGAGAAAAGTTTTTTTCCTCCTCTGAATTCTTACGCGTCATCGCTCTCTCCTTCCTCCTTCGTCTCTTGTCCCTTTTCCACTTTGCAGAGTTGGGATCCAAAGAAAGAGGAAAAAGAAGAGAAAAAGGAGCTTATTCCATTAGGACAGAAAGCGAAGGGACGGTCATTCATGCGAGGGTCCTTCCGTCCGTCCACTGCCATAAACGGGAGTCGGGAAAAGGTATTTCTTAAGAAAAGGAATACCACAAATCTTTAAGGGAAAACGCAGGTATGTGCCCAAGAAAAAACTACTTCCAAAGAACTTTTTTGCGACTCGAGTGATCGTGCTGTTCCATCCATTCTCCGTGACCGCTCGCTCTTTCAAAATCATCGCCGTTCCTGCGAACGCTGACTTTCCGTATTTATTCGCCATCCCCACACACTCAGAGAGAGGAGAATTGGAGGCACGAGAGAGAGGCAAGAGTAAATCTGTTTTGGAAGCTCCCCCCTCCCGTGGTGACATCAACGAACGCATTGGTTTTTCTGAAAAAACAAAAGCAACCAAGAGCCCGAAAATCCAGCAACAAACGTGGAAGTTAATTGAAAAAACGCTAAGCGAATTCTTCCTCGAATCGAATTCCCCTCTCCCTCCTCCTCTTAAAAGTCTTGGTGGTGGATAAGGAATGGGACACGGAAGGAGGCGATCAGGGTCCCTCCGACAAAGCCAAAGAGATGCTGCTTCGTTCGTGTCTCTGGCGCCAGATTTACGGGGCATGCCAACGAAACGAAGAGAGGACGGAACAAGGACAAACTTACTCAAAGACCTGCGGCGGATAAAGGACTAAAATTTTGTTAGAAAAAAATTGATCTCAACTGAATTGTATTCAAGTGCGCTCTTTGAAATGAACAAATTAACAACCCTTTCCGTTCAAGTACCCGACAGCATCCGTCTAGGTAAGAAAGGGGAGGAAGAATGGAGTGATAAGAAGACGAAGGACCGCGGAGAAGGGGTCGTAGAGGGAAGAGGAAAAGAGTTCCTGGCGTGACTCATACCGATAAACGGGCTTCTAAGTGTGGTGTACCCATGCAAGAAAAGAAAAGGCTTGCGGCGAAGGAATTCACCAAACATGGGGCCAAAATTCTCCTCTAAGCCGGCGAATCTTCTTCCTTCTCTTTTTTTACCGCCACAGTATTCTCGGTATGGCATTGAGGCATGCACCCTCCTCCTCCTTTCCCGAAACACGGGCACGTATTTCGCCTATGCCCCCCTCCCCGCTTTTACAAGCCCCCACTATTCCCTTCCTTACACGCGCGCAAGGCTGAGATGCCAAAAAGAGTTCCTCCCATTCTTTTCTTTTTTCGAAGGAACCGAAAACCCTTCTTTTTCGTTGAACGAAAATGGCAAAGGAGGCCCGCCTCCTCTCTTTTCCCCTTTAATCAGATTGCCATTTTATGTTTCTCCCGCTTGCATATATGCATGAGGGAGAAAGAAAAATGGTATCTCCCGCTAAGAGGCAAGCCAAAAAATCTCGCATAGAAGCGGTTTTGGAAGCGGGCATCGATCCAAAAGCCAAACAAATACATGCGCTCACGTACTGTACAGTGCGGTACTCAACGAGAGTCCTTGGGAATCTTATGCACAAGATCGACACCGGAGATAGATAGATCTTTGGAGTCGAAAAGTCGACACGGGGACCCTTGACACGAACTAGGAAGGATAGAATGTCACCACCAACACAGGGGCCCCATCATGCAAGCGAGCAAGCGAGAGTAGTCCAGCGGGTGACTCACACGGGTAATAAAAGATCCTCCTCCTTCTTGGGGTCCCTTCCTTTCTTCCTTCTTCTCTTCGTGTCGTGTCGCTCCGAAGCAACATTGGCAACGCAGGAGGAGGAAGAGGCAAGGTCGCCAGAGGAAGATCTCCGATAAGCCCAAGAGGCTTCATCCCATGCAGAGGAGGAGGACGAGGAAGAAGAGGAATTGACGGGACTGTGGAGTTGCTTGCTTTAAGAGAGAAGGCGGAGGAGCGGTGGACTCTTAAACGAAAATTCGCCAACGTTCGGTGGGAAAAAAAGAACGAAAATTGCGCTCACTTCAAACTTGCCTTTTTCTTCCATATTCTTATTTCTATTTCATGGTACAGTATATCTGCGCCAATGTCTTCCCTCCCTCTTTCTTGTAACACAAGGGCCGAAATTAAAGGAAGATAGCTTCCTCGTCGCTCTCTCATCCATAGCGCTAATCAACGCAGCAGGAAAAGCAAACATAAATGGTACACAGCACACACACTCATCTTCATCCCCCGTAATCTTTTTTCGAAGTCGTAAATTCGAATTTGTCTTAGCTATAGCTTTTGCAGGGCCACGGATAAGACAGTGCCGACGACGGTCAGAGTAATTTGGCTGTCACGAGGGAGGAAGAAAGACCGAACCCAGAGGGTATTTTGGCTGCATGAACAAACCAAAAAGGGGGGGGGGAATTAGGGAAAACACGATTTGCTTATTACGAAATTTTTAATGCAGCTCCAAGGCGAGATACTTCTGTACTGAAAAGGAACGGAAATAAAAGAAACAGAAGAAAGGCTCCTTCGTATTTCTTTTTTCTTGTGGGTTGACCTTGCAAAAGGAAGGAAGAGGAAGGAGGGGAAAAGACGACGACGACGCAACAACATTGGTGGTGGGGTCGGAGGGGGGGGGGATGGGAGGAGGAGGAGGAGGAGGGCACTCTCGCTTGCTATGCTCACATGTTGAGGCAGCAGCAGAGAAGGAGGAGGAAGGAAGGAAGAGAAATGAGCTTTTTGTGATTAGCGGCGGCGGCGGCGGCTTCGGCCCAAGCCCAATCTGATGGCTGGGGAGGAGGAGGAGGAGGAGAAGGCGACCTTCAAAAGACGAAAGAAGGAGGAGGAAGAGAAGGGGGGATAGGCGGCTGCGAAGGTAGGGGATTCTCCAATAATTTCAGAGAAATTGGCTGAACGAATTGAGGAATTTAGTAGCAAACACATTACAAAAAGACGGCGAATTTGGAGAATTTCCTGACTCCGTTCGTTCCTCCATCCCCTCTCCCCACTCCACTGACGTGCGCACACACATCTCAGAGCGGCGGCGTCGGTGGCGGCTCTTGGCTTCGCATTCCGCCGGCGAAGGGATCCCCCCCCTCCTCCCCCGCGAACGAACCATCAAAGAAAACATTTTTATCCCCCCCTGCGACGCTAAGGTCCTTTTTTGCCGCACCTCGTAAGACTTTTTTTTGTCAGGAATCACCGCCTATACCTTTTGAATCCCCCGCCGGGTTTCTGGAAGGGAATGTTCTTGTCGAATTCGGCGCAAAAAATATATCTTACGCAAAAAAAGGCGCAAAAAATCCCTATGGAATGAGGTCAAAAGAACTGAAGGAAGAAGGACCTTCGATTCCTTGGCTCGCTTTAATCAAGGGTTTTGTCCCCTTGATACTGTGAAAAGTCAAAATATCTCACCTGATAAATTGGCATCGTTCCAAAAATTGATATCAGCCTCGAACTTTTTCTCCTAATGGGCGGAGAGGGCCCTTTGAGGCCTTCTTTCCCCTCACGCCCAAACTTGAAGCTAGGTAGGTGTTGGAATTGTTCCTCGTGTCACCAACAAGGTGCCAAAAAAGCCGTTAGATGCAAAAAAGGAGACAAAGAAAAAAGAGGCGGTTTTTGAAGAAAAGAAAAGGGTGGAGAGGCGAGATATAATTCGCCATACAGCGCATCTCAGCATTCGTATGCAACAATTCCTTCTTCTCCTTAATTTTTAGCTCCTGCACCTGTGTAGTGTATAGGAACATACACTTGTGCAAAGGAGCCCTTTTCTTCTCTTTTCCGTCTTTTGTGATGCCATTAATTATCACATCAAGATTTTTATCCCTCCTCCTCCTCTGCTTATCCGCCCCCGCCACCGTTCCCTTCAAAGAATTTTGTGCGCCCACGTTTGTGCTTTGCAAGAAAGGCACCTGCGGCGGGGGTTTGAAACAAATAAATTAGCCGGTCAGAAGAGCGGGAAAGAGAGTGGAGGCGGAATTTCTAATAATCAAAAGGAGGTTTTTCTTTTCCCCCTAGGGCGATACCGGCGGCCATATCGTCACATTGAGTTGAGGCGAGGAAAAAAGGCAAACTAAAAAGATTTTGACAGATTTTTTTTTGGCAAAGTGCAGTAAGTATGTGTCATCATATTGCACCTTTTCTTGCTGCATTTTTTTTCAAAGTCCAGATTTTTTCCCCTCTTTCCCGATTTGTTCGGCTTTGGCAATTTCCTGGGCTATCCCAGCCCACAGTAAGTGTGTAGTAGTAGAATTCGAATCGGTAAAAAAACGAAAATCGAATTGGAGAAAAGAAGTGTGTGGGGAAGGAGGAGGAGTCGGGTTTCACAGACCTGAGGAATTCGCCCATGTAAGCAAGGGGGCTTTACACACTTGGATATCGAGAGAGAGGTTTTTTCTCCAAGCAAAGCGTCTGAGCAAACGAAAAAGAGTAGGAATAAATTGAGACCTTTTTTTGCTTGCTTGTTCCGGTCGTGTTCTGTATGAGTATTTTTTCTCGGTGGAATATGTACAAGTCGGATGTGAGTTTAAGAGTGTGTATGTACAATCAAGGGCTCCTCCTCTCTCGAAATATTATATCTTCCCGCCTCCGCATAATGGAAACTCAATTGGTTCCATTAAGCGGAGGTGCTGGTGACGGTGGTGCCGCCCTCCTTTTGCTTGGAAGACGGGGCCTGCAAAAAAAGAAGGAAATTTGGCAAATGGTCTTTTATACGGAAAATAATGACAAAGCGCGTACCTGTCCTATGCCCAAGAAGGGAAGGTGGACGGCTAGAGCCTCGCGGTACCTGGGATAGAAACAAGGATATATTTGAACAAGGCCTTGATAAATTCAGGCAGACAGTAGAAAGTCAAAAAAACACTTAAAACCAACAGGAAAAAAAAGACATGTGGAAAAAACGAAACCTTCCACTACGGCGGCCCATTTGACAAAAAAGCATTGGAACAGTACACAACACTTTCACAACACTTGACATCTTTGGTGGGTATGAGGATTACTCACTTGGGGTGCTTGGTGGCGTACACGATTGGGTTGAACATGTTTGAGATCTTGAGTAGTATGGCTGGGAACATTGCTGCGAGGGGCGGGACGAGGTGGGCGCCGCCGAACTGGCCGACGACGGAGACCGCGGCGTAAGGGGTGTAGGCGAACCACCAGAGGAAGACGGCGGTGGCGGCGGCCTTGGCGGCGCGCATCTCGGCGCTCTCAGCGTCAGAGTCCTATGAT
>JAAUXU010161009.1_pt1 | contig 10809 bp, 8 predicted proteins | sample 7278151 | NCBI WGS metagenome assembly JAAUXU01 (sample SAMN14350113, study PRJNA611818) | marine sediment metagenome | isolation source: surface marine sediment (1.8m) | place: French Polynesia: Moorea | collected 2018-08 | reverse complement strand
TGCACATCGAAATTCCATCTCAAAATGTCCCAGTGTAGTGCATGAGGTGTAGTCATGCCCATGGCTAATCTTTACGCCAAGGACTGTACAGTAGTCGTTTGCCCCTCAGTGGAAAGCTGGATGCTTCTAGAAAACTGGGCTGACATGGACTTTGACTGAAATAGAAAAAAAACATGGCTGACACGGACAAGTCAGGATGAATTATTCCGTCAAAATATAGGCCAAAAGTTGCAGCCAACTTGGACCGATATGGTATGCCGACCCTGTCAAGTTTGTATGACCATAACTTCTGACTGAATAAAGCTACACCGTTGGTTTACTTGGACCACTCAATTTTTCCCATTATTAAAATTTCCGAAGTGCATCCGTCTTCGCCTCAACGCCCCCGGTACATCAGCCCTAGATTTTCTGACGGTCTAGATATAAAAGCCTTCAAGACCGTGAGCATCTTCAACGACCGTGAAAACACAACCCTCTTGCCCTTTCTCACTCTCCAACGCCAGATGTATTTTCAGAAGGTCTAAAGTCGATATCGCCTTCCTCATTAGCTGGTCTTTTTTCACGCAGGGCGCTGTTTGCATGAACAAAACGTCTGGATCAACGTCGGATAATGTTATTGGTGTTATAATGGCAACCCACGGACCACTACCCTTTTTTTGGCCAGCTCGCGGTAGGGCTGAGTCGGGCTGAGAAAAGTGCGGGTTCAGGTCTGGCCGAACTGGGAGGATGCGGACTGAAAGGCCTTTTTGCTACCTCGTGCCTCAACTCTTCGCTGGTTCGATACAGACCACCTGAGGTGCTGAAGGTGATGAATTCGGCAGGATTGCAAGACCCTTTTATATCAGCTGATTTTTTCACATCATATGTATCTCCGATGGTCATTTACCATGGCTTTTGGCATTGTCCTTGTGTCACATAGGACTTTCCTTGACGAGGCGATTAGGTCATTTTTAACACCGATGACTAGACCTTGGAAAGTCATGTGAAGTTTTATGCATGAAGACAGGGGTTTGCCCGAAAGTACAAGAGACTAGGGCTCTAACATAAAATTATGCTTTTGGCTGTACATGACGCTATGACACCACTCATTTGCCATGTGGAAACATCGATATTTTGAACTCTGTCTGTACGTGGGAGATATATACGTACAATGTAAATTATCCTAAAGAACACTCAAAACCAATAAAAAACATGTCAGTGAATGAATGGCGAATTCGATTCTTCTAGCTTATTTGTGTTTAGCGTAACATCTATCAAGCCAGACTTTCAGTCGAGAGAACTTTCCTTACGCCAACATTTGGGCTTTTTCCGAGGGCACTGTATAACTTAAGCAGCAAAATTCTCATCATCGGAGGTAGGCAAGGCGTGGAGGAAATATAGGTGCCCGTGAGGCCTCAGCAAACAATGCACAGCTGAAAGAAAAACACTGCCCAAATCTAATTAATCGATGGCAGCATGAGATGGAAGAGTTGCACAAATTGCAGGTGATGTGCCTATAATAGAGATCAAAAGACCCAGAATTTGCAGTTTGACTGCTGGAAATTTAATTTCAAATTTGCCACCAAAAATTGCCTACCATGCAAAACCTGAAGTTAAGATATATCAGCTCACAAAAACTCAATAAAACCTTTGACTCTTTGACAACATGGCAACACTTGGAAGTCAGAGGATCAAAAGTTTCCCTCGTCTTCTAACAAAAACTCGTGTTATTGTAATTGCGCCCCAGAACCAGGACTGGAGCCAGGTGAAGATCGGCAAAGAACTCCAACTTTACCCGTCCACTGTCTGTAATATCCAAGAGAGACACAAAGACCTTGGCAGCACCAGCGATCGGAAAAGAATGTGTCCCAAAAAGTGCAATCTCCAAAGGTAGTCAAAGTCCTTTGTGAGGGTGTTAGGCAGACCCTGAGGGTGTCGAGCTCCTCTTTGACTATATCGCCTTACAAAGGTTTCGACACTGGGTGTCTGCACTGACAACTGGCCCCCTATCGGTGCCACGAAGAAGGTAACTGATGCAATGTCTGTGCGACAGCAATGACACCGGGCCTTCATTTCCTCATTCACTACCAACCTTCCACTTCTTACCTTGGCGCTGACAATTTGGGCACTCCCTGATAATGTTGTTGATCTTGGCTCATTTTGGGTGGATTGTCCTGAGCCTGTTCCATGCACTACACGTGCAAGAATTGCTTACATTGCCCAGAAACTTGCCCTCTGGGTTGAAGGTGCCCGAGAACAGGTTCCTCAGACTCCACTGCTGGATGAGATTATGGGGCTATTGAAAGTTCGTGGCAGGGTTGATGAGATGCATTGGTGAACGAGACAGATCAGCCATGCTGATCAAGCAGTAGTGTAGAATGGAGCACTGAGTAGAATGGGAGCACCATGTTGAAAGGGCACACTGTGTAGAAGAGGCAAGTGCAGATGATGATCTGATCGATGGGAAGGTGAAGCTGAAGCTGATTTAAATACTCAAAATTTTCTCATTTTACACCCATTCTCCACTACATACATACCTTTGCACGTAGCAGATTCGCGGGAAGCGAGGTGCGCAGGAAATGAAGAAGGGAAACAGGAAATACATGCATAAGTAGTATATGATCATTTATTTTCGTATATCACGGCGGAGGTTGCTGGTTACTCCAGCAGCCGACGGTGGCCACAGTTATGCCGATGATGTCGCCGTCACCGTCATACCACCCTAGGATGCAAGGTAGCCACCTTGTCTTGTCCCAGTCACGGATGGCTGCCACCTCTCCGCTGCTCCAAAAAAATTAGACCACATTTTCTTTACCGGGTGGCATTTTTTAATTGAGGCTCAGAAGAGGACTAAATCTGGCACTAGCGTGAGGTTGCTCAAAAAAATAGTGTTTTAAAGAAAGTTTAACAGGAAACATATAATCACGACAAGAAGCTCAAATTTCAAAAAAACTCCCCTTGGTATCCTTCACTATTGCTTGGAACCTCTCAACAGCTGAAAATGTGGTGGAACGCACCTCCTCTTCAGTGATTTCAGCCCACGCCTTGGTCAACCTGGACTTATGAACCACAATATCGGGGGCAGACATGGCATGGGCCTTCAACTCCAGCCAGTGCTCCGAAGTCAGTAAGGCCTCAAAATAACCTCAATTTACGGCAAAACAAGGCGAGTGATGACCTTACAAGAATCAGTTGAGGCTATGTAACCCAATTGTGGGTTAAACTACAAGTTGATGAGGGGTAATGTGTACTCATACTTCCCTTAACATTGTTTTATTCATTTCCTTCCTGCTTGTTACAAGCATTGCTTAGGTCTTGTTCCCTACTTCTGGCAGATTCTTGGTGATTTGGATCACAGAGAAGGCAGTGCTTCTTGTAAGGAGCCTTCAATTCCCTTCTTGTCAGAAAAGCAATACAACACTGGTATGACTAGTAATTTCCTAGTTTCACATACTCATTTGCCCTTGGCCTATGAAGGACAAGAAAATTGCCAACCCCTATCTCGAGGATATTCTTTTGGTGCGCAAAATTGCCCAGGTGGTTTGTAGATTTGCCTGTGAGGCCCATTTTCCCGTATTTCAGGACTTTCTATGGCAAGCGGTGAAAAAAGGGGAGGGATCGCAGGGGAAGAAGACCTGATCAGACAGTGATCACAGGCACCCAGACAAGCAGAGGGGAAGAAGGGCGACTTTGTACACTCAACTCTCATTTTTTCCATCTCGTCGGTTGTCAGTAAGTGATTGCACAAATTGAGATGTTCCAATAATTGAATTCAAAACTCAAGAATTCAATTGTTTTGTGTTCTGAAATCCCGCTGTGTACTAAAATTCTAGCACAGAAAAAAATTAGAGTTGACTGCAAAAAGTTGCCTGTGTGCCTTCTTCCTCTCCACTCGCCTGCATGCCGTGTGTGTGGGTGTGGGTGTCATGCCACAGCACCAATGTAGTGGTCTCCTCATTGTCTGATCGAGTTTTCTTGTCGTGCGCTCCTTCCCCCTTTTCTCCTTTTTTCACCACTTGCACAGAAAGTCTTGTCATACAGAAATACAGTCATATTGTCATACAGTGGGCCTCACTGGTGATGAAAGGAGGTTCTGGTGGTTCCACCCAAAGATTTAGGTGGGCCAGGGAAGGCAGGATCACCTACAAAAATTTCTGGACTTTTCACACAAAAAGTGGCCAAAACCGTCTAAAAACAGCCAACACAGGCATGGGGTCTGAGAAGTCCGTGGACTACAAGGAAAGGCTTGTCCAGGCTAAGGTCGGCATCGACAGATTAAAGAAGAAACCGTAAGGGGGTCGTCATCGTGGATGCCGACGAAGCCCTAGGACAAATTATGCCGGAACTTAAGGTCTGACGTGATGCACATTCCCCTCCGGGAAAGAGAGACACTTAACTGACCTGCAAGTCATTGCCGCATTAGATTTAGGGTCAGAAATGCGACCTCATCTTCCTGGAGGCAGAGTTGAAGCTAACTGTAGACAGGTACATTATGCACTTCAAGGAATTGATCTGCCCCTAGGCGAGAGTCACTCTTTGTATGAGCACTCGTGGAAGCTCCAGTGCGACTGTGTCAATGGCCATACTGCGAAAGTCACACATGACGTTTCGGCAGCCGAGGCACCTGGACAGTGACGAAGATTCTTGGCTTTCTCACTCACCTAATGATGCTCCAATCGATTACTCCGTCTTCGGGCGTTTGAGGTCGATGGTCCCTGCCGTTCAGTGCAAGGTAAAATAGAAGCCCAAGACGGTCCTCATCCTCATCTTGCTGGGATGAGATCATCATCTAGAGCAGTTGCGTAGAGGTCAGGCCCAAACTGGAGCAGTTGTTGATGCTAATTGTATAATATTTCTGCATGTCTACGTTGTTACATGGATGCCACATGAAAAAACCACCAAATCTCTGAGGGCTGTTGCATTCCCCAATGGTGAAAGGCCCGTCAGCTCTATACGTCTGCGCGTAGAATGAGATGCGCAGTTGGAAAGTCCTCCAGTACATTGAGAAACTTTCAGAGTTCGAAAGCTAGCCAAATCAACTCACTCAACAGCTGGCTGAATCAACTCGTTCAACAAATAGCTAAATCAACCCGTTCAACTGCTAGCTAAGGGATGGGGACCACAAAAGTTAACTGCTTGAACGTAATCAAGAACAGTAAGCAGAACAAGGATTGGATGTTGAATATAAGTCTGCCTATATCTAGCCACATGCGTGACAGTTCGTTCAAAGACTATGCCTGTCCAGTGTGGCCACCCTTGGCCTTGATGACTGCCTCGACTAGGTACCTGGAGGTCTTGCACGCATTGACGCGATAGTCCTTAGACTTATCGTTCTAGATCTCTGTTATGGAAGCCCTTAGAGTCTCGACTCTGCCATAAGACTTTGAACAGGCTTCGGTATCGAAAATACTCCAAATGTTGTAGTCCAGAACATTGAAGTCTGGTGACCAGGCTGGCCAGAAGTCTGTTGGCCAAAAGTTAGGAAGGTGCTTGGCCAAGAACTTCTGGCTTTTTTGGCCAATTGGCATGGTGCTCCATATTGAACGAAGACATGGTTCTTCCTTGAGACATTGGCTCACAACCAAGGTAGAACCACATACCTCAGGATCCTGACCTTGTCAACCATATGATGTGTTCTTGACCTTGCTGTAAAGAATGCGCGTGGTTCTCTTAAACCACATGCTTGCAGTTTGGTCTGAGATTCCAAACATGCCACATAAAACTGTAAAGCAAATTTAACTTGCACATCATGAGGAACAGCAGCAGCATGGACTCTGTGTCCAAAAGTGGAGATTTTTTTCTCCAAAACTTCATCCACTTTGAAGAGGATGAGGACTCCCGGGGAGGTGCCAGTCAAAGATTTGAACACAGCATCATTGAACATCGTGATGTTGATGTAAGTGGAGTCCCCATTGTCTCAGGAGCTGGATACAAGCACTTTGTTTGTTTGTTCAGAGGGTGCTGTCAAAAGCCAAGCTGATAAGGTTTATGGAGTAATCGATGGCATAAGGAACAGTCGACCTTCACAAGTGCACAATGTTGAGATTTCAAAGAATCAAGTTGAAGGAGACAGTGGAGTGGAGGTGCTTGCGACTTTGCAAAGTTGCAATGTTGACCTCTGAAAGGATATCAATGAGAAGCTTTTCGTGCTGAACTGAGTGGTCACCCCTAAACGATGGAAGAACATTCTCTTGCAAGACCAGCACGTTGTGCACTTATCCAGACAGCACGGACAATCCCTTTTCTATTGTTTCCTTGTGACAATCTTTGAAGTAAATGAAGGAAGTGTTCCCGGTACGTGGGTCGTGCTCAGAATGACGGAGGGCAGTGTTGCATCCAAAGATGTTCATGGTCCTCAGCGCCGGATGAACGAATCCATGCTATATATATTATATGCTATATGTATTGCTGGAATGCTCTGGTTTGAAAATGAGAAAAGTATTTAAGTATTTGGTGAATATTTTTTCTGTCCTTGAACTGCTGCAAAGTGGCTGTAGGTCCATCCCTTCTGTTGCGTAATGGCTTGAAAGAACTGTTTCAGGTGATCATGCTAGATGTTGTGTTACCTGAGGAAATTGAGGCCGCACTTTCTGTTCTACATTAGCTCCATTCAGCTGCTGAAGGCAGAGTGGATAATGTTTGTCCCATCTAAATGCGCATGGTTCTAAGTGTCATACATCTCAATAAAGTCATGAAAAACTTCGCCCTTACTTCTGAAGCCGTTTCAAGATCTGATGTTGAGGATGTCAAGCAGTTGATTGTGTAGTTAAAAGAAGCAGCTCGTGGCCAGGATGTTAGAATCCTCAAAATCGTTAGCTCCTGATCCATAAAAACACTTGAGGGTTTTGGCAACAGAATCAGACATGATGTGGACGGCCAATTTGACAGTAATTTTTTTCTCCTGAAAGTGTATGTGCTTCGATGTTGATTTAGCTTTTTTCCCACGTGGAGTTCGTGTTTGTCCTGCAGCCCTTGAAGCCAACTAAAGTATGAGCAAAGTACATCATCTTTTCTGGTCCAGTTTCCCTATGTATGCTTGGCAAGCATAGTTCTGACATTTTTCGCCATGTGTGGCAGGTCGCACATGTCAAACACTTTTAGCACCGGGATTAAGGTGAGCAAATTTCATAGAGGCGCTGGTAACGTCTTGAGGGTGAAGTTTGCAGCCAAGCCTTTTGAAAGTTGCAATGTTGCGTCAGTGTAAACAATGCATATTTGAACAGCCACTTCAAAGCACTGAAAGAGAGTCTTCGTCACAATCCTGGCTTTAAACCTCCGAGGACATGCCTTTGACCAAGAACCACACGATAAGCAATTTCTGGAATTACAAGAGGTCAACAAGCAGTTGAACAAGGCACTCACCAGGAGGAACCTCAATGCTTTCTCCAGCTGTGCTGTTGGTGCAGTAGCACTAATATGAATTTTGACTCAAACTGGACCAGCATTTTGATTGACATCCTATTTATAGCCATAGTTGCTTTTGCATAGTTGGAGAGTCCTTTTTCTGAAAGTCTGTTTAGCTCATTAAATGCAGGTGTTTTGAACCTGGGGAGAAAGTCAAATGAACCCAAAAAGGTGGTTCTTGAAGCCGATAAACTGAACAGCTTTCTGAAAAATCCGTAGGCTCTGGGGTGTAATACAAGAAGGTCACAGCAAATCTTGTGCGTCTCCATCGTATCAGTTCCTTGAATTATCGTCTTTTGCCATTAAGCTTCTGGCAACATCCAAGTGAGCACCACTGAATTACTCCTCTAAGGGAGAAATCTCTTCAGCCTTCATAACCTCCTGCTCCCATGGCAGCTTCAACACTACGGACAATCTGTTGTTGGCAATCTTGAGGTCTGTCTTGGCACTGGAGCAATATTAATGAATTAAGTCTGTTTCTTTGCCAGTTTGACTTTGAGTGCCTCCTGCAGTACATCACACTTTTGTTTTGCTTCAGGAAGAGACAATGAAAAGACCTAAGAATGCTCCAGTTTGCAAGAATGAGGATTAGATTGCAGAGGAGGCACTGGGGAATGCCAGTTGCTAACTTTTTGAGCGGCCTGTAGTCCTAAGTTGTCAAAGTGAGGAGAGCAAATCACTGCTGCCATTATCAGAGTGTATAGCCTAGCAGTCAGGTTGCCCTTCTCCATTGTTATCGTCACTCTGGGTCCCTTGGAAACTCATGAAAGTTGAGCCTGGACTTCCTGGCCGGTGACTTTTGTCAGTTATTAACTTTTGTCAGGTCGCACACTATTTTACCGTTGTCCGTAGTGTCGAATTTAAATGGAAAAACGAAGTGACTAACCTGCTAAAAACGCAAAAAGCCCTTATGTGGGCCATTCGCCACTGTTCAGAGTCAGCTGTTGTACCTTATTCAGACAATCGTATAGCCAAATCTGCCTGAATATTTGCTGCCTCCCATCCATAACTCCCCTGATCTCTGGGTTGTTATCTAGCTAGCATTGGAGCTAAAAACTCTTGGACCAACAAGTCCTCATGCACCGAAAGTCAACAATGAGGAGGCGAGACAATGCGTTTTTCTTAACCTTTCGCACTAGGGGAAGAGGCCACGAGAAATCCTTTCAGTCCATATCTCAATCCGCAGGATTATTCAACCTAAAATGCCGTAGCTGATGAGGCTTGGGAGGATTGTGCGCCAGAAAGTCCCATGCCGCTGGACGATGTTTGTGATCCCTGGCGCAATATCAGGTCAGAAAATGTTGTCAAAGTCTGCGCTGATTCCAGAGTCAACTGAGGCGGGTTTCTTGAATATATGGTCATCGCAAAGTTGTCAACTAAACAGTTGCAGTGAAATATTGTATGGGGAACCCATAAAAATATCACCATATAAACTGAGGTGGAATTCTGAAAGAACGCAAATTTGATGGCTATGGCATGATTATGGGGCTGTGATCTTCTGATAATTTCTGGGCTGGGTTCCCTGAATGTTTCGTAGTTGCGACTGCTTAGTTGGAAACGTTGGGGTGCTTATATGTTGAAGAAACCTGAAGGCTACAATTGCCGAAGGAGGGTACATCAAATAAAAAGTTCATAGAACTTTAGGTGTGAGGCTGTTTTGAGGCAGAAGTCGAGGTCAAAAGTTGCGTTCATTACCCAACTCATCGATAGTTTCTGGTAGCTATTAGACGTTTAGACATTTCTTCTCAAGACTCAGCACCCGGAGAAACTGTGAAACTTTTTTTATTTTCCATTTCTTGGGGAGGAGGGGTTGCGTTAGTCTTTTTGGCTATAAGTTATGTTCAATGGGACTTATCCCGCATATCTATGCTTTGACTCTGGAACAATGCTGGCATCAAACCGAGAGCAAAGTGCAGACTAGTTTTGCATCACTCTAGAGGAAAAACTTCGGGTTGAAAGAGTCAGTAATTCTCATTTGCTCTGCTTTTATAAATGAAATCTCCTTTAAGTCAAAGCAAAGTAAAGTTAGCACTGTAACTCAGGAAAAAGATAACTTTAATCCACACATCTTTACGGAGATCGGTGGCATGCAACTCACCACCAAAGCAGTGGGTTCCTTGGACTTATTACACACTGTGGTCATATGACCCTTTCGTTCAGAAAAAAAACTAATGAGGTAATGTGCTAGGGAGTTCCAAAAAAATGGCAACATCGCATATACCTTCCTTGAAAGGCTTTCAATATGAAACGCTTGTATAAAATACGAATTCGTCTATTCGAGAAGTCACGACAAGACTAGCAGCAAGTGGGAGAAATGGAACCTTGGCTTGCTGCTCTTCTGGGGACTCGCGTGACTGGACTTGAGACGACAGGGAGTCCAATTTTCAAAGACGAGACAAGGAGATATTCGGTACTGCATAAAGCTATACAAGATATTATTACGATCCTCAACAACAGCACAAAGGTTCTACAAACAGTGCAGTGCATAGATTGTAGAAAAAGACTTAACGACACGTTTTTAGTATACACCTCTTCCATTTACTCGTAGCGTGCTATCCGAGACAATAGCAGTGCTATTCAAGACTCTGAGTCCTCCCATCGACACGAGAGTCTCGATCACACTTTGAAGTCAGAGATCAACGTCGTCTCGTCCCGATATTGAAGTGACGACTCATGGCTCAGACCAGGAATCGGCGGAAGCCCTTGGCGTAAAGATTAGCCGCGGGCATAACTTCAACTCATCTGGACGATCTGGACTGCAAAGCTCTGGACTACATTCTCTCGCTACTTTCGAGACCAGCACTCTGGACCGCTGCGTTTCTTACTGCTGCAAGATCTGCTGATGACGACGACATCAGAATTAGCCAGAGGACGAAGCTTTCCTGACTGTCATCCAGGCCAAACATTGGTAGGTTCTGTCACCACTGCTGAGGATGATCTGGACTGCAAAACTATGGCAGTAGCGCGTGAATGCCGTCCAGAGTTTTGCAGACCAGGTCACTACCATCAAAAGTAGAGAGAGGATGAAGCTTTCCTAAGGCGGGTTTCTTGAATACAGTCCTGGCCGTAAGTAATTGCGTCGGGCATGACAGCACCTCATACGCTGTACTGAAATGTGTTGAGATGGGATTTTGATGTGGAACGTGTAGATGTGATACTGGGACACAAAGTTGAGTACACAGGGGCAATGTCAAGGCTGACAATTTTGGTGCTAGAATCCTCAAAAGGAAGCCACCTGGAGGGGGTGCCATGCCAAAGAGAAGAGAAATTTGGCTTTTTGAGGGGGTAAAAGTAGATGAAATGCACTGAAATTTTTACAGAAGAATCCTGACCCCCTGGCCCACCATTTTCACTGGGATTCACTCCCCAGGCCCTCTGGCACTATGAGCAAGCATGCAAAAACCCTGTGTCCGGGTTGAGAGGTTG
>JAAUXU010102475.1_pt1 | contig 10809 bp, 7 predicted proteins | sample 7278151 | NCBI WGS metagenome assembly JAAUXU01 (sample SAMN14350113, study PRJNA611818) | marine sediment metagenome | isolation source: surface marine sediment (1.8m) | place: French Polynesia: Moorea | collected 2018-08 | reverse complement strand
TTGAAGGGTGTATTTTCCTTTTTTAAGGGATTGCTGTACTCTATGTTGCATACAAAATTCTGAAGTAGGGCCACCACAACAGCTGACATCACTGCTTGAGCCAAGGTCTGCTCCTGCTCCGCTCATCATAGAGACATATTCGATGTTTTGATGGACCACCACGACAGCTGACATTTCACCTTAGTTCAACGGCTTCGTTCACCTTCTCCCTCCTTTATTTTCTTTGGCTGCAGGTACTTTCGCTGACGGAACGTTTGACAGTCAAGTCTCACTCAACCTCTTTTGTCTTCTTCACTGTAAGTAGAACGTCCGTTAGTGCGGGCGTGCGTCTAGAGCGTCTCGAAGCCGTTGGACGGCGTTTTGCGCCGCAAACCACCGGTCGGACAGATTAAAGGTGGAATCGAGGCAGGAAAAAACCTCGATTCAGCTTCGGGGAAGTCGCTGCCGGGGAAATTCGACTTGAGGGGGGGTTCATTTATGAACTTCATGGAGGCTTTTTTGTCCCAAGAGAACAGATTGATGACTTTACCACGTCTTTGCTGCTCGTGAGACCGAGTTGGATTTCCAAACTTGCTTCTCAGGACCCATATTGAGCTGTTGCGACCTCAATCTCGCAATTGGAGTCACTTTTGCGTCTTGTTTTGATCAACGATCCGAATATTCAAGATCATCCTTTAACCTCATGGTGTTATCCTCCCTTAGAGTGATGTTCTCCCTACTGCTGGAGAGTGCAGAGAAATTGCGTTCAAGATGCATTGTGGGTACTGGAGAGCGAGTCGCAGATCTCCTTAGTCCACCCTGTAGCCCTAATAGCTTCGACGGTGACTGCAAGAGTAAAGAGAGGTCTCATGTCAGTATTCTTGATTGTCCAATCGAGAGTGAGTGATGACAGATGTTCTCCGCAACGTCGAATGCGTTAACGTCGTGACTTTGATGGCGTCTTCGGCACCAAAACCTTGCTTAGTCGTGGCCTTTAGAACCGCGGACCACATGTCAAGGCTGTTATGTACATCACTCTGTGTACACACAGTATTTCGTACGTAAGTTGTTGTTCACAGGTGTTGCCTTCAATCAGCCTCCGTAGGGAGACCGAGGAGCAGCTAAGAATCTTTTTTTCTCACTCCCTTGTTTGATCGAGCGGGCGCAAGTGTGTGAAAAAGCACTTTTACACCGCGACGTCAGAGTACCGAGGCCCAGGTTTCATACAGACATGAAGCAACAGTGCTTAATAAATCAGACGACAGCAGTTGACTTCTGAAGAGGACATGAACAAGACCCTTGTGCTCTTGGCCGTGGTGGCGGTGGCGTGCCTGGCCAAGCCGGCTGCGGACGAACGAAGCTTGCACAGGGCGGTGGAGTTCAGAGAGCATGAGCGAATCGTCAACGGTGAAGAAGTTCCCCAAGGTAAAACGTCAGTCTGCACTTTAAGACTGAAAGAATGAGAAAGGAAACGAAGCTGTCTGTGAAAACCTAAATGCCTAAAAACAAAAGCCAAGTAAACATGTTCCTCTGCTGCCAGACGCTTTCCTGTATCAGGCTGCTATTGCGATGCACTCGATTCCTTACTGCGGCGGCAGCCTGGTGAAGAAGCGCTGGATCGCCACTGCCGCACACTGCGTGCTCAACAAGTAAAACGACTACTACGAGAACGAGTTGCATTCACAATTTTTAGACTGGGCGCCCCTGCCCTCCCCTGACACGCCCCTGACACGCCCCCACACGCACGCCCCCACACGCACGTCCCCACACGCACACCCTAAGGGAGCTCACTACTTTTCTTGGCATTTTAAGTGTTTCTTCCTTTTTTGTTACTTGCACCCGACTTAGACGCTATGAGATACCAGGCTTCTCTGCAGACCGCGAGCGACACGTCGGAAAGTCGCCACTACTGCGGAGGCGCCCTCCTGTCGGACCTCTGGGTGGCCACAGCTGCCCACTGCGTGGTGGAAAAGTGAGTGCTCACCTTCACCGGACATTTCATACAATTCCGCAGCCGCCAGAGATGCAGCAACCACGACCACAACAACAGCAAAAACAGATAACTGTGGCGTCTCGACCCTGTACAGAAGCATCCACTGCACGCACACTGATATCACTGGAAAACACGAGCTGTCTGACAGAGTTTTTCGCCTTGTCTGCTTTGACTATCTTTGTTTGGCTTTCGTGTCTCATCATCGAACCTAGTTCGTCACGCAAAAGCTCGGACTGATTTAATTTCTTTTATACAGAAAACCGGAATCTCTGCGCGTCGTCCTCGGCGCTCATAAGTTGTCTGGTGACAACCCAACGTACCGAGCAGAGGACATTTTTGTCTACGATTACGACAAGTAAGAATCTCTTATACATGAAGAAGTTAGATTAGGTCCCCGCATCTGCAGGCCACGCCCATGCAAATCATTGGCTATAAAGCACAATGTAATCAATGAACTGGACAGTAATTCGAAAAAAAGGTGCTGCTCGTATCTTCGTCAGAGTTTCATAATGATCCTTGTCAGGAAAGTTTTCTCTGAATTTGACGTCCTTTCTGTCAAAAAGGAGTCAGTCCAAAAAAAGGCTTACGTCTAAGTTGCTCTCACAGGCTCTCTTACACTCACTCTCACTTTATGTCCCGTTCTTTTTTGACTCGCTCTTTAATTCATCCTTCTGGAGTGTAGTATAAAGTGGTATTGTATTGCTCGTACTGAAGAAAAAAAGAGAGTCCAGTGTTCCCGAAAACTTGCGTCTGGTATATGATGGCGCTTCATTGGAAACCAGGGTTGTCAACTTCTGCGAGTCATAAAGAGGATCTGATGCGGTGGCGATCATGTAAGCGAAAAGGATGCAATTCTTGATGATTTTACCTCTCTCCCAAATTGGGGGACTGAATGAGCTGCCATTGTGTACATTTGGGCCAACCTGTCTTAAGTTATACCAAGCCAAAAAGTCAGTGCTTGCATTATCCAACTTTCCTTTTATTGCATTGGGAGAGCGGAAGTAGAAAGAAATGTTGCCTCACTTTGTCACACAGGCACAGAGATTTGGAGTGGAATCACTTAGGAGTGCCAAGGTGGGCGTGAATGAATGAAGATTAATTCACTCAAGTCAAGTATTCCCAAATCGAGCTTCCAAAGTTTTGCCATCACCTGCAGTGACACGCTCAAGTCTCGACCTTGTGAACATATACAATGCAGCTCTCACCCAACTCTCGGCAAGCTTTTTGGGCAGCATCGTTCAAGCTCTCAGTGTTCCAAAATGAGGCTTCTGCCCGATGCGTAAACAATGGAATTGCACAGAAGAACTGTAATCAGGCTGATGAAGATGACCTTTTTATCCTCTGTCTGATTGGCAACAACTCTTGGGTATCACCCCATAATATTTCTCACACATCTTGGTGGCACTAAAATTAAGCAGCCAAGTAGTGGGACATTCAAAGTTAAAAGTACTCGACATAGCTGTAGCCGCGCACACCGAGTACATGCCGAGGAACCCGAACGTGGCTTATGTTGAAGTAGAACTAAACTGCCAACTTACTTGTGACGACCTCCTTAGGCACTTTTGACCTCATCCGGTCCCCCATTTAGCAGGGTGCTTTTGGAGGCCTCTTTAGTAACTTTACACCTCGCCTGAGGCCTCTTTCACCCCAAAATGGCGATTTTGAGTAGTGAGAGAGACTCCCCAAATGACCCCTCAGGAGGGCTGGCTACCCCAGCACGACCAGATCTTGGTAAAATGCCAGATCTGCCCATGCCAAATCTGGGTTCCCTCAGTCGAGCAGTCTGGCTGTGCATAGGCACCACACCGGAAATCATTTTGGCACATATTGGCAGACAAATACATGGTTTTCTTCAAATTTTTACGTCCCTGAAGTGTGTGCCAGAATACTGTGTGCCTGGCTGTGCTTAGTGCGCCCAGAATGGAGAAGATTCACTTACTAGAGCTGAATATGGCCCGCGCCACAATGAGTATGTGTACCATATCCAGCCAAGTTCGTGTGTCCAGTGTAGTGGCCTCGAAGTTTTAGCGGAAGGCAAAAAAAGCGGCACTTGTGTATGTGACCAAGATCAGATCCGGCCTCGCAAGTAACATACATTTTTCATAGCACAGCAGAGAGTTATTCTGCAAGGGATGACTCTCAGAACAAATGGGGGCATTTCCAGAGAGTCACATTTGGCAAAAGCACACGCGGAATGTGCGCCAAATGATATGACAACCTGAGGCAGGCAAAGATTTTGTCGAGTATTTATTACTGATGCTGTTGCTCTACAGAAAGACGAAGAAGGGCGACATCGCCCTGATCAAGCTGAAGGAGGATGACCAAATGGAGTCTCGCGTTGAAGCTCATCCATTTGAGCCCGTAAACATATGCGACGACGACTTCGACGCCACCGGGAGAGACTGCTTCGTGTCCGGCTGGGGACACTTGAAGAGCCACGACAGAATGGTAAACATGTTGCAGTACTCGGTGTTGTCATCATAGCCGTGCTTAGGACCACTTCCGTCATTCATTGTGGAGATCAGAAATATTGATAATAATAAGAGCTCGAGATTTTAGCCTGAAAACCTGAAATGCCTCTTTTTGAGACAAAAAATGTGATGACAAAAATGCAGAAATAAGTCGAAAAATCTTGAAAAAGTGCAACTGTTAGACAGGTTGTGAAGCTTTTAAAAGCTTTCCAATGACGGATCAAAGGCAAAAAAACAAATATCCAATATTCCTACATTGCCAAAATTCTTCATCTAAAATAACATTTGTCAATCAATAAAAAAGAATAGTTCAGTGCAGGCTAAAGACCAGGCAGGCAAAAAAGCTCATTGTATGCTTAAAAGTACAATGCAATTGATTGCTAACATCATCGAAGCCGAATGCGCAAGAGAATCGAGAAGGAATTGACTCTTCACTATATAAGTGGTTTCTTTCAAGCAAAACTTATGACTAATCTAAACTCCCACGACAACGCTGCTCCCCACTTGCTAGCTGGCTCAGAAGGTCCGATATGTGACGTGTCAAGACTTTGGAGTCCACTTTGAGCCTCCTCCTGTGCAGTCAAGACACTGTTTTGTGGCAAAGACCACCAAGACTTTCGAAGGTGGCTTTGTATTGTAGGGCATACCTTGGACTTCCACTCGAGGCCCAGAACATTTGTGTGTACTGACGTTTTGCACAGTTATGGAGTCCCAAGCACGGCTATTCAACGTGCAGACCTCGTCCTACATAAAGAGACTCATCCTCAGACAAGAAAATCTGCTTCGGCTAGTTCCAACTGTGGCCTGCTGCTCTGCAACATCGAAGTGTTGCTGATTCTTAGTCTCTGCTGTCATAATTTAAAAACAGTCTTGCTTTGCTCATGTGCAAGCATGTGCAAGCATGCAGCGAAGGTGAAGGGAAAACTGCACCTGAGACTTTAACCACTTATGAAATTCTGGAAGTGATTAATTATAGCATTTTTTTTAGAAATGAATAATTAATCCTGGGCAAGCCCCACATCGCGTCCTTGCCAAAACTAAGCAGTAAGAATCTTCTTTCCAGCCCCAATGGTTTCAGAGCCACGAGGACTTAACTTTCCCCATAAACGTTTAAAACAATGAACCCAAGGTCCCACGGTGCCTACTATAAGAAAGGTTCTCTTTATCAGCTTGGGGAAGAGTTTGTTAAAGGCTGATGTTTACAAACATTGTGGTTTTCTAATTTTCCCAAATATCAGTTGCGATGCATAAATTCCACATATAACGTCTGAAAGTGTCACTCAAACAACACTGTGATGTGGCAGAAAAGCTTTGATGAGTTAAATTTCACTACTACACACCCATAAGCCCAAAAGATATCTAAAAATATCGCATGTGCCTAAGGAAGGAGACTGACAGTTCTTCACAGTGAAACATTTCTTTCTCGGCAATCTGCATGGAAAAATTTGTGGTCCTCTTCTTTGTGGGTCTCGTCCACTGCTCCTAGAGCTGACAAATGATAGCCATATAGTGTATTGTTGAGGCAAAAAATTGTACTCGCTGCATCCCAAAAATCGGCCTCCTGTAACATTTTTTGGCACAATAGTGGTTTCAAAATTTGGACACTTCTCCCGAAAAATGAAGTGTAGTAGGATCGGCTGCTCAACCAGTGCACTCTGAGCTGCTACCGGAGATCCATGCAAGTCACATAATTATAATTACGTCTCTGAGCTTGAATGTATCTCCAGTGGTTCGACCCGACGGGTAAATCGCCCCGATCCATTCATTACACTTTTAAGGCAAATGAATGAATGTACTTAGATTTGGAATTTGTACATTCATATAACCCTCGCTCGGCGACACCTAGAAGAGAAGGAGCCCCCGCGCTGTACGTAGTCGGTGAGAGGCAAGAGCACGTTGGGGAGGTCGTGCGTAGGCCGGCTCGATCTATTCTCAATTGATGTTCATCTTCAGGTCCCTGACAACCTGAGGGCAGCTGCTGTGCGCGTGGTGAGCCAGGATGGGTGCTTCAAGATGTTCAACCGCAACGGGATCAAATATCCCTGGGACAGCAGGGACGACACCATGGTGTGCGCAGGCGGCGAGTCCACGGACGCCTGCCAGGTCCAGAAAACGACATGTGCACTGTCGTGGCAGTGGAAACCCTCATTAAGAACATCAATCTCGTTGCAGGGAGACTCCGGCGGTCCTCTCGTCTGTCCTGTGACCGACAGGAGCGGCAAGAAGACTGCCGACTGCTTGTACGGCATCGTCAGCTGGGGCATCGGGTGCGCCACTAGAGGGTACCCCGGCGCCTACACCAACGTGAGGAAGTTCTCCTCCTGGGTCCGGGACGTATGGAAAAACCATGGCGATTAGCAAGTGCCATCCTCGTCAGCAATTAAATCCCTTTATTTTTACGTACGCTTGAACAGGGTTCACCAAAAGTAGCGTCTCCAGGGGCAATTTTCCTTCGTCTTTTATGATTGTCATGGATTGTGAAATTGACAAACCTTCGGAGTTGTCGCAATTGTGAGCTTTTAAGACCAGTCGGTTGTACTGATTCTTGGTTAATTAAAGCTCGTAAGCCAAGAATGAGTCTTGATTGAGTTAAAAGTTGCATGGATTCAATGACTGAACGGGAAAATTTCATATCAAAAGTGAAAGTCAAAAGTATTTGCTACAACTTTGAAAGCTCTACACGAGTTCGGCTTCTGGGAGATACTTTCCATGGCATAATGAGTACAGTAACTTTCTTCAGTCACTCTCCTTTTGGTCGACCCTGTACATACCTGTGAATGATTGGAAACAAACAAATTTGGCCACGTTGATGATGTCGATAACTGCAGCTTCTCATTATTGACCTCTTGGCCTTGACCTTGGCCACACAGGCAGGAAAGGCATGGTCCATGTACACAGGGGAAGGTCGAGACTCCGAGGAAAAAGAGGCTGCCTGGCAGTTCTTGATCCTCCCCTCGCATTGTCAGCCTTTGCCATCTCCATATCCCCCTGAGATTTCATTGCAAATCCCCCCCCCCCCTCCAAGAATCCCGTGTAGACGAAGGCGGCTGCAAAATGTGCAGAAAGGAAACTGGACATTGATTCCTTCAGGAGGATAACGCGCCCGGAGAAACGGTTCGGGCTAAATACGTTACCTGACAAAGACCAACAATCTTGTCTGGAAAAAATTGCACTGGTAATCCCAAGTACACAAGATCTTCTTGCATTCTTCTCTTTTCGTCCGCGGCCGATTTTCCTTCTCCACCGCCTCAACCTTTTTTTTGGAAAGCGCAGTTGTGTACATTCAAGTTGGAGGGAGGCAAGGATCAAGTTCTTCTTTCTGTTGCTGAGGGTTGCTCCACCGAGTTTCCTAGCCGAGACACCATAAGAGTGGCACTTTCAACGGAGCTTACTCAGGCAGAAGATGAACGCACGTCACTCATGGCCAGAAACTCGGGAAACCTTCTCACAGCATTACCAGCAGCCAACTTGTGAAGTGGAAGCCACAGCCATCCTCTTGCTCAGGCTACGTCAGGAGACCAACGAGTGGAGCGCAGTGGAACGCAGTGGAACACGCTTATATGAATCAAAATCAGAAACTCTAAGTCAGCCAACCCTTGTATCTGGTAAAACCGCTCTCCCCTGCGAATCAAAGTTTCATCTTTCATGCTTACTTGGGTCGATGCTTTACTAAAACTACTAAGAAAGAAGTGTTCATGCAGCTTTGCCCAACTCCACCTCGTGACTTTGCTTGACACAAGTCACAAATTTACAAAACTTAACTTTGTCATGGCGCAAAAAAGTGCCAGTTTCTCATTCTCATTAAAGAAGAGCCGCTTGACGTCAAAGATAAGCCACGGGGACGCCACCGGGAAGCTTCAGATCTCACATCCAATATTCACCTATTGTGCGGTCCTTGATTAATATGCGAGTTTTTGTAGCGGCCAAAGAAGTAACGTGAAGGTGGGCAGATTGGGCTAACAATTTGTTTGCTGAGGCACAAGACTCTATTCTTCAGAAGGAATCTCAAGAAGTGATCATTTTTGCAGCACACAGGCTGGGAAGGGCAAGGGAGGCCAAAAAGCCTTAAAAAAAACCGTGAGCGGGATGACAAACTTGCACTTGCACCAGGATGGAAAATGTGGTTGCACCATTATGATAATACTCAATGATCATGGCTGCGCCCCTCAATATAGCCACCCACATTGGCGACCACCCTCTCCAGCCTAGAGCAAAGGAGCTCACAAAGACTGACAATATCAACTTCAAATGCTCATATCTCAGCAACCGTTGATCCTACCGTTCATTGTCACACCAATTTGGAAACTGCAGACCATGTTCTACAACTTTTCTTTAGTGTGCATAGAACAAAAATAACTCCTTGTGTGCGCTAGCGACGTTTAAACATTTCAAACTTTAAATAGTCATAGCTCTGCAGCTGTTCGTCTGATTGCTACACTGCTTCGGAAACTGCATATCAAGCAGGGACAGATTGACAAGTGAAGATGTAAAGGGACATTTGATTCCACGAACCTGAGTAGAACGATCAAACAGTGGAGCAAAAAACCTGACATGAAGTTGCTTCTTCAGAAGTCTGCTGGTTTTGTTTTACTCAACCATCCCAATGCAAAGAGTCACTTTTCTTCTGCCTCCCCCTCAGACAGCAATAGCTCAATGTCAAAACGCTCATTTCCGGAACTTTTACGTGTAGAGTCAGAGATTGATCACTTTGATGTCAGATTCAGTTCTTTTTAAGCCTTGTCCTACGTGGGCGGCAAGAAACGAGCAACTTTCTTCTTCCACGTCTTTGTCTGCGAGTGTTTTAACCCTTGCCAAGAACTCAACTGTTCTCACACGAAACAGCCCTCGATACTCCAGCCTCTCAGGGAGAGATAGAGGGCAGATTATTAGATTAGTGGGGAAGATTGGTGGCATTTGCTTTGATGAATACTTTTGACCACTGCTCTAATACTGAGGGCTGTAGAGACAACAATGTGTAGGCTTGTCGGCTCGTCCTCCATCACGATGCTCGTATCATGCAGTATTCCCGTCTATTCTCAAGGCCGGAATACCGGCCACTGGAGTACACGTGAAACTCAATAAGGCCGAAAAATGGGCGGAGTTCAAAAGGTTCAAGTCGGGCATCAGACGATGATACCAGGTGAAGAATAAATTTTCTCGCTTTGACTTGAGAATACGACGTCACTGGTCAAATGCAGTAGGTCAGCGTTTAGGAAGAACTGATACGACTCCTTTGAACCCACTGGCGCCCCTGCGTATGTTCGAAGCACACCAAAGAGACCAACCTACAAACGAAACTCAAGTGCACCTCAGTCGTGACCCTGACCGAGACCTGGTCGAGGTTGTCGACGGGGCCGAGCTTGACAACTTTGCTTTTGGTCGGGAGTGCGGGTCTCTCACAGTTTGACCATTTGCGTGACCACGGTTCCCTTAAACACGGATAATTACCAAAAAAATCTACCATGAAAAAGAAGTGTACCAAGTTTTAATCTTGATATAGGGCTATTGTCTTGTGAAAGAAACAAAATCATTTCCTGACATCTTCTGCAGAAATTGCTGTCACTGCAGAAAGTCTGAAAATCAAGTTCTCTGGGGTGAATTATCAAATAGAAAGGTCCTGTGGGCTCTAAGGGGTCAAAATGAAGTGAAGGGAAAAAATTAGAACCACTCATATTTTCTCATCCATGGCTTGTGACATTTCAAAGGCATTTTAATTCTAATTTTTGTTCTATAAATTGTCTTCTTTCTTCTACCGGGTGCGCAGAAATTCCTCGGACACTTTTTACATTGAACTTCAACAAGATCTAGCACATGAACCTGAGGTAAAAGTAATTGCAGGAAGTTCTGCTCTGCAGCCATTGCAAATAGCCTTTGGCAGATTAGTTTCTTCAAGAAAAAAGGAGGAGAACAAATTGTCTCTCACCAGGCATTTCTGATCATCTGTAAGTGGCCTAAGCCCCTTCCCAAATAGGCAGATGACACAAAGAGATGACCTCATTTCATCATGTGATTTGGCGATGTGAGGCATCTTGCTGGAATTATTCTATGTCCCAGAATTATTTTCATTCAGCAGCATGTGGACCCTTTGGCTGCCAAAAAGCCTACTAAATTAATTTCTGAGGCCCAGAGTTTTATAAGGGCTAGTGGTGTCCTAGAAGCAGCTTCCTAGGGATGTCACCTTTTTTGCTTAACAGCTATCTTAACTGGCCCAACCTGACTTGACCTAGGAGGACCTCCCTAACCCTCCTTCTCCTCTTTGCCCCTTCCTAGTTCTGCCACTGCAGCCATGCTGCCTCCTGCCACTACTGCCATGCTGCCTCCACCCCACAGTAAATAATTTTGTGACCTCATTTTTGGCTTCAAAGT
>JAAUXU010047192.1_pt1 | contig 10815 bp, 7 predicted proteins | sample 7278151 | NCBI WGS metagenome assembly JAAUXU01 (sample SAMN14350113, study PRJNA611818) | marine sediment metagenome | isolation source: surface marine sediment (1.8m) | place: French Polynesia: Moorea | collected 2018-08 | reverse complement strand
TTTCTCTCTCGCACGCTCTCTCTCTCTCTCTTCTTTCTTTCTCTCTCGCACGCTCTCTCTCTCTCTCTTCTTTCTTTCGCTCTTTCTTCTCTCTCTCCATTTATTTTATTCTCTGGCGCGCGGAGATTTTCGCCTCAATCATCCAAAGTGCGGCAAACGGACAAAACGTGGTTTTGTGTGCACGAGAGGGGGGGAAAATTCTCCATGATTGGAAAGTAAATTTGCGAAAGCAAAGGATCTTTCCGGAGGAGACCCCATTTTTTGCTCCAAGCACGCAAGAGACAGAAAAGCTAAATGCGTATTGTCCGGCCATATTGTAGCACTACAACTCTCCCAGGTTTGATATGTCAGAGGCCTTGGATTGCCCCAGCGAGGTCCAAGGCCTGGGGACGACGTCAGGCCCGGGGACGACGTCAGGCCCGGGGATGACGTCAAAACAGACAGGTCAAAACACCAAGAAAATGTGGCGCACATCACGGCGTACGAATTTCGCTTCAGCCACTTCTTGCCAAACCGGGGGAATAAACCTTAATCTTCATACTCAAGGAAAACCTCACCGGGTGCTTTTACAAAGTTCCCTCGTGTGCCCCCCATCCGATCCCAGCACATTCATAAAATTGACCTCTAGTTGTGCTCCTAAACATAAATGTTGACGACTCATTTTTTTTAGAAGATGATAATTTATCCAGTCAATCTTCTCTCATCTGCTCTGAGCCCGTCGGAGGAATTAGCCCCAAATATGTTTATATATCGTTGCGAAAAGAAATATATATGTAAAATTAGTATTCGGGCTCACTTTTCCCCCACTTGATCGTAGTCATTTCCATTGTCCTCGGCCTTAAATTGCCCCTCCTCCAGTCAGAGGTGACAAAAAAAGCCACATTCGTACCTTAAGCCAGTTAGAAGGGACTCAACTGGAGTTTGTACTTCAGAGTTGTTACCTAAAACTACTGTAAGAACTGTTGTGATCCACTGTGCCCAACAAGTGTTTAAGTTTTACTGCGTGGAGTTGGCCATAACCAGATCATAGAGCATGGACAAATGTCATTTGGTCATGTGTCATTGCTCTGACTTAATTCGCCATGTGCGCTGCGAACCAACGCACCTAAGACACATTTTTTCATTATGACATGATATGTTCTATTGATGCATTTTTTAAATAACCGGGGTAATTAATCATTTTTATTAAAAAATACTCTGATTTTTTGCTCGTTTACTTGGTATTGCTGCTATCTTTCAAACGTGCAGTCCACACTTTTGCCTGACAGCGCGGCCTTCATAATGACAAATATGTTTTGAATTGATGTAGCGTTAGATCGTTCTTTTGACAGACCCGTCTTTTTCAGTGTTTGATTGATTTTGAACACTCCCATTTAGCAATGCGGGTCTGCTGTGACGTTGAATTTGGTCGGTTGTGGTCGTCAGCTGTTTGGCAACACTGACCTCACCGGTCTTGGCCACATCCGCGGCCGGGATGTTGGGGCTCATTCTGTACGAGTTCCCGAGGCAAAGCGCTTACTCACGCTTGAAATTCAAGTTTACTACGTAGGAGACCTTCTCTTACGTTCTACATTCATATGAACTGTGTATTCTGTCACTTCCCGGAAGAAATCGGGCTTTTGAATGAATTTTTCCACGTCCATTTCTGCTTAAACCACCCTTGACACTGACTTGAAACAGACTTGCTATTTGGGATAAGAAAGACCCACCTGTTGACGCTGAGGGGTGCGAATTTCCAGGACTGTGGAGTTGGACCGCAACTAGCGAAACTTTGTTAGGAAAAGTGGACCAGGACACATTAAGCAACCGACAGCAATTTTAAAAAGAAATGAAAAAAGCATGGTGTAAAAGACAGAATTGTTTCCTCCAGCTGTTTAACTAGGACCTTATGTGCATTTGGCAAAGTAGCGTTTTATGTAACGTTCGACATCCCGAAGTGCTGCTGCCTCAGGCGCGCAGGCAGAGCCGAGGGCTGCAGACACCGAGCGTTTGTAGAATGTGTGGCCAAGTGCAAGTTCGACGTTCTACGCCAGATTCGACATTTGGAGTTCCAATCGCTCAAGTCCAGATTAATTTGGCAACTCAGCACCTCTACTTTTTTTCCAGCATTCAGATCTGCACTCTATTTTTCAGCCCCCGGTGAGAACATCAGGCAGTTCTTTGCTCGATCTCCTTAGAACAAACAAATTCAATGAAAAATGAACGATCCGACGCAAAAATGTTTTAGATTGCAAGGTTTTAAAGACGGGAGGAATAGAAAGGCAACACCATAAAACTCGCCAGGATGTTCCTTCGGCTCTGGATGGGATTAGTGGCAACCGGGTGGCGTTTGTCGAGGACATTGAGGCCACGTTGGCAACAGCAGGACCCGAAACAGTGACAGACCGTACTTGAAGTCGGTTCTGCGGTGGGGTACAACTACCGAACCGGTCAGCTCGGCAAAGGACATCGACAGTGGGACCTGAACAACTGAAACAGAATACTTGGCCAAGGTAATGGGGATATGATACGAATTAATGACCGAACTTTTTTGCAATATTTCTTTTAACAATAACCAAAACTCATTTGATAATCATTTTATCTGAAAGCCCTATGCTTCAGCAACACAAATAGATCATTAAAGCATTGATTGGACACCAGCATCTGCAGCCTTTAAAAAGTTCTTTTTGACAGAGTGCATAAGTCTTGGGCAATCTTAAGTTGTAAACTCTTGCAACTTTAGGCAGATTCTCTGCTTCAGAGGTCACTCTGATTTTGCCTCCCACCCTCCATCATAGACATAAAACTTGCACCCACCCCAGAAGTTTTCAACCGACCTCAGTTGTGGACAGTTGGGGAGGACGGTTTAGCAGCTTTGGGGATGAATGCAATGTGTTCCTCTCTGTACGCCTCAGCTCAGCAAAGATCACTCAGCTTAGAGTGATCTTTCTTGGAGGCATTTATATGGCCTTGCGGACTAGTCCACATTCCTGACCACCTTGCTCCTATCTTGCAGTGATGTGATCCACCCTCTGCTCATTCAGACCCTTTGCAGCAACATGATTGACTGTGTGCTTCTTTCCACGCTGCCAGTGCTGCTTGAAGAATTGCCCAACCATCTCATATGTCTCATTCAAGTTCGGGTTGTCCATGGTGCCTCAAGGAAAATTTTGTTTGATAACAGTTTACCCCATGGATCTAGAGGTTTCAACTACCCCCACACCACCAGTTAAAATGCTCCCACTTGCGCACCTAGGCAACAGTCAAAGTTCTGACATTAATTAGTCGTAACACGTTGCCATGACTGAATATTCCGTTTCGGTGGAATACTGTGAGCTGCATATTTTGCTTCACCGAGTGCTTGGAATTGACAATGGGTAGGTTCTCCCAGCAGCACAGAAGCTTCTACATTTTCTTGATCAGCTGGCGACGTTTCTTGACAAGAGCTTGCTCACACGTGAAAACACCTCAGCCTTAATTACCAATTGAAGCCGATGGAGCCAACATATTGAAAGGTGCACGCAGGTTGATTAGTAGCCTCCACCATGTTGGTTTCACCGCCTTGGAAACAGCTTGATGTTGGATAGTAAACTCCAGTCATTCGGAGGGTACAGCACCTTCTTTCATATTATTGGAAGCAATGTAGTAGTCTTCAGAAGGAGTGTATAGTCTGACTCAAAGACACCCACTTCAAATCATCAAGGTAACAAGTGCTGATCTCAAGGTATTCATGGTTAAATGCACTCCAGCTGGAGATGCTAATAGCAACATTGTCTGGATCAAGGTTGCTGTAGCAGGTCCTTTTTTGGCATTTGGGTGTTGTCAGACATAGGATCAAGTCTCCTTGATCCCATGATCAGCATGAGGATAGAGCAACCCTGGCTTATTAACAGCAGAAAAATGCTTCAGATCAAGCACTGTCACTTCAAGGATGAATTGATGTAACGTTTGGTTCCTCTCTGAATTGACATTGAGGGGCTTGGAACCGTATACCCACTTTGGGGTGGTTGACTGAAACTTGTCCTGTCTGTCCTTTTTTGACCTAATGCTGAAGACTGATGATGATGATGGCTTTCTTTTCATGCCTGATGTTGATGTAGCTGATGAGACACCTTCTGTGGCAGGAGTTGCAAGAGCTGCTGCTGAGAGATGTAATGACAGATCCTGTCAGACAATTAGGACTGTGAATCTTGATTGTTGACATAATTTCTGTCAAATGTCTGTGTTTTGCTTGCTACTGGAAGTGTGTAGTCACTCCTCAGCCACACTTAACTAGTGCCACATGCTTCAGTGGAGGTACTGAAACGGAATATTGGGCCAAAATTCAACACTGTTCAGTTTAAAACTACCTGAATCGAATCCTAGCAACTAGAGGTGCTCTACTGCACTTCTGCTAACTTAAATGACCATTTTTGAATTTATTCCACGGCTATTTTAACTTGCAGACCTTATGTGAGAAGTTCCTGTTCCCTCTTTAAAATCTCCCATTGCTCAGCTAAAAATGTTGAGTACTTCCCATCAATAAATAGTGCAAAAACCATTGAAGATCGATTGTGTTAATCCTGGATTCGGTCATTTATCAATCTACAGCCTCGAACGGAGCAAGATTGACACCCTTTTTCATTTGGATTCCGTCATCTAAATCCAGGTACAACAAAACTCACACAAGTTTTTTCCCCTTCAGCTGCTCTCGCACTTATATCGTACGCAAGAAGTCACTACAACCTTGCTAAGAGATAGAAAAGGGCGCGAATTTTACCGAAGGAACTTTTGACGGACTTCACAGGTCACAATTTTCGAAATTTGGCCACAGTATTGTCGAATCCGTATTGAATGTTGGGGAGTCGCGATCCCTTGATCTCTGTGCGAAGCAGAATAATTGGTCGGAAATGACAATAATTAATTTCATAATTGATCAAAAGCGCCAAGATAATTGATGAATAATGAATTGTGAAGAACCGTAACTGCGCAAATCACCAGCCTACTGGGTGCGGCAGGAAAATTGTAGGGTCACTTGAAAAAAGAACTTTTCAAGTTTTTCCTGGATTTTATTAATATGTACCAACTTTTAAATATTTTAGTGAAAAGTTTGTTTGTTTGTTTGTTGAAGGGGTCTCTCAAGGGGAATGGGTATCCCAATGAGAGAAAGGAGTAACCCTGAGTTGGGTCTTTTCCTGCTTCAGTTTGTGGCAAGCATCTAAGTGCTTAATGGCCATTTATGCCTGGTGTGGCAAGTCCACCAGTGAACTTAACTTGTTCTGCCCTCCTTTCCATGGCCTTGCCAATGCAGTCCACTTTCGTGAGCCTGACAAGTCTGTATAGGTCAAGAGGTTGTCTATTAAGCTGGTGCCTCCCGACAGTGTCGAGGCGCACCTTGGTGAGTACAGAGCACTCACAAGTGAGGTGAATAAACTCCTCATGTTCTTCCTGGCAGAATCAGCAGATTTGCTCAGAAATATTACCTACCATATAATGATGATAATTAAGGTAATTATGCCCTGTTATGACCTGTGAGGCCAAGCCAAGAGTTGGATGATCCAGGTGAGCCACAGCATGGCCCAGGCTGCCAGGGTCCTCCAACTAGAACTTGGTCTGGCGACATGTTGAAAGGCAAGTCCATCTCATCTTCCACCTGTCATACAAGAGGTCCTACATTTCTCTTTTGTCCGTACAGTCTCCCTTAATTTCCAACTCCTTCAAGATTTTATCTCCCCAAAGAAGATGACCTCTCAGATGACCATGGCTGATACCATCCTAGCTACTCTGGTTCCTGCCCAGGACCCTCAGTACTTTCTGAACTGCTACACACTGTGCAAACAGGTCTGGTAGGATCACATCCAGGATAGCCTCCAGTCCAGCTGTGGGAGTTGAATGACATATGTGTGCCATAGCAAGCAACCCCAACTTTTGAACCCTATCCAAATGCTTTTTTATAATTTGTGGCCTTGCCAGCCCAGGCTATGGCACCATACATAACCTTGGGGCATACAATTCCAGTGAGGACCCATCTTGTTGGAAACAGGCTGGGGCCCCACAACTGCCCCACTAAGGTCCTAAATCAATATAGGAGTCTAATTGTGTTTTTTTTTTGCTTTTTCCCTGATATGTGGGTCAAAGGTAAGCTTGCTATCCAGCAAGATCCCAAGATACTTTACCATATCTGTTATGTCACTGAGTCAGGAAACACGTGTGTTCTCTACGAACGTTTATTCAAGACTGAGAAAGGGGTAGCGAGAGAAAGAGAGCATAAGCTTGAGAGTTAGAGTAGTGGCTACATACATACATTAAACAAAGGGATAGAACATCTCCCTTCCTCCCTCTGCGGGGGGTGGGGGTGTTGATGCTTTAACTCATATTTACAAGTATTGCACCAAAGATGAAGGCAAGCATAAGCAAAATGGCAAAGAATAGTACATAAGTAATGCCAACTGAAATTTGAAAATCAGAAATGGCATATCTGTCACGGGTCTTCTTAAATTTTGTTCCATCTGCCGTGCGCTTGCAGAGGCACTTTCTGGTACGTCCAGAGTTGATCAGTTGATGTGTAGCGGCAAAGGCCCGCGTGGTTGGCAGCTGTTGCCCGGTCGAATCAAAGAGCTGGATGCAGCGGCGGGCGGTTGACCTCTGTACCATTATCGAGAGCAGGCGTTGGTGCTCCGGGCTGCATGGGGTTTGAAACCGTTGGTGCAGATGGACCATGGCAGTTCTTGAAGTATTTGCTGCAAGTTTTTCGCCACAGCAATTTACAGCATAGGAAAAGTGCCAGGACCACTAGGCAACAGAGGACAATGAGTGTTGCTGTTGGCGAGTGAAACTCAATGATATGCAAACCATTGGAGTTATTCAATGTGTTTGCCTTTGTCTCCTTGATGGTATTATCCATGAGTCCCATTGGTGTTGACTAATTGCTAAGTGCTAAGTGTTGCCTATGCAAAGGAGACTGCCTTTTTAAGCCTGGGGCTGCGGTGTAGAGGACGTGGAGGCGTGTCCAGTGCTGCTGGTGCTTCTGCTTGTATAGGTCCAGGCTCATGCACTGGCTTTAGGAAATGCCTATTGCGCAGCTTGATGCGGCCATTAGGGAAAAGCACATTATACGATTTTCTGTTATCCCTTTTATGTGTTATTGTGCCAATAGTGTCCCATTTCTTAGACACTGACTCCTGGATCCACACTTTTTGTCCTATTCTGAGAGGTGGCAGATTTTTGGCATGTTGGTCAAATGTTGCTTTGACCTTAATATCACGTTGATGTTCCTTTGTCCTAGAAGGAAAATGACTAGGCAGTATGTATTGTTTATCCAGTGCTGGCAAAGCAGTGTGCAATTTTCTGCCAAAGAATAGTTGAGCTGGTGAGAATGAAGCTGTGGTCGAATTGCGCTACTCACAGAGACATCGCTGGAATTCTTTGCCAAAATTGCCGCACTTAGATAGTACATATTTCATGTTTTTAACTGCTGCCTTCACATGACCGTTGCTTTGGGCATTGTGCGGAGAAGCCAGCTCCTGAACGATGCTGTGCATTTTGCAGAATTCTTGGAATTCTTGCTGGAACTGGGGTCCACCATCTGTTCTGATGCTTAATAGAAATCCATATTCTTGGAACCATCTTAGCATTTTAGATGTAATTGCATCAGTGTGCAGGTGGTGGAGCTGATGCACCCATGGGTAGCCTGAGAACTGGTCCACCATAACCTGATAGTGCTGCTTGCTGCTCTCAAATATGTCTGCTGAGACCATCTCCATAGGGAAACTTGCCTGCGATGGCTGGAGCTTCTCATGACACTGTGACGGTCTGATGCGCTGACAAACATCACATTGCTCCACACTTACAGTGATATCTCTGGTCATGAGCGGCCAATAGTATAGCTGTCTTGCAGATTGTAGATTTTTTACGATGCTGTTATGTGGAATATGCAGCATATCTACAATCTGTTTTTGGGCCAGTGAAGGTATTACAATCCTGTCTCCCATAAGGATGAGAGTGCCGTCAGTTGAGAGCTGGTGCCAGACATGCTTGAAGATTTTTGCTGGGTGATTAGGTGGGAGTTTTGCCAATCTGACATCTTCCTGTAGAGCCTGACGTACTGCAATATAGCTGTCATCTATGTGCGGAACAATTTTGTTGTGAACCGCTAAGTTTGCTCCTATGGCAAAGCATTCTGCAATCTCTTCATCTGCCTCTTCTGGGGGTGCAAAAACTGGTGTATGTGACAGGGCATCTGCAATTAGATGTCATTTCCCTGGTGCCCATGTCACTTGGAATTGATAATCCATAACTTTTTGTCGAAGACGCTGAAGTCTTGTGTTCTTGAGACTTGGTAAGTCTTTGGAGAAGATGCCCAGTAGAAGTCTATGATCAGTAACCACTGTGAACGGCTCCGGACATCCGAGAAGATGTTGCTGGCACTCCAAAATTCCCCATGTAATGGCAAGGCATTCGAGTTCCACTGTTGCATAGCGCTGTTTGGCTTCCTTTAAGAACCCTCAGTTCTTGACAAAACGATGGTTGGATGCGGCCACATCCAAAATTGAGAAGTACTTACAGAGGACCCTCCATGAGGTATGCCCCCTATGTAAGGGACCGTACAAGGCCAACAAACCCTACTATTGGGAGGGGGAAGTAGAGGAACTGAGAAGGTTGGCAAGGAGGAACTGGCGCAAGTACTCTCAAAATCACACAGATGAAAATTGGTCTGAATATCTAAAGAGTAGACAAGCCTTCCGAAAGTGAGGAGGGCTAAACAGGAGTCCTGGAAACCCTTTACGGAGGAAACCAGAGACTCCAAAGCTATGTCACAACTCATCAAGATTGTGCAGGGCAAAGAAAACCGCAGCATCAGTCTCCTTAGTGATGCCCCCAGTTGACACTCCTGAGGGCACAGTAGATCACCTAATGGATGTTCACTTCCCTGGGAACACCACTCTGGTGGACGGGGAGAGGGGGAATCCATACTTTGGGAGATTTGCCGATGCCCAAAAAGAGATTACGTATATAAGTCTGGCAAATGTCCTAGAGGCAATATCCAGTTTTGGAAATAACAAAGCAGGAGGCCCAGACGGCATAAAACCCGTGATCCTTAAGAATCTACCACTAAATCTTGTTGGTAGGATTCAGGCAATATATATTGCCTCCCTCTACTCGGGGTACGTCCCGGCATGCTGGAGAAGATCAAAAGTGGTTTTTATACCAAAGCCGGGGAAGACAGACCACTCCAAATCCAAAGCCTTTTGTCTGATCACCCTCACCTCATTCCTGTTTAAGACAATGGAAAGGGTTGTCCTAAGGCATCTGGAAAATGCACATAACATACATGATAGGCTGAACATAAATCAACACGCATTCCAAAAGGAATCGAGCTGTGATTCAGCCCTGTCAGATATGGTCGATGGAATAGAAAGTTCCATTCTCTGTAACCAATATGCCCTGGGAATTTTCCTAGATATAAAGGGTGCTTTTGACAACCTCAACGTTGAATCTGGCATCCGGGGAATGGAACAAAAGGGCCTTCCCCCTCATATCATAAAGTGGTATACACACTACCTACGATATCGGTCGGTACAGACTGAAATTAAAGGCATCACAGCTATCAGAACACTCACCCGGGGAACACCAAAGGGGGGGATACTCTCCCCCCTTGTGTGGAACCTAGCATTCGATGAGCTACTAGATGACTACCTCCGGCCCAGCCCAAATTAAAGGCTTTGCGGATGATGCAGCGATTCTACTGCAAGGCCCCGACATACATACCCTTATAGAACAAGGGCAGGAGGCCATGAACAGAGCCCTTCTGTTTGGAAATGCAAACGGTTTTGAATTTGGGGCTGAAAAGACTGAGGCAGTCATTTTCACTCAGAAACGAGTTAAGACCTCGGACCTTCCCCATCTTCAAATGGGGAATTCCTTGCTTGAATACTCTGAATCAGTCAAGTAGCTGGGTATAATACTTGACAGTAAACTCAGTTTTGGCCCACATATCAGAGATAAAGCAAAAAACGCGACTAGACTTTTATATCGCGTTAGATCCTCAGTTGGGCAGCTATGGGGACCAAACCCGTACCTTGTACGATGGGTCCTCACGGGCATTGTCCGACCAAGGTTAATGTATGGTGCCATTGTATGGGCCAAAGTGGCCAGCAACCATATAAAGCAACTAAACAGAGTACAGAGGCTGGGATTGTTAGCTATGGCACATGTACGTCGATCTACTCCCACCGCAGGGATGGAAGCCGCCCTGGACATGATGCCGCTTGATTTATATGCCCAATGCGCAGCAATAAAAGCGATCATATGGATCCGGGGAAGAAACCGCAGTTGCTGGGATGGTATCGGGTGCGGTCGCCTTAGGGGTCACCTCTTTTGGGGGGGAAAAATATTATGAGGGATGGAACCCGCGGGTGACCACACCGATAAATGGAAAGTCAAGGATTTGTTCTATGACAAGTGGAAGACGAGGTGGTCTGATCTCCCCAACCTGTCGCCAGACCAAATTTTGGTTAGAGGATCCCGGCTGCCTGGGTGATGCCCTGGCAAGCCTGGATCGTCTGACCCTCAGTCTAGCTTTACAGGCCATAACAGACCATAACTACCTAAATTATCACCATAATAGAGGTAGTTTTTCTGAACAGATATGTTGTTTCTGTGGGGAATCACAGGAGGAGTTCATACACCTCGTGTGTGAGTGCCCAGCACTTGCAAGGGTGCGCCTGGATGCTGTCTGGGGGCACCAGCTTAATAGAAAACCTCTTGACCTACACGGGCTTGTCAGGTTCATGAAAATGGACTGTATTGGCAAGGCCATGAAACAGAGGGCAGAGCAAGTTAAGTCACTGGTGAACC
>JAAUXU010092179.1_pt1 | contig 10818 bp, 14 predicted proteins | sample 7278151 | NCBI WGS metagenome assembly JAAUXU01 (sample SAMN14350113, study PRJNA611818) | marine sediment metagenome | isolation source: surface marine sediment (1.8m) | place: French Polynesia: Moorea | collected 2018-08 | reverse complement strand
TGAGAGCCGCTGTTCCCCCCCCTGACGCCAGACCCCACGCCCACGTATGGAAAACACCATACCGTAAAGAAACCTGACGTAAAGTTTGTGCGAGAGTTCTCTTCCCCAGCCTTCCTCTGAGAATTCATCATCCAATGCGCCACCTGAATGCTGTGTTATGTAATTTAATGTTGCAAGAAATAAGCAATGAGATGAAATAAAGATATAGAGTTCAGAAAACAGAGATTCGGTACCAGTAAGCCTTTCTTGTCACACATTTTTTGACAGTCTCCTTGGGTACACGTGCTCTTGAGATTCAATGAAGCAAAAGCCGGGATGAAACACACCTGCTACATTTACGTAAACTACATTTTCGGCCTTTTCCTAGACTAAAGAAATAATTTCAGGGCATTCAGCGTTATAAAAGGCCGATTTCCAGTTTATTGTTGCACATACTTTTGATACACCATGGGTGAAGGGGGCAAGCCTCCGAATTCTCTTTCATCTGTAATATTTTTGCTCTCGTTCGCACCCTCGTGGTTTAGGTAGTACGCCATTGGGGTGGGTGGAAGTCCACCAAAGTCCCTGTCATCCGTAATGTTTTTACTTTCGGCAAACCTTTGATTGTCATAAACCATTGGTGAGGGCGGCAGACCTCCAAACGTCCGATTGTCGGTTATGTTTTTGCTTTCGCTGTTCGCCGACTGAAGCACCTTTAGACAGTAGGGCTGGTTTCCTGAGTCCGCAATGTTGCAAGCGGGAGTTGGCTGGGGAAGATGATTATTGTAAACCATGGGAGAAGGTGGCAATCCCCCATAAGTGTTTTCGTCTGTGATGTTCTTACTCTCGTTTCCGTCAGGCAAAACCGTGACAAACCTTAGAGATTGTGGAGCTGGATGGTGGCTTGACATTGGATGTGAGCAATTTGGACAACTCATGACACTGATCCTCGTCCCTATGCTGCTTTTTTCTACGATAGATTCCTGATGCATTGGAACAAACTGCACTGTCTTAAGGTGGCCTGGACTTCTGCTTATCATGCTCACTGCAGGCGCGTCCTCATTCCTTGCGTCAGACCCTCCAGAGAACCAGTCCATCACACCAGAAAAGAATCCCTTTTCTTCTTTGGGAGGAGGTCCGAATGCACTCGGCGAAGCAACAGTTGCAGGTCTTCCGTAGTAACAAGGAGGAGCTACGGCAACGCCTGGAGGACAAGGGCATATTGATCCTCCGCCACCCTGCCGTTGCATTATGTCTTGAGATAATTTCATCTGCCCTTCCAGAGCCCGTTTGTTGATCAGTTTGAAATGAGGATCGTTTTCAGGCATCATAGGAGCCCCTAAGACGCTTTGTCCTTGCCCTCCTGATCCAACAGACTGGGCCATCATTCCGGGACTTCCAGCGCCGACAGAGCAATTAGTAAAGGAACCAGACGTGGGTTGGACTTGTGTCTTATCAAACGGGTCCGAAATTTCTGTAGCAGTTGTTTCTTCCACCTTGAGCGGTATCTCAACGACATTTGTTGGCTCGGGCTTTTTCTCAACGGCGGGTGGGGGCGATGGTGGGGGAGGGGGTGAAGGGGGCGGTGGGGGAGGGGCTTCCTCCTTGTCCGTGGCTTCATCGTCGAACGAGGCGTCCGGATCGAAGGGCACAATTTTGCCGTACTTGTCGTAGATCATAGGAGTTGCTGCAACTGGTCCATGTGGTGTGTTGTCAATTTTATACTTTTCGCCCTTCACAGCCAGTACCAGGGGCGCTGCCAGGACTGTTCTCAACTTTGGCCTGTTGAGTTGGTATTTTTGATTTGCAGCAGTGGTGGTAGTAGCTGTCTTCTTCTCAATCATGCCTAACGGTTCAGGACTAAAGTCCATGTCAGCCTTCTTTTGCAACCACATTTTCTTCCCGGGAAAAAAGTCCTGGATGGCGTCATTCTGCTTCACGTACCCCGGGCCGCCATAATCGACGAAGTCAACCGATTCCCTCGGTTGATAAGCCGCTTGCAAAGCTTGGTTGTCGTAATACGTTTCAGGCTTATCATCAGACTTCCCACAGCAGACTCCCATGCTACCTAAAATTTTGTTTGCACTGAACTGGAACTGAGACTGACACAAAAATTTAGAAGCACAAAAATCTTTGTTTTCAAAAAATAAACTTTGCTCTGGACAAACACAAGTACACAACGAATCACACGATCATAAAATTGAAAGATCGAAGGGTATGGATTTTTTTTAACCAAAAAGGAAATAATTTTACACACTCATCGTAGGCTCAAGTTGCAACAAAACATTGATATTGATAGCAAAAATGTCTATAATTTGTTTGTTTGTTTGTTTGTATTACGAACTCTCAGCAGAATAAAAGTACAATAATGTTACGATTAGACTGTGAGACATGGCTTAACGCATCGTCGCGACCTGGAGCATTCGTAGTTGGGGATTGAAAGGGAGGTTACTCGCTGATTTTCTAAGCGCATTGGGCTCCTGAGGCCGAAAGTGGATAAATTGTCTAGATGTTGCCGGAGTTGTGATGGTCCTGGCAACTGATCATCTGGTTGGCTGCTGGATGCGTCCCGGCGATGGTGGTCGACCAGGAGGCAGTCCACAGTCCTATTGCCCTTCCCTGGTTCTTCCTGACATCTCAATGTTACAAGGCCTGTAGCCGGAGCTGAGGCCCTGGGAGAGTCAAGGATGAAGAGGGGTGTTGGTCCTTCCCAGTCTCATTCAGCAGCTTCTTGGTAATTGGTGGAGCCCGTCCTTGCAACATCTGGATTTTAAGTGCGATGAAGCTGGGGCACGCTGGAAGCCTAGAATGAGAGAGGGGATTACCTCGTGGTTAACATTCTAATGATGTTAGACCTTGGGTGATATCTTAACAATCGTATGTGATCGCCAGCATTTTCGTCTAAAATATCGTAAGTGATCGGGTAAAGTGGGACCGTTTGTGGCCGGGGTGTTGGATGTTAAACGTCTGTGAACGTAGACTTTCGTCTATGTTGTTGGTTTGCCGTCGGGTTACTCAAGTGGGTGAGGTCTCCGCCCTCTCTGGGAGGGTCCGGGAGATGGAGGTGTGTCGACATTTGGTTCGTCTTCATCTGCATCCATGAAAAGTGAGGAGATACAAGGAAGCTGAATGAAGGTTTTGAGCTGTCCCCCATTCCACTTCAACTCATAGCCCTCGGTGTTGTGGTGCAGGATATCGTTTCCAAAGATCATCATCCTCGTGCGAGCAATGGCGTCGCAGTAGTGGAGGAGGTGGTGTGGGGTTTCCTTTCCCTGGAGGCACGGAGGTTGTGGTTCGTCGCCATTACCTCGAACAAGGTAGTTGTGTCTTCTCATGAAAGCGTGTCCAGTGATGAACTGGATGAGCCTGAATAGGGTCGTCTTGTTCTGCTTTATGAGGAAATAGGATTTTGATTTGTTGGGCTGAGGGAAGAAGATCTTGGATTGTCTATAGCGGGTAGACCCATCCGGATTTCGTTCCGTCATCCAACGATAAATGTCTATCATTGCATCAATCTTTTTTACTCATTTTTTAAATGGGGAAAATATATGATGGCGTACCATTCATACACAAAATTTACCGGAAAACACACTACGAAATTGTTTTAAAAGAACTGGATTTTTTTCGGTTTCGAGAAGGGACTGGATGGGGTTTAAAATTCTAAATTTGTTAATGCTTTGGCAGTATTTTATACATAGAATCCGTCCTATGGTGGAAGAAGCTAGTGATGAAGGCAATGTTGTGAGGATCCAGAATCGTCTTGTTCTTGCGGAGCATGAAATGACCATCGACGAAATAATGCTGCGGCAAAGCATCGAGTTCTCTAACCAAACCGCACTATCATCCGGAGAATTGCTCAAGACGATAAAAGTTCACACAAGGGCTATTGACGATCGTATATACCAGGTGCGTGAGGTGACCTCCAAGGGAACAGAGGCCCACACTACTGTCAACACGACCATGCAGGAGGAGGAAGTGGACAAATTTGAATCCGATTGGAAAGAACTATGGAAACCAGAAATAAGTTTGGACCAGATAGATACTGTGGAAATGAGCGAAATACAATACAAGAGTATGTCGGCGTAAGATTGGAAAGAAAATTATGTCGCAAAGAGTGCAGACTCCGAAATGTCTCTTTAGCAGAAACTAAACCTTTCCTAAATTTTTGTAGCTATACTTAGAATATTGGAGTTATTGTTGGAGGGAATAACAAAAATAAATTAGAAGTATTTCCTCCCTTTCAAGCCTTTGCTATCAAACGCTGTTATTAGTCTTTAACATACTGTACCTGTTAGCACGGGTATATTTTGGGTCTGGAGCACTAAACTGCTATACCACGCACGGGTATATTTTGGGTCTGGAGCACTAAACTGCTATACCACATTTAAACCCTCGCATGCCCTAATTTTCTGGTTAAATGACTTAAATCGGCTCTTCTGAGGCACGTTCGCAGGGTGATAAGAAATACATACTGTATACCGTAAAAGGAGGATGACTGTATCACATGAAGATAGTCGAAGGACGCATTTGTTTGGGATCCAGCAGCAGCAGAATCAAAATGGTGACTACTAAGGACTCCAGGATTTCGTTTTCTCCTGGAATGGAAGGTTGGTGATGTGCAGTGGGTGACTCAAAATGGAGTTCCAAATCTCACACGTAATGCAAAAAAAATGCTTGAAATCTGTACTGCAGTGTTTATCTGCACGTGTCCTTCTTTGCTGGGAAGTGATTTTGAATATAAACCTGGTTTTTTATCTTGTCTACAGCTAGAGCCAAATAATTTGTTCCAACGAGCCTAGGTACAGTGTAGATCATATAAAGGAAAACCTCCTTTCCATATCAATCGCGAAACAGAATCAGACGACAGCGATGATACTTTTTCGCCAAAGCATCAGCAAAGGGACGTCGGCCGACTGGGAATGCCCCGCGTCCGCAGCACCTCCTCCATGAGCAGTGCCGGCCACGGCGCGGAAGAAGAGGAGGACTTGGTGGACACGGCGGAGACCTCGGCCGAGATACTGGCAAAGATGAAGGCACGGTTCGGGAGGAGAGTCCTTCAGGTCGACGGACCAGAAGCAGAGTACAAGAGACGGTGAGAAAGGAGCATACAATACAAACTCCACTTACAGCAACAGCGGTGATTGCAAAAGAATAGCGAACAAGAAACCTTTTTCAGCGAGTTTCTTCGCTCCATGCGAGCGCCCCTCTCGGCCAAGTTGGAGGCCAAGCGCCGTCTGGACGAGGCTCTGAAGCAAGCCCGCGAGGAAAGAGGCGGCGGCGGAGCGGGCGGCGGCAAGGAGGGGAGATGGAGGAGCATGGGCTGGTTCCTCAAGCTAGAAACGGACAAGGCGAGGCTGCGGAGGTGGAAGGAGGTGGCGAGGACCTGGTACTGGTGGGCGGCGAGGGTGGTGCGCAGGGGGATATGGTGGAGCAGGGGGGAGAGGATCAGGAAGATTGAGGGCCTGTACGGGACAGGGGTGGGGACCTACTTCATCTTCCTCCGTTTCCTTGCTACGCTGAACCTCATCATAGCCGTAATAAAGTAAAATAAGTCCAGAAGGTCGAAAAAAGCAAACTACATATTGTCAGTACTTTTTTTCACTTTCTTCTCCAGTCTAGTTTTTCTCACCATTCCCCAGATTTTGGATAGGATCTTCGAGGGCGGATATTTTTTGGGGACAGGGTACGCTGGAAACGACACCATCGAGGCCATCGACTTCTTCACAGGAGCGGTAATATTTACCCATTGGTGTTGGTCAACATATCGCTCGATGCGAAACGCAGTTGCCTTTATATTTTTTCCCTATAGGGCTGGCTCAACGAAACGGAGCTGTACTACGGCGCCTACGGCCACGTCGGCCTGAGCGTGTTCTTCGAAAGCGACAACGTCACCAACGGCAACGACACCAGCTCTTCCACCGGCATCTACGACATGCCCACGGCCTATTTCTACACCATGGTGTGCAGCTACGTTTTCATCCTGGCCGTGATCTCTGTCAGCATGGCCAGCTCTTTCCGGAGGAACTTCATCGAGACGCACAACGACAACTTCTTCAGCACACAGATCTTCAGCGGCTGGGATGGGGCCATCGTCAAGAGGAGCCTGGCAGGCCTTAAGGCGGAGGCCATCAGAACGGGGCTGAGGGAGAGTCTGCAGAAGCAGGAGGAGGAGTTGTCCGGCAGGGGGGCCAGGAGGAGGACGCTCAAGGCGACGGCGCTGCTCTGGCTAAAGTACGCCGCTACGAACCTCCTTGTGGCGGGGATATTGGTACTTATACCGCAGAGCATATTGACAAAAAAGTTGGTCTTCCAAAATACGGCCTTTCGTCTAGGCCGTTGTGGGCTTCCTCACCTCCAACGCCATGGACAAGTACTCGGTGGAAGAGGAGGGGGAGGAGGACGTCCTGACCCTCATGACCATCTCCCTGTTCGTCACCCCCGTCATCTTGGCGCTCTCCTTCTTCTTCACCTTCTTGGAGCGGGTGGAAGGCATTAGGAGCGCCAGGGCCAGGATGTACCTCACGTTGACACGAACAGTCTGCCTGGAGACCGTTGTGCTCTGGACCATTGTCGGCAAGTCGCTCTCCAAGATGAACGACGACGGCGACGAGGACGAGGACGGGGTCGAGGTGTGCAGGGAGAACCTTATCGGACAGGTGATTTTTCTTTGGAAAAGAGTAAGGGGGAAATTTCACTACCTAGTGAGAACCTACGTATGTTGCAGGACCTGTACCGCCTGCTAATGATGTTTGCTCTGGTGCTGCTGCTGGCCAACCTGCTGCTGGAGACCCTGCGCAACCTGGCCTTCTCGCTGCTCCGTCAGCGCTGGCTTGGCGCCCCAGAGTTCGACGTGGCTCGCAACGTGATGCACCTGGTGTACGCCCAGTCCGCCGCCTGGGTCGGACTCTACTTCAGCCCGATGCTGCCGGTGCTCCTTGCCATCGTATACATGCTCACTTACTACGTCAAGAAGGTGTAGTTGAACGCATATTGTTGCTGTTGCTGCTACTGCTGTTGTTGTTGCTGTTGTTGTTGTTACTGTTGTTGTTGATGATGATGATGATGATATTGGTGGTGGTGGTGGTGGTGGTGGTGGTGGTGGTGATGATGATGATGATGATCCTCAAACATTCCTACTTTTACTTTTATTCTTAGTATGCCGCGTCTTTGGTCCCAACGTAAATTATATAGCAACTAGTTGGTTACGGGCTGCTTCGCACCCGTTGGCTGGCTAGCCCGTTGACTGGCCACGCTCCGCTCGGCCCATTAAAAAGTATCCGAATTTCCCAAAAAAAAATACCCTAAAAATAAAATAAATTTGAATTTGAATATTTTGGTTCCCGTCTTCCAAAAGTTGCGCAAAAGGTGCCGCAACAGGTGCCGCACAAGGATTCCGCCCTCTGTCCTTGGCCATATGGGGAAAGTTGGGATTTTTGAGTTTTTTCAAAATTATACCCCCCCTGGGGGGGGTCAACCCAAAAAAGTATTTTGAGGTAACCCACAGGGTCCAGAGGGCCCATGCCAAATTTGGTTGAGATCCATCCAGCACTTTGGGCGCCAAATCCGAACATCCGATCCGAACAAACAGACAGACAGACAGACAGACATACTTTCTCTATTGCAGTTCAGCCTCTACGTGAACTGCCGCCATTCGCGCAAGCCCTGGAGGGCGGCGCAGAGCGAGACCGTCTTCAAGCTCTTCGCGTTCATATCCTTCCTGGGATGCACATTCGTGTTTTTCTACGTTCTGACAGCGTAAGATAAAAAGTTAATAAAAAAAGGTATGTGTTCGGCAATTAGTGGGTTTCAGCGTCCACCCTTCTTCGTCGTGCGGCCCCTTCCAGTCCTACTCGGAGGACGCCCCCAAAGAGGTGGTGGAGGACAGCAACGCCTACAACTTTTTCCTGTTCGAGCCTGCCTGGGTGGGGCTGGTCATCGTGGCCCTGGGCGTCTGCATCTACTACGTGCGCACCATGGGCGTGGCCAGGAAGCGGCTAGCCGCCATCCTGCGCAGAAGGATAGAGGCCGAGGGGATGGAGAGGGCGCTCATCGCGAAGCTCATGGTCAGCGGAGGCCAGGGGAGAGGCAGCTTCAGAAGCATTAGGCGGGAGAAGATCGACTGATTTTTTAGAAAAAGAAGTATTGTGAATTTGTGATGTACTTATATTTGGGTTGCATAAATTGAGTGTGTGAAAACGTTATTCTAAAATTAGCTATATGGCGGGACGTCTTCAAAAATCATTTAATGGTGTTCGTGGACCTCTGGTGACGAAAAAAAGCCAGGATCGAACAGAGTCAACGGCAGCCTGGCATCTGACGGGCACCACTTTCATCTCCCAGCTAACGGCCACTCCAAGTCGCAAGGAAGCGTCAAGTCGGACTGCAGAATCCAGCCATACAGGACCAGGGGAAGCTGAACACCGCAACGTCTTTCAGCACCAGCATTTTGTGTACAAGATGTGGGGACTGATATGGGGCCGTCAATAAACAAAAAAACAAATTTATAGTTTTGCTATTTTTTGTTTCTTTCCAGCTGGCCACACATGGGCACCACTTTTTTCGTAGAGGGGGTGAACAAATTTTTTGTGTGTACATGGGTCAAAATGGCTTTAGGGGAGGTGATGTTTTTGGCCTGGGTGAAGGGGGTGAAGGGGTGGGGAGATTTTTTTTCAAATAAAAGAAAGTACTTACTTGCTGCTAAATTAAAATCTATTTTTCAGTCATTTCCTTTATGCTGCCAAGTCTCAGTTTGTTTTAACATGGGTAAAAAAACAAGTAAAGAGTAGAATAGAACAAGGAATTTTTGTTATGGGTACCCATTTTTCTGCTACAGGGGAGGGGACTTATTTTTGACCTTCAGGGGGGTGCATCATCCCCCCCCTCCTCCCCCTTGCCCATGTGTGCTGCTGGCTTTAAAGAAAACCAGCGGCTGAGATTAGTTTTTGTTATTTTTGACAAGCCTATATTGTGCTCTCTCACAACAAAGATTATTTCAGTTTTTTACAGTACAAAATAAGAACAGACTTTGTTCAAAGACTTGTGGCATTGACAAGATATTTGAATAGAAAAGATCAGAAAAGATTAAGAGTCCTCTAAATAGTAATAGATTCCACCCTGACAAAAGCTATAATAATTCATTCAATATAAATGGGAGAGATCCCACCCTGAAGAGAAATCTGGTAAAAAAGTGACGGATCCCACCCCGAAGAGAAATCTGGTCAAGGAGTTAATTACGGATCCCACCCCGAAGACGAATCTGGTCAAGAAGCAACAGATCTTGAGCAATCTCCATGGATCCCACCCCAAAGAAAATTATGGGTGGGAGATAAGGGTAAGAGTGCAAGGGTCAAATTGACCTTGACCTTAGGTTTACTTTCAAGGTCATGACCTCAAAGTAGTCCCCCAACAACAACAACTCTTACCTTTCTATGACCTGTCGGCTTCGCCGCAGGTAAAAAGGAGGAGCAGAAATTTGAGAGAAAAGGCAGGAAAACATTGGATGGATGAAATACCGGTACTTTTCCCCTCCCCCTTCCACTGTCTTTAATTTGAGTGGGGAGACCAATTAGCCAAGACCGGGCTGCAGAGGAAGAGGAGGAAGAACAAAAAAATATCTCCGGCGCATTGACGGTAGAATGCGGCGCCGGCGGCAAAAGCAGCATTTAAAAGACCCCCATGCAGTAACTTCCTGGTGATGAAGAGCAATACGGGTCTGCACAATACATATGCGACCACGGAAGAGTCGATCGCTCTTCCACACAAAGCAGCATTATTTTCTGAGCGGAAAAAAAGGTGACGCGCATTCCCTTTTGCGAGTCATCCGAGCCGAAAAATGGGTGCTGCTTATACGTGTACAGCAATCCCGTTGCTGTATGCACTCCAATCTCCCCCCAAAAAATCGAAGGGAGTTTTTTTGCAGCGAGTAACCATCTGCCTTACCCCACCTCCCCTCCCTCCCCTGTCAAAAGATGCATCTTGTCGATTCGCACACAACATCGGACCAACGAATAATGGTTTCCCCCCTCCCTCTCCTCCGTTCTCTCTCTCGCTCGCTCTCTCCGGTTTCTCTCCACTCCTGTCATTTTGGGGGAGAGGGGGGAGGTATCTGAATTGACATTTACCAGCTTTTACGCTCAAAAACGTAATTGTGTAGTATAAATAATTGTATGGGGTGTGAATCAAGTTCGAAGATATTTCCCGTCCAATTATTTGGCGTGAATAACATACAGGCATGTTGGCTTCATTCTTTCTTTCTTTTGGCGCAAACTATTCGATAGTGCTGTACGGGCTCATTGCGAGGACCGTTTTCCTACTTTTCCCCTCTTTCCTTTCCCTCCCTCTTTACTTCCTCCTTCGCTAAAAAATCAACTTGCACAAGCTCTCCCGCCCCCCTCATCCTCAAAGCCTTGGTGGCACTTAGGGAGGGAGCGTACGGACGATCGCGCGCACTTACAGGAGAGCTTTTTTGGAGAAAGAGGGAGGGAGCTTCCACACATACGTACACACAACACACACACGTTCGCTGTTGCTGCTTGCCTCCCCCCCCTCCCTCTTTCTCGGCTCTCCCCCTGTTTCACCCCCCTCTCCAACGCACCAGCGCGCTTGCTATATGTGAAAGGAGGAAGTGACTACCGCACGTACGTACGTACGTGCAGTAGTGGTGGTACACACACACTCGCAAGGCAGGAAGAGGAAGAAGGCAGATAGATATAGAATAGACGGGAGAGGGAGGCGCGCTTTTGACTTAGACTTAGACGCAAGCTCCTAGCACGGTGGTGCGGGGGAGGAGGAGGAGAGCTTAGTACACAGTAAGTAGTGTGTATACATACCGGGATCCCT
>JAAUXU010112993.1_pt1 | contig 10819 bp, 16 predicted proteins | sample 7278151 | NCBI WGS metagenome assembly JAAUXU01 (sample SAMN14350113, study PRJNA611818) | marine sediment metagenome | isolation source: surface marine sediment (1.8m) | place: French Polynesia: Moorea | collected 2018-08 | reverse complement strand
TACGCATATATGGCCTCGCAATCGCAAATATTACCACAAAACATTCAGCCTAGTAAAATAGTACAGGGAGAATCACTATCTCACATTGTTTTTCCATTGACCGCAATTCCCTAAAGGATCGAGCGTCACCCTGTGACCCTTTCCTTCTCCCGACGCTGCTGTCTCGTAATTGAACATTAGCGTCAATCTTCATCATCCACGGCCGCGACCGCCTCCCCGACACCTCAATTCGCTTAATTCCAAGGAAAATAAAAATCTAAAATAACTGCACACACGCGCTGGGTTAGGCCGCCCGTCGGTCCAGGCCGCGTTCGCGGGCATGCATCAGAATCACCGCGAGCAGATCCTTCGCTTCGTTCGAACACCTTTTGTTCATAAGTACCGCGGGTTAAGCTTGGCGAATCCCGCGCCGTACCTCATCATCTGCCCCTGGCGCTCGATAGCGATCTCATTCTCTACGGAGAGGCGTCGAGGGCGAGAGAGAGAGAGAGAGAGAGAGAGAGAGAGAGAGAGAGAGAGAGAGAGAGAGAGAGAGAGAGAGAGAGAGAGAAAAGAGGCCCAGGCACGAATGTGTTTGTGTGTTTGCCCTGGCTTGGAGAGGCGGAGGGAAGGACGGGGAGGGAGGCGTGTAATTATGACATGAGGCACCGGAAGGATTCGCCAAGTACGTAGTTTGAAGGTACGCTCAAAATGTAATGGCGCACAGCAGGGATTTTAGCCTTTTTCACTAGAGGCAAGTTTCGGCGAAGTTTCGCTATGAGAAGATAGAGGGAAACGGGACACAAATGAAAGGCTGAGCTGACATCTTTCGTTCTCCCTCTCCGTCCTCTCCTGCATGTTTGCAGTACAAAAATGAAGGTAGGATGAATAGCGTGAGGGGAAGACGAGAGACGGGAACGTCGGAAGAGGCTCGTTTTAATATCGTATACCTACCTACGCGACATGGGAACGGAAGGAGAAGGAAGGAAAATTCATCGCATTACTTCTTCTAGCGGACCTTTAAAAGCACGATGGAGGAAGCAGTGTGACCCCCACCTCCGATGTGGGTTCAGGTCGGTCTTTCAAAGAATGAAGGGGTTAGGCAGCAATTATTCCTGCTGTAAAGAATATCCTCCAACCATGCAGCGGTACGACCCGCCTTCCTCAGGTCGAAAGAGAAATGGCTCTCTCCTTAAAAAAGTGTGCCCCCCAAGACAAAAAGTAGGCGCGTGCTCTTCTCCGACGGAGGAGAAGCCGAAAACAAAGCTTCCCCCCCCCTCCCTCCCCTTTTCCACCTGGGAAACAACGCGGCAGAGGTAAGTCGCCCTATACACGGGCGCGCGTGCGAGGAAGAGAGGAAAGGTGGGGGAATTGCCCCTCCGGGCTAGGGTGGAAGAGGAGAGAGAATCGCCGACATAAAAGAAGTCTTTGCAAATTCCGCAATACATCTTGGCCCTGGAGACGCACAGTGTGGGGAATCCCTGGCCCCGCGAAAAAGTCACAGGAAAAACAGGAAGAAGCGGCAATAAAATCGAGAACGATCTTCCTCCTTCTCCTCCTCCCCTTACAGTACTCTCCATTTGCTTCCTTCATGCATGCTCCATCTGCCTCAGGTACAACTAAGGTTTGATTTCCCGGCCAAAGAAGCAGCAATTCTCGTTTCCACAAAAGCTAGGGTTTCCTTTGATACCCACAAGAACACAGAAACATTGGAACGAAGCCGGCCTGCTTTATTGTTAGGGCCTCGAAACATTGGCTTCCACGGTATTGCCTTCGATGAACTGTCAAACTATTCCCCATGCCTCCCGCGTGCGAATTTCCTTGATTCCGGTCCCCTCCTGCAGGGGCTTCCTCCCCCTCCCCACGCCGCATATCCAATGAGGAGATTAGTCTCCTTTCCCGAGGCGGCGGCGGCGGCGGCGGCGGAAGAGGTGGAAAAGTGAATTTCCCTCCCAGGGAAAAAAAAGTTCCTCCCCCGGGAGTGGAAGGAGGAAAAAAATTCTCCCCGCGCCTCCTCACATTTTCTCTTCTCCGGCGCCCTCTTCCCTCTCCCCGGTGCTGAGGCAGCTTCTTCCTGGCGTTAGTATACCGGCAGTGGTCCTTCCAGCGCGTTCTTAACTTTCCGCCTAATTTGGAGGAAACTCCTGAAAGTGGAGGAGGGGGGAATGGAGTGGATGGAGGAGGAGGAGCTTTTGAGATCGAGGCTGCGCGGCGGAGCTCGGGGAAGTGGCTATGGCCACTTGTGCGAAGAGAATAAAAATTGCCGTACATTAACAACACTTTTTTGCAAGAAAAAACATATTTTCAGTATGCTCAGATCAGTTTCTGGTATCAAAACATGGGCCAAAATTGAACGCTATATTCACCTATGACCTTCTTTCCTGAGTCCAGAGCATAAAAAAGCAGCACAGCACTCCACCAAAACTTCTGCGGCCAGGGATGGAGGACGGGGGCTTTTCTGCTGCCTGTTCTTCCCTCGTCTTTGAGGCGAAGCCGCCCTTTCACATCCAAATGCGGCCGGCGGCGGCGGAAGTAGCAGAAGTAGTAGTAGTAGAAAGCATGAATATTTGATCTCCATCATCGAATGGATGGAGTGGGGCCCCGAGGGGGGGAGGAAAGAGAGTTCGGACTCGGGCCCGGAAAAAGGGCAAGGCAGGAATATTTTTTTCTTTTGATGGCTGAGGAATAGGATTGTATTGATTATCGAATATGGGAGACAGGAGAAAGGCCTTAGATTGCCTGAATGCATAAAAAGATTGATATGATAGATAGGCGAATAACATGGATAGCTACCACTTCCGGCGTTTTGAACTCTTCGTGTCAACTGCAGCGTGAGGAATTTAGGAAAATTACTTTTCAAGCACAGCACAGAATTGGGTATGGCAAAAAAGGCTTGTTTTGGAAATTCCGGACAGCAGTGATGCAACGTGTGAGAGGGACCGGGAGAGAAAGCCCCTCTCTAGGGAACAGAGCCTCAGACTCTGTGTTTTCGTGAGGTGCCCGTGAAATGCGGGCGGGGAGAAAGAGGGAATGCTAATTGAATGAGCTGAAAGGAGGAGGCATGGGAGCATGTGAGGGGCCTCGTTCTCCGCTCTTGTCTTTTAATTTGGATGCCAGACCACGGCCCTGCATCCTGCAGATATAACGAGGACGAGTCAAGTAGCTTCGCATATACTCTACTAGAGCCGGGCGAGTCCCGCCGCACAACACAAAACCTCTGATTTACCTTGACATTTGCTCGGCTCGGTTATCTGGAGGGGACAGAGGAGAAGGGCCTCTTTGGCTTCCCCGATTCCTTGCCCCCCCCCCCGCTGTCACCCTCCATTTCCACTCCAGGGCCGAATTTACTGGCTTGGCATGCCGCCGCGGGGGAGAAGAAGAAGGGAGGAGGAAGCCACACTTCCACTCTCGCGGGGAAATATCCCACCACCTCCTTCTCCTCTCTGGTACACACTAGTAGTGTAAGTGTACTGCTGTGGCCCCTGGGGCGGACGGTCTTATTGAATTTCATCCTTGAGAGCCCTCCATCCTCCCCTCGTTGCCGCCGCCACTCCAGAAAAGATCCCACCCCCTCCCCCTTTCCCTCCCTAAGGAGTCTGATTGCCCCCCCTTGCCATATCAGGAGAGAGAAAGAGACAGAAACTGCAGCTCGAAGGAGGGAAAGGAGCTCAAAACAAGAGATGCCTCTGAGCTGATGTTTTGCCTCGGGTCCTAGAGGGGGGGGGGGGCACAAAGGAGTTCTTTTTTCTTTCCCTTGCCCCTTCCACGTATTGCGGGAAGTATGTAACGGATACCGTTGGGGAAAAATTAGGGGACGATAGGCTCGTGCAACGATTCCGCCTCTTTTTGTTTCCATAAAAATTCGATTTCTACTTGTACACTTTTAGGCGAAGGGAAAATTTTCTCTCTCCGACCCTTTTCCTCCTCTGAAAACTATACTGGACTCTCTCTCCGCCGCCGCCGCTAAAACTCCCGCAAGAATGCTTCAAAAAATTTTTTTCGTTGCGTATCTTCTCAAGCCCGAGTCGGAAAATTTCCCTCCCTCTCCCCTCTTCTTCCTCCTTTCAGGGCACTTGGCACAGAAACAGCAATATGGGGGCGACTGCTGTTTTGCCGAGGGGACGGACTGAACTGAAGGCAAAAACGGACATCATGCAGATGCTCACCAACTCCGCTTTTCTCTTTCTCCCTGCACTGTTTTTTTTCCGGCACCGCCGTTATTCGCCTGAGTACCTCTTCCTGGTGTATATGTGGGACGAGCCGCGCCGCGGACAAGGAGGGGGGCGCTGACGCCATAAATAAAGATTTTTTTGTTCTCCTCCGCATATGCGCGAAAAAAAGTGATTCATGACTCGGCGCGGCGACAGTTGGGGGCGGGGAGGAAGGGAAAGTATCATCGGTAATTGCCTGTATCGCCGTTGTCTCTTTTAGCCCTGCCTGCCTGCCTACGTCCATTTGGCCAGATCGTCCCGGGGAGGAGACCCACGTTCGTGATGAGGGAGAGCAGCTGTGTATCAGTGCTACAGGGTCAAAGCCATATCTGTCGTGCTGCACAGGGTAGACTTCTCCCGGAGATAAGTACATCATCGTTATCCCATCTCCCAAGAAAGAAGAATTGAGGTCCTGCCCCATCCTCCCTATTTTCCAATCTCTTCTGTTCGTCCCGTTCCATCGCTGATGAAGTTGTTAAAATCTTTCTTCCCTCCTCCTCCTCCTTTTTTGTCCGCACGGACAACGGAGGGGGACCGGGGAGGGGGGGCGCCCATAGCCGCGCCGCAGCCATTGAATGGTCCTCCCCTTCCACCCTCCTCCAAAAACTGCCGGTGCAGTTTGGTTTGGAGGCAACGGACGGCGACGGCGAGCGCCCTCGCTCTCTCCACCGACACCAGAGCACCTCCAGGAGGAAAACGCCGGCGGACGGGCGGACGGACGGAAGGGAAAGACTCATTGACTCACCCCGCGCCTCCCCTTTCCGTCGCCTTCCCTCAGTCCCTCCTCCGGCAGTTTTATTTCTTTTTTCCTCAGTCGCCAAGGAGCCACGTGAAAAGAGAGTCGCGGACGGACGTGCGTTCCAAAGTGAGAAAAAAAACAAAATATATCTCTGAAGTGCTAAAGTGTAGGGAGAGAGGGGGGATGATGTGTTGTTGTTGATCCCCCGCCGAACATGGCCCCGGATGAGGAGCATCAGGAATGCACCACCCGTCGCAGCAAGTTTTCCTGCCCTCCGCGGAGAGGCTGCTGATGCAGCCGACGCCGCCGTCATCGTCTCCTGACCGGATCTTGCACAAGGTGAGTAAGAAGAAAAGTGCACAGAAAATAGAAAGAAGAAGAGGCATTAAGTGGATAAATGGAGCTTTGAGAGTGCGCGCGAGCGTGAGAGGGAACACTCCCTCCCCTCCCTCCTCCAACCCCCACTTTTCCATGCTCCACTTTCGACGTCCTTCCCCCCCTTTCAAGATTCGGGTTTTTGCCGATAGCTCAAAGGCTGTCCAGCTCATTTTACAGCAAATGTTTTAAAGCGAGAATTTCCCTGAAATGCAGGAACCTCTTTGGCGAATTCGAAACATCCTTTTCCCTCCCTCCTCAGGGTGCATCGGAAAAGTGTGTGTCTAAGAGATGGGGGAGGGAGGGTTTCGAACGAGTGGGAAAAGATGTTTCCTGGAGCAGGCAATAAAAGAAAGCCTATGGATATTGCACGGGCCATCACTTGTGCGGCGAGCGGGGGGCGGGATCGAGGGAAGAGGAAAATAAGTGGCTTCCATGTCGCACTTAATCCTCTCCCCCTCGTTGCATAAATTATGGCCGAACAACTCCAAACACTCTCTCATTCCACTCACTGCCTCTTGCCCAGCAGGCTTCGGAGGGGCGGGAAAAACCTTTAATGGGGAAAACACTCCTTTTCTTTTAACCGCAGAATGTGCCAGATCACGTGTTGCTTCACTGAACAACATCTTGCATTTCCAGCTGGTGCTGTCCGCCTTCGCCATGGGCTCCTCCTCCCCTCAGGGCGGCGCGGACCCGACGGAGGCCGACCTCGACGACGGACTGCTCTTCCGAAACTGGGACTGCCCCGGCTGCCCGCCGCCCATATTCGACTTACCTCCCCCGCCCAGGCCGCCGTGGCTGGACGACCTGGTAAGGACACTTGATCCCCGCTAAAGTTATACGTTTTTATATGATCTGCTGAAAACATCTTTTCAGGGTGACGACTGCGAGGATCACCCCGCGCGCTCCTCCCAGCTGTCCCAGCTGGAGACCTGCCGCCACCACAGCACGCTGGTGGTGGACCTGGGCGACGGCGGGTCCTTCGAGGACGTCTTCCACGGCGCCGCCGTCGTCGTCGTCTGCGCCGCCCTCTTCGTCATGGCGGTGCTCTGCGTCGGGGTGGCAGTGTTCAGGTGAGGGCACCTTGTGAAAAAGCTGGGCCGTAAATTAGGCGGGAAGGGGGGGTTGGTTGGTTGGCCTGTCGCGCGGGCCAAGGGGAGAGGGAAACCTTAAAAAACAAAAGCGGGCGAGGAGAGACAGAGAGACGGATGGACTGTTTACTTTCTCCTCCATCCTCGTTCCCCCTCGCCTTTGCAGCCTCGGCGAAAAAAGGCAGCGAGGCGCGGCCTCGAAGAAAGAGAAAAGAAAAACTTCTTCCTCTCCAGTTCTTGTCCTTACGACGGTGCACCGCCCATAGAAGGAAGGACCTTGACGAGTTGGTGGAAGAGGAGGAGGAGGAGGGAGGGAGACTTCTTGTTTTGTCTTTTCAATTTACGACCCTCCTCCTTCTCCGCGGGGCTCTCCTCCTCCTTTCCGTCCTCTTCCGTCTTCTTGGTGACAACAAGGACATGGATTCACCCGGGAACTAGATGGTATTTTTCGCCCGTATCCTATTTTACATCAGGGACAAAGTTGTTTGAAAGGGCTCCGATTTTTTACCCCTTTTATCATCACCAGCAAATTTTGAAGGAGGGGTATACTGTTCGTTAAAGCGCCCGCGGAGCAAGTCACCCAAATGCAGACAGAAAGGGAGACAGAACTGACTCAGTTTGGTGCCAAAAAAAGAAGAAAAGGGGAAGGGAGCGTGATCAATACTTTCTTCAATAAACAGATATCGGGAGGCTGGGGTGGGACAGGGAAAGAGGTGGCCGCGAATTGGAAGGAGCCAGTCTTCCACTGCCGCTCGGAGGCGTCAGACAGCAGACACCTAAATTGTGCGAGAGTGAGCGTCGTCGTCGGGAAGGGTCCATCCTCCTCCACCACCTCCAACCCTTTCATCTCATCGGCAAAAACGAGCGCCAAGAGACCAATCCCCCTTACCCTCCCTACCCCTCAACCCCTTTTCTACCTGACTAGAATACGACATCGCATCTATCCACTTCTCTTGACCGCACGTACTAAAAATAGCCTTTGTTCCCCTCTTTTCCCCCCGCAGGAGGCGGAAGAGTCTCTTCCACTACCGGCAACACTGCGGCGGCGGCGGCGGCGGACAGGGGGAACAGCTCCGGCAACAGCAGCATCAACAGTCAGTGTCTCCCTTCGTGTCCGACGAGGACGTCGCCATGCAGCAACAGCAGCATCACATGCAGCAACAGCGCCAGCTTTACTACCAGCACCTGCAGGACTCCATGAAGCGTTCCTCCGCTCTTCGCCGCCTCTCCGCCTCGGCCTCGACGGGTCACTTTGGCGGGGGCAACCATTACATCCAGGACCCGGACAAGTTCCGTCAGCAGCAAGGGCCTCACTTCCCCCAGCAGCAGCAGGTGCACCAACACGCCGCCACGCTCATGATGCACCATCCCCACCAGGTGCTGCAACAGCCTCACCCCTTTGCCACTATGCAGCAACACCCTCCGCCCTCCTCCGGCAACAACAGCCGCACGCTGATGGAGCTCTCCTCCAGCCCGCCCTCCTCCTCGCACTACCCGCACATCATCATCGGCGGGCAGCCATTCTACCTCGTGCCAACGCCGGCGCAGCAACAGGACGAGGAAGAGCTGGCGGACGCGTACGCTTACCCGACGGCCAGCGTGATTGGGGCGGGAGGCTCCATGCAGCAACAGCAACAGCAGCGGGGAGGTCCCATCTACGAGGAGATCGACCCTGTCATCGCCGCAGCTCATGAGCACCAGGCCACCAGCGAGTGCGGCTACTCGGACATGGGCGAGATGGGGTCGCTGCATAGGGCGGGGGCGTTGCAACAGCAGCAGCAGCAGCAGCAGCAGCCCCGCACAGGTTCTAGCGACCTCAGCTGCAGCAACAGTGACAGCGGCATCAACAACCCCACCGTCGCCACCACCCAGAGGTCTCCTCCCTCCACTTCTACCGCTTCCTCCTCCTCCTCGTCTTCCTCGGCGGCGAGGCGGAGGCAGCAGCAGCCCAGGGTACTCGTCAATCCCCTGGTGAGAGACGTACTGACTGCGGACGGGGTGGCTGCCTTCCAGGACACCTCCTTCACCTCGCCCTCCGTCTCCTCCTCCTCGACCGCCAACGCCGGCGCTGGCGCCGCAGACCACTCCAGGTCCACCTTCGGCAGCTGCCACAAGCCCCAGTTCTCCCCCGCCTCTTCGTCCTCGTCCTCGACTTCCGGTAACTCGGCAAACTCCACCAGCAAAAAGGCACCCCCTCACTCCTCCCCGGCCGGCAACTCGAACTCATCCACCGGCTCGTCCTCGGTCTATTACTACAGCGACACCCTGAGGAAGACGGGGGAGAATGACGCCCCCGCCGCGCCGTCACAGAGGAGGAGGACGCGACAGCAGCAACAGCAGCAACAGCAGCAGCAGCAGCAGCAGCGCAGGATGCCCCCCTCCACCGTCGAAACCAAGATAGTGCTCCATGATTCGCCGTCGTCTTTGGCTGCCAACCCCGGCAAGGGCAAGAAGGCCCTCCAGGAGTCGGCGCAAGTCTGAGCGGAGGTGCCAATGTGATTTCGTGGCAGTGTGACTTATTGCATTGAAAGAGAGCCGACGGCAGAAAGACGTGATGCTAATTGACAAAGGGTCGGAATGAAGTGGCTATTGCTCCTCCCAAAGAGATTCAGGCGGAGAAGAAGTGAGGACCATGTGATTTCCTTTCCTCCCCGGAGCGGCTTCCAACAATTGACTCTTTATCCGACGAAGAACACAATGCGACTGTGATTAATCTCCCCATGCGCCCCTACCTATAAGCCTGTCTCGTGTGTGACGGCACATGCCTTCTCGTATCTATCAAACGGAAAATGATCCGGCGGTGAACGGCCAAGCATATCATCCACGGCTGACATTCAGGCGGAACTCCACCCTTATCCTATACGCCACGTATCGGTATACCTACACACAAACAAGACCTGGAAATATAGAAGAAAGGTTCTAGTCACCCTCAACCCAAACATACCTACTACTGTACACGAACGCCGTCATCGTGTTCGATTTCTTACTCTCTTTCCGCCACCGCGTCACGATCCTATCTGGATCCGTCCCCCCCCGCCCCCCCGCCCCGAAATGACGACGATGCGTTGAGGAGGGGGCACTTTCATTCTCTGGCACACACGGGATCTCCTCCCATAGTTTCATTTCTGTGCCCGTTGGGAAAGAGGTCAGCGGGGCCTCGGGAGCGGGAAGCAACCTTGGGGTCGATCTCGCATGGGAGTTTGTTTCGAATGAATGCCGCCGGACCCCCTCCGTCTTCTTCGCCGCTGCTCATTTTTCACGAGAGACCCAATTTTTGAGCGAGCCCTGCCGGCGAAAACTCGTGATTTTCTTTTTTTCTTTTCTTTGCCCCGCTCTGTGGGATGGGGCCTCCCCCCCCCCTCTCTCTCTCCTACCCATTCCACGATAAAATCTCGTTCGGGCTAACTGCGATGAGAGGTCTTTATTATCCTGCTTGATTGATGCCTCCTCCTCAACATCTGGTTCCGCGGATAAACACGACCTCGCCTCCACCCCCCCACCTCCCCAAATTTCGGGGCCAGGAGGCAAATCATGATGCAGATTTGGTGCTGAACTAATCCTCGGTCGGTCGGAGAGATAGCTGTTGATCCACCAGCACTTGTTGGTCCAGGAAAAAAAGCGGAGAGGGGAAAGGCAAACTTTGCCTTCTTCGTCCCCTAGGTGAACGAACGGTAGTAGTGGAGCTGAACCAGGAGAAAAAAGTTGCTGGTCAAGTTTTCGGATGACGAGGAGGAGGAAGTTGATTGCCGCATTGTAAAAGTGGAATGCGGAGGAGCCCCCAAAAAAAAGAAGGAAAATCGTGGCATGCGAAAGAAATCCTTACTTTGACGAGCCATATTCAGATCTTCCACTCGGGAAAGAAATCGAGACTAATCCTCAATCCCTTATTTGGCGAGTTATCCCCAGCAGAAGTAGGAAGTCACCCTGTGTTTACGTGCCCTCCTATTGTGTGCATGAAGTGCAGTTTCTCGGTAGTTGGGGCCCTCGATCCTCCTCCTCCGTTGCACGATTTCCCCCTCCCCTCTTCGTCTGATTGCTTGAATGACTTGGCAGGAGTCGTAAACTGGTTTTATGGCTCTACTCCTCTCCCTCCTCTTCGGATGGCGATGGTTTTGGCCGGCGGTGATCCCATCCCCAAAACTCCAAAGTAGGAAAATGCACGCGCCAAACTCCAGGCTGCGGTAAAATACAGACGGATTTCGCCAAACTGATTATTCCATCCATCAAGTGGCGACTCAATCTTTTCGGCACGCCTTGCCCTTTAAGTCACACTTAAACAATTTTTTTTTCAAGTTTGGTGGAAGTTCCGACGAATCGCCGGTTTCCGTTTCCGAAACCCCCCTGGTGTAAAGTTTCGCGGGAAGATCAGCCTATCCGCCTCTTCTTTCATGTCTTTATTGGAGTTTGCAGCAAGGCAAGCGGCC
>JAAUXU010173902.1_pt1 | contig 10823 bp, 13 predicted proteins | sample 7278151 | NCBI WGS metagenome assembly JAAUXU01 (sample SAMN14350113, study PRJNA611818) | marine sediment metagenome | isolation source: surface marine sediment (1.8m) | place: French Polynesia: Moorea | collected 2018-08 | reverse complement strand
TTCACTGTAAGTAAATGTAAGCTTGTGATACATGTTTCAACAGAGAATATAAGAAATTCAGAAGTAAATTCATGCTTTTCATTATACATCAATAGGACTTATTGTATGTTATATAGCTCACCATATAGGCAATGTTCCATTTGTGGAACAACCAATATCATTTGAAGATGGGCAAGTAGGGCTACAATTTTTGGCATGGATGCTGTCATGACTCCTAAGTCTGTCCAAAAATTTGAATTCTGTGGTATCACTTGAAGCATGAGGGGTATGATTACGGTTAAAGAGGAAAGATGCCATCACTCTTGTCATGGCACATAGTAGCTAGGATGAATTTGAAGCATGTGGCCTCTACGATAGACTGTAGTTGTAGGCATATATGGATGCTACAGCGCAGTATAGGGTAATTATGTGCTAATAGGACATAACCTGCCCTTAGGCACACACACATAGCTTATATGCAGTAGCACGATGTAGAAGTAGTCTGTATATTAGGGATGTGGCTGCCAGAGGGTGCCCCTCGGTTGGAGAGCACATTTCCCCCCCTGCTCTCTAGGTCAGCAGAGTCATGCTCTCCTGAAGTCACTCAATGAATGTCTGGCATCTCTGGAGGAAATAAAAGAGCTTGCCATTGCCGCCATGGTTGACCCATGATTCAAAAGCCAAGGCTTCAGGAGCTCTGACAATTCAGCAAAGGCTTACAGGTAGTGGCAGTTTCGGTCCTTGAACACATACATGAGCTATTGAAAACCAATACTACTTACAGGTGGCTGAGGGAGGAAGTCCTTGCAAACCAGAAAGAATCAGTGGTGACATCACCAAGTGCATCCATCAGCTCACTGAAGACCATGTGTTTCTCCCTCTGGGAGAAGTTTGATGAAAAAGTGAAGTCCAAACTAGCACACTCATCAACGAACAGCAATTCAGTGGAAGTTAAGCACTTCCATGAAATGCATAATGTCACACAGAAAACAAACCTTGTTGCGTGGTGGATGGGAGATGGGAAGAGCAGTTTTCCCTCTTTGTACCATGTTGCCATGAAGTATCTCAGCGTTCAGGGGTCAGGGTGGTGAATATGTCTGTGAGACTGTGATTCCACCAGATGAATGGGAAACTGTGTATGTGTGAAGGAGCGGACAAGAAAAGTGAGAGATAATTTCTAGGGATAATTTCTTGTTGGTGGAGGTGGAAGAGATAGGAGCCAGAAAGCCCTTAGATGAAGTTGGTACTTAGGTTAATTTCCCATTTTATTTTACATTTTGTGCATGTCATGTATTTTTCCATCATGATGCAGCACCAGTCATGGCTACATTGACTTGGCTCCCCATAGCACCTTGAGTTCAGGTGGACCTTATCGCCCAACTCCTCATTGACAATTTCATAGTTTTAATCCCTTATGCGAGGACTTCTTTTTCTGGGGTTGTGCCCTCTGGTGATGATGGAGTAAGATTCTGATCCACCTACATTTGCACTGGATGCTCAATGACATGGTCATGCTCTTTAGGGGTCCCGTATTGAAACAATCACCTTTCCCTTGCCAAGTACTGATGTCAACATTGCTTACACAGTATCAGCCTATTCATGGGTTGGTTGGAGTGGACTCAGTGGGGCCCAGGTGACATTCACGGGTCCTGTGGAGAGACAACCATGGTGACCCTGCCGGCAACTTCTAGCAATGACAGGTTGGTTTGCATGCACAGTTTTGTGTGTGATGCTTCTCCTCCAACCTTGTTCAATTGTGTCTTCATCTTTCAGCTGGTGGTTGTTTGCTTGCACAGACGCACCCGCGACCTCAGACTCCATCAAAATCGTGAACCAGATTGTCTCCTTTCCGCCAGTTCCTACTGCTGGCGAATGCTCTTCATTGTACAAACTGGTTCCATGGCTTTTGTGCACACTATGCCCAGAGGAAAAATTTTTTTTTGCAAGCTTACATGACTTTTTATGGGTACAGAAGATTAGGTTACGTTGACTCTTTCATTTTACACCACTGGTCAGGAGCAGTCAGTTTCAGTAGAGTGTGTCCCAGCGGCCTCACAGCAAGACAAAAGTACTTCTTCAAGTAATTAATTTTTCTGTTTAGATCTCACTTTTTTCCGCGAAAAAGCGGACAAACAAGTCTTTTTTCAGTCAGCCACCAAATTCTCCGAACTTCAATATTCTGGATTTGGGTTTGTTCCAAATGCTGTTCAAGGTCCCCAGCGCTGCCACGCACTGAGCAACATCAATGACAGTACAGGATGCATTGAATGATCTTTGTTGTTCTCAGACAGGATCTTAGTAGGGCTTTTCTTGCTCCGCACTTTATTTGGTAGAAAAAAATGACCAAAATCGCACTACGTGTGACTCTTTCTGTTTGTGTGTGCTTCACACCACATGCTTGATGCTCACCATGCTCTTCATGCCAACCATGCACTTGCAACACGGTAAAGCTGGCTGGATATTGGCAGTGCAAAGTCTGGTCAGACCGGAAATTGGCCGGGCGAAGCAGGAAACCGATTGCGGAAATCAGCCCCGAAAATCAGCTGCCGAAATTAGCCATGCTTCAGTCGGAAATCAGCCTTGATAACAAAATTGGTCTGAAATGAAATGAGTCTGTCTGTTTATGAATGTTCAGAAAAAAGTAATCTTTTTCACTAGCCTAATATGCACAATGCATGGGGCCCTGTGGGCACATATCGGTCTGTCCGCGGCTGATTTTTTGCTGATGCATTTCTAGCTTTTTCGGCTCAATTCTAGCTTTTGTGGCTAGAATTATTCTAGCTTTTGTGTGGCTGCTCTTAGCAAGTCTTTCGCGACTGCTTTTCGTGACTCACGTGCGGCTGATTTTGCGCTAGTATAGATTTATCAGGTGCGCAAAACTCGCCGATGCCGATGTCATCAGGTCCACGAACATCTAGGAGTCTTGCCTGGATAATGGAGAAGGTTGTGTGAGGGCTGGGCAACATTTTCTCATAAAACAGCTGTCCCGCAAAAACCAGCAGTTACTGAGAAAGAGGATGAGGAACGTGGTGAGGGGAAAAAATATTGTGCAGCTCGAGGCACACAAGTCCAAGGCTGCCATTGCCAAGGTCTTTGGCATCAACTGCCACACCGTGTGCAGCACCGTCAAGGCCTACAAGGAGAGAGGCACCACCAATTATGCCCCCAGGCCTGGCCACCCAGGCTGCTGCAGGAGCTTACCCAGAGTTTGGAGGACGCCTTCATGGCCGCGGAGCCACAGGACACGAAGAGAGAGTCTCTCCCAAGTTGACCTTGAAGCTGCTGAATACGTTATTTTCTCTAACTTGATTTATTTTATACCAGGCGAAATTAAAAAAAGACATCGACTTCGCTGCATCAACACTGACAGTAGATTTAAGATCGTTTGGCAGTAGGAAAATCCCCCCTTTGCCATGCATTCTTTTCGGGGCAATTTTATTCCTGGCAACCTCGGCAGTTTTGTGGTTCCTTGCGAAATTTACCGAGAAGTCTTCAAACATCAGACTGTTTGGCAATCTTTTTTGCACGGACATGTGCACCAGGAGATGCAAGAAACAACCGTTGCAGCGGCCTCCAGGCTGACCTTATGAAAAAAGGCCTCCTCTTTGTCTTCCACATGTAGAGTTGAAGTGACCTTTATCATTGTTCCTGGAACAAAACCCCGCTGAGACTTTACACAGGGGAGAAGAAAAAAGTCTGATAACAATCATGAACAGCAAACAAGAGTTTCTCATAAGATATTCTTACCTTTGTTTCCCTCCAGTCACACAGGGAGATCAGTTAGTTTCTGTCGATGCAGATTTCTTTTTGTCATCACTTGTGACGACAAAACAACAGTTTGGGCTCTGTTGTTGTCAAACATTCATTGGAAACTAACACATTAAACATCTGCTTTATGAATCCTGTATACCATAAAAAGTTCTGATGGCTGGGATCCATTTTTCGTCTCATCAAAATCTCCACAGAATTTTTCCTGTGTATGTAATATCTAGGCTTGGAGACTTTCGGTGAAAAAAAATGGCATCTCAGTGACATCACCCGAATAAAAGGTGATTTCACTGTATTATTGTAGGTGAAGTCTTAGGTTGACAGGTGAAATTGCAGGGGGGGCATTACAAAGGTCCTTCCACTTCTGGTCAGCAACAGGTCGGTTTGCAGATTTGCAGCAACTACCAATGTAGCAATTCCTCAAGCTACTTTCCTTGAGTGTTCTCAGGAGCTGCAGTCTGTTTTGATTGTTAGTTTTTGACTGTTGTTTCTGTGCTTTTGCCAGTGCAGCTGGCAGTCCAGTTAAGAGGACTGCCCCAAAAATCACCACAGGGAAGGGCAGCTGCGGACTGTGCTTTGTCGTCACAACATTTACTGACACCGCTGCACTTGAATTGCATTGCAGACACTGACTTAATTTGCCTGACAACAATGCCACTTTAAGTCAGACTTTCCTGGGGATGACAGTTTAGGTGATTTTCTGCCAGAAATGGTGGTGAAAACATAGGTGATAACGTAAAACCCGCAAGTTCAGAGATCGCGCCGCCTCATTTTTTGTATTATTCGCCATTAGGAAACTTCTGATCGACCCTGTAGATACCTGATAAAGTGGAACATTTATTTCGTACTCTCGGCCAGCCACAGAAGTTGCTCAACGTCAGACGGACAACGGACGTTTTGTGTGTAATCTTATAACGCGTAAAATGCTCCTTCTGCCTCACGTTCCCAGCGTTCTAACTACTCCATTGTAGCTACTGAGCTTGATTAAGAATTATTACTCGTGACTCGTGATTATATTAGCATGTTAGTGCAAAGGGCTTTCAAGGTCAGGAGACAATGAACACCTTCTGCCTCTAAAAAGTACTTTTAGGCCACGATAATGGCGACTGTTAGTTGATGAAGGTGGTGAAGTTGATCCCCCTTCGACCCCTTCGATCCCTCATCATTCGTCATCAGTAGACCTTATGTTTTTAGGGCTGAATGTTTTTGGTCATTTTTGTTTCTTCCTTCTTTTAATTTTCATCGAAATTTCAGTTTCAAAAAAAAAAAAGTCAAAACTTCTCCGCTTTGTTGCTCTCTCTCGCCGCATTTGACTACGAAACTTTAGACTTTGATTCCAGGTTTTCCTCTAAAGTTCCGTCCGATCCTCCCTGGAGTCACTCAGACCAGTTTCGAAACAACTGCCTTTGTTGCACCATCTTTCCCTTGTCTCCCGTGCAGTTTATTCATTTTCTTACTTGGATGCTTTGCATCATCACCCCCATCTGCCTTATCTTTGTTTTGTTTTGTCAAGACCACCGAGTCCGTCGTGGCCCACGTGGTGGCGTCTGCCGACTGGAGTGGCTCGAACGGGGGTCACCACAACTGCTCATCGTCATGCTGCCCACCTTCATTGGCGGCTTCTTCCCCATTGAATCCGCCTCCGTCTCCGTCTCCGTCGGTGCCGGCGCCGGCTCTGGCGTCGGCGTCAGCGCGCCCTGAGACGTGAGTGTGCGTGCAGCTGTATCAGAAGCCAAAAGTGTCGTCGTCGTCGTCGTCGTCGTCGTTGCCGCCGCCTGCCTCGCCGCCCTTGCAGCAGCAGCAGCAGCAGCAGCAGCAGCAGCAGCCTTTCCACGCGCCGGCGCTCGCGCAGAGTGTGCAGAAGACCAACTTGTCGACGTCCATGGGATTGCTGTTGCTGCAGTCCTTGCCGCAGTCATCACCCTTACCGCACTCCAACATTCTCACTGTTGCAGCCGTTGATGGTATCCGGCATTGCTAGTGTTGTCGCTATTGCTGCTGTCGAAACCGGCACTGCTGGTGGTGGTGGCGCCCCGCATGACGTCTGCCGAGGGCACGGCGCTTGGCAACTCTGGTCCCAGGATGACAGTGCAGGCAACTGCGCTGCCGCATTCGGCCAGGCAGGAAAGAAGAAAGGAAAGATCGAGGTCGGATTGAAGAAGAAGAACAAGAAGGACGGCACGATGGTGTCGGACGAGTCACAGAAGATCGCGTTCAGGGACGAGTTGGACAGACTGGTCAATAAGGAGCTCCAGAAGAGCCAGATCTGGTGAGAGGAGCAAGGCTTAAAAAATATTGGTCGTGCCAGTGTTTAAAAAAGGCATTTTCTTGCTTTTCCCCTCGTCCCTCCCCTCCCTCGCCTCCCTCAGGTTCTTGGTAGACATGCGCTGGTACAAGCAGCTACGTCGCTACTTGGGCGACGATGGTGGAGGGAACGGGCAGACAGGCGCCAGCAGCGCCAACGACGGCCTCGAGGAAGGCCTAGGGGGCGCCATCAATGACGAGGAAGACGGCTTATCCGCCTCGCACCCGGGACCCGTTGACAACTCGAACATCCTAGATCCGCTGGGAAACGACATCCGGGAGCACCTGATCGAGAACATGGACTACCAGCTGCTGCCAAGCGAGGCCTGGGAAAAGATCGTAGAGATGTTTGGGATCGCAGAGGGTCAGAAGCCCATTTCCAGAAAGGTATACCTTATGTGGACTACTGCGCCTTGACGGAGACGGAGACTAACTGCACGGACTCGCTTTTCCAGGTGATAGAGCTCGGCATGTTCGTCAAGACTTTCAAGGTGGAGGTGTACTTCATCGAACTGATGCTGGCACAGAACTCGGACATCAAGGCCACCCAGAAGGCCAAGTTCAGCAAGAATGACGTCTTAAGTGAGCATCTTGTGAAACTGTTCATGGCGCTGCCGTCACCGACTTCTTAAAACCTCGTTTTTGCAGAAAAAATTGTTAAGAAGATGCGCGAAATCTTCTCCATCCCCGAGTCGAAGGAGTTACGCCTGTGGAACAAGTACACAGGAGACACTTACGAGATGCTCTCCAACGTCGATGGCACCACGGTACAGGAAGCGGGTCTCTACAATGGGCAGCTGCTGGTGATCGAGCTGCAGAACGAGGATGGCACGTGGCCTCGGGCCGCCAAAAGGTGTGGAGCAACATTTATTTCCTGCTATTGTTGCGTTTGTGTAACACCTGTATTTTCGGGCACAGCACCTCCGTCACCCTCTCCAACGACAAGGCCAACGGCGCGACTTCCAAGAACATCACGTCTATCAGCAGTAGCAGCACCGTCGGAGGTAACAGCGGCGGCAACAACGGCGTGGGCGGGTCTTCCGGTCCCGTGGCCACCAGGTACGCGTTCTCGGCGTACAACGATCCGGGACAAAGTGAGAAAGCGCAGCCGGGTCTTTGCGGCCTGTCCAATCTGGGCAACACCTGCTTCATGAACTCGATCATTCAGGTGAGAGTAGTGGTGACCTTCGTGCACTTTGCGCTGGTGCCTGCTTGATCAGCCGCCTCCTTACTTTTACAAGGGCCTGTCCAACTGCCCGCCCATCACTGAATACTTTGCCGGCGACAACTACGTCGAGGACATCAACGAGGACAACCCCTTGGGGATGAAGGGGGAGATTGCGCGCGCCTTCGGCGAGCTGATCAAGAGCCTCTGGAGCGGTCGCTACTCCTTCTTCGTGCCCAGGAACTTCAAGACGGCCGTGGGTCGCTTCGCGCCTCAGTTCTCTGGCTACCAGCAGCAGGACTCGCAGGAGCTACTCACCTTCCTGCTCGACGGCTTGCACGAGGACCTGAACAGGATCAAGAAGAAGCCTTACCTGGAGCTGAAGGATAGCGACGGCAGACCGGACGAGGTAATAACGACAGCAATGATGGTGACCACCAGCTTGAACAGCATGCTGATCTCTCTCCAGGAGGTGGCCGCCGAGGCGTGGGACATGTACAAGAAGCGCAATGACTCCGTCATCCTAGACCTATTCCACGGCCTTCTCAAGTCGACAGTGGTCTGCCCAGAGTGCCCAAAGGTTAGCACCACAGACACCTGAAAAGAGGAGCAACTTTTTCTTTCTCTCTCTCCATCTAGGTCTCGGTCACGTTTGACCCGTTTTGCTACCTCTCCCTGCCTTTGCCTGTCAGGAAAGAGCGTCGTATCGACGTCTTCCTGGTCTATGCAGATCCGCAGAAGCCGCCAAAGCAGTTCAAGGTAAGATTTGGTTTTGGACAAGATGTTAAAGGACAGCCTGGACGATTGATGATGGACATTGTTTTGTGCTTGCAGGTAACGGTGATCAAGGCGGGTGTGATGTTAGACCTTTGCAAGGCGCTGTCCGCGCTGTGCGGCGTCGAGCCAAACAAGATGGTCGTGACAGACGTGTACAACCACCGGTTTCATAAGATCTACGGGCCAGACGAGGCGCTCACGCACATTCTCGACCGGGACGACATCTTCATGTGAGTCAGCCACGAGGAGCAACGGCCAGGCTGTTGGTGGCAGAACTTCAAAGTCCAATTGACACTGAAGTGGAACCTGTGGCAGTAGCAGCAAGCTCAACCTCATTAAGAGCAATACAGACATGGAGCTGAGGCTTCGTAACATGAAGCGTCTGGGGGATGTTGATCGTAAACATTGTAATTTTTGCTAGATTTTGCTTACACAGTGGTTGAAGTTGATCATCTTGAAGCTCCTACTCATTCTAGTGCCGGCTTTTGACTAGTTTTGACCATTCCGGAGGGATAAATCAAATTGTCAGTTTTGGCAGCAATTTTGAACACCCTTAGAATAACATTCCATAGTCGATAAGACTGTTATCACTACCACTGTATGTGTCCATGTCCCACGATAAACTGTTTCTTCCTTCCTGCAGCTACGAGGTGACCGCTCTAGACTTGGGCAAGCCGTCCACTGTCGTCGTGCCCGTGTACTTGCGCGAGAAGAAGACTTCCGTGTCCTACTCTCCCTCCAACCTCTTCGGCCAGCCCATGCTGCTAGAAGTGCCTAGCCAAGGCATCAGCTACGAGGAGCTCTATCATCTGGCTCTGAAGAAAATGAGTCGGCTCGTGAAACCGATAGAAGAAGGAGAGATTTGGTGGAAAAAGCCAAAGGTGCCAGCTTAGACCAGGACGAGCCTTTACCGTAATAACTGGGCTTTAGATAACACATTTCTTCCCTCTTTCAAGGCAAAATTGGTAGAAAAAAGCCACAAAGAAAAGTTTGGATATAATTCTTCCTTGTATTTATTTGAGGAAGGCTTTGTCCTCTGCCGTAAAATTGATAAAAATGAGAGAAGAGAGTCTATAAGGAAAGACTTCATGCCACAAAAGTGGCATGACTTAAAATTTCATGTTAAAGCTGCGTCCTGTGTTGTGACGCACCCAGTGTTGTACTTGGAGTCTCATGCAGCGTCATCCTCGGGGTCACCATTGCAAGGACATGTTCACATCTCGTACCGACCACTGCTGAAACATCTAAAGGTGCCAGAATGGACGGGAGGGGAGACTTTTCTAAAGATATTTTTGAAGTTTCCCTCAAAGGAAGGGAAGAAATGGAAAATCTAGACCAAAGCTGGTTATAGCAAAGGCCAAGATAATTAAAAAAATACTATTAATGTGTGATGATGACGCTTCACCCCCGTGTCAGGCGTCCCCTGCCCCAACAGCCGAGCATAATGGAGAACGGTCGGTCCCCGACGGAGCTGTGGCTTCCTCCACCTCCTCGACAGTGGACGACGCTGTGATGGAGGACACCAACGGAGACGAAGAGGACGAAGAGGACGACGACGACGACGACGACGAGGAAGAGGAGGAAGAGGAGGAGGAAGAGGACGGCAAGGGACCCCCGAAACTGTTTGTGATGAACTTCGTCAACTCGTACGGAAATGCTCAGCTGGAACACCTGAACAACGACGGGAAACCCATCAAGATATCAGGTGAGACCAGTGCTACGTGTTTGGGCTGAACAGCATGTACAGAGGTCCGTCAGCTAAATTGTCACAGGAAAAACTGCTTCAGACTCAAAATGAGTGCGAGGAGAACCATGTCGTGTTGAAAAGAATTATCCCCAAGGAATATATATCCCTTGTGTCTGGCGACCTCTAGCACTGACTACAGCCTCCAAATGCTTCTAGAGGTCGGTGACAGCAGTTTTGACCTCCTCGTCATCTTTGATCCTGGTGCTGCTGTTGTGTCACACATTTAGCTGAAGGACTCTATACTGGTCTTAGTAGTAGTCCTAGTAGTAAAGCAACTTTAAATCCTCATGCCTCCGCACAGGAAAGACCTATCTGTCCTTGGACTGGCACAGCAAGGCCAAGGATCGTTTCTATGACGAGCGCGAGTCCGAGAAGTTCGATCCTGACCCGTCCTTAGACGCAAAACCAGCTCCCAAAAAGGTTGTCCAGCTCGAGGAGTGTCTGGAGCTCTACACAAGCACTGAGAAACTAGGAGAAAATGACGCTTGGTGAGAGATAGCAGGATCATTCTTCCCCAAGTTCTTTGTCAACGTGATTTCGTCCGTCAGGTACTGCCCATCTTGTAAAAAACACCAGCAGGCTACGAAGAAGTTCGACCTGTGGTCTCTGCCTGCATTGTTGGTCATCAGCCTGAAGCGGTTCTCCTACAACCGCTATTGGCGGGACAAGTTGGATACCCACACCGAGTTCCCCGTCGACAGTCTCGACATGACGCCCTACGTCATCAACCCGGCCCACGGAAGGGCAGTGTACGACCTCGTCGCGGTCTCCAATCACTACGGCGGAATGGGCGGCGGACACTGTAAGAAGTCACTCACATACACGATTGTCCTCGAGACGTGGCAAATATTGCACCCTCACCTGTTTCTTTCATACTCTGCATACTTATTCACGTCTTGCAATTCTTCACTTCAATTCTTTTGTCTTGTGGTATCTAGACGGACTTTTAATTTTTGGCTTTTTTATACATGATGTTGATTGTGTGTGATCACAATCTCTAATTTAGTGAAATGATGTGTGCACAATGACAAGATGAGGAAAAAAAACTGAGCAAGACAGTTCTGTCCCAGAGGTTCCTGAGGG
>JAAUXU010094402.1_pt1 | contig 10824 bp, 10 predicted proteins | sample 7278151 | NCBI WGS metagenome assembly JAAUXU01 (sample SAMN14350113, study PRJNA611818) | marine sediment metagenome | isolation source: surface marine sediment (1.8m) | place: French Polynesia: Moorea | collected 2018-08 | reverse complement strand
GGCAAAGGGCATGCAGGGTTGGCTCAGAAAACAGGAAGCAGATTGGAAATAACGCCCAAGGACTCACTAAGATGGAAAGATACAGGTGGTGTACCAATTTCTAGGGCAGAAAAACCAAAAAGGGCCACAACAAAAGATGCCCTCCCGGGAGACAGAAATCTAGGAGAGGAAACACAACCAACCACCCAGGCGCAAGAGAGAGACAACATTTCAGATCTTCCTACAGGCAAAGGGCAGGGAGGGTTGGCTCAGAAAACAGGAAGCAGATTGGAAATAGCTTCTAAGACCTTTTCATGGGATACTAGTAGAAGTAAAGAATTGACTTCAAAAGATGAGGCTAGATCAAAACATACACATTTTCATCAAACTGTAAAGAGAAAAATACCTGATACAAGTGATTTCTCATCATCACAATATGTTAGAGAGGATTTTGAACCTAAGAAAGTTGATAAACATGACAAACCGACAAAAACTAAGTCCCTTGAATCAGAGACCATTGCTTCAACAGTAGATGGAATGCCTATGACAGAACCTCTCACTGAAGAGAAGATTCAGAAAAAATACTTGCATGTTCCAAAGAAACGTCATCAACTTGAATCAAAAGGTAGTGGGGCCCATAGATCATCAGCTGAGGCAAAGATGACAACTTTGCCTGATGAAAAAAATACAAAAACAGATCTTTTAAAGATGAAAAAAAGACAACACACAAAAAAGACCTTTGAAAAGATGGACAAGACCTTGCCTTCTATTCATGATGTAAGAGTGTCTGGCACCCAAAATATAGTGGAGAAACCCAGTCAATCTTCAAAAGTATCCCAACAACAAAAGGCTTCAAACCATAAGAAAAACCATGTCAAGGTTACCCTGATCAGTAAGAAGCTAAAACCTAAGAACATTTTAAATGAGAAACTTTATCCTTTCTCAAGGAAATCTAGACTGCAATCCCTGACATCCAGAACAAGCATATTAAAAAGACAAACTACTCCCAAAAGCACTATTCATCAAAGAGAAGTATCTTTGGGTAAAAAACCTGCAATCAAAGGAAAGCCTTCTATTGGAAGAGCCACAATTGAAGAAGGTAAAAAATATATACAGGGACAAAAAAGTAAACTGATTCCTGGAACATCCCAAAAAACAGATAAGACCTCCAGGACTAACAAAGACACTGGTGACATATTGTCTAGTAGAGGCGCACTATCTGAACAAAAAACTGATGAAATAAAAGCATTGGGAAGCACCCTTAGTAAACATAGCTCAAGGGAAACAAATGAGACAACTGAGGAAGCTAGCTCAAAGGCTGTGACATCTCAAACTTTGAAAGAACAATCTGTCAAGCATCCTGAGTTTTTGGGAAAAGCCCAAAGCCCCTTAACAAACATCCCTCCACACGGAAATAATTTGGCCTCTTCTGACAAACAGCAAGAAGAAAAACTTCCTGTGCCGATATCAGAGAAAGAAGAGAGGCACAAAGGGGAAATTCAAAAGCCAACAAAACAAAAGTATGATACAAAAAAGAGCATGACCACCTCTAAAGTGACTGTAAGAAGAACACATCCCCTATCAACAAAACCAATAGAGAAAGAAAAGGCAATAAGACAAAAAGAGAGGAAATCCCAGAATTTTAGAAAAAAGATCAAAAAATTGGATGCTCACCATATGGAAAAAACAAGAAGAGCTAGAAGGGAAACTAAGTCAACTTCACGACAACAAAAACCGGTAGAAGACATATCTCTTCCTAGGAAAACAGAACATCCTGGTCTATACATAGATTTTGTCAAAGATGCCATTATTGGCGAAGAAACAGGAAAAAGTGCAGATAAGGAAGGTGATGTGAGAAGTGCAGCTATTCAAAGGGATTTAGATTCAGAAAAGCCTCCTGAAAGCCACATTTTGCCTCACATTTATATTGACTACTCAAAAGATGTTGCTCTATCTCCATTAATTAGACATAATAAAGATTGCAAATGCAATCCTGCTAACACACAACCTTCATCATCTTATGATGCACCACTTCCTAATAAGGTACCCAAGAAGACACCTGAAAGAAGGAAAGTGGCAGTACTGTCAAAACATCAAAACAAAACAATGAAAAAAGACCTGCTCCCTCAAATTTATGTTGAGTACTCAAAAAATGTTTCCCTTTCTTCAGCAACACAGACTGCAGACATACCTTCTGGCTTGGGGAAACTAACAGGCCTGTCAAATAGGACCTTTGACTCCAGAGCAGTGACTGAAACAAAGACTAGACATCATCAGATTGAAGATATGCCAACTCAAAAGCAAAAGAAACAATCTGTTATTTGTTCACACTTATCAAAGAAGGATGCAGTACACAAAAAATCTATGGACACCCCAAGAAACTCCTTTGGAAATGAAATATTTTCTGTTCCAGCTGAAAGACCTCATGAGACAAAACCAACTACGCAAGGAACCAGAATTTATGTAAACTATGCTAGTGATGTTAACTTGCTCTCAACTCAAAACCAAAGAAAGAAAGAGGCTATGTCAAGAATTGTTAAACTCAAAGAAAATGTTGCACCAAATGGGTTGACAGCCAAAGACAAACAAAATATGTACCATCACATTGGTAGTAAAGGCCCTTTTACTGTGGAGAGTGATGCTAATAAGTTCACTACAATGTTGATGAAAGAAGAAACTCCTGTACTGGTGAAAAAGAATATTCAGTCACAGAATAACCTGGCTTCAACAGATATTGACCAATCCATTCAGAAACACCATGCAAGGGAAAAGCAAAAGCCTCCAAGTTTGCATGCAGGTTATGCAAATGAGGTGGCTTCTGTGCAAAGGAAAGTAAGGTCATGCAATAATTTGAGAAAAAGCTTAGAATATGTGACATCAGAGGGAAGGCAGACACCACATTCATACAATTGTCCTGTGCATGGTAAGAGCAAAAGTTCTGGCTCCAAAAGAAACATTGGCAGAATTCAGCCACATATGGACATAAATTTTACAAAAGATGCACAACTAGACTCCACCGTAAAGCAAGATGGGTTCTATACTAATCCTTCAGCTACACCTCCAAAAAAGTGTGTACCCAAAGATAGTACATTAAGGGACGCTACACTTTCACACAAGATAGAGGTTCAAAGAGACAATAGAAATTTTGGTGGTGAACCTTTTACAAGAGACAAGGAAATCAAAGGGAAAGTTAAGAAAGTATCATTTTATGAACCAGTAGCAATGTCAGTGGCATCTAATGATGCAAATATGAAACATGCCCAAACATTGTCTTTGACACGGAAGAGCAAGTACTGTCAGTACCGATCTCAGAGAAACACAAAGGAATGGTCAAAACATGTTCATGGGTCTCAAAGTCCCCAACAGGATAATAAAATTTCAAAGGGCTTTCTAGCACAGAACAAAAAAGAAACAAACTATTTGGGAAACAAAATGACAAAAAATATCAATGAATGGCCTATGGACAGTGTTGATCTAAAAGTATGGCCTGAGAAAACAAAACAAGCCAAAAACAAGCCAAAAAAATCTCACAAGGTTTTACAAGTAAGAACAGAAGTGCAACAGAAGCAAAGATCTACAACTACCGGTAATTTGCACCCAAAATCTGAAGCATCAGCATGGGTTTTGGACAGTGGTGTTGTTCCTGTGATGTGGCCAGAAGAAAAAGAGCATGACAAAAGACTTGCACATGTCAGGTCTACAAAGCAAAAAGCCAAATCACACTTCATTGAAAAAAGGGATCATCCTCACATGTATATCAACTATGTAGAGGATTCTCAGTTGTATCCTGTCCAAAAGAAAGATGTCTATCCTGTAAATAATTCTCTCAATGAAGATTATATAAATGCCTACATGCATGATCCACCACAGAGAAACCAAGAAGAAAGGAATAGTAGGACAACGATGTGGCCTATAGATAGTGATGCTGTTCCCATCATGTGTCCAAAAAAGGGGGGAAATAGTAAACTAAATCAAAGAGACCATTCTTTTTTCCAAGAAAGAGATGGCAATCCAGAAGCAACTAACCTACTCAAATCAAGACAAAATCACCATTTTAGAGGGTCTATTTTTTGGCCTATGGATAGTGGAACAGCTCAAGCAACATGGCCAAAAGGAAAAAATATATCACAAGCACGGAAACTTGAAATTGGAAACAGAAATTTGGCAACAGTACAAACAAATATACAGGATTCAGTTATCAACCCTCAAACACCACACAATGTGCACTTTCGACCTCATATTTATGCTGACTATTCTGAAAATGTTTCCCTGAATGCTATTGCACCACAATTTGATGAAACTATGGTGTCAACTAAAGATGATTTTTCATATATTCCTCAAAAGTATCAACAACACAGGCAGGAAATTCAACAAATCAATGAAGGTTCAAGAAACAGTGCACCATTATCAATGTCTAATCCAGGTTTATACAAAGATCATCTTGAAGACATATCATTGAAGAGGAAAGGAACTTCTGCACAAAGTTTGACTGGTACCTCTACGAGCTCAAATTTCAAAAAAGTACGTAACACCAATGTCAATGTTACTACATCAGAAATAGCTGAGGCATTTCCTGTTTCTGGCAGCAAAGGCCGGGCCCCACAGGCAGATGTGGGAAATAGTATAACATTGACTCCCACTACTAGAAAAAGAAGAAATATTCCCACATACAAAGCCAGCAGTACAGACGTTCCTATTGCGCCAAAAAAAAACCAGGGCAAAGAATCTATATTGACTGTGCCAAAGATGTAAGTCTGTTTCAAGCTAATAATCAAGAAAGATCGTTTACTCCCAGCTCTGTCATTATGAAGGAGCCTGACCCATTGCTAAAGACTGCAGGCTTGGAATATCAGCCTACTTTGGGCAGCTACCAAAATATAGAACTGCCACATAAAGTTGCCCCAAAACAGCCACCATTGCAGAGTTCTGGAGTGTATAAAAGGGCATCATGTGACAGTGATGTCACAACCGTATGGATGATGGACAGTGGTGTAGTTCCAGTTCAATGGCCCACCCAGCAGCACCAAGCGCAGGGTATTCCAGCTACATACGGTCCTATTCGACATACTAGACAAGGTATGAACACAAATACTCCTGCCAATGCCTTTCAAGCGAGAATGCATGATATAGGTCCTGTGAAGAGAAAAGGGACAAAAAAGAATAAGCCCACCCAGGTTTATTGCACAAAAACATAACACTAGCTGAACAGAATGTATTTCAGTCTAAGAATGTATCCTGTATAAAAAGTACCACCAGACCTTCAATGTCATTTCGTCCCCTGGAAAAGATTTTGAAGAGAAATAAGTAGTCTTAGCTAGAAAAAAATACCGTACAATATATCCAAATGGTCTTTTGGCAGGTTGTGAGTCACCGATTTCGCGAAAAGCACAAACCTGAATTCTTGTTGAAAAGCATACATTATTGGAGTACTAAAAACTTTCGTTTGTTTGTAGCAAAGATCAATAATCGCAGACCCAAACTCTTTGTAGCGAAAATAGTGTTTAATGTGACGACTTTGAGCTTACTCGAAACTCTATGAATGATGTCGTAGTTCAGATCCAGCCCACTTTGCGAAGAATAAACAAGATACTTGAAGACTGCCTGTTTTACTATAAAGATATTGCGTACTGTACCATACATAGTGGTGTTATATATACCAGAAGATAGCCGGATTGAGATAGGTCACGCAAGCAGAGAGCTTGTTCACAATGTCAGCATGCATGCATTTCCAGTACAGAGAAGTATTCAAATCCAGCCTGCAAGTCTTCACTTCCGAACTGCTCATTTGTTGACATCAGAAAGCTCACTTCAACATGTTGGTCGAGTCCATTGAAAAAGTATGTTGCTTTTACTCTCCCAGATAGTGCGATGTCGCCGAATTTCACTGCGTAGAATCTGGCTTAGTTACTCTGGTGTCGCCCTTGGGAACTTCATGCCCATTGTAGAGGTAAGGACTTGAGGTCAATATGACGAGGGATGAAATCGTGATGGCCAGGAAGAATACTAGCAACAGCAGGCGATCAAGCACCAGGGAAACCTTTGGGGAAAAAACACAACACTGCGAGTAGGGCCCAAAAGATTTAGAACGTTAGATTTGAACACCCACCTGTTTCCATTCAAGCGCAGACTTTTCTCGGGCGTCGGACTCAGCATTCCTCAGCTCATTTTTGTCGATGGTATTTGAGAATTTGCCGAGGATTTGGTTCAGGCGAGGATCATAGAAGGTTTCGTCCACTGCAAGCAAGAAAACATTTTCAATTGGGGATGGCTTTTTTTCGTATCATACTGTAATCTCACCACTGTTGACGTGGGGAAGGTTCCCGAGCAGTGGATTCCTTGCCGAAAACATCCTTGTTCCACTGTTGCTCCCTCCGCCGTTGCTGGAAGTGCTTCCTGGAGTGGAGGCGGTAGGGCCGCCACCTCGTCTCGCAAAGCCGCCGGCCGCGGGCATGCCACCGCCGTCCGAATCTACGCTGCGCTGTTGCGAAATCGACGCGCTCCGGTACACCAGTTTCTGTTGCTGCGGCTGTTGCGGCTGTTGCTGGGCGGCGGCGGCGGCGACAGAGCCTGAGTGGTTGTTGCCCTGCACGACGGCGCCGTTGTTGTCGGCGTAATTGGGGTGGGAGGGGAAATGCTGACCAACGGCGTCCATGAAAGAAACTTCAGAAAACAGTAAACGGTTACCTTGCCGCACGAGGGTAGGCATTGTTTGGGAACAAACTTTTACACTTACAGTGGGGGTGATGGGCGCAGTTTTGGGGCTCCAGCACCGTCATCATCTGGTCGCTGTAGTTCTGGTCAGAATTCTCTTCCTAGAAGACGTGTTACAATCGTGAACTTGGGGATCACAAAACATGTAATTTCGCGGGCACTGAACTTGAAAAAAGCAAGTTCTGCGCCGCAGGCCTTTTTCTCCTTGAGAAATGTTGACAGCCGAATTATTATTAAACATTGCGTTGCAAGTGGTTGTAGGAGGGAGGGAGAAGGCCTTCAGGGTCTTTTTCTCAAGCTGCCTTTTCCTACAAAAATGCGAGGAAAGAAAGGTGTTGAAGGGAAATTGCAAAGGTATGGCGTGGCAGGCATGAGGCAAAAAGGGGATAAAAGACTCACGTAAATGCCCGATGGGTCCTTGCTGTTCTCCTCCCTGGCGTTGTGCGTGAAAGGGTTTATCCTCCTCACTCCCCCTGCGCCGCCGGCGCCGCCTCCGTTATTGGAGGCGTCAAAGTGGAGGAAGACAAACCGCGAGAGGAAGCCGAGGACAAACTGTTTGACGACCTCGGGCACCTCGTTGCCCCTGACGCCGCGGTGGTGGATGTTGAGGGTGACCACGGCCATGGCGCTAGCGAAAGACACCAGGCAGATCGACACCCCGTAGTACAGGCCTGTTGAGAAAAAGAGAATACAAGTTCCAAAATGTCGCAATCGTTCGGGTTTCGTAGCCTCACTGATCAGAGGTGTCTTCTCGGTGGGCGGGAGGCTCTCCCTGATGGTCATGAGGAAGACCGTCATTGAGAGCAACGCGGAGATTCCAAGCGTCACCTTCTCGCCGGACTCGGACGGGACGTAGAAAACCAGAAGAGCTGGAAGGGAGAAAGTGAGAGAAAAATTAGGTACTGATAGCCATACGCAAAATGTACAGTTCAGGCTTAATTGTTCAGCCTCAAAGAATGCAGAAAGCTGGGCAGATTTTTTTTACTGGTGGCCGCGAAGCAGCAAAAGCCGGTCTTGGCGCCACTCCATACTGTAGAATAGGAGTTTTTAACCCCTCCTTCCCTTACGACGTTAGTCATTTGAGGGGAGAAAATCAAGGTTGAGTAGCTAGTGATGTGCACACGATGAACTCGGCTCAAAATGAGGAAACTCCAATTAATTACTTATTAGAAGCAAAGAGGGGTTGTTTGCTTTGTCACGTTCTCGCAGCAGCCGGTATATGATGTGACGCATGTCTCATTTTTTGACTTCTTGTTTTGCCTTCCTTTCGCAAAGGCATCGTATCCCTCACCGATGCCGTTTATGAGTATGCACGGCAGGATGAGGTTGAACACGTAGAACATTGGCCTCCTCCGCAGCCTGATGTAGTAGGTGATGTCAATGTAGGGCTCCTTGCAGCAGGAGTAGTAGACCACGTGGCGCTCCGGGCGGAACCCCTCAAGCTCGAACTCGCCGTTGGGCTGGTAGTTGGTCTCGTCGCCCGTCTGGTGGATGATGCTGAGGTCCAGCTGAAGAGAGGTTTCGGAAAACACGAATTAGAAAAACTAAAACTGGAATCAGGCCTGCATTTTGTTCGAACAATTTTGAACACGTGTTCCAACAATTTCAAACAATATTTTCAAAAATTCAAAAAGAGCGAAACACTGCATATTATAGGCTCACGTCATGGGCTGGGCAGAATTTTACACTTTTTGAAGCCTTTTCATACTTCGCATTATTGAGCAATTTTTAGTGAAATGCCACATTTGTATTGCTTTTATTGAATCAAAAATTGATTGGTTGAAGGCCTTGGACTGGAAGACTAAACTTGGACATGGGCTTTCCGATACTAGAATTGTGTCGAAATAAAATCTACCCCAGGACAAAAATCCCTCCTTTGCGGGCCCAATGGGGGGCCTCAGGGGGAAAGGAAGGGGAATGGCTCTGGAGGTCTGGGACCAATGTTAGGTCGGGGAGACGGATCCGGCGGAAGGAGAGAAGTTCGATGGACCGTTTGACAACTTCGATCGAAGAGGAGGGGCGATATATTTCGTCGTGTGTCCGGGAAAGAGGAGGGGGGAGGTGCATCTGCCCCTCTCCTCCAATCCTTGCCCCCCTCAAGATCCTCTTCTCGTTCCTCCTCCTTTTTTCCACCCACCACCAGATTTAGGCCTGGGGTTCGGTAAGAGAGATCCCGGGATGAGGCGCCCGCTCCGGCTCGCATATTTTGAGCATTTCGAGCCGCCTACCTCTCTTGCTTCCACTGTACTGTGTGTCAGCAATAATGTGTCGAGAGAGCAAACCTCATACCGCTCTAGCCTGGAAAGGTGATGAAGGACGTTCTTCTGCAGTACAGTTAACACCAAAGGCCGAGAAAAACCGGGCAATAATGACAAGAGAGCAAGAGGAGGAAGAGGAGGGAAACGACACACTGGGGAGAAAGGGGTTGCGGCGGCTGGACGCCGACGAAGACGACAGTCCTTTTATGGTACTTTTGTTCCAAGGACTAACTGAAACCGGAAAGTGTCACTTATTCGGAAGAGCCATTTTTGTCCTTCGATTCATTTGGTTTTCTACCAGCCTTTGGCGCAAATTGATTCTGTTGCGAAGCGACTTTCTACCTTTTAAAACCTTTGACGAGAAGACAGGATGCGTCTTAAATGTATAGAACCAAGCGTGGCAGATAGAGGTTTCACGAAAGCGCCAAGCGAAAACAGGGCAAAAAGGGAGAAAGAAAGTCTCTTGCTCTTCCTCTCTGGCTTTCCCCCTATCTTTCCTTCTCCTCCTCTTTCGAGTCGCATTCTCGTCAATGTCATGATGGACGTCATTCCGCCTCCTTTTCTTCATCCCCCTTTTTGTGGAAAACCTTTCAAGACAATCCAATCGCCGGGATGAGAGCATCGCCTGGATTTTTTGGGTAGTGGCTGGAAGAGTCGAGGGAGAACCTCAGAGTGTACTTTACGAGGTAGGAGGGACAAGACAAGAGAAAGAATCTGGAGTGGACGTGGGCCGTCTAACTGTATCAAAGAAATGTAAAAAAATGGTCCTGCACTATTTCCAATTAATCCTGCTGTACAGAACCAGAAAGTTCTTTATGTAATTTTTGGAAAATTGCGGATAAGTAACTAGAAAGACTACCGGAAAAAATCCCGGACCATTTTAAAGACATCGCTCTCCTCAGCATTTCTTTGTGGAAAAAAACCGGACAGAAACGGATTGGAGGATATTTTAGTCCGATTGAGCGTGACATTCTTATTCCATTTTGCCTTTCCACTCCATTTTCCATCCGCTCTTTTCAAGGTCACTGCCACCGCCGCCGCCGCCGCCCAAAACCCTTTCCTTGGGCTCCACCCTGACAGGGCCCGATATGAGTTAGACTTCGCATGAGGGGAGACGGGGGAGGAAAGAAGCGAAACGAACGACGCAGACACGGACTTAATGCATTATTCGTTTCCCCACTCCTCGCCGCCGTCTCCCCATTCGTAATACGTACGGAGGCTAAGTCTCTGTTTTTTCCCGGCGGTCGGCGCCGGCGCGAGCGCGGGTCTTTCTCCGATTTGCCTCCGAGGGGGAGGGAGCGGCTTCCTTCCGGCCATCCCTTTTCCTCCGTTTCCTCCCTCCTCCTCCTCCTCCTCCAAACGGAAAGGAAGGTGAAAGAGAATCGAGATAAAGGAGTTTTTTTCTTCTTCCCTGCCTCTTCCGTCCTCCTCCTTCTTTTTTGTCCTCTCCTACAGTATTCTTTATCGGCGAGCTTTCCGCCCCCGTTGTCTGCGGGGTTGTGTACTGTACTGTACATAGTACAACACTATGGCAGACGGCGGCACACAACAAAACAATGCATGCGAGTACCGTATACAAGTGCCTGACGACGATACCTCAAAGAATTGAAGGCACAATGCAACGGCTATACGTAGAATACATCCCGGGTCTGTCTGTCGGCAGTAGGAAAGGAGAACATGGAAAGGCCATCTAACTATGAGCTGAACAAAGAGGCAATCCCTTAGACTCAAAAATGAGGGTGATAAAGCAAAATCCGAGGGCTTCATACTAACAAGAACGTCAAATCTGTGTGGTGTGAGGAGAAGACCTCTAGTGTTTCGCACAAAGAGGGACGTATCGAAAAAGTTTCTTTTGCTGGGAAGGATCTTATGATTC
>JAAUXU010109600.1_pt1 | contig 10828 bp, 9 predicted proteins | sample 7278151 | NCBI WGS metagenome assembly JAAUXU01 (sample SAMN14350113, study PRJNA611818) | marine sediment metagenome | isolation source: surface marine sediment (1.8m) | place: French Polynesia: Moorea | collected 2018-08 | reverse complement strand
TAGGTGGCCTGCTTTTGAGCATTCTGGCACCAAAATGGGCAGCCCTGACAATGAACCCCTCTACTCAACATTGTGTCTGAGTATCATATCTACGTGTTCCACATTGAAATTCCATTTCAAAATGTCCCAGTGCCGCGTATGAGGTGTAGTCATGCCCATGGCTAATCTTTATGCCAAGGACTGTACAGCAGACAGACAAAAAAAGTATGGAACTGTATGAGAGTTCTAGGGGTGGCAAGGTATGTGTTTGCAAAGGCAATGAATATATTCTGCACCACAAAAAGTCTGCTGTTTGAACAACAAAGTGGAGGTGCAGGAGCAGTGTCAAGTTCAGGTGCAGGTCCACAATGATCACTGATGACAAAAGTGAAGTTTTGGCAGAACCGACTGAGCATTGTCATGACACTAATCTTCCCAAAGCACTTGCAAACAAAGTGGCATCAAAGATATGTTCTCGGGCAAGGAGTGAGGCAGCCACAACTTGCCAAATTCTTGGTTCAAGTCTTGAAGAACTATCAAGTTCTGCATTGGCCACACTTCCCAAGAAGCCCACAATTGAGAGACATATTCGTAGGCAATGTCTTAAAGCAAGTATACCTCATGCCATTCCAAAAGACACTAGTTTTGAAATCCCTGTTGAAATATGGCAACATAGTACTCCATGACACAGGCTCAGATGATGACAAGCAGATCATTGTGCTTGGAAGTAGGGATGTGCTGGATCATGTCACTGTGGAAGAGTGGTTTGGTGATGGAATGTTTGAATGTTCTCAATCAATCTTCTTCCAGCTCTGTACCATTCATTGTTGCATGGGCAACACCTATCCTCCCTTCTTATACTTTCTGTTGCCAGACAAACAAGGGACAACATATTCTTGGATGTTCAAGATCGTGAAGGATCTTCTTCAAAATTCTAACCCTGGCTGCATTTTGCTTGACTTTGAGCTGGCAGCACATAATGTGCTGCCAGCTTCAGGAAAAATTTTCCTGGTGCTGGCATATCTTGCTGTTTTTTCCATCTGAGGCAGTCTGTCCTTTGACAGGTAGGAGCCTTGGGGTTGAAGAATAGGTATGAAGATCTTGAAGTTCAGGTCAATGTGTGCTCATTGACTTCTCTGGCTTTTGTCCCTCCTGCTGATGTTGCTGACATATTTGACAATCTTGTGGATGAGTTTCCAGATGAAGAAGAATTCAATGACTTGATCTCTTATTTTAAGTCCACTTATATTGAGGGATCCACTGTCCACAGAAGGACTTGTCCTGCAAGCTATCCAATTGAACACTGGAATCATTATAATTATGTTTCCACAAGCTCAAGCATGTATTGCTCCTCTTTTTTGCTAAAGTTCCAGAATCTGCCCAACTGACATGCAAAGAGTGGAACTTCGTAGCAGCATTTGTCACCCTGCTCAAGCCACTGTATGAGACAACACTAGAAATGTCAGGTGCCAAGTACGCAACATGCTCTCTGGCCATCCCAATGATGAAATATGGTTGGTACAGAGCTAAGGAGAGGGAGTTGCAGCACAAGCAGGTGAATGATATTGAGATCAAGCTGTGTTCTGAGATCCTGCAGAAGTTGAACTCATAACTAGGAAATATTGAGGAAGTTAGAGAGTTAGCGCTCGGCTGCCTCCTTGATCTGCAATTCAAGTAAATATCATTCAAGGATCCAGATAGGAAGAAGGTTGCACTTGGCTGGCTGCAAGAGGAGATGCATGACTTGGCTGAAGGTCCTCCAGAAGAGGGTCTTTTACAAGAGACTCCTTCAGTCAGACTAGAAAATGCCGATGTGCCTCTGATGCAGAAAAGGAGCTGACTTCCTACTTGTCTGTGCCCAATTTGAGTTGCAGGTGATAAATTCAGATAATATTAAGATAAGTGGTGATTTGTCTTACTAAATGTGTCTTTGGTCTGACCTGCTGGTCTGGCGGAAGAAAGATCTGGGGATGAAGTACAAGTGCGTGTCCAGGCTCCATCAAGTACCAGGGAGCAGTGTTCCCAGTGAGAGGGTGCTCAGCAATGCAAGCAATGAGATCACATTTGCATGAGGAAAATGTCTGTACGTTATTGCTTTTTTAATCAGCCCTTGAAGGGGACTGAGGTATTTTCTGAAAAGTCTTTCAGTTTCAAAGTAATATACAGGAAAGTGATATTAAAGAAGAGCTGACTTCACTGATGTCCTCCCCTAGGAATCATGGGGCCTAAAAATGCCCAAAATTCTGTGCAGAAACAAGCCAAAAAACAAGCCTAACTCGGCTCGGCTCAAACTTGAACTTGAAAAAACTTGACTCGACCCATCCCTAGCGTGCCTCTAATAATAGTTTGTTGACTGATACTTGGAGGTAGGGGACAGGGGCGAGGGTCAGGTCACTTCGTGACTTCCCTAGCCGATCGGTTGATCTTCCATCTTCTGTGCACAAACAGATAAGAGCCTCGACTTGGAGGGGGCAGGTGTTTTTATGGGTGGGGGCTTTCTATGATCAGCCAATTGGCAGGTGCGCGTGGTCATTAGGGGTTGGTGTAACTGGAAGTTGTGAAGGTTGGCCGTAAGAGGGCGTAATAAAGTGGGAGTTGCCATCAGGACGCCATCTGTGTCTGAGCTGGGCAGTTAGCGAGTTCTTCTGCAAGTTACACAGGCTTTCACCGGTACGTAGATGGTGGATATAGTTAGTGACAGCACCATCTGTTGGTATTCACAGGGATGCGATGTGTTTGTCGATGTTACATGGAATGGCTTATACAATCATTACACAGTAAGAGTAGACTGACCATGACGTAGTACATAACTTAAGATACACAAATACATATTACAGAATACATGGCTGACCTCATTCAAGGTCCTTGTTTTGCAAAAACAGTACCCGCTGCATCAGCAATAGCTTACAGTGTCGGCCAAGCACTTTTCACTGTCAGGTCCAAGTGGGTTGTCCCTGACATGAGGGTCGTCATGACCGTTGCAACTGTTGCTGGTGGCTGTGGCGTGCATTCAGACATAACATGTTACTCTCCATTCTCAGAGGAATGGGGAAGTTACCCTGGTCTCATTATTACATAATTGGAGGGGTGTTCTCCTATGAGGCACTGTGCATTTCTGGGGTTGTGATAGCAAAGTTATATAGGTATTGTGCGTAAGGTGCTAAGGACATGTTCACGAGGGTGTCTCCCTGGCAACCATGGTATACACTTGCCTCCAAAAGTATTTGAACACCCATCAGAGGGATGAAAATTCTGAAATATTGTACATTTTTGGAAGCATTTTCAATTTTTTTTGCCACTCAAGGCAAGCACCTTCCCCCCTCCAGACCTCCCCCCCCGTGGCTCTGCCACCACCCACCTGCCACCACCATGGCAGCAAGTCCCTTTTTGGGTGTGTGCATAAGTATTTGAATGCTTTTTCCTGTTGTTGTAACATCCTTAATATTGCAGCTACATGAACTGTACTTACATCATTGGAAAGCTTGAAGTCTCAGCAGGTACTTTCTTCATTCATTTTTAGAGAAGTTGCATATAAAAGGCAGCGCTGGCCATTTGGTCAATGCAGTTAATTTGTGTACTGTACTAAAGAGAATCATGCAAAGCTCCATGAATATTGCAGCTACACAAACTATACTCACATCACTCGAAAGCTCGAAGACTTGGCTGTTGAACCTGTCACTTTACTTTGGATAAAATAGTATATGAAAGGCAGCACTAGCAATTGAGCAAAAAAATTACTACATACACTCACTTCTCCAATACAAAACTGGTGTTCAAATACTTTTGGAGGCAAGTGTATAACTTTACTATATTGGGAACATGCGAATGTTCAGTTATTCTTATTGTCCCTGACCATGTATGAGTGAACCCTTGATATTGACATGTATTACAATTGTCAAAGACAGGAAGGTTTACACGCACAAGGGAAAGGGTGGGCTCTATTGTCCCTCCCGCCTACACAAGAGTTGAAGGGATCATCCTAAATAGTTCTGGTATTCCCGACAAGCATATTACTCTGCTTTTTGTGAGCATACGCACAAGATTCACATATGCTTTTTTGATACATTGCTGTTGCTTACAGGTACACATGTGACACTGATTTCTATTTCAATACCACTGGTACAGATACAGATCAAATTGTTTGTCATGATGATGGTGAATGGTCATCCAACCTGGGAATTTGCATGCGTGAGTTTCAAGATTCCTTTCCACTTCAAAGATTTAAAAGAAGAAAAATTCAAATAGGTGATGGTGAGTGGTCGGACTGGTATGACACCTCTGCTTGCACTGCAACATGTGGTACTGGTCAGAAAGATCAAGCAAGGAATTGTACTAACCCTACACCAATGTATGGAGGCCTCTATTGTCCTGATTCACCTACACGAATGATAAATTGCAACACCTATCCATGTCCAGGTAATATTGTTCATGCCAACCAGAGCTATGGTTCTACATGCACGTGACATCATGTGATATGATGAACAGTGACTGAGTACAGGACTGATGAAGAATAATATCCACTCATGACTTTTGTCCACATTTCAGTCCATGGTGAATGGTCAGACTGGGAGGATTGGTCAGCTTGCACACTGCCTTGTGATGGTGGGATGAAAACCAGGAGTCGGTCATGTGACAATCCTGTGCCTCAGCATGGAGGAATCTACTGTATTGGGCCTGGTGAAGAGACTGTGGAGTGCAACACCAATCCATGTCAATGTAAGTTTGGTCATGCTGTGACTGTTGGGCTTTGCAAGTATTGGAGAATGACAAAGACATCACTTGCTAGTAACTTTAGGGCGTAGATCAGAGTTTTTCAAATCTGAGTGCTGTGTGATACAACAACCCTACATTTTGTGCTACTAGTAAGGGTTTCTACACTCTTTTTTTAACCTTACCATTCCCATAGTTAAGGTGTGTCATCTGCTTTTGTGTGCCATGCCTGCATTTTTGCCTCTTCATTTTAGCTTTGTGGGGCAGCTGGGGCCCCTGGACACTCTGCAAAACTTATGGAATGACAGGTGCACATTACCGCAGCCGAATCTGCCTTAACACTGAGGTTGGAGACTGTCCTGGCCTTGACCGGGAGTATCAGTACTGTGCCACAGGAGGAAGTTTACCACAAGAAGGTATTTATTCCACCCTGCATTGCAGATGGGACTGCTCACTGGAGCTTCTTGAATGCCACCCAATGTTTCCGATTCCTTGATATCAGTATTTGCTCTGAATGGGAGCATCTCTACTTGGCCAAATTAGTAACATCTGCAATCTCTTTTGAGCAAAAGCCCCAGTTCAGCTGAATCTCATTTCCCAGGTAGTCTCTCTGCCAAAATAAAGGATGTCCCTTGTTCTTGGACCCTCACAACTCTCCCTGGATGGCAAAAAGCACCACAAAATCATGATGACAATGCACAATGCATGGTGACAAAATGCTTTAAGCTCCCTCAAGGACACACTGATGTGTAGGGTACTACTTCGGTCTGTTTAGTATTTCTACATCACTCTATATTGGACTATCAACCATAGTTCCACATTAACCCTGACTTCCAGCAGTTGTCCCACTGGCATTCATGGCTTCTCCATTCACAGTTTGCTTCTCCCTATATGTTTCCATGTTCTTCTTTTCTTTATATGGACAGACTTTCTCATGGGAGAATCATTCCGCTGAGTCAATACTCAAGGTTGTATCGTGTTGACTGAAGGTCAAGGTAATGGTCAAAGTCTCAGCTGAATAAGGACATCCTCAACCAAATTCGATGCCATCTATAGATATGTCCGTGGATCAGTCTAAAACTTCTGCTAATTTTTTCTGTTCCCAAGTCCAACACTATAGTAGCACAGAGCAGTAGACACTTCAGTAGAATGTTGTGCAGTGTGTGGGGAGGAGCACATGCACACTGTAAATTTGGTCCAGGATGTCTGTGAAATGAATTTTCCTGACTTCTGGTTAAAGAAAATGTCTTCAGGAACTGATCTCCATGTGATATTCCATGTAGTCCATCATTATGGCCAGGCCTTTCGCCTATCCCATGCCACAGTGGACTTGCTAAGACTTTCCTCACCAAGGAGTGGAAGGCCATCCCTGAGAAAACCACTCACTTCACATGCTGCAGATTTCAAAGTTCTCTTAAGGCCCTAATCACAGATGGGTGTGGTCATTTCAAAATCTTGCAAAATAACATTGCAGCACAAAGTGTCTGTATATTATTTTGTGCAAATATCTAAAAATATATTGGTTATAGTCCTCTAAAGATATTTTAGAACTCTGGATTAACTCTTCACATGTCTGGCTCATTCATAATGGATGTTATAAATGAAAAACTGAAGTGCTTATTCTGGATACCGTCGATAGCCTGGATATATAAAGTAGTTGAGCACAATCATATATTTGCTTGTTCCAGGACATACTATAGTGAAATCATTACAGCAGCACAATACAGAAGTAGCAGAAGACATACGTGTCGCTTGACTGAATCCACATTTGAACTCAAAATTCCAAGTGCAAGGTCAAGAGTACATGTGGGGATCTCTTATGTTTAGACATCTATAGTTGAGTTTGCTAGCATTCGGTATTAATCAGTCTCTTTGAGTTTGACCCAACTCCCTACTTGACTATTCTTTTATGCCAAGGGTGGGATGGCAATGGGCATTTCCATATGGCAGAAACTGACATGGACAAAGTCCTCTAGTGGCATATGATCAGAGTCCTTGAGACTTCTTGCGGACTCCTTCTCTGCGATCTGTACAAGGCCAAGGGAGAAGCCACGAGTCCCTTCTTATTGGTCGGAGTGTCACTTATCTGATCGATTCAACCCAGCTGCTTGGGCAGCTCTAGTGATCTATGAGGTCAAGGCTGTCACTCGTCAAACTGGGGTGTGTTCCAAGTTCACCCAACACTGTGCTATTGCCGGACGAGTCCCTGGTAAATCTGCCCGTCTGCCCTTGCGAACAACTGTTTACATGCAGCTATTGTCAAACCAGAGTAGTTGGCCACAAGGTCCACATCTTATCATTCTAGGCTGGTCTGTTTGGGTATGTGTTTATTCCATGCCAGACACATAAAGTTTAGGGACAGGGGTGAGGGTTTGGTCACCTTACAACATCCTTAGCTGATGATATCCATCAAACCACAAATGAACAAAAAGTAGCTTCAAGTATTTTCAACTGTCATGTCTGGGTGATCTCACCTGACGGGATGGCCGACAATGGATATGTTCTTTGCAGTACTGATGCACCCTAGAGGGTTTCATACATATCAATATACTGTCAGAAGATCCTTAACAAAGGATGCGTCATCGGGGGAGCAAGGTCATATAGGGAGTAGCATCAGGCACTACTGTCATACAAGATATCCGATTGAACAGGATTGCATATAACCTTGTGCTGTTGGGAACATTCGAGCGTTCAGTTGCTCTGGGGCGTCCACTCAGAAGAGGAAGGGGTCCCGGGGCCAGGGGGTTCCAATCCTTGACATTGACATAACATCACGTCGATCAGCACTGGTTGAGGTCTCCTCAAGACACGGCACAAGTGCTACTAGCACCAGGAAGGAAACATTGCACCTCCAAAGGAGAAGGCAACATAGACCTCGAAAATGCCCAGCTTGCAAAGGAAAGGGAGGGATTGCTATGAGGTACCCTGATTGTTCCCAACATATATGTGCCTCAACCATTTGTTGTGCCATAGGCAAGAAATTGGGCAGAATTTTTTGCTCATGGAAATGGAGCAGCTTAGCTAAGCTTTCAGTTCAACCCAATGTTCTGCAATGATTCCTCAGGTACATCAAATACATGCAACACACCACGTGTCCCCCCCCCTCTTTTTTGTGTAGTGAGCATGTGTCTAGCAAGAGCTGAGAGAGGGGAAAACCTTTTCAGGGCAGAACGCAAATAACACTTCAATTGCTGTAAAGAGTTTACAGTAATTGGTATATTGTATGCTCATGGAATTGTTTTAAGCGAACAGTTCAAAGTAATTAAAGCATTGTAAACTTCACCATACACTTTCCTTCAGACACGCGTTATCGAGCTATTCATGTCTCATACCCTACCTTGGTGGAATACAAAACATCAAAGGTGTTGGAGACCCTGCTGGTGCAGTCCATACCAGATCAACCCATTGCGTACAAGTGTTCCTTCAGGTGTCAGGAAAGGAGGATGGATGAAGCCAACACAGGGGGATGCAACAGCTTCTATGTCGATGTGGTAAGTATTGCACTGATGGTCTCATGGAGTAGCTCCACAAGTCATCTGTTGCTTGAAGTCACTTTCTTTAAAGTAAAGAAAATCGAGAGTTTTCAAATTCTTGTTTTAGAGCTCTGACACTTGCTACCTTGGTCTGGCCCAGCTCGATTGGTACTATGAGAAACATCTAGAAGGTGCATCCGATGGATTACTCTTCATTGACGCAGGATTGGACTGAACAATTGCTTCAACATTCTTGAGTTGCATTGCATGTATGCCACAAAGCTAGAACAAAATACAGGGAATGAAACTGGCGCTTCATGTCATCGGACTAGTGCTCTAGCACGCAACCAACTGGCCCTCTTGGTCATGGGCCTGTCATTGCTTGCGCCTTCATTATTGTGGATTAGAAACAATCTGCTATCCCTCAATTTTTCAGTCTTGCTGTGTGTTTAACCCACATTGTTCACTCACTGTCTCTTGTGTCTCAGGCCGCAGCACTTTCAGACAAAAGAAACCTTGTGTTTGTACTGTCCCTACTGAAACATTTTGAAGCGGAATTTTGATGTGGAACTTGTAGATGTGGTACTGGGACACGATGATGAGTACACTGGGTCAATGTCAAGGCTGCCCATGTGGTGCTAGAATGCTCAAACGGAGGCCACCTGGAGGGGGGCCATGCCAAATGGAAGAGAAATTTGGCTTTTTCAGGGGATGAACATGGATGAAATGGACTTAAATTTTCACAGAAGAATCCTGACCCCTGGCCCACCATTTCCACCGGGATTCACTCCCCAGGCCCTCCGGCGCTATGAGCAAGCATAGATTGCAAAAAGAGAGCAACAGGGTGACACTTTGACTTTGACAAAACTCATCGACAGATTGTCCCCAGCAGCAGCGAGAGAAGGCAGTTCGGACTCCGGAGTTTTGGGGACCTGATCAGCCTCAGCAGGAGCGAGAGAAGACAGTCCAGATTGCCGTCATTGGCTGAAACGAGATAGGGCAGTCTGGACTCCTGAGCTTCGCAGACCTGATCAGACTCCGCAGTAGCGAATGTGGCAGTCCAGATCAAAATTTCCCAACTGCTGTCGATGAGTTTTGTTTACCTGTCAAAGTGTCACCCTGTCGACCTCTTTTGTTGCTTCACGGAACATAGCAACCTCTCAACCCGGACACCGGGTTTTTTGCATGCTTGCTCATAGCACATACATTGCTCATAGATGGTCGTCTGGTAGTCTTTTCTTTCGTTTTCTGATGGCTGAGGAAAAATTTTGTTCACACCATTGAGGACTTGTTGCCTGATCTTGTCCAACTACTTCCAGACAGAGGTGTCACTTTACAGGAGTCTCCTGTCTCACACCATGACAGATAGGATTTTGTTTGTGGAATAGGCCTACGACAAAAGCAAAATGCACGGCTCAGCTAAGGAGCTCATCTCATTTTTGTTTGACTGATCTGTAATTGTGGTAATTTGCTTCCCCTTCACGCAGCACAAAATGTCTGCATTCCCCGAGACCGTCAGATCAGAACCCACCCGCCTGGTTGCAGACAGATATGTTGCTGCAGATTGTGTGTTTTTGTCAAATCTAGCCTCAGGGAGCATTTCAAAGTTCTTTCATATAAAGACTAGCGCTTCACACTAGTTACCAACTTCGTTGGGTAGAAATGATAGCAAAAATTTAGAGTGACAAAACTCAGCCACCAAATCCTAACCTAACCGAACACTCGCTTCGTGCTCTACACGCGCATCTGGACAGAAATCGGTCGTTTCGGTCAAGTGACAAAAATCGACCTCGCTGGAAAGTGCGACCATCGGCCGCTTTTCGCACCAAAGCGACCAAAATCGGCCGCGCGAACAAAAAACACCGCGAAAGTGACAAAACGGCGCTCAAAACTCGAAACCACACACATACACATACACACTGAGGAGTTCAATTTTGGTTCACCCAGAGTGACTTGATTAGCGCGGAGAGCACTGACAGCACACAAGGCAAGAGCTCAGGTTTTCTATCTTACTTCAGTCTGAAAATTACTCAATTAACCCTGGGCATCTCCGCTATTTAAAGTATGCAAAAATGGTTTATCCCATAAAGGGTTTATCCTTCGTAAATCTTAATTTCTCTGCATCCAGAACGGCTACAGAGGCGTGCTTGGTGTCAAGACAATCCCCAGGGTCAAGTTTTGGCTCCTCCAATAGGAGGTCCATTTTGAAGTCTTATGTATCAAAATAAGACATATGCATACTTCCACTTCTTTGTTTCTAAAATACTTCCTTATTTCTGCTAACCTGCACATGCATTCTCACCATGTCTGGGTGTCTCTGCTATGTCATGAATTCTCCACTCTTTGCCCATGTTGATCTTGCTGAGGTTGTGTGCGTTCCTACGTGACCATGCACTACTTCTGTCGGGAAGTCAATTGAGCGCTCAGTTTTGCTGCTCCTGTGTGCATCATCAGGGACTCGGACCTCAGATCGGCGAAATAATAACAATATGTTTCTTGGCCGTCTTGTAGTACTGCATCTTTTGAGTTTTGACTGAGATGATTTGACTGAGATGATTTGACTGAGATGATTTGACTGAGATGATTTGACTGAGATGATTTGACTGAGATGATTTGACTGAGATGATTTGACGGAGATGATTTGACGGAGATGATTTGACTGAGAT
>JAAUXU010158194.1_pt1 | contig 10830 bp, 9 predicted proteins | sample 7278151 | NCBI WGS metagenome assembly JAAUXU01 (sample SAMN14350113, study PRJNA611818) | marine sediment metagenome | isolation source: surface marine sediment (1.8m) | place: French Polynesia: Moorea | collected 2018-08 | reverse complement strand
GGGCAATGTCTGGTAATAGCAAGAAATATTTCAGATCAATCAGGGACACTTTTATGACAGCATTTTTTTGGAGTTTGCTATGTTCTGTCCTTACATAAGTGTTGATTTTGTTTGTGCTAAAATGCTATATAGTAAAAGTGTCCCTGATTGAGCTGAAATATTTCTTGCCATTACCAGACATTGCCCACTACGACCTCCTGAAATGTCAGATCGATCAGAGACACTTTTATAGCATAGCATTTTTAGAGTTACGAAATCAGATGTCAACCTCGGATGTAGATTCCACGAGGACGTTGACGTGAGTGGAATCCGAGGTCGAGCACGAGGGCAAGTTGAGGCTGCTCCACCCGTCAGAAAAGAGCAAGGCCAGAAAGGTCCCCTGGCTGAGGTGATGGAGCTCGTGTCCATGGCCAATATGTGACCACGAGGCGGGCCAAACACGAGCTAGAGATGTCTACGAACTTGATCGACTGAGGTGAGTTTGCATGGAATACAGAGAGTCGGGGTGGAGTTCAGGGAGTTGGCACGGAATATAGAGAGTTTGCGTGAAATACGACGTTTTCGTATTCTACGCAATCAGTACATAGTCGAGAGCTCTTGGCATACCTGTGGTATGCACCATGTGGACACTGTTATGTTCCGCTCACATCAGGCAGCAGTCATGACACCATGTTCATTCTACGTGGCCTTCGCAGCACACTCCGGACACCACCGGAGGGCCTTGAGCAAGTTGATGGCGTCCAACTCCGTCTACACGGAGGACTTCAGAGGGCTCTAACATTTGCACGTGTCTGTCACGTTCGTCTATATCCAATGCGTGGAAAAGTTTTTCGTCCCTGTACGAAAGTACCGGTACGTGGACCAGCATCATGTGAGTACCATTGGCAACAAGACCTGGATAGCGAAAAAAAAGAGACTTTTTCCACGTGTTACGTGTGTTACATTCTCTACGTGAGCAGCATTTGGGCACAATGGTACATAGACTGCAGCATCTGTACCTGGGGGTGATCTCATCATGGACAATTGCGGCAGATGCATCGACAATGTTGCCATGGGGCTCTAGGCAAAATAGAACGCCAGTTAAATACGTTTGAAAACAGCAGGCATCAGTGCAGCCTCACAGGAGTGGAAGTGCCTTAATTTGAGGCTTTATGTAGAAAAAAATTATCAGTAGTCAAGATTTTTTATGAAGTGATTCTTCCCCCCCCCCCCCCAAAAAAAAAAAAAAACTAATGATGGGGTGCTTCATGAACCCAAAGACCTGTTACATCCGGAGAATTTCTCTGTGCGCCAGAGCCTTTTTTTTAAAAAAAAATTTTACTTCGACAACGAAAAAAAATGTGACTAAGCACGAACTCTCAGTCCAATGGTCTGATTAGCATTCATGCAGCATCGCTACGGCCTGAGGAAAAATGAGCAAAGACACAGTCCTACCAACCTGAGCTATTCGAATGCAAATGTGCAAATTTACGCGGCAGAGTACAAATGATTGCATTTCTACGCCAAAAATTCCACTTGGTCGAAGATTTTTTTGGTCGGTGGCGAATAAAAAGCCAGCGTACCTGCAGCGGACAGCAAATGACGACGAAAATGTCGTAGACCATGAGCATCTTGAGCAGGTCGTGGAACATCTGGGCTGAGGGTGTCTGGGCCTGGCCTGAAAGTGGGCAACCTTCTCCAGTGTGTGCCTGTGGCAAAAAAGATTGTTTTTCTTTACCTGCTCCTCCCTGGCCTCCCCGGTGGCGCTTGCTGTTGAGTATGATGAGGGCCGAGGCGTTGACGACGACGCCCACGGCTGCGGACGCCACAATCACGTAGTCGAAGCACTCCATGATGACCTCAGGCTCTGCGGGGTGAGAGCAAGAAAGGAAGGCATGACGCAAGTCACAGGCACTTTCTTTCGTCTGGAAAGGCCGCTAAATAGCATTCTTGCTCTGGTTGGGGTCATTAGTGTGGGTTGGCAATTCCCCTAAGCCAGGTCAGGTCTCATTAAGTCACAATCCAGGTATTTGGCCTAGGCAATTAGTGTGGTTGACCTGCTGCGGGAGGCAAAAGGACTCCGATTTTCGCTTTTCATGGCCTTCCAGCATTGGTGCTCTGGAAGTGCTGGTTGTGTGTATCAATAGAAATAAGATGCAATTTGACGTAGCTGTCGGGGTTCTTTTTCCCTTCCATATCGATCGTTTGGGAGAAGGTAAGACGAATTGTCAAGAGAGGTGATTAATCTGACTCGGCAATTATTCCGGGCCCAACGCAATTAACCCAAACTTGGGCTATTAGTCTTGTCCAGACGAGTTACTGAGAACTCTACATTAGACAGGGTGGAGAGCAGAGTGTATTTGACAAGTCCTCTTCTCAATTCTGTCAAGATCAGTCCACAAAATTTCATATCTACTTTTCTAGGCAGTCATGTAAGTGGTCTTGTGCCACAGGCAAGGCTTGATAAGGCAAGCAGATAAGGCGATTGTGCCTGATATCAGTAGTGTAATGAAAAGACCCAATAGAGTGCATCAAAGATTTTGTGACGTGGAAAACTAGAGGAAATGTTCAGCTTCCTCAATGAGATTTCACTTCCGGAGCCCGAGCCTATATGGATGGACATGTCCACAGTGCATTTGGTGACAGCCTTCAGTCCTCAGATCCTGAGGTTCGCAATAAACGAAGGGTGAGTCTGTGGTTGCGGCATCCAATGACACAACGAAAATGTCATTCTGAAAACCTGGTCGAAAATAGGACACCATAACGTGGCAAATACGTGCAGCTTAGAGAAACTCCCAAAACAAGGTAGTTGGGGCATTTGGGGGGGTTCTCAGTGCTAAGTAGGATACTGTACTAGGAATAGGTCTCAGTGCATTCGGATTGATTTCTGCAAGGGGATGAGGAGGATCACTTTATGTGATGGTTGTGTCAGATTTCTGTTAGCCTGTGTTACTGCTTTCTAAACTAACCAAGTGCCTAAAAGTCTACCCAGTTACTCTATTTGAAATTTTGACAAGGTTGGTCAATCCCAGGTGTTGAATGCAGGACCTCAGTACTCTAAGTACTCCGCACTTTATGCTACGTAACATCTTGGGTTCAGGCGAAGCCAAAGGTGGGGTTAGTCTGGGATCGAAGGATGAGAAGACGTTCCTCGAGCATTTGTCCTGCTCCATCATTTCGGTGAGACCGGATCTGGCATCGAGAAAAGAATCTTCGGCCGACCCGGCCCTTTTTCGGCTCACAAAGGCAGGATGAGTTTTCCAGGTACTTCAGGATTCTTTTTTCAAAACTAAAGGGTGACCGAGAAAATTTCAGGATGAAATGATATTTTCACAGGAACAGCATAATTCATTGAAAATAAAGAAATGACGTACGAGTCATAATTCACCATGCCTGTCACTGTATGCATCAACCTGTGGGGAATAAACTTGGTCAGCCTTTTCTACAGATGCAGATGTTGGTACACATTTACTTGATAGGTGTGTTCATGTTTGACTTTGCTCTCCAACATGAACTCTGATTGCAAAAAGTATCATGTGGCCAATAGAGCAGGTGTGGTCAATCCTGAAGGAGAGGGTGAAGGAGGTAGGGATACGGAACAAGGCCCATTTGAAGAGTGTAATACAGCAGAAGTGGCAGGAGAGCAATGGAGACAAGGTGCTCTGCAAGCGACTGATCAAGTCCATCCCCAAGAGGCTGCTCGCTGTTATAGATGCAGATGGCAGACAGATCACAAAAGGAGATTATGACTGATATGTCAATGACCTGATATCTGATGCATTTTCTATAAATTATGCTGTTCCTGTGAAAACATCATTTCATCCTGAAATTTGCTCGGTCACCCTTCAGTTCTCTCCTAAGCACCTACAATTGTGGCTTGCTGCTTGAGGAGACTATTTGAGAAATAAAATCAATGATAAACATGCTTGACAAAGTGTCCAAAAATTTCTTCTCCATCTGTTTCTCATAGATCTTGATAAAGTTAATTAAGAAGTCCTAAGTACCTAAAACATTGTTCTCGTCAATGTGATGAATTGCCTAAGTACGAGAGACGTTAGTGTTTAGTCAAGACTGTGTGTGTAGAGGTCTAGTCAAGGTTTCTGGTCCATCTCCAAGCAAAAAGGCCAAAAAAGGTGGAACAAAGCTGGATGCTTCACCAAGATAATGCACATCCCCATGTCAGCCAGGGGATAATAAAGTTCATCACTTCCAAAAACATTGAGTTGTTCAACCACACCCCTTACAATCCACATCTTGCCCCAGCAGACTTTTGGCTCTTCTCTCAGTGAAAATCCTGGTTGGCTGGGAGGAAGTTTGACATGGAAAATGAGGTAAAAACTGCTGTCCAGGGGGGTTGGGCCGACATCATGAAGGAGGGGGTTCACAGTCTCATGGACTAGTGGCATGAGAGGATGGTCAAGTATGCAAAACATCTATGGTGACTACGTAGAAAAATGATATCTATGAAGTTTTCTGTATGACTGCAAAAAAAAAGTTATGTAGACTGCAGTCCTGTCAACTCTTACACCCGTTTCAGCTCTACATTTGGGTGGTGCGATATTGCACATTCAATCCTCCTTGAGCAGGGTTCGTGAGTCAACCAGGAGGTTACCCTGGCCAGCCACTGTGGTCATGTCTTGGACAGCGAGTACTGCAGCAGGATGTGAGTCCATCGTCCAGCACTGGATGAAGTCCCTGGTCACATAGCACAGAAGACATTGGCCTTTCCTGAGGCTGATTCGCCTCACTTCTAGGACACTGAGCGTCCGGATCTCAATCTCCGTGAGTCATATCTCTAGGGGACGTTGGACAGTGAATCCTCCAGAGTCCCTTGCAAATCTGTGACAAGCGCATCCCCGAGGGAAGTGCTGCTCTACCTCTTTGGGTAGGGCTGCCAGTCTTTAAGATGGTGAATAGAGGCTGTTATTGGCTGTCATGAGGGAGGAGGCACATTGAATAAAGCGGCCTATTACAGTGCGTGTCCGTCTTCAGTTAATGCATCTCATGCTCAGAACTCACTTTGAATGATTTATTTGAGTTTTGCGCGTCCTCATCTCGAGTATGAAAGGCGGTACTGGAAAGTCTTCATCGCAACTTCACTTCTTGGCAATCTAGAGATTAAACGTTGGGCATGCGATTGGCAGGGGCCTTTGATGGCCTCGCACGACGCGGCCTTCACTCCTCACGCCGGGTGCTGCTTTTCACCTCGCTTTGCACGCCAGGCATATATTATTTAAGCCTGCTCAACCGCGGTTTTTTTGTATATTTCCTCGTCTGTTGCGCAGACAAAACCTTTTCGAGCAAATTCATCACCCAGGAACAGACAAAAATGTGGTGAGAAAGTTCCTCATCGTTCATATCGCAGACTTGAAAGCAAGACAGATATATTAAACGATCTGGGTATCTTTCTCTGCACTATTCATGCGAGGAGGCCTCGTTCAGTCGAGCTTGGCCATTGCAACATGTGTTTTGTGCACTGGACAAGAACTGTGCTGTCGAAACTCGACCAAAGATGCTCTTTGGCGCTTCATCTATGTTAAGTGCTGTAACACGAACACTCGCAAGGTGACCACAGCTGAGTTGTTGTCCCCGTCAACAAGGCTGTGGTCACTGCTGCAGATGAGAGGAATCGTCTACAAGTAGAAGTTGGTCATCAAGACCAATGAATGGCCACGTTCAGAGAGTAGAAAGTAGTCGGTGTCTGGTCATTCTTACTCTTTCTGACTCACGGGAAAAAAGAGATGGCTGTTTTTTCGTTCCCCCTAATATTTCTTTGGTAATCTCGGTGTCTTTTTCCCCCAAAAAGTAGAGTACAAAGCATGCGCTTCTTTCTAACGCCCACTGAAGTTCACTCGCATGAGATTGGAAGTGAAAAGCACTTTTTACTTAGTTACAATCGGGGTAGGAATAGGACAAGAGAAGTCAAACTGTGTCCCAAAGTGATAGCTACGCATTATGACCAAAATCTGAACTCCTTTTCCACTGACGTTCTCGACAAGACATTTAGTTATTGACTGTCATTTGCAGAAAATCATAGACTTCATTGTTCGCATCACAGGTTTTTCTTTGACTCGATGTGAACGCAGCTGATGCCGAAATTCTGAGCACGTGTGGAGAACAGCTTGTCTAATGGACTCATATGTAAGCAACGTGTCTTGAGTACCATAGTACTCAAGCACCTAAAGTCACAGAAGACTCTGTTGCAAACCCTCAATTGCCAACACCTCTGAAATGCCAACAGACATCCCTGTTCAACAAGTAAAATGTGTTGTCCACAGATTTTGGTCCCACCGCGTGATCTCACTAATATAGTGAAAGTTTCACTGCCAAAAAATCCCTTAGTTCGCAAAAAAAAACCCACCCGATTTTGGTGAATTCAAATTTTTTTGTAGGAAGCCCCGAAAGTTCATTTCCTGCTCCTTTGTCTCGCACACCAGCATCAGAGACGAAGGTTTCAAGATGAGGCTGATTGTGCAAGTGACTGTGGCATCCCTTCCGTCCTCACTGAGGACTGGAGCAAAGTTTTGGCTAGAAATCAGTGAAAAGTCATTGTACTGACGGGCGTGCCAAATCTGATCCCCCCTGGGTCAAAAAGGCTTCCCCATCCTACGTAGTGGGCGCGTGCGAGGAGGTTCAAGTACCCAAAGTGATGATGACGCAGGCACTTTTTGGTCCTCGCAAAATTGGTCACGTTAGCCAACTTGCAGGTTGTGGCTAATAAACCGAGAACATTGAGCTTCATCATCAGGCAATGTTCACTTTATAGCCGACTCCAGAAGTTTGTTTGACATGCTGTACTTGACCTTGAAGTCACCAGACCAGCACTAAAAAGGTCAGGAAAGTACTGATGACAATTCAAAGCCTGGGTGAGTCTGGTCCACAATAATAAAGTCCTCCGAGTAGATCGACAACATCTCGGAGACCTCCAGACGGTCTCACAGCAGTTTGCTCAAAATCAGCCACGGCAGAGGATATGTGTGAGTCACAAAGGAAAAGTCACTCTGATTTCATTTCCTGCCAGTGTCAGGAAGTTGCAGTAAGCAAGAAAGTTGTCTGAAACCTCTTCTTGTCCTCCCCCCCCCCCCCCCCACACTCAGTGTCGTCGACAGCAGCCAGGACGAGAGCAACCAGTTGATGGACGAGCTTCATCAGATTAATTGAGGCTGCCTCTTGAGTTTGCGGAGACCCGCCAAACTTTGGCCGAGGCCGCGAGGCCGACGGAAGAAACCTCGGCACAATCACGCTGCTCCACTGGAGAGCAAATGAACTTTGACTGTGCAGTTGAAGCTTCCCCCGTAGAACATTGGTATGTGAAAAATCACTACAGCACAGTTGCGACGTTAACAAAAGGGTTTTTTGCCTTTTACCTTATCTCCTGGCAGCTTCTGGAGTGGACAGGAAGACGTGGCCAATGCACTTTTCCACAGCGATGCTTTTGAGACTCAGCAGTACTGTTTTGCAGAGTGAGATTGCTCGTGAAGCTCGTGAGCAAAGCAAAGGATCAAGCTTCGATCTCCTCCACTTCTCGTGCAAGACAGAGAGCAAGAGCGAGCGAGGAGAGATAGAGGAAATTCGTGGGCGAGCAAAGTCTTCTCTCCTTCTTCTCCTCTCACGTGGTGGACGAGTTGGAGGTGGAGGGCGCGCGCTTCAACTAGCGAGAACGTCATGTCCGCCAGCGTCATCTCTCTCCGCGAGTCTGAGTAATGGCGATTTTATTCATGTCGAGCAAACAATATCGTGGGGGACTCCTTCGAGCCACTCAACACAGAGGCCCCAGCTGAGTTCGACTGGTCCTCCCCGGACGTGCACGTGGACAGGTGACTCGCCCACGAGGCCGGTCTGGACAAACACTACCGTGTGAGCCAAGAGTAGCTGTTATCAAACGTGAATGGGTGCACTGCCAATGGACGTAGTGTGGTTGCTCAGGCTCCTACAGACCCTCGTGGTTGAGCCTATAATGTTGGCTTGGCTTTGATAAGGCTTCACGAGAGCAAGACTCCTTGGCGGGCGGCGCATGACGGCGCCAGATTTGAAAAAGTTGCAGCAAAAGTTCAAAGGAATTAGGAATTTTTTATGAAATAAACTATTCTACTCGACCCCGACGTCAGCTGCCAATTTTGCCGATGCTACAGCAGCCAACCCAACGTTACTTTACCGAACACTTTTTATATACAAAAGCAGAGAATTGTTTGTTTCCTGTAGCTGGAGTCTTGGCTGCCCATAATAGAAGGTAGGAACTTGCCAAGATGGAGGCGAAAAGGCAACGTGTGGCTGATCTTCTTGACGTCCGCGAACTCGGACATGGACAAGATCATGGGCATCATGCTGAAGGGGGTCATCCGGAGCAACACGAAGGTGCCACAGCAAGGAAGCTTTCTGTATGTCCTTCATGAACACCACTGCCTTCCAGTTCAAGCTGGGCTCTTTGCTTCTGCACACCGTACCTCATAGATATGGTTAAAGGCAAGAAGGACTCAGTGACGCAGTTCATGTTTCGGTCTCGGTCTTGCCTCCCTTGACGAGGTCCACCTTTTCCTCGTTCTTCGCCCCATCGTCGTCCATGGTCTGGGCAATGTCGTCTTCGACGTGCCAAATCGAGATGTCACCTCAGGATCACGTGAGATCACTGTCTACCAGCATCAACTTCAGTAAGAACCTCACCCTCTCCGACAGCAGATGACTTGGTTGTCATGATTCTGTCTGCGTCCTTGTCCACTTGTTAGTCCCTCCTTCCAGTGCTGAAAAGATTGCAACGTGTGGGGTGTTTATTTGCTCTCAAAGGATTGCAACCAAAAGTGGAATTATAGGCTTCCTGCCTCTGTTTATTGCTGTATAACATTCTGCGTGTTCAATATAGCCTCTTGACTACACCTCGTGGTCGGGGCAAGATTGCCAGCACACTGCAATTTTCCTTCACCCATGTGAGGCAACTTGGAGTTATTGGAACCTTTGTGCAAGGGCACAGCTTCCATCACTTTCCGAAGTGACAGCAATGTTTCATTCAGTGTTTGCTGGTCCAGGAACAAGCCAGAGGGAACCTTGGTTCATCCTCAGAGGACCCTGTTGTTCTGGGTGATTGAGTTGGTGTTGATTTGGGGCTGCTGATTTCTCAACATGGACCAATCTTACCGACAAATGAAAAAAAACTAGAAAGGAGGAGGTCCCGCAGATCTGAATTTACCAGAAAAATCAATCATTATTTCACATATTCATTGTGGCAAATAAAAAATCCTAGGTGTTGCTATCATTTCGGAACAGAGGGAGCATTTTTGGGTCAGGGATGTGTCCAGGTGGAAAATCAAAATTTCTTATAGTTATGGCACCATCATGTATGTGTATCACCTTTTGCACAGTGTTTACTGCCTCCGGTAAAAAGAGGAGACATTTTCAGTTGAATCGGAATCAGATCACTATCAGCTATTCAAGGAATAGAAGATCGCTCTGTCAATGACAGAAAAGAAAGAAAATTCTTGTCCTACCTTTTTTAAAGCTCTTCAGGCACGTGGATTTTTGTTTGATTGCACAAAGAGCCGCAAAAAACGTGCTTAGACTTTCTAGCAGTAGAAATGACGTTTTCCCCAAGAGACAAGAACAACCTTTCCCTCACGGGAAAATGGAAATGGCTAACACAAAATTACCAATGATAACGCAACTCGATTAGAGGAATTCCATTGTTGCCACAGTGCACAACGTCTGTGTCAGTTGACTGCACGGCCTGGAGGCAAACTCCGACATGTGAGAGCTGCTTTCGTGCAGATTGCGACGTTTGAATGCAGGCTGAAGAGTTAACTGTGCAAAACTGTTGAACACTCTGCGTCCTCGGACTATGTTTGTATGCTCAGTGTGTAAATAGCAATTCATGGCGACGGCTTAAAAGCTCCTGCAATTTCATGTGCGCCCACTTGGAGCTGAGCCCCCAACAAAAAAGTGGAATGAATGGGTGAGGCTGCATGAGCTAATACTTAGTGTCTTAATGCTTAGATGTTCTTGTACTCTTTTTCCCTCTTTTTTAACCCCCACCCCAAAAAAAGATTATTTTTTGCGCAGTTTCTAGAGAGTTTTGCTGATATCAAGGTCCAATGAGCTCTCGCACAGCAGCCAAGATGAGGTCACCCCTGCTACAATATCTACGCAGTTCAGTCCGGTCCAGGCAACTGCATCACTCACTGAAGGAAAGTGGAAAAGATATGAGCGTACGGGCCAATCTCGACATAGGGTAATTTTTCGTCTCACCAAGTTGAACTACGTCACTTTGAGATTGAACAGGATGCTGCAGATAACCTATGAACTGTTGAATACTTCATAACTCATTATTATAGCTCGTGATCCTCAGGCAACAACTTTTTTGGGGAAGCAACTTCTCGAAAATAACTTTTTAGATGCACGAAGCAACTTAGTAATGACACATTTTTTGGCAAATCAAAAATTAATTCAGGGAGGCTGTCATGCCTTCTTCCCAGAAGATGACAGATGCGACTGCGAACTCCGCGTCCACGCAGGGAATGACTGCGTCTGACACGAGGTGAAGCCGTACCCCAGTGTCGACTGCCACACCTTCCTCAACGGAGTCTTGAGGCCGTAAGTAGTCACGAAAGCCGAGCACATCAAGGCAGCAGACATCTTTGCCCACTCCAAGCACCCATTGCTGACAGAAACAACTCTAGAACATGAGAGGGCTAAGTTGAGAGAGCTTGAGATGCAGCAATACCAAATATTTTACAAAATTGGGCTGTTTATAACTATGATCTAGGAGCACCTCACCCACATGACTTCATTCATACCTCTGCTCCTACATGTGTTGGCTCGTTGGTCTAGGGGTATGATTCTCGCTTTGGGTGCGAGAGGTCCCGG
>JAAUXU010156465.1_pt1 | contig 10832 bp, 5 predicted proteins | sample 7278151 | NCBI WGS metagenome assembly JAAUXU01 (sample SAMN14350113, study PRJNA611818) | marine sediment metagenome | isolation source: surface marine sediment (1.8m) | place: French Polynesia: Moorea | collected 2018-08 | reverse complement strand
TCCCTTTTCTTCCTTTATTCCAGAGATCCTTTCCCTCCCAAAGTCTTCTTTAGTCTGCTCTTCTTTTCTTCCCTTCTCCTCTTCCCAACATTCAACTTTGCTCCTTTCTTGTCTTCTTAGATGCTTCTCCCTGGCTCCTCTGGCTCTCCTGGTCGATGCCACCGCGTATGCAGACTCCCTCGGGCGGGTACACCGGCCTCACGTTCGAGGTGTGCACGCACACGCCCTCGTCTCCCAAAGGGGCTCGACCCACGCAACCTCACAGCCGGGCAAGAAAACACCAATCAGACGCACGGAACGCTACATACATCCTCGCCAAAAAACATAGACAAACCCGAGATACAAAACAGAATTATTATTAAAAGAAAACGCGACGATGCGATTATTTATAAAATACGAGCACATACAATTGAAACGAAGACACAATACTTGGACGACAATAATGGCATGCGAACACAAATCTATGGGTTAAGCGACGGACCGAAATTTCATTGGTTGGCGCACGCAGGCAGCCTAGGCGCACGACAGCTGACATCTTGATTGAAATTTTCTTCGTGTTTGGCGGTTTCTCTTCTCACTTCCTCTTCGCCGCACCCGAGCGACCCGGACGCCCAAACTCCCCGCTCCGACGCGCTGACCCGGAGGCGCCCCCCGAGGGTGAGAAGCCGGATCGTGGCTCAGCACCGTACGCTGCTCGAGGGGTGTCGCGCTCATCGTCCGCCCGCACCCGCCGCTCCGAACCCGAGGCCGACCTGTGCCTGTCCACCACGTATCGGGAGCCTGACCCCGACGCCGACCCGGACTGCACCCTGGCCCTGCTCGGCCCGGGCGTCCCGTCGGAGTCTCGCCGACCCCTGCTACCGGACTCCGCCGTGGGACCTGGGTGAGAGGCACGATCCTGAACGATATGAAAACTCGAATACCTTTCAGAGCCTCCGGACGACCCCTGGCGCGGACCCAGTCTGTCCCCTAGGCGCGAGGCCCTGGGGAATGCGACTCGAACCACCCGATCTGACGTGGAGGCCGAGGTCGAGGCCGCCGCTGGCCGCTGTGGAGTGGAAGGGACCGGTCTGTGCGCCTGCCCTCCAGCTGAGACGGCGACTCCCACCCGCTGGGCGGAGAGCGCCTTGTCCGCCTCCGCCACCGTCATAGACAGGAGATCCCTGTACTTGAGAGGGTAGGGAAACGGCGTCCCGAAGACTGCCGGCCAGTACCCCCACCTCTCGTTGTGGTGTCTGCGCATGGTGAAGTAGCCGAGCGGCGCTGCCGCCTCGAACTCCGTCCTGGCCCTCGCCCACTCCCTGTTTCCCCACGCAGCGCAGCCAGCCAAGACAGCCAGACAGATCTGGTGGAGTTTCTCACAGACGATGGTCTTGTGCCCCGACTTCCCACACCTGCTGTAGAGACAGACTGGCTTGATCTTCTGGACCACCATGGGGCACATGGGCTTCCCTTCCTTGTTGTAGCCGGCATGCTTGCCGACGCCGCAGACCTCGCACCTCCTGCCCCACACGGGGTTCCTCTCGTAGGGGTTCCACCTGTCGACGTCGCGATCCCAGAATGCCTTGTAATTGGGTATTCCGCCCTGGATACTGGGATCCTGGACGTTCGCTCTCGCCTTCTTCTCCGGTGGCTGCTCCTCGCCGTCCTCGGCCAACAGGCCCTCCTCCTCGTAGAGGGACAAGCCATCTTCCGAGTGGGACGGGGACGTGGACAGCACGATCTCCTCCGGGGCTGACGAGACCGTTATGGTTCCAGACGCCTCCGATCCCTGCGCACTGGGAATTTGATCGACGTTGTCGATGACCTCCCCTTCCTCCAAGTCCCCCGCGTCCCCCGCCCTCTTGGCCAACTCCACCGGGCCCAACACGGCCTCGATGCCGTCCGCCACTGAGCAATGGCCCTGCACCCTGATGCTCGGGCCCGCCGCCATGTCCAAGAAGATGGATGCCACGCAGGAGGGAGCGCAGGTGCTGTCGTGGAAGTTGTAGAACTGGCCGGGACTGGAAATATTCCCTGACTCGTCCCTCTTCCACTTGTAGATGGACCAGTGCTTGAAGTCGGGCCACTGCCTGCGCCCTTGCCTGCCACGATAGTCGTGCTGCCCATAGAGCGCCGTGTGCTTCTTCACCGTCATGGGCTTGTAGTCCATCCCCTTCGCATACCACGCCTGGATGCCGAAGCCGCTCTTGACAGTCTCGCCTATGTCGATGACAGGTTTGCCCTCATGCTGGATGGCCCTGTAGTGCAAGAAGACGTCCCTCATGTCCACCTTCCTGCCCAGCTTGAACCCGATCCTCTTCTCGTCCCCTCCAATCGCCGAGCCCACCGTATATATCTTCTCAGACCTCAGCCACTGCCGAAAGAGTGGAGGGAGATCCCGTAGCACCATCTCCTCGTCCACGTAGTTGCCGCCCGCCATCTGCTCCAGGTCGAACATGACCGCGCGCCCCGAGGCCGTCGCAAAGTGCGCTAGCACCGAGCGATTTGCCTCCGTCTCCTCGTCGTGGCGCATCTCCAAGTCGAAGGTGATAAAGCGGTAGTCCTCCACCTCCCTCCTGAAGGTCTTGGCGAAGCTGATCCGATCCCACTGCATCTTATCCACCATGACGGCGAAGTTGTCCAGCTGCCAGTCGGTCAGGGTCGTACGGTAGGCGGGGGTGATGCTGAGGTTCTGCCTCGTCTCGGCGAAGAACTTGACTAGATCCAGCATGGGACCGGGTGGAGTATTATTCTTCACGTACTGCAGGGCGTGGCCGTCGCGTCCGGCGATGCCAGCATGGTAGAGGGGAGCCGTGCGGTCCTCCTCCGGTGAGGACTCCGGTAAAACTCTGGCCTTGCCCACCATCCTGTGGTTGGAGGTGGTGAAGATGTCCCCGGATTTTCTTCGTCTTCTTCTCGGGCCTCTTCCTTCTTCTTCACTGCCCCACGAGGGATGAGGTGGGGGCCCCTTTTATAACTTTTTTCGTCCCCCCTTCCAGTCCTCTCCACGTCACGGCTCCAGCACCGCCTCCAAGTCCCCCAGCTTGTTGGACTTTTCAAATTTTCGTCGTTTGGCGCCACTTATTTTCCCAGACCGTCTGTACTTAACCCAGCTGATTTGCCGTAACTTACATAACTGACTTCCCTCTACTTCGTCGTCGTTAAATAAAACCGGTTCTTTTTCGTTTGACAGGCTACTGAGGCGGTGGCAGCGCAGTCTCCGGCGCCGGCAGTAGGAGGGCCACCTGATGAACGGGCCGCTGATACACTGTGCCTGCCACCTCCACGACTAGCCGCCTCACCTTACCATCGTGGCTGGGAATTACTTCCCTAACACGCCCCATGGGCCACCGCCCTCGGCGTTTCTCGTCCAGGAAAGCCACAACGTCTCCCACCTTGGCCGCCCTCTGCTCCTTCTTCCAAGTGCTGATGGACTGAAGGTGAGGTCGCACCTCTATGCACCACCTCCTCCAGAGTCGATCCAAGTGATCCTGGGTTACGTGCCATACTTTTCTCAGGTTCCACTCTCCTGTGGGTACCTCCGGCTCCGCCCTGTAAGGCGCCGTGCCGAGGAAGTCCGCCGGGGTCAGTGGAAGCGGGTCCCTGACATCCGCCCCTATGTACGCCAGCGGCCTGGAGTTGAGGATTCCTTCAGTGACCACCAGGGTGGTATGAAAAACACTCGATGGTACCGGATTATCCGTGGTGAAAGTATGGTAAACGGCTTGTTTGACTGACCGGATCATTCTTTCGTAAATTCCCCCAAAGTGTGGTCCCCTAGGCGGTGTAAAGTTCCATGTTGTTTCAGGCCTCTTCATTTGTACGTAATTGCACCTAAACTTGTTCCACAGGCGTCTCCTCTCGTTTTGGGCCCCGATGAAGTTTGACCCGTTGTCCGACACCACCAAGCTCGGCACTCCCCTCCTGGCCGTGAAGCGGTCGTAGGCCTGGAGGAAAGCGTCCGCGGTCATGTCTTGCAGGGGCTCCAAGTGGACTGCTCTATATACCATGCAGGTGAGCAACAGAAAGTAGGACTTGTCAACCGTGTCGGAATTCTTCTCTTTTATCTTGAATGGACCTGCCATGTCCAGAGCTGTGTGAGCGAACGGCACGACCCTCCTGTCCGGGACTCTAAAGTCCGGGACTGTGGCCATCTCTTGTCCCATGGGTGTGCCTCTCTGTCTTCTGCATTCCACACATTCTGAAGTCACTGTTCTTATCACTCTCCTAGCCTTAAGTAACCAGTACTTCTCCAGCAGGTGCGACAGAACGTGCTGGCCTCCTGCGTGTGCCAGCTTCACGTGGGTGTGGCGGATCAGCAACTCCGTAATCCAGTGGTCCTTAGGGACAATCACCTGGTGTCTGGCCTCGAACGGAAGGTGCAAAGCTTCTCTCAGCCTGGCGTTGGTCCGAAGTACTCCTTTGTTGTCCAGGAACGGCCTCAACGACAAGATTCTACTATCCGAAGACAGCTTCCCCTTTGTCACCAAGTCCTCCCTGGATCTGGCCAAACAACACTCCTGCACCAGGCGCCAAATGCGCCAGGTGGCTCCCTCCAGATCCTCTTCGTCCAGGAAAGACTTCGCCTTTCGGTGTCTCCACCTTAGACACCATCCAACCAGGCGGGTGAGTTTCCCCCAGCATCCGACTCTGATGGGGAACTGATCTCTTTCCATGTTGTAGCCGTCCCTAATGTGCCCCAGTCTCTTGTTTGGGGGCTGCTCTGCCATGTATACAAATGTGTCTCCCTTTTTCATTTCTTGCAGAGCTTCCTTCGTAGGGCGAATCTGGTCTGGCTGGGGCGGCCACTGATCCCGATCCTGCACAAGAAAACCCGGGCCTTCCCACCACAACGACTCCGACCTGAGATCTTTCATAGAGGCCCCCCTAGAAGGTATATCCGCCGGATTCTGTTTCGTGGGAACCCAGCTCCATCTTTCCCTGGGAGTGGTTGTTTGAATCCTCGCCACTTTGTGTCCCACAAAGCTGTTGAACGCTCTGGACTCCGCCAAGATCCAACAAAGCACATTCGTGCTGTCCGTCCAAAACCACGTCTGCGTCATGGAGATGGGAAGTGCCTGGTGAATGAGCTCCATCAAGTCCAACGCCAGTTGCGTCGCCAGCAACTCCAACCTAGGGACCGACAATCTGTGCAAGGGCGCCACCCGAGCTCGAGCCACCACCAACCTGGAGGCTCTCTTCTTCTCTTTAGTGGAGACCCAATATGCCACTGCCGCGTACCCATCGCCGGACGCGTCGCAAAAGATGTGAAGTTCCTCCCCGTCGGGAGCCTCCCCTATGAGAGGGTGTAGGCAGCGTGGTATTTTAAGCTTCTCAAGCTCGCTCAAGTCATCCAGCCACTTCTCCCACCGCTTGAGGAGGGCTCCCTCCAGCGGTTCATCCCACTCCAGCTTGGCTCTCCACATCTCCTGAATCAGCATCCGAGACTGTACTACGTATGGTATGACGAGACCATGGGGATCATACAACTGGGCCTCGAAACTCAGCACCTTCCTCTTGGTCCAGACCTCCTCATCCGGCCGACTGAGAGCAAAGGCAAAAACGTCCTCTTCCCCTGAGTACACCACTCCTAGCGTCTTCACGAGAGGTAGTTGTAGGTCTTTGGTGCAGAATGCAGCCACGTTGATGGACGGGGACTTCTCCTCTTCCCCAAAGCAGTCAAGAACCTCCTTGGAGTTGGAGACCACCTTCCCCAGCGACATTCCTGCTTCCGCGTACAGCTCTTTGAGCTCCACTGCCAATGCCTTCGCCTCCTCCACTGTGTGTGCCGAGTCCAGATTGTCGTCCACTAGCGTACTCTTGATCACAGTCTCGGACGCCAGCGGGTACTTCTCTTTTAGTCTCCGAGCATGCTCCTTTATGGTAAATATGGCGATGCAGGGGCTGGCTGCGCTTCCGAAGGGATGGACCTTCCACCTGTAGATCTTGGTTCCATCCTTGTCCGGCCACAGGAACCTGTGATAGTCTCGATCTCTCTCCTCCATCCTGATCTGATAGAACATTTTGCGGACGTCTGCCCCCAGAGTGATACTCTTGTGGCGGAACCTGAGGAACACCAAGTTGAGCTCGTTGATGAGCTTGGGACCTTTGTGGAGGTAGTCGTTCAATCCCTTCCCCGACGGTCCCCTGGCCTTTCCGTCCATAACGGGACGTACGGAACTCGAAAGCTTGGCGAGATTGACGACCGCGAAGTGGGGAAGATAATTTGCCTCGTCCGTGTCTGGTGTGTCCGTTTTGACCTCTTCTACTTGGTCCTCCCCTTTCCATGCGTCCATGCTCTTCAGGTACTCCGACTTGATCTGCTCATTCTTGAAGTACTTGCCCTCCACCAACGATTTCAGCCTCTTCTTGGCGAACCCGTAGTTGTTCTCCGGCCTTCCAGCTCCCGCCTTCCACAGGGTTGGAAGCTGGTACTTGTTGTCCACTTTCTTCAGCTTATCCCTCAGCTTGGACATGATGATCTCATCGAGTGGGGAATCCGGTCTAGCCTTCAGCGACGAATCGATCTCCCACATTCTAGTGACTGCGTTGACGAGCTCGGCTTCTCCGACCTTTGACAGCTTTGGGTACTCCCTGGCATCCCCTTCTTGCTGCAGTAGACCCCATTCTTGGCGTACTACGTTATGATCTTTCTTCCCGTTTTCCCCTTTCTCCTTTAGAGGCCAAGTCTCCCAAGGATTGGAGCGGGGTACAGCCAGCAGATGCTCCTGTTTGGTGAAGAAAGCCAGATGGGCTCCATCTCCACGTCTGTCCTCCTGGGTCGGTCCGCCCACGACCCATCCCAGTCTCGTCCGCCGAGCCAGAGGTTCTCCTGAGTTCCTTCCCCCGAGATCTGGTTCCAGTGAGGCTAGAAGTTGGGGAGCAGACATCCCCAGCAGTATATCCACCGTTCGTCCCCTCACCGGCGCTTGTAGGGGTAGGTTTCTCAAATGAGGATGCTTCTCCTGCTCCGTCGTCCAGTCGTAAGGTTTATACCTGGCAGCCGGGTTGTCCGTGATCTGGAACTCCACCCAGTACTTCTTCCTCTCCCTCTGAGTTCCTGCGATTTGCAGTTTGACTACTGCGACCGTCACCTTCCTTCTCGCTCCCCCAAATCCCGTGATCTCGGTGTTCGCCGCCCTTCCCACTGCTTGCAGTTCTTCTGCCGCCTCCTTGCTCATGAACGCCCCCGTAGCCCCGGGGTCCATCATCAAGTTCATCTTGACCTTATTCTGCCTTTCAGGGTTGATGACCCAAACGGGCACAGTCTGTAGCGCCACCGTCTTCCCCGTCTCCTCTGCCCTGAAGCACAAGTCCTCGGCCACGGAGCTGTCGTCAGACCATTCGTCGGGGTCGCCTTCGTCGTTGGCGAAGTTCACCCGCTCTCTCCTCCTGCGACGGATCCTGGCCTCGTGGATGAGGGTATGATGATTCTTTGGGCACTTGGCGCACTTGACTCCCGCGTTGCACTCCCCGATTTGATGTCCTTTCTGTAGGCAGGAATAACACCTCTTCCATTCATCCAAACGGTTCTTCCTGTACTCGGGCTCCAAGGCCTTGTACTTCTCGCACATGGCCAACCGGTGCTTCCCGTCGCACATGGGGCAATTTCCGCTTCGTCTGTCTGTTCGCCGGAAAGTACCATCCGCCGGCTCCCTTTCTTCGCGTGACGACTCCCTTCGCCGCTCCTGTCGGCGTTCCCTCCTGTCCTCGTCCTCGCTCTCCCCGCCGTCCCACTGCATCATGGCCGCCTCCTTCTTCTCGTCTCTGTTCTCATACCTCGAGTTCTCCCTCAGCTTGTCCACGTACTCCCCCAGCCATGCCAAGAGGCTCAGGAAATCCTGGTGTGGAGCGTACCATTCGGCCCAATCGAGATACTTTAGGCGGAGAGTTTTGTCCATCTTACGTAGATGTGCTTCGTACAGGTTTGTACTGATCAAATCCCTAGTCCTCCCCATCTTCTTGGCCGCTTCGCAGTACTCCTCCATCCGCAGGTACCAGACCTCCGCCGCTCCCAGGTCGTCGTCCCTCACTCTCCCGGTGCGATTCAGCGCCTGGAGTCTCGAGGCCAGCAGTCCTCTGGGGTGTCCGTACCACTTTGCGATCCTTTGGAGAGCAAAAGCATAATCGTCTCTCGAGGTTCCCATTCCCAAGGCCAATTCCCGCAGCTTAGGATCCCTGGCATCTACGCAAGCCTTCTTCAGGCAGGACGCCTTATACGGAATGGGCGCATGAGCTCGATGAATGGCGGGTATGAAACTCTGCATCCAGGGCATGTAGTTGTGTTCTTCTCCGGAGAACTTCGTGCAGAGTTCGCTCAGCCGTCGATAGTCTGTGATGAGTGGGCTGGTATGGTCTGGTGGTTCGTCCCAAGGGAACGGCAGATTTGCTTGATACCACTCGGGGTCCTCATCTCTGGTAGCCATGGTAAAAGGATTCCTCACTTCCGTCACCCCATAGTCTGGAATCTCGGCCGAGAAACGAGCAATTGTGGGGTGCAGTCCTCCCCTCGATCGTCCGCCCGCCGTCCTCGGGCCCCCATCCGCGAGTTCCCTGACCGGGTGTAACCTCGCTCCGGTTCTTGCCCCCCCTGTCTGAGCTCGATTTCCAGCGTCCCTGCCAATGGTGGAGTCCGACGGATTCCAATTTCCTCTTTCTTGAGGAGTGGACTCCCTCGGCTGAGTCGGGCCGGCTTCCGACGTGGCTGCCCGCATCTGTGCCTCGACTTCCTGTCTCCTAGCACGTTCCTCCTCCAACTGCCGCCGGATGTCCTCCTGGTGGCGTCGAACTTCCTGCATCTCCGCTTGGAGCTCCCTCCTAGCGTTCTCCAGCTCCCCTCGTACCTCCTGTTCGAGCTGGCGTCGTCTCTCCTCCAGCTCTGCCTGCTGCCTTCTCTCCTCTTGCGCCGCCAGCCGCCTCCTCTCCTCCTCCGCCGCCCCAGTGTTTCTCCCTCGGGTGTCCCGAGGTCGAGCTCCTCGTTCTGCTCCCTCGGGTGTTCCGTTGCGGCCCTCGGATCTCCTCTCCGTTCTGCGGCGGGCGCCGTTCCCCTCCCCACCTCGAATGCTAATGTTGTCGAGTATTCTAAGTACTCCCCCAACTCCCGCTTCCCTTTCCAGGTCCCGCCGACGTTGCTCGCGGCGGTCCTCCTGCGTGGGCGTGACCAGCCCGGCGGCCGCAGCCGCCGCCTCCAGCGGGTCCCTTCGAGGCGTGAGAGGAATATCTAAACGTACCGCGGGTTGGACTTGCGCCACAGCGCGAGGCGAGACCTGAGCAGCGCCGGGCTCGAGTACGACTGGACGCTCCTCCTCGACCTCCTCCGCAACCTCCGGGGGCGCTCCCCCAATCAAGGTGCCCACTCCTTCGAAACGATGGACCTTGCTGACCATTCTCGTGGTGTAAGCCTCGATCTGCCGCCAAACTCCTCTCGCCTGACCTAAAGCTTCCGTACGACCCCGAGTGATCATCTGCTGTTCCATATTCGTCCAGACCCCCAAGAGTTCCGCCTGCGCCGCTCGGAGTTCGATCCCCAACTCGGTACATCTCTCCCCCGTGACTCCCGCACTCAACAACGCATCCAATTCCGCCAGGCGTTCCGAGACGTTCGTCGCAGTCTCCCGGAGCCATCTCCTCTCGTCGTTGGACAACCTCGGCAAGTTCCCCAACGAAATGGGTTGGAGAAACCCACTCCCGGTTCCCCCTTCTCGCTCCCGCGCTCCGGTCTCCCCACTCTGCGGCGATCTCGCTCCCGCGTTAAAAGTCCCTCCGCTGGAGCGCCCCACCAGTGAGCTGATCCATCCTCCGAGTCCCGTTCCCCTTCCTCCCCGAGACCTCTCGCCGGGCGGGGTGTGGAACATCTTCGTCTCCCTCCGGGTCTTCCCTGGGCTGAACGCCCCGGGAACTTACCTCATCACGTTGGGCGCCATTTGGTGACAAGGTGGACGAAGACCAGCGAAGGACGCCAAATGAGAAGACCAAGAAGGATGAACCCGACCTAAATGACCTTGAAGTCCAAGAAATAAAGATATCCAAGTCCAGAATCAGAGTCCCTTTTCTTCCTTTATTCCAGAGATCCTTTCCCTCCCAAAGTCTTCTTTAGTCTGCTCTTCTTTTCTTCCCTTCTCCTCTTCCCAACATCCAACTTTGCTCCTTTCTTGTCTTCTTAGATGCTTCTCCCTGGCTCCTCTGGCTCTCCTGGTCGATGCCACCGCGTATGCAGAATTTGTCGTCGTCGTTGTTTTTTGAAAATATTTCTTAAGAAGTGACACGCCACTCTGCACTGCAACAATTTCCTCTTACCTTGGATCATCTCGACTCGGTGGTCGAGGAATATCTTCCCCCTGTACGTCACATAGACGAGGACGTTCCTGGTGTCGCCGCCGCCAAAGGAGAACCTCCCGCAGGTGAAGGTGCAAACCCTCTCAGAGAAGGGGACCTCGGTCAGGCGGCCAGATTGATCCACGATGAAAGTCTAGAGAACAATAAATCCTTCAAAGTCAAAGTTTTACTAAACAAAACACATTCGAGCTCACGCTCCCTCCCCAGGACGTGACGACGACCTCGTCTTTCCCGTCGCCGTTGACGTCCAGCTTGCGCAGGCAGCAGAGCTCCTCCGGCAACTGATGGGGAAAAAAACAACAAATTGTATTTTTGTGCCGCTACGGAGAGGAGAAAAACTGTAGCAGGATTCTTACCTGGTGGCTCCACAGTATATCGTTGTTCCTGGCGAGGATGAGGTTCCCGTCGAGGGTGGCGATGGCGTAGGCACTGGAGCGGTCGTTCGAGGTGGAGGAGCCGCGAAAGTCGCCCACGATCTCGGAGGAGACGTTAGGGTCCCGCATCTATCAAGACGC
>JAAUXU010134330.1_pt1 | contig 10834 bp, 6 predicted proteins | sample 7278151 | NCBI WGS metagenome assembly JAAUXU01 (sample SAMN14350113, study PRJNA611818) | marine sediment metagenome | isolation source: surface marine sediment (1.8m) | place: French Polynesia: Moorea | collected 2018-08 | reverse complement strand
TCGTAGTGCTAGCCTTGCTGGCCGGTTTTGGTCTACACATCATTCTAGACCAATGGAGCAGTTTTGTTCTGCGCAGGAGAAGGAAGAGGCTGCGGAAACTTTCAATTTGGGAGATGCTAATCTGCTATTTTTGGCGAATCGATGAATTGTGGGAAAACGACGTAAGCACACATGCGAACCCGCGGCTCCCGGAAACCGCTGAATCGGTGAGGAGAAATCTCCACATTGGCAGGCATCGATCAGTTAGTCTTTTAAAGGGGGTAAACGTGGCGTCTAATAAACGACGTTTTCTTGTCGAATTCTCCCCAGACCAAGTGTCGGGGAAACGCTACTTCATCAACGCAAAAATAGCAGGTGTGCCGACCCGATGTCTTATTGATACGGGGGCAGAGGTAAGTGTGTGCTCCGCAGCCTACCTTCGGGAAATGGAGGCCAGGTTAGGCAGGCGATTTGTGCGTCTGAGCCATGATCAAAAGATCATAGGAGTAACGGGGGAATCTCCGCCATCAGTATCATCTATTACGTCGCTCGATGTCCAGATTTCGCAAGGGGGAAGTGACTTGTTACTTAACAATGTCACTTTCTTCTCCATAGAATCGTCTGGGTACACAGTCATCCTTGGAATGAATGTACTCGAGACGCTTCGCACAGAAGTGAAAGTCAGGGGTCCCCAAACGTACTTGACGTTTAAGAGGGTCCCTGAATTTCCGGAACTGCCAGTTTGCTTTGATAGTAACGACGCAGTTGCACTGGAGACAATGGGTGCTACGTTGCTTCCTCCGAAGCAGTGGGTAGAGCTCAAGTTAAAGGTCCCTTTCTGTGAAAAGAGAGAGACGAATTGGGGAAAATCATCTTTGCTTGTTTCACAGAACAATGAGTACAAGGATGCTTATCCCATGCAATTCGGGGAAGTAACTGAGCTAAAAAGGGGGGAAGCCTCTGTGTGGGCTCTAAGTGAGACCGACCAGGAAATGTTTTTGCCCGCCGGGACTGATCTCTTTCATGTGTCTCAATTGAGCAAGCACATGATAGAGGATGTAAGTCCAGCGCTCAATTGCATGTTCTTCCCACACGCTGCTAACTACCAGGAACTGGACAAGTGTCCGTGCGAACTGAGGGAAGAGAGCACTGTTGCCTATATTACAAATTGGCTGGGTGTCAGTGGTACTGGGCCAACAGTATATAGCCGGTTTCAAACTGATCCTTATTTGAAACCTGGGTTTTACAACGAGAAGGACGGAGACGATAAAGTATGGTTTTTCGTCCCACACCGACACAAACAGTTTGTGCCTCTTCAAGGTACAAAATTGTTTGACTGGATGGCCCGGACCTCTTTTCGGAAAAATACGTTGACGGTAATAATTCCGGACCCGGCGGCTCTGGATCAAACTCTGTTTGACATAATAGTTGAGATGCGGAAGACATTGAACGTCAATATACGGTCAATTAATCCAGCAACTCTGTGCCAAGGGTGTGAGAAATCCGCCATCTGGCAACTTTCAGCAATCCCGATAACGAGGAAGGTTGGGAAGCTGAATATAATTATGCCAAGCATGAGCAACCTGCTTTTTGATGAAAATGTAGATTCACACCTGTGGCGCGAAGAAGCTACTCGAGTGCACTCATTTGAAAAAATGGATGTGAAAGTGGATGTTTTTCTACGCCGTGCCGCTGAAGCAACCGCTCTCATACATCTACCCAAGCCATTTGGTTTGAAGTCACACTGCATTCGGAATGTACTCCTCACCATTATGGCAGACTTGAAAAGGTCATTCCCTCATGCAGCTATTAGTGTACTTTCAAATATCCCCGTCGGAGTTACGGGATGTATTGAAGAAGGTCTCGCTAAAGCGCTTGCTGACATGAAATGGGTGGAGTCGTTTGAGCGCGAATTGCCGCCAGCCTCATTTTCGAAAAAGGAGGGGAAAACCGTAGCATGCCAGTTGCAGCGAGGTGACTGTGCATGTGCATTCTGTGATACTGAGTGTAGTGGAAAAAAGATTCCGCTGCGGGTCCTTCATGAGGACAGTTGGCCTACGTTCTCTCAAACTGAGATTGAAGAGAACCTTGACCAATTGGAGGCGGCAGACGCTTCCAGCAGACAGATGGTCAAGGTTCTGAGGCTTCTTAATGCAGGGACTGACAAGGGGGTGGCGTCAACAGAACCTGACGGTCTTCAGCCGCAATTCAAGTCCGAACTGGACAACGGGGCGATAAGGGATCGCATAGACGTCCCGATCACGCGTTCTGAGATCGAAGGCAGTGTTGCCACCAAATCCAGTCCTGAGGACCTCACTCCTTCTGAAGCGGAGGAGTTGGAAGACGCGTTGGGGGTACCAAATTTTAAGTATACAAAACCGGGTCCATATTCCGACGCACCTTTCCCTAGGACTATTCATAGCCCTCTGAACATTCAAGAGGTCTTTGAGGTGATGAGACACCACCTTGAAAAACTCCCGCTGAGGAAGCTAGCCAGCCCTATGCTCATTTTACTATTTGTCTTTCGGTTCCTTTTTCGTTTGGGACCTCAGGATAAGGGCATGGTGACAAACTTTAAGCTCAGGATAAGGGCGAAAAAACCATACGCGCTCATCCAAAACCCTAGATGTGTCCCTGGTTTTGATATTAAACCACATCTTCTTCCAGCCCTCAGGCAGATCATTGAGAAAAACATACAAGGCGGCAGCTGGCAGAGGGGTCAGTACACCTGCTTTGTAAGCCAGTGTTTTGCTGTCATCCGAAACTCGTCTTTGCGCCTGGTTGGCAAACTCTCAGAAAGAGAGGAAATCACAGAGGACGATATTCGTCTAATTGTTGATTTACGTGCATTGAACAGCGCGACTCGACCTTTATACCATGCAGGCTGCATCAATGCCCTTACTTGTCCGGAAATTTCAAATTTCCTTGGAGACTCAAAGCTGATCTCGAATATAGACATTAAAGGAGCTTTTGACTCTGTCCCCTTAGAAAGCCGATCGAAGCCGCTTTGCGGGCTAAAGCTCACGAAAACCGAAGGTGTACTCAGGTCTAATGTTTGCCTTCAAGGTTTCCGCGATGCTCCATTGGCTTGGAAGGAGAGTCTAGCCAGGGCGATGGATGAAAGGTCTAAGAGGGCCGCTCTTGTTTTCTATGATGACATATTACTTCATTCCAAAAACGTAGAGGGTGCAGTAATCAAAGGCGCAGAGGGACAAGATGCGGATACGCAAAGGGTAGGAAACGAGGGGAATTGCTCTAAGTGTAATCTAGTTTCTTGTACAGGACTACACGACGTAGTGCTTGAACAAAAAATAGATTATGTGGAGCTGGAAGAGCAAGGCTATAAGTTCAATGCCATAAAAGACAGAAAATTCTTACGGGAAATAATTGAGAAGTATGACCCAGAGGGATATCTGCCCCATGATCTGTTGGTGAGTACATACTTCACCACTCCATGTGAAAAGGGGCAGACTGTTGATGGGATAATGGACTTTGAAATGCCCCCTCTGGATATCGAGGAGCGTGATGATATCTCGAAAGAGGAAATACAAACACATTTCCGTAACATTGTGTTCATGTTCCGGTCAATACAAAGACATGGAAGTAAACTAAATGCGAAAAAGTGTGAATTCCTTCAAAAGAGCGTTGAGTTTTATGGTTTCCGCTTTGAGGCGGGTAAGTCATACATCCCAGCGAAAAGGAAACAGTATTTCGAGTCACTTCGGGGTGTTAATAATATCTCTCAATTACACAGCCTCCTAGGGGCATTTTTATTCATTAGTAACTCGATCCCCGGGCTAGGCCATTATACTCGTCCTCTTTATAGGGTCCTCAGCCGCAGCAAGAAGACTGAATTGAGTCCGTTTCATAGGCGGATCATCAATCACTTGATTGATAGGGTGCAGGAGGCCCCGCCCCTTACATATCCGGGTCCAAACGACCGGCTCTACATAATAACTGACGCCAGTTTATTGGCCGTGGGGGCCATAGTCGGGTTTTATGATTACGCTGGGAAATTGGTCATAAGCGGTTATTACTCTTATCAGCTTCCTTCAAATCTTGCAAGAGGACTAAGTATAGCCGAAAAAGAGTTGTATTCTGCTTCGAGATTCGTTATGCAGCATGCTGCCCTATTGCAAAGGCGAGTCCCCACTGTGCTGTATACTGACTCAAGGGTCGTCCAACGACTGTTAGAGGCTGATGAGATTCCTCCTCACAGTAGAATGGCCTCAGCTGTGTACCTGTTGAGATCGTCCCCTCTTCACATTAAATGTCATTGGAGGCCGGGAAACGGCCCAGACCTTTTTGTGAGCGATGCTTTATCACGTCTGCAACTTCCGTTCCTGCCAGGAAGTTTGCTACGGCGAAGAGCGGAGAGGATTATCGCATCCGGCACATATACGGAGGATGTGGCCAATATTTGTATTCCAAAGGAGCTTGCAGGCGCAGAGTTGCCCATGAGCGAGCTGCCGTTATTTATGGAAATGCACAAAATTGGTCATTTCACTCGCTGCAAAAAGCACGAGGATGAGAGTCCGTCCGTTCTCATAAGGGAACATCTGGGACCAGAAGAGATCGCCGCATACGACAAGGGGCTCAGTGACAATCCTGATGATCTCCTAGAAGTGGGGGATATAAAGGACCATGGACCAGTCATGACCGAAGCAGATTTTGATGAAAAAGCTGCAAAGGTGTCCATGGTTTTCTTGGACGCGACTCTAGGTGCCATAGCCAGTGGCGCGGAGAGTGAATCTCCCTCATTGATGCAGAACGTCAGTTCAAGTAATTCTGCAGAATTGTACGTCAGTGCAGTTGATACCGGTGGGCCTGAGCCGATGACGGCGGAACAGAAAAGGGTTGCCATGCGAGAAGCATGCCAGAGGGTACCCCTTAGCCCAGTGGAGGTGTCACGGTTGCAGAGTGAAGACGATGTTCTAGGAGACATTATAAGAAGGTTGAAAGGGGAGGAAAAGGCCCCCAAACGCTTGCAAAAGCGGTACCGTCTTACACCTACAATGCTTTTACAAGCAAAGGTGGGAAATGAATGGAAAACGGTGTTGCCTCAAGAGGCTGCCGTCAATCTCTTGGTCGCCATACACGCCAGGTACCACATGTCCATAGAAAATATGGTCCAGGTGGCGAAGAAGCACTTTAAAATAACTAACTTGCTCAATCTGGCTAAAATTGTGCGGGGAGCATGCACTCCTTGTAACCTATCACGAACGGATAGCGCTAGGTTGTATGTCCAAGGAAAAAATATGCGAGGAGACAAAGCATTTTCGGTTGTATCCATCGACCACATGCACATGCCTACTGTCTCGCACGAGCGGCGGACATATAGCTATATGCTTGGCGTGTACTGTACGTTCAGTCGACTTAGTGTGTACTACCCACTGACTTCACTCCGAGCCAGCGAAACGGTGAAGGCGTTCGAAAACTTCGTGTCCCACTTTGGCCGGCCTGGACTGGTGGTCAGTGATAAGGGTAGAACCTTTCTAAGCGGTGAACTGCAAAGTCTCTTTACGCGGTTGGGCATAAATTACCATGCACAGCTGGCATATGTTGGGCAAAATCACCAAATAGAACGCGAAAATTTGGTCATAAGCAAGCTATTGAATATTTTCATGCTTGCTGAGAAAACAAATTGTTGGCCCAAAGTCTTACCCCGCGCAATGGATGCTGCACGCGCGATTGAGCGAACATACATCGTAGCCAATAGTGATGGCGAAATCGACGAAATAAAAAGCTCCGTGCACCGTTTCCTGTACGGGTCCGATCCACCATGCTCTTTCAATGACCTGGTGGAGAAGGCTTTTGGAGACGAAGTCGTCCCGCAGGAAGCGCGGAAAGCACGCAACTCAATACAAGATTCTGTGCGACGGGCACATGAAATCGAAAAGGAAGAGTTTCAGAAAATGGAACAGGAGCTCCTCCAGTCACAGAGGGTCCTCCAGGTGGGAGATTTTGTGATGCTAAGGGCCCTTCCTCGGGCCAAATACGGTCCCCAGTACGAGAGGACTGTTTACAGAGTAACGTCCGTTACGGGACGTAAGATAGGGTTGGTGACGGTGTTTGGGAATCGGCCGAACACATTCACCGTCCATATCAAACACGTCAAGAAAATCACGAGTCAAGATGCTATGTTTGAGAAAGTCGAACCCTACCTGCTACGCAATCTTGACCCGTTTCCGTTGCCTACGGATGATGCTATGCGTCCTCCACTTCCGCGCGCGCTTAGGAGCACAATCAGTGAGACCCCACGGCCCCGCGTGACTGACCTGCGCGGACAATTAATTAGTGACCGGGCTCACGTGGCTCCTAGGCGACAGACATCGCCGGAAGCACAAAACAAGGCTCACCGTCCCATGCCGTCGTTCTTACTGAGTGACGACGACGAAGTAGACGTTGGGAACATTTCGTCTCTGGAACAGTCTCAGGTTGGAACTGGGAATGAGGAAACTCTCACCCAGGCCCGAACTGAAACAGAACCCTCCGCACATAGTAGCGAGGTTTCAACTTCCAGTGACGAAGGCACACCATTGTATGCGTATTTACGAGACGTGGCACGCCGCAGTTTGCGATCGTTTAGTCGATCAAGTGCTTCGTCTTCGTCTGCATTTCACGGCTGGCGAGATGAGGATATACCAAGAGTCGAAACCCCTCAAGGGTCGCGGCAGGACTCGACAAATAGCGACAGCCACCCAAGGGTGCGCCATCGGCGAGACCGACGCCGTCCAACGCGTCTCGATGATTTCCTCCTTTACTAAGAGTCATAGTGTAAGAGACGGAGGAAGTCCGAGTGATCAAGAAAATAAAAAAAAGAGTATTTCAAGGAAAGAAAATTATTTTAACGTTTTATTATATTTTTCGTTTTCTTTTTGAATTTGCCAAAATAAGGGCCTGATCTAGTTTTCATGTGCGATGATCCACCACGAAGTGAAGAGAACCCCTAGGAAGATGATGCCAATCAGGCACAAGATCGTCCCAACGACGATCTCTGTCTCATGGTCCCTTAGCCAGGGATCAGTCGTGTTGATGGTGAGCGCATCAGGTCCCTGAATGAGAATAGAAATAATCCTTTATTAGTTTTTGTTTTGATACTGACACCTGTTTAATAACTTTCTCATGTTGCGTTTGTTTTTTGCCGGGGGAGGGGGGTACCCTTGCTACAAAAATCTTGCTACAATTTTTTTTTTTTGTAGATCCAACATGGAAGCCATGTTCCTTTTCTTTCAGGTTTGCAGTGCGGGGAAGATGAAGATCACCATTGTGACAGAACTTCGCCCTGAACAGCTGCGGACGCTTTGCACACACCTGCGGTTGTCAAATGAAACGGTCTTCGTACGATCATTCGATGATCTCGGCAACTGTGATGACGGGCGTGACCCCGATTCACTTGTTATCTGCATAATCACATGCGCAGCGTGTAGAAATTTCTGCAGCTGTCAAGTGAACGCCAGAGAGAAGTTTGCTGAGATCCTCACATGTGACCGGATCATAGATCCCATCCTTTGCCACTTCCTGTGTGGCAGGGGAGAGGCGAACGTCACCCCCGGCAGCAACGCCAGGCAACACGGAGTGGCGGACCTCAGGAACACGGCATGGGGATACCGTCCTGAGAGCCTTCAAGATCTACTGGATTCCGTGGCTTTCATCCACTCTATCCAGTCCGTCATTGGAGATCCAGGGTCGGCTTACCCAAAGCTAAACTAAGCAACATGGAGAAATGTATTGTTATACAGGGTTGGACTAAATAAAAGGATTTCTGCAGATATAGAGTGACGAAACTCAATCCTATTCGAGCCGTGCCTCTAGCCACGTAGGTGTGTGCGGAAAAACAAAGATTGCTAGCTTACGTCGGTGAGGCAAGTTTTCTGCATACTGCCCACACGGGAGGGCCGCAAGAAGGAGTACTAGGGATTAAAGAAGTTAGGATCTATACTGTAGAGGTCATTGCCAGTTTTGTGGCCAAAGTTCGACACATGTGAAAGAGTGTGAATTGTTTAATTGCAGGGATTTCCAATGCCTATCCATGAGAGGAACGGAGATTTATTCAGTGCTGGAAATTCTGTTCAAGGTTATGCACAGTGTGTTTCCTCTTGTGTCTCTATGCACAGGGGAATAGCACTGCAATTTCGAGCAAGATTTCCTGCAGTGAATGATCTACCTACTGGAACCCCCGTCGGCGGATGCATAGTGGCATACCACGGAGAACAAGTCATCTTTAACCTGGTTTCCAAACCTCACTTTGCATCAAAGCCGACTACACGCACACTGCGCAACAGCATCCGAGCCTTTAGGGAGGCCGCCGAAGCTGAGGGGGTTACCAGTGTTGCTCTAGCGCGGATTGGGTGTGGCCTTGACCGCATGCGGTGGTATGATGTGAGGAGGATACTGCAAACTGAGTTTCAAGGGTCTAACATCCATCTATACGTATACACCTTCCAATAAGAGGTGAGGGATCCCATAAAAAGAACACTCATACTCTACTAGCTTTAAGGCAGATAAAGTATGGCATATACCCTGACTGTGAGGGGATGAGGGAGATCGGGGCGAGTCCCGGGGTTGGCGTCGTCGTTCCCGCGGACACCTAAGCCCGTAGCGTTGCCCGTGGAGTCCTAAGTGACCAGAAGTAAGAAAATATTGCAAATTTGTATTAATAATTCAATTTGTGAAAACAAAGTAAACATACCTGATCAGTGTCGGTCGTTGTCGTTGTAGACGTGGTGGGTGCCGACGTGGTCGGCGTCGGAGCCCCCGTTGTAGTGGTGGGAGTTGAGGGTGTCCGGGGAGTCGTCGTTCCCACGTTCGTGGCCGGTGACGGAGCCAGCGGCGTTGTTGGGCCCTGTCCAGGGAGACCTGAGGGGAAGTTATTTGACAAATTAAGATTCTGGAAACGAGTAGAGTTGTGGGAAAACTAAAAAGCTTGGCGAAGAAAAAAGGATTTAGGCACAAATTTAATGTACTGGCACTTGGAGTTGTGTCCCCTTCATCCATTGGTTTCAAACCCGTCGTTGTCTTCGTCGTCGTCGGCTGCTGCGTTGTTGACGTCGGAGACGGCGTGGTTGACGGGGGAGTGGCAGCCTCACCTGGGCAGGAGACAGAATAATTTAATTTCAACTAAAGCAAATGAATAAAGAGGGCTATTAATTCTTTTTGGGGAATCTCAGAAGCGATAAAATTAATTCTCACCTTGCGGTGCCTCGGGCTCCGGTGACATCGTCGCCGACGTCTCCGTCTCGTCTGTGACCCACCCCTCGGTCGGGGCTGACGGGGGAGGAGTGGCGGGGACGTTGTCCACCGTGGCTGCACCACCTGGTGGGAAGGAAAATTAGATTAAAATAAATTAAAATAGTTATTTCGGAAATCAGCAAAACGAAAAAATTCACCTTTCTTTGTCATGTTGTAGCCGGTGGTGTTCTGTGACGCCATGGTGACGTTGACGTCTTCCGCTGACGCCGTGTCCAAGCTGTCGGCGACCCATTCGCTGTCCTCCGTCGATGAGATGGGGCTGGGCGTTGACGACGACGACACGGGGTAATCTGTGCAGAAAATTTTGAATTAACTATCAAAAGCAAACAATAGCTATACATTTGTTGCTCACCCCCATCGATCACCGCAGTCTTGTTGTTGGAGTCCTCGGTGTCGTCTGTGGCATCAGGGTACTCGTACGCACCCACCATGATCACGTCGCCGTCGTCGGCGGAGGCGTCACTGTAGTCGTAGTCAAAGCTGATAGAGGCCGCCAAGGCGGAAGCCAGGCACATCAGGAGGACGGGAGAGTACTCCTGACGCATCCTGTGTGAGAGCAAGGTCTGATTCAACTTTGGCACGTACTACAATAACATGTGGGGACTCACCTGAGCACGCCGCGTGCAAGCCGCGCAACTGTACATGCAGGGACCCACTTGTCCCAGAGTGGCACGCGGGGGTTGCTGTAGGTTCTTGTGAGCCAGACACCGGGGAGCCGAAACGCGCAAGGCACCGCCGTACCGCCGCAGTCGGGCACGGAGTTGCCACCCAAATCCTTGTCCGATTCGAAAGGTGCCGTCGGGGTTTGGCCGCGCTGGCGCCCGAAATCCAGTCCACGTCGGACACGGAGTCGCCACCCAAAACCTTGTCCAATTCGAAGCAGGCAGCAACAGGCTGTACTCCACAGAGCTGACTGAGACTGAGCACTGGCGAAACGGCCGTTTTCGCGCCTCTCATGATGCGTTGATGGCTTTGGCAGATGCAGGGCTTGACCAGAGAGGGTCAAGGGGACCCCCTGCTGTGTGTGAAGGCGAAGGCGAAGGGGATTAACAGCACAGCACCATCGCTGTTGTTTCTGCTGCTTTTTGCTTGTTTTGAATCGGACGCCAGGAAAATCGGCGAGAAAAGCACCAAATTTGGGTTCGAAAAACACCAGAATCGACGCCTATCACTATATCAAAGGGGTATGTGCGACCAAATTGACAATGTGCACATATGAGCATGACCGAGAGATACTGTATATTGTTGGGAAAATAGTTTCATCAGATTTCAAGATAATATTTTCACTAAGCTAAATTGATTAAAAATCACCAAAATGGTGACGAAGGTAATAACTGGTCACGAAGGGAATAAGGGCTAAAGAAAAGATACATGGGAAAGCATACAAGTTCACACACTGGAGTGGGATATGGAATCTAAATAATTCAAACAGTAATATGACAAGGATAAGTGCAGAATAGTGATGAGAGGGGATTTTAGATATAATATTGATAGTTGTGTTTTCAAGGGACTAGGAGGAAGAACCATAGGATTTGGCACCTGTTGCATGCACAATATCCCAGCCAATTAATTGCGCAACTGAACGCGTGTAACGATTAATTTG
>JAAUXU010102507.1_pt1 | contig 10835 bp, 11 predicted proteins | sample 7278151 | NCBI WGS metagenome assembly JAAUXU01 (sample SAMN14350113, study PRJNA611818) | marine sediment metagenome | isolation source: surface marine sediment (1.8m) | place: French Polynesia: Moorea | collected 2018-08 | reverse complement strand
TAATTTTATTTTTCATTATTTTTTGGTTTTTTTCCTGTTGCTGGTGCTAATTTTTTTAAAAAATCATTGTTGTTGTTTTTTATCCAATAATTTGTGCCAATGTTTTTTTTTTTTTTTTTTTTTTTTTTTTTTAGCAAAAAGCGGTTATCACCATTGTCACATTGCTAGGTAGTCCTGATGTAATCACTTCACTCTTTTAGGCATAAAATTCCCTTTAATTATTATAATTATCTGGGTTATTATCAAGTGTCAAAGTTTGAAGTCAAACCATCATGTGATTCAAGCCCAAATATGAACTAAAATGTCATTTTCACAGTAGACAATTAAGAAACATCCCTAATTACTCTTAAAATACTTAATTTGCTTTTTAAAGAGTGGTCAAAAACATAAAAATCTAATATCACAGCTGCTGTTTGTAACGTAAATCATCTCCATGATAAAAGTTTCCAGCCTCTTGCTGCATTTTTGTCATTGATGACCCTGAAATGACTTAATTGCAGGTGGTACAGCGTGGTGATATTAATTATCAGACGCCACCATAGTGATTTGTGACCCAAATTGCCCTTAAGACCAAAGTGTCAGCTCTATATTTGCTTCCATATGAAAATGTCCCTGGTCTGTTAAAGCCTAGCACAGTGTGTAACACTCCTGTTTGCTCATGGCACGCTCACCTGCTAATGCGTATTGAGCTAAGATTTTTCAATAGGGGGAAAGAATTTGCTTTTTATTTTTCAGTGATCTCCGCCCCGACGACAAAGACCGGCGTCTGCTGGTCGAGGTGTGGGACTGGGACCGTACGTCCCGCAACGACTTCATGGGCTCGATGTCCTTCGGCATCTCGGAGATCATCAAGACGCCGCAAGACGGGTGGTTCAAGCTGCTGACCGAAGAAGAGGGCGAGTACTACAACGTCCCCGTTCCGGCAGAGGGGGAGGACCTCACTGCCAACCTCAAGAAGCTCAGGGTGAATGACGTACACCTTATGTAGAGCAGAGCTTTTTTGTGTCATCATCGTCCATGAAGGTCGAAGTTTTCACTACTTTTAATCCTCACAGGGAGCTGAAGATGAGAGTTACATTGTAAGCCAGACAAAGAACAAAGTTGCATAACTTGCATATTCATGTAGAGTGCGTGCCATCATCACTGGAATTAGTGCTAGAACTCGTGTCCGGTGCATAAGGTAGTACGATACCCTTGCACCCCCCATACATGTATGTACTGTACAGTACTACTCAGTGACTTGCTTACAGTACAGGGTGATCCACAGTAAATGGTCTCTCTCTGCCTGTGTCTGAGAGAGCTGAAACGTCGACTTGGCACCGAGTATCTCAAGGGAGTGGAGAGCAGAGGGGCGGGAATTTGTCATGCAAAAGAAGCAAAACAACGACATTAATCTTGTTGCCACATTTTCTCTTGGCAATGACTTCTCCGGCCTTCTTAAAGGTCTCTGTCCTGGGGTCTCTGACCAATGTCCTTGACCAGGAACAACTCCACAACTGCCCCACAGCTCTGAAACAGGAAAAGGTATGACCTCCCAAGCAAGTCTTGCATCCCAGGGTTCCCTTTGCCGTATTCCCGAAAAAAATCCCCCGGGAATCCCGATTATTTCCCTTTCCCGAATACTATGAGCAACGGGAAGAGTGAAAGCCTCTCAGTCCACTTTATGAGAAATGACCGTGGCATCGTCGGGTGTGACCGACGTCATCGCCGCCCCCAAGTGTGTCAGGGCCATGAACTTTCCACCTCTCTCGGCTTCTCGCATCCCCACGTGAAACACTCGGTGCCAAGTCAACACTGCGGACGTGTCAGACACCAACGAGAACAAACACTTTCGGTGGAGCAACCTGTGTGTACCGTATAACCTAGCAAGCTTTTCCGTCAGATCTCCTGTCTTTCCACCATCTCTTCTTCCTGTTCCTCTTTTTTTTTGTTTTTTTCGTTCTACTCCGCCAAAAAAATGCGTAAAAAGACTCTCTCGCGGTCCTATTTTTGTCTACTCGACCGCGCTCTTTCTCACCGCCCCCCCGTTCCCCTCCTCCTCTCACCCGGAGGACGCCGTCACACCCGACGTAACTGTTACCTACATTTATGGGCTGCCCTTTGCCAAAGGATTAACTTCAAAAACGAGAGCAAATACAACAGCCAGCCTAGCAACGTTGTTTCAACAGTCTTTGCGTGCTGCCACGTACTATTATTGAGTAGCTTGTGCTCTATCTTAACTGCTGCACCTTGTGTGTGGATGTGATATATATATACATATATACATATTATATATACACGTATATTTTCGGCATTTTGACTTGAATGCGTGCCTAGTGATGACGTCGGTGAGAAGTGTACGATTCCTCCAAAGCTTGGCTGTTCGTACCTGATGTTGAAGGTTTTAATTTTTTTCTCTAAAAAAATGCACACAACTCTTTCAGTAGTGGCGGCAAATTTATATAAATTCTTAGGGAACCTAAAATGCACGCTCACTTGCATACTATACCTTGCATACTTGTACCTTATGCTTAGGTTGAAGTACGATGTACTACAGTATGTATCATAATAGTTGGAGAACGTAGCCTAGTGGATGCTGGCCACGTGCATTGTATTAATTGCTGATGCATCACTCTACTCTTCACTCTGCAGAGACAAGCCGACAGCCAGAAGAGTGTGGTGAAACAGGACCCATTGGTGCCGCACAACATGAAGGGCAAAGACCTGATCAGAGCAACTGACTTCAATTTCCTAATGGTTTTGGGCAAGGGATCATTTGGAAAAGTAAGGCTATTTGGTGGACTTGGGTGCGTCCGAAGACATCTCCGCTTGTGTGTCGCAGGTCATGCTGGCTGAGCGCAAGGGTACCGACGAGCTCTACGCCATCAAGATCCTAAAGAAGGACATTATCATCCAGGACGACGATGTCGAATGCACCATGGTGGAGAAGAGGGTGCTCGCCATGGCCATGAAGCCGCCATTCCTCGTACAGATGCACTCATGCTTCCAGACCATGGTGAGTTGGTCGAGACATCTGCAAGCTGTTCTACTTCTTCATCGAGTCGACCTGTACAGGATCGGTTGTACTTTGTCATGGAGTTTGTGAATGGAGGGGATCTCATGTACCAAATTCAACACTGTGGCAAGTTCAAGGAGCCGGTGGCAGTGTAAGTTTTCCCATGATGTAAGGTGGGAACCCTGGCCAGCAATGGCATCTTGACTTGATGCTCTCTTGGACAGGTTCTACGCTGCTGAAATCGCCATTGGGCTGTTCTTCCTACACAGTCGAGGAGTCATTTACAGAGACCTCAAGCTGGACAACGTGCTGCTGGACCAGGACGGCCACATCAAGATCGCCGACTTTGGTATGTGCAAGGAGAAGATAACTGGAGATGCCACCACCAAGACGTTCTGCGGCACCCCCGACTACATCGCGCCAGAGGTACGGGTGCTGCATACTAAAAATAAGGGCCCGTTAACGTCCCTAAGAGCGATCCAATTATAGTCTGTGTAATACAAGTTGAAGCTTTTCACTTTGGCACGAGAGACTCTCCTAGGCCATCGTTAGCAGTCATAACGTGTGCGTGTACGAGCACACTCGTTAAGCCCACTCGACTCAACTCTCATCCCTCCTCGCAGATCATTCATTATCAGCCGTACAACAAGTCTGTGGACTGGTGGGCCTACGGGGTTCTCTTGTACGAGATGTTGGTCGGACAGCCGCCCTTCGACGGCGAGGACGAGGAGGAGCTGTTCGGGGCAATCACTGATCACAACGTCTCCTACCCCAAGTCACTCAACAGGGAGGCCAAGGAGATTTGCAAAGCAGTGAGTACAAACACCAAAGCCGGAGTAAATATATAAGTATGAGACCTTCTAACATAAATCGACACTTAGTTTCTGACGAAGAACCCTGCCAAGCGATTAGGGTGCGGCGATAAAGGAGAGGAGGACATCAGAGGCAACCAATTCTTCCGAAGGATCGATTGGGAGAAGATCGAGGCCAGAGAGGTTCAGCCTCCGTTCAAGCCAAAAATCGTGAGTAACCTGCTTCAAGTGCACACGCGCACACACACTGCACAAGCGTAACAATGCTTTGTGTATGTACAGGCTTGAGTTACCTGCCTTCACTCTTTTTGTGCTAAAAAGTTTACGCAAGCATACATACGTAACCTCTATTCATTACTTTATTCTGCACTTGCATCAGAACACGACTTACTTGCACTATGTAGAACTAATATTACACCTGCATCTTGTCTTTTGTTTCTCCTTGCTTTTTTTTTTTGAATTGTGTTGTTTCACCTCGTTTTTTCCCCTCCCCCTCCCTCTTTTTCTTCCCGTACTCCTTCGACACGCTCTAGAGCGACCCGCGCAAAGCGGAGAACTTCGACGCCTACTTCAAGCGGATGGTGCCGGTCCACACGCCCCCGACCAGGGACGCCAGGTTCGTGTTGGACAACCTGCGAGGGGACGAATTCGAAGGCTTCTCCTTGGTCAACCAGGAGTTCCCGCAGGCGCCCATCACCCAGGTCGTTTCTTAGACGCTCGTCATCACCATCGCCCAGCAACACGAGGTCCTCCCCCCCCCTCCCCCAAGATCGACGATCCACGTGTTGGAAGGCTGAGAGCACGTCAAACACATACTGTACACATTCACGCACTCATAAGTCACAGTTCCATGTCACACGTACGTGTCCCTGAAGAGGAGGAGGGAAAGAGAGACCTGTTCAGTTTTATCCTCATGAGATTTAATTTGTCCCTCTTCCTCAGCAAAAGCAGCATGCTAAAACGCTTCACTCCGCACTAGTCAATTTCGAAAGTGATTAGGTCCAGTTACTTCCCTTAATTAGCTTTTGTAGTAGTAAGAGCTGGAGCTGTTTTTACTCACACTACTGATGCTTGATGTACCGAGTGTTCAAGAATTAGATTGACCGCATTCATGAAATTGGCCCTGTAACGTGTTCAGACGGAAAACAAGATCACTGCGGCCAGATAGAACTGGTATCTCTGTACACTGGAGTCCTTCGGGGGTGGGCAACGAGGGGGAATGTGACTTCTGCAAGCGTCTCGGGGTCACCAGAGTCATGTTTTTAGGTGGAAATTTACTTAAGGGAGTGACAGTGATTCTACCAGCAGTTGCATTGGCCAATGCTATCTCCTTTTAGGTCATGACGAAGTGCTAAGGTTATTTATGTTGATCCTCTGGGTGTCCTGGTGGTTCTTGGGAGGTTTCTCAGTCGTCAGTCATCGCAAGAGCCATGGCGACTGTGAACTTGGACGAGTGGTCTACGGACACTCAATCACGGTGTTCACTCTATATTGATCTGGATGTCTTAGGCCATTTTCAAGTCTTTCCCCACTTGGTTGCGGTAGAGGGGGAGGCAGTTAGAGCTGAACACAACCTTGAGCTGGTGCACTTGAAGGACGCAGTTGGTGTGAAACAAGCTTTTGGTGCAATTCCACTTCAAAGGGGCAGGACGTAGCCAGATGTGCGAGCAGTCTCCTTTTTGAACACCCGGTACAAGCAGTGGCAGTAGCACATTATCACAGCCTAATGGGTTACTGAGGGATAAATCTGACTGTTGTGGTGTGTGGCTCTTGCAGCGCCACCGAAAGGACGTGAGCAACTTTGACAAGCAATTCACGTCTGAGCGCACCGACCTCACGCCCACGGACAAGCTCTTCATGATGAACTTGGACCAGAACGAGTTCGCGGGCTTCTCCTTCCTCAACCCGGAGTACGTGCAGCACGTGTGAGGAGAGTCAGAGGGAGTGTGACTGCATGTGCGAGAGCGAGAGTGATACGGAGCGGTTGCACAGCGATACTGAGAGAAAAGGAAGATTGAAGATGATGAGTTCTTTGTCTTCGCGAGTACACAGTAAATGGATATTCCAGAGTAAACCGATTCTTCAGTAGCTTGTGGAGGAGGAAATCGGACGTCATCGACTGCTGTCACCATCAATTTCTTCTTATCTTGAGTAAAGAGTTGCATTATGCATCATGCGATCGTCACATACACTAGCCAACACACGTGGATTATTATAGAGCCACGACTTATGTTAAAGAGATTGTAACGCATTTCCCGACGATGGATTACACCAAGAAATCACCTATGCACAGTACGTCAAAGATGAGAGAAAAAGCATTTGCACTTCGAAGGCATTCCTCTTTTGTCGACTGTGTCAGCCAATTTTAAACCTCGTATAAGCTACTTAACCTTAGTAGATGAAGAGAAGAACGCTTTGTTTCTCTCATGATAACCCCCCCCCCTTTTTTGAGGCATTCTAATGTTTCGCATGGTACCGACATCACCCTCTGCCCTCCCGGCCTTCAAAAAGTTCATTGTGTGCCAAACAGAGCCGTCGATTCCAGTTGTAAGTCTTCTACCACATACTACTGTGGCTTCATCAACATATGTACGTAAAAGTCTGAAAATATAGTACATGTTCGCTCTCATGGACCGGGTCTGTGCACTATCCACCTAGTACAATGTAGTCAGAGTACTTGCGGGGTCACCTGCTCAGGTTCTCGGCCACGAAGCTCCTGGCGGACAGCTCTTTGTTCAGCAGCCTGTCCCTGACGGACTGCTGCTTGAGGTGGAAGACCATCCTCCGGACGCAGCGGCGATACGCGCCGTTGAGGAGGCGATGGTTGCTCTCGAACAACTCCCCCTCCAGCCGGTCGGGCCAGTCTCCTTGGGAGAATTGGGCGCCGAGAAGGTCTCGGGCTTTCTGGCGCCACTCGATCGTGTCGGAGTCCCAAGCCACCTCCACCGGGCTCTTCTGTCTCAGCTTGTCCTTGCGCTCGAGCTCGCCCCGCCACAAGCGGTAGACCTTCTTGGCGGCCTCCTTCACCTCGGGCGAAGCCTCCTCTTTGGTAGCCAACTTTCGGATGGTGCGACCGATCCCCGTCGAGCACAGGGCGTCCAGACAGGGACGTTTGCTGGTGAGCCTCCTCAGCGCCCTCACCTTGTCGTACTCGTCGGCGGAGGCGTCCTTGAGGAGAGCGTTGTCGCGTTCCAAGTCTTCCAACACGACGACGCCGGCCAGGGACGAGAGGGACGCCTGACGCAGCTTCCGAGACATGACGAGTGAGAATACAGTCCAACCTGGACTCCTTGAGGGATTTCAGTCTTGGTCGGTTGTTTTATAAGACTGGAGACGCTCTAGTCTGGTTAGGTTAGGGCACACATATACGTATACAGAACTCTAGGTTAGGTTAGCAGAGACCAAAACAACAACAGGCGGCGCCGGGACTAGGGATGGGTCAGACCACTGAGCGGAACTCGAACTCGAATCCTTGGGTATTTTTCCAAGGTTCAGATTTTGCAAAATTTCGGAAATGAGTCCCAATTGAAAACAAAAAGTTGAGCACAGCAAAAGCACGAATGCATATTATTCTTAGCCTTAGAGTAATTTTGTGAAGTTTCACTTTATCCATGTCGCCATATTTCAATGACTTTCAAGTAATTGAAGGACTCTTAAGGATCATACTTGGCACGCTTAATATACATTTAAGAATAGTATTGATGACGAGCTGTTAAGAATGTGAGACAGAAGGAAGTCGAGGTCTGATTATAGCAGTAAACTCAGGAATTCGGATTCGGAATCGAGACACCATGGCTCGATCCATCCCTAGCTACAGGACTAGGGATGCATCGTGCTCCACTGAAAAAGAAAACTCCGTTTATCTTGTGGGGTGAAATATTGTTGTATGTTTGACTCAACTTAGCTGGGAAAAGTTGCTCATGTTAGTGTTGTCATCTCAATGACTTCAGACGAAGTATGGACGACAATAACCTAACCTGAACGGGATGCGTCTGGAATTATTGAGATGCTAAACCTAATGTGAACAAATTTTTCTCAGCTAAGGTAAGTCAAACATACAACAATTGAACTCCCCGTAGCATCTTACTAAGGTAACGGATTCCAGACTAATTCCACCGGACCTGGTCTTAGCGCACACTTATATACAGAACTCTATAACGAAGATTGGGAGATTTGGATTACAGTATATAAAAGTAACTAGATTCAGCTGTGCTCAGCGCGTTAAATTATCCATTGTCACGCTCGGGTGTTGACGTGGGTCCACAAAAAAGTTGGTTCTGGATCGATTCGAGCCGTCAGAAATTAGTCACAACTCGAGTCCGAGTCAAACGACAGCACAAAAACAGTCGAGTCTGACTCGGTTCTAGCATAAAGCTGTACAAAAAGTACTACTCATTGGTGACTAAACATTGATTTTCCAATGCACTTTGGATAAATGCATTACCAGGAAGACCGAAAAAAACCCTGGCGATTGTCCACAGTTGCGTAGATCGCAAGGCTAAGCTGAAATTACTGCGTAAGCCTTTATGCCGATTTATGCCAGGGTCGATCGAGCAAACCAATCAGTGAGTGTTTCACTCGGACAAGGGGCGACTAAGTCTTACTTTATATTACTTTATTTTTACATAACCGCCCTCCTCAACGCCTGCATCACAGCCTTTGCAGCAGCTCCCAGAACCGTGAAATAAGACTACTTTTTAGAGCCTTTTTAGAACTGCCCGCACAATATTCGGGAGTCAGATTGGATCGTCGTTTGGCCAGGAAGTCCATCATCGTTCCTGCTGCATGAGACCTTGCACTGTCCACTCAATGTACAGCTGGAGTTGACACGACCAACAACCCAAAGAGTGGTAGGGGTTCCACCAAAATTCGAGTGTTATTTAAGAGCCCCTGATTTAAGAGCACAGTTTAAATTCGATTTTATGAATTTTAACAACTTTCCTCTGCTCGTGGAAATGTCACTGCAGAAAAAACTACACTTTGGTGAAGTTTCATAAGACTGACGTATCTTTTTTTCATGCAGCTGAGTGAAATAGTGAAATTCGGATGATGACACATTTAGTCAAGTTGGCCACGGTGACTGCCTCTCAGTGCTTGACTGTACATCAGCATTGTCGGGTCAGCAGCAGAGATGCCAAAGGTGATAAGCACTTGGAGTGTCTCAGAGAAGAACTTGTGAGGACAAGAGGAACAACAAATTTCTTTAAAAAAAATAAGTCAAATCTGTCCGTGTTGTTCCTATGATAAGTACGACAGAACAGTTCTATTCTCTACAGCTGCATTTTTGCCTACCTTCGACTTTGTCAAGACTCGCAATTTTGCAAACTTCCTACCGCTTACATACATCTCCGCAGTACAGTTGAAACCCCTTTTAAGAACACCCTCCGTTCTTGGCCAAAATGTTCTTGTAAGCGGCCTGACCTTGTTCATATGAATTGACAACATAAAGGAACATAGCATTGAAATCACGTAATTAAAGCCTTGAGACAAGGCTCATAAAGTCATTATGCCTTGAGAGTGAAAGAAGTTGATGTTTTTGTCTTCAGTTCTTTTGTCCAAACTCGTCTTACTCAGGTTTGGATGTTGAACTTCTCAAAATTGTGTAGGTTTCTACTGCTTTTGACACAACTTTGGATGAAAATTGTTGCTACAAACTGGTTTGAGTGTTTCTCATTACGGTGCAATTCACCAAATGAAGTGCACTTGGATTCTATTCCTGAGAAATCGCTTTTTATATCAGGTGCTCTTATTAGAGGCTTCGACTGTAGTAGGAAGTCGACTCTACTTTGAACTCTGCTGACAGTTTTGCTCTGTCGTATTTGCCCAAGGAAAGCAAAGTCGGTAATTTTTACTTACTAGAGAAGAAGTTGCTTTGCCGTTGCATGCAATGATTGCAACTCATGAGCACCAAAGCTCCACCAGAGGCTACGTAAACTACCTGGAAATTGTGATCTGCGGAGCCAACAAGATTGCATTTTATCTCAAATTGCAATATCAAAAATTGCGGCCATCCGATGGGTTTCATGCAGTAAAAATCCGGTCCCCCCCCCCAAAAAAAAATTGCAGTTAAGCCGAAACAGTGTTGATCCAAATTGCAGGAAATTTGAAATATATCATGTAGATATCAGTTTTTTGTACCTTCAAGTAGCACAAAAATCTCGATTTTTTTTTTTGTAAGATTTTGCTGCAGACTAAATTTACATTGAGTAACGGATTGACTTTCAATTTTGGAAGACTCGAAATCTTTGCAAGATGGTTATTAGATTATTAAGATAGTTATGCTGATTGACCCTTCGCGAATACAGAATATGTTCTGCACTTCGAATGTTTGCTCACCAGATGTGACGACGTGTACGCATGTATAAGAAGTCTACTGGGTACTCTACAAACGCGAGAAGTTGACTCTGCTTGTCGTGACATTCCCCTAACCAGAGCCGACACTGTCACTATACTCGGTGTCACTGAAAACGGAGGTCACGGTATGTGTACTACGTAGCTGTTCTAGAAAATCTGCTTACACTGTCATTGTAAGTAGAATCTATATAATAAGACAAAGATTGTCCGTCTGTTCATCTAGCCACAGACATGACCACAGTTATCTTCAGAAGCACGTCACCCTCATGAACAATTTCTGCTTTGGTGGAAAGAGGGCATCGAGGACTGCTGCCTAAGTAAAATTCAGTGACCTCCAAGGTCACTAAGACCTCAAAGTAACCTCAATTTGTGGCATGTCGTAGATTGCTGAAGGGCAAGCAAGAATCAGTGGGAGAATCAGGTGAAGAACAACAGGTTAAGAACCAGAGTGGCAATGCTGAGTCGAAGTGATGGCCAGAGTAGGGCTGGGTCAAGCTGGTTATTTTCCAGCTGAAGTTGAGTTTAAGTTACCAGTTTCTAGTCGAGTCAACATTGTCATTTAGAAACAAATGCATCGGGTCAGGCACAGACTTAGTAGTTACACCCAGACCTTCAGCCTGGCAGAGCCCCCTATTGGATCCCTGATAGGCAGCTTGGTGCAGAATGACAGCTTA
>JAAUXU010126515.1_pt1 | contig 10838 bp, 18 predicted proteins | sample 7278151 | NCBI WGS metagenome assembly JAAUXU01 (sample SAMN14350113, study PRJNA611818) | marine sediment metagenome | isolation source: surface marine sediment (1.8m) | place: French Polynesia: Moorea | collected 2018-08 | reverse complement strand
TCCCTCGCGTCTCCGTCTTGACCTCCCCGTCCGCCGTCCGCCCGGAGTCTCCGCGGACGTGAAACGGAGCCCAGAAAGGAGCCTCCGGGCGGACGGCGGACGGGGAGGTCAAGACGGAGACGCGAGGGACGAATGACAGGATGACGGTGACGGTGTACACGCTAAATGAGTCGGTCACAAAGTTAAAAGTTAATCGCTTGTAGTTTTCGCGATCAGATTAGGAAATTTTGCATTTTTTTTTCTTTGTTTTTCTTCTTTTCTCCCAAAAAATAGGTTGAGAGACACCGGAGAAGACTTTCCGAAATTGACGGAAATAAATTTTCGACTTTCCTTTGTTCCCATGATCGGTTCCGAATCCTAAATTATAAATTTATAATATATTAACTCCGAGACCAATCAGACCACTCACTACTTTCGCTATTAATAATTACAGCTCATTTCAGAACTAGACATTCGCCACTCAAAAAACGACATTGCACGGCGGTCAACGGTCAGCAAAAAGTGTTGGACATGATTTTCGATCGCGGCTGCTGGAAGTCTACTACGCCACCCAAGGAAAACGCATTTGCCGACCATAACATGCTAGTCGAATGAGTCATTGCAGAATTAATCATCGAGTTTTTTCCCTTTCCGACTTCGTGAAAGCGTAAGACCATAATGGAGGAGGAGAAGGAGAGTCCGCTCCACTCTCTCTCCTTCCTCGGCTCGGCCTAATCCTGGATTCGTGGGCTTCCCCGGCGTCCAAAGAAAAGTCTTTTCGAATCGCCGCGGGAGGGAAAATCTCATGCATGCAGGGAGAAATGTTTGTTTGAAGAGGGAAACCCAAGCCAAGGTGCCAAATGAGGGAAGACGGATGGGTGGGTACGTTTCCATCTCTGTTCTGATGAGGGTTCCGTTGAAAAGCGGGGACGAATTCCGAACGGGATTGGGGATGGCTGGAACCGCACGCTCCAGCGGATACGGGGAACGCCAGAGTTGAAGACCTGGAGGGGAAGTGGAAATAAGTCGACTCATTCGCGCTCCGGTTGGAAAAGTGTTGGCGAGGGAGAAAGAGGAGGAGGAAACGGTCGTTCGGTGCGAATAGGGCGAGGGAAAAAGACGAGGGAGATTCTCATCTGGCGGCGCTTCCTCCCCTCCTCCCTCACTTTTCCCCCTGCTGCCAGGCAACGGTCGGCGGATCGGAATCCCAAAAGGAATTTCTGGGTGTTGTTCCCTTGTCCGTTGGGTCACGGTCGCCCCCTGGCGCCGGTTGGAACCATGTTGAGAAAGACCAAATGGCTAAATGGTTTTTGGCTTGGGAAAAAAAGATGGAGATAATGGAAAAACGGTCATCAGGCGAAAATATCCCTCTTTCTTTAAGGGAGAAGAAATTAAGTGTGAAGGAAAGGAGGCAGAACACGGAATGCGGTTGGAGAGCTGATGATGGACATTTGCTTGCGTGTCAGTCTGTTCCAAGGGTCCATCGGACTCCATCCCATCTCTTCACCCGGATGTCGTTCATTAATTTGGGCCTGGAGAAAGTTTGGATGGAAGTATGGGACTGGAGAATGTCCAAAGAGGTTGAACAGGTTTTGGAATGGAAGAGGATAAATGCGTCAGGAAAAAGGAAGGGGAAGCGTCAGAGCATCGTAGTAAACAAAGCGACAGTTGGAAAAAGAGTTCTCAAAGCGAAGTGTTGCGGCCGAGGTTGCTGAAGTTGCCGTTCGGGTTCTTATCGCCGTCGTCGCGGGGGAGGGCAGCACAGGGCAGGGGGATCCAGAGAGTGGCCCCGTGATTGGAACGGCAGAGCAGGGGGTTCCGTCGCGTGCTTCTCCGCCTCCGCGACAGACAGGAAGTGGAGGGAAGGGGGGGAGGGGGCGCCGAAAAAGCCGGGGGAAACCTATCGATCGTGGCCACCCTCTCTGTGCCACGAGGCAGGGGCGCCAGAAGGGGGGTGCGCCATCCTGCGCCGGCGCCGGCGGCGAATGAGAAAGCCCCTCCGCCCTCCCCCGCCCTCCATTGGGACGCCACCAGAGAAGAAAGGAGGATCCCTTTGTTGGGCAGTGCACTTCCTCCAGTCCTGGTCCACCCAACAAGGGGGTGGAAAGAGCAGAACAAGGGGGGCAAAAGGACAGGATCGTCTAAATCAAGGCACTCGTTGATAAGAAACCCTCTTCGGCTGCGGTCGCCCTTATCTCTTGTGCAGACAGCCTGCCCTTCCAGCCTTACGTGATCTACTCAGTCGTGAATACCTGCATTGCTGACGACAGTGAATCATTGTGCCCTGGAAAGAAAGAAGCTCTCCCCCACCGTACGAAGGCCCCTCCCGCATTTTGCAGCGACAAAAGTGTGAAGGGGGACAAAAAAGTGGGATCCCTCATCTTACGTCAGAGGAGCAAGTGCTACCGGGACACAAAGGGTTGGCAACGCCGGCAGAGCAAGATAGCCGGGCAGCGGGCCTTGTCGTCGTGACGCCGATTTTGCGATCTGCACCGATGCTCCATCGCCGCTCGTGCCTCTCCTGCAATCACCATCATCCAACAACACTTTTTTGCCGTGATTGTGAATACGGATCCCGTTGCTGCCGCTGCCGCCCCCGCTAAAAAAGAAGAGGAAGATAAATCGCATTCCGTTGAGAAAGAGCGAGAGGAGGGCGCAAAAAAGTTTATGGCGAGGAGAGGACCGACCGAGTTGCAAGCCGTGCTGCAGCTGCCCCATACTGTTCAGAACTCCATCCCCCGGTAGTGGCTGTCAAGAAGAGTCCGTGCGGAGGGTGCATTTAGAGGACGGAAATCGCCCTCTTCCTCCATCGTTTTACTACACCACGGCAGCGCCATCAGATTCGAGCCAATTTGCAATCGAGGAAGAGACGGAGGAGGGATAAGGGAGGGGGGAAAGAGGCGTACGGTAATTAACAACAGCCCTCCCACCTACCCCTCCCCACTTCAACAGCCGTCGTTTGGATATCGAGAAGAAGCCACCCCCGCCTGAAGATCCAATCCAGCCCCCAGAACACACGCTCCAGTGCCCGCAAAGAGAAAGAAAAAGAATCCCCCGTTCCCAGCACACCGACACCGACGCATGGGCGTGACGGAGGAAAAAGACAGAAGTAGTAGGTGTGGGAGATGCCGATTGTCCCCTCTTCCTCCTCTTCGTCCAACACCACCTGATGGTACATTATTCTAACGAAAACGAGGAGGAGGAGAAGTGGAAACAGTGGATGGACGGTTGCTCGTCGTTGCCGGCAGCAGCCCAGTGGAGTTACGAAGTATCCGCCCAACAGCAAAAGAGACGGAGCAAAGGGGCGGACAGAAAGAAGTCTCATGCTCGCTGGCTTCAAGTCGAATTGGTCCTTGCCTCCTGAATGTGTGTGTACCGTGTGTGAGGGAGGGAGGGGGAAGAGGGCGAGGAGGAGGAGGAGGCAGACTCGTTTTTTTGAGGGAGCGCATGCCGCAAAGAGGCAACGGAGGGAGAAAAGGACGGGCGCCCGGCGATCTCCCCCTCCCCCTCGTTCTCGTCCGCCGCGGGGCACCAACTCCAGTGATCTGAGGCGGGTTGAGGCGAACCGACCGTGAGTCAGCCGCCTCCGTCGCCACAGCACGAAATACACAAACGGTGGAGGAAAAGACTTCGGTTTCGGGACGGCGGCGGAGGTGTGTCACTCACTCGATTACCTGAGGGAGGAGAGACTTTGCATGCAGCGGTGTCGAATGCATGAGAAGAAAACCGAGCCAATTCCGTCGCTCGACCTCCCACGAGTGACGAAACGCAGAAACCGAAAATCCAGCCCAGATGTGAAAAGAGAAGCGAGTGCAACTTACAAAAACGGCGCTCGTTCATATACGTACACGTACGTGTATGCGGCAAGTGCACTTGGGGGGGAGGCAATAGCAGTGCTTTGAAGTGCGGGGGTTTGAAGGAAAGGAGGGGTTGTTGCTCTCCACCCTTCCTTCCGTTGTTTGTGCACCGAAGAAGAAGAAGGATTGGCTCTTCCACCCCCGCCTCCGCCCTCTTCTAACCTTCTCCTCCATCCTGCAGGCTGTGTGTGCACTCGCCGATTGATTAGTCACGTGTGAGGAGGTACAGGGAAAAGAAGAAAAGGGTGGACGAAGTAAGCAAGTACCGAGGGAGGAAGTGAAGTGAAACGCGAAACTCGATGAGAGAGGCAAGAAGAGCAGGAGGGGGAAAGGGAGAGGGGTGACACGGATAGTGCAACACTGAACGACAGTTCCTAGAAAAAATATTTCTAGTGCATTGACGTCAGCCCTCAAGAATGGCCACCGCGGCTGGCGGCAACGGCTCTGCCGCGGCCTCAACCGCGGCCGGTGGCGGCGTGTTCTCCGACTTTTGCGAAGCCTGGGTGTCCCGCTTCCCCGGGAGCGAGCTGCCCGCCGCCTGGGAGGAGGACGTTAGGGCCAACCTGAAGAAGCACCGCACCAAGGTTGCCATCCTCAGGGAGGAGCTGGAGAAGGAGGAAATGTACGTCGAGTACCTTGATAAGCTGCTGGCGGACATCGAGCTTCACAGGAAGAGGGGCAGCGGAGGCGGCGGGCTATCATCCCCTGGGGCGGCGGCCTCGAAAGAGGGAGGAGAGGCGGCGTCATCAAAGAAGTTTGCCCCTTCTTCTCGGGAAAACTCCTCCTCCGCGTCCTCGTCACAACAACTCAATGGGAACGGGGAGTCTTCTGCCAGGAGGCAGCAGTTCCTCGACGACCATCTTGAGGACTGCCGCACCAGGGAGGCCGTGGAGAGGACAAGCCTCCGACTGGACCTGGACGACGTCAGAGACGTGGACGGAGGCGACGCCAGCACCTTCGTCACCGTCATCAACGTCCCCTCGCCCGACGGGAAGAAGAAGGGAGGGCTGAGCCTCAGCAAGGGGAAGCAGAACAGCGAGTCCGCCCTCCTTCCTTCCTCCAAGCCTCCCCCGCCCAGGGCCCCGCCCAAGAGGGCCTCGGTGGGCAGCAGAGACTCGCTCAACAGCGCCCTCTCCAGCAGCGCTGTCACCCCTGCCTCTCCCCGCTTCTCCTACGCGGAGGACTTTATGGCCTCCTCCGACGCTAGGGAGGGAATGAACACCCTCGACCCAAAAGACCCGCTTCTCCAGGCAAAGCTCTCTTCCTCCAGCGAGGAGACTCTGGACGACGAGGCGGATTCTTCCTCAGCGGCTGTTGCAGAAGATGGGTTCATGCGAGGCAGGCCGGACGGGAAGGATAATTCCTCTCCGGCCAACAGCAGTAGTGGAAACCCCGGTGCTAATGGAGTCAAGAACGAGGAGCCTCTCCCTCCCAGGTCCACCAAGATCAAGGAGCTCATGGCCAACTGGGAGAACAAGCCTCCAATCGGCATGCGCCCGGTCATCCGCCTGCCTAACAAGGAAGACGGCGCTGAAGCCTCTGGCAGCCCGTCCGCCGCCCGGTCCGCCACCCAGAGAAAGGACTCCGACAGCAGCAGCCGCGGCCGCATGGGAAGCCCCAGCGGGAAGAGCCACGACTCCAGCGACAGCGAGAACAGCTGGTCGAGGATGAGGGCCGCGTCGGGGGAGGAGGACTCGACCAGCCCGCGGACGAGGAGGAGGATCTCGGGGGAGACCCGGCTAGACAGATTGGTGAGGAGGCCGTCGGGCAGCGCGGAGAGGGGCTCCTCCAGGCACAGCGAGGGGCTGCCGGCTCCAGTGCCGCCAAAGCCCGCAAAGAAGCCAAAGGCCAAGCCGAGAACAATCGGCCACCCTCAGTTGCAGCAACAGCAACAGGAGGAGCCCCTGTACGACACTGTGGCCAATGACGAGCCAGAGGACGAGTACGACAACCACCTCCTTTACGGCACCTCGTCATCTACTCAAAGCGGCGGCGGCAGGGGGAAGGCGGACACCATCGGCTCCGGCGGTGGCAGCAGCAGCGCCACAGATTTGGGCTTCGTGGACGAGGCACCCTCTCCACACGCTTCCATCCTCAAGTCCGGCCACTCCGGCCTCTCCCTCACCGGCAGCGGCACCCTCTCCTCCTCCTCCGACGCCGCCGGCAGCAGCTCCTCACTCCGGCGCGCAGTCAGCGTGGAGGAGGAAGAGGAGGGGAACTACGTAAACATCCAGTACTTCCTGCAGAAGAGGCAGGGCGCCAAGTCTTCCTCCGCCTCCGCCGCCATGGACACCATTCAGAGCGACGACGAGCTGGAGGACAGCGACGGGAAGCCGGTGTCCTCAGCCTCTTCCAGGGAACTCCTGGACGAGCCGCTTCCCCACCCCTCCTCCGCCAGGATAGAGGAAGAGGACGAGGAGGAGACGTCATCGCAGGTGGAGAGACTAGTCATGTACCGGTGCATTCTGAACAGCATCGTCGAAAGCGAAGCCATCTACCTGGAGGGCCTCAGCGTCATGCTGCAGTACATGAAGGCAATGAAGGTGACCATGAGCACGCCGCAGCCGGTCATCCCGAGGGAGGACTTTGACGTCATCTTCTACAAGATCCCGGAGCTGCACGAGCTCCACTACGCCTTCCACGAGAGCCTGAGGCGGCACGTAGACCGCCGAGGAGACGGCGAGGAAAGAGGAGGAGGTGTAGGCCACTCGTTCAAGATGCTGGCCAGTCGCACAAAGATCTATGCCGCCTTCTTGGAGAACTACCCCCGAGCGCTGGACTGCCTCCGCCGCTGCACGGCCTCGCACCCGCAGTTCGCCGACCTCACCAGATCAATCAAATTAAGGTCGGTGGGCGGAAGCAGCAATCCAGGAACCCTAGGACAAACTGCCTCTGCGCCTTCGCAATCGCAATCGCGACAGGCGCAGTCGTTATCTCTGGAGGACTTGCTCCACAAGCCAGTTCAGCGGGTGCAGAAGCTGGACCTCTGCCTCCAGGACCTGATTCGCTCCGCTTCGGGCGCCGACAAGTTGCCGCTGCGTGAGGCCCTGGACGGAGTGCACAGGTTCCTGTCCGAATACAACGTGGCGCACCAGGGCGAGCTTTTCCCGCGCTCCTCCTCCGCCTCCTCGGCCGGGGCGGGAGGACCAGGCCCGCAGGCGGGGCAGGAACAGAGGAGGCACCTGGTCAAGAACTCCTTCGTGGTGGAGCTGTCGGACGGGCAGCGCAAGCTGAGGCACCTCTTCCTCTTCAATGACGTCCTCGTCTGCGCAAAGTACAAGGCCGCTGCCAGGAGCAGGGCCGCCGAGAAGTTCACCTTCCAGATCAAGTGGTACATCCCTCTCTGCAACGTAAGTCGAAACGAAAAAGGAATGGCCGCGGCGCAGTGCATTACTCACGTTTCCTGTTTTCGCACTTTTTTTTAGGGGCCGGAGCCCCTTATCTCTCTTTTTCGGCCCTGTGTGACTGGCTCTTTCCTCATCCCTGGGTGGGTGTGCTGCGGGTGGAGGAGGGTTGAACAAAGCCGCCCTTTCCAGAAAATTTGCTTCGGGAAGGGGAGGAGGGTCGCAGGGAGGGAAAAAGCCTCGTATTTTTCTTGCATGCTTGGACAATGCACGATGTGGGCTTTTTGCATATTTAAATAAGATTGCTGGGCTGTGCCGGGTGCCCCACTTTCCACGGCGCGTCGAAAGAGGAAGGGGGCGTCTTGCGATGCACTTGTTTCGCGCGGCGGAGTGAGGGTGATTCTTTCGTGTGTCGTGTTCTTCAAACGGCGCCGGCGTTTCTTTCCCCCTTCCCCTCCCTCCCCCCCTTTTCGTGCCGCCGGGAGGAATTCTTTGTGTGACTAATTAGGCAAAAGTTGCGACAGGTGTCGGATGCAAAATTCAGGGCAGGCTGCTTTTCCTAAGCAAATTTCACCTTTCTTTTTCCTCCCTCCCCACCATTTTCTTCCTCTTCCCACACCCGCGTTTTCACACAAGTCATCGTCGTAAAAATGCTCTCGATTTGCTCTCTGCAGAAAGAGGGAAAAGCCTCGTTTTTTCCGCGCCGTTTGCTGCGGGCGTGGGATAGGGTCCGAAAATGTGTATTGTGCGGTGGTGCAAGCGCAATGCTACGTTCAGCCAGTTTTCTACTACGTAGGAGGCGCGATGAAAGGGAGGCGGGGGAGGCAGACCCGCGAATCATTGCTATCCGGGAGGAGGAGGATAAAAGGAGTGTAATCTTCGAAATTTCGTTCCGTCCGGGGCGGCGGTGAAAGGAGAGTGGAGAAAATCGCCCTCTCTCTTCTCCTCGCCCCGTCTGTCACATCATCGTAAATGAAGCGAGACGTTGCCATCCAATGGTCCCACTCCCCCACCTCTCTCTCTTTCTTTCCCTTTCACACTCCCCTGTGCCACTTTTTAAACCCTTGAATCGCGAGAGAACTCCTGAAAGGATTTCTCCCCCTCCTCCCTCTTCCCTCTCTGAGCCCGAACGGTATATGTGGGCCATCTTCGCTCAACATGTACAGGTGCCGCCGCCGAAGCCACCGTTACCTTCTCCCTCCCCTCCATCTCCGTTGCCGTTCCTCCGGGTGTAGAAAGAGAGATGTTGGGTGGGAGGAAGAGAGATGCCGGCTCTCTTCCTTTTCCTCCGTACTCACAAGCGCACTGTTTTCCTTTCCCTCCCCCCCCCCCTTCTCCCCTCGGCATCCATCCCCATCCCCTCTTTTCTCCTGCAAATGCCCATTCTCGTTTTCACCTCCCCCCTCCCTCCATTCCGGGAAGAAAAAGTTTCGCTTTCTTTCCTCCGTGTTTGTGTGGATTCAGCCTCCCCCTCCTCCCTTCCCCCGCTTTTCCTGCCCCAAACCTGGCCGCCAGAACGGAGAGGAGGGAAATCCGGGGGATGATGCTACATGCACGCGTGCTGGGCAAAAATGTGCCTTGCTGCGGAGAAAAGAGAGAGCAAAGTTTTTTTTCTCCCGACATTTTCGCAAAAGTTTCGGGGAAAGAAACAGGGACGAGAGGGAGGGAAAGGTGAAACTGGGGCGAAGGAGTGAAAATCGGCTCAAGAACTTTGCGGGAGCCTGTTATTTTCGTTCGGCCGACACTTTTAACTTCCCTCTACTCGGGAGGAATGGGGAGAGAAATTTTTGAAGAGGAGAAGGAGCCGAAAAGGCCATGAATCCTGTTCGAAGACGAGGAGGGCGCATCATGACACGGCAATAATTTGGGAAATAGTGCGAGGTGGAGGAGAGAACGGGACCGAAAATGTGGGAGGAGGGATCCCAATGGCGGCGGAGTCGTGCGTGCTTAAAGAGGAGGAGGTGGTGGTGTGGGAGGGGGAAATCTCAATCAGGCTCCATCCGTCCGTTTTCCTTTTTTTCTTTTCGCCTCCTCTTCTTCTTCTTCTTCGCCGCCGCCGCCGCCGATTCTTTTGCCCTCTCTCGTCAGTAGTCTTAAGGATGGATTGCGTGCCGCGCGGCTTCTTTTGTGACTTCTCCCTCCCCCACTCTCCCTCCCTTTCCCCATTCCACCTATGGCTTCTTCTTTCATAACGAGGAGGGAAAAGAGGAATGAAGGAAGAAGACGGGGTCACGAGCCTCCCTCCCTCATGTTTTCCCTCAAATTGGACTCTCTTTGCTCTTTTCCCGACGGAGAGGAGAGAGTGGGGGTACTTCCCCCTCTCCTAATTGAGGCTATCGGTCTTCATTTCACCCCCCTTTCTTCCGAGCGATGCGTCGTCCGCCGGTCGGTCGTCGGCTCCTCCCCCTTTGTTGTCCCCTTGTCCGTGCAGGAAAAATCTCCCCGAAAAAATTCCTCGCCACGCGCCGCCGCCGCCGCCGCCGCCGCCGCTAGCCAGATGACTTCCTCCTTTCTTCTTCCAATCATCCATGCCGCCACCTCCCTTTCCCTTCTCAAGAATATAATAGAAGGAAAGACATGTCTCGCACCTTTTCCCCGTAAAAAATGAAAGCGCCTTCCTTCTTCTTATCCCAACATCTCTCTCTTCCCGTTTCAACAACAGGCCCTGATTGTGGAGGAGCCCAGCACTGAGCCGAGGGAGAACAACCCGGCGAATCTCGTCAGCCTGCGCACACAGGCCACCGCCCTCAGGGACCAGGTAATGACGGGAAAACGAAATTATCCAAACGTGTGCAATACTCTTTTTGTTATTCTTTCGTCATTCCGCAGATCCACCGCGTCGACAAGGAAGAGGCCGCAAAGGCTTCGCATGGATCTTCCACCCGCCGTGGCTCCAGCAGCCAGCAGCCGCAGTCCTCACAGTCCAGCCTCCTCCCTCCGGGTTCCGCGCCGCCGCCGCCGTCAAAGGCGTCGGAGAAGTTCAGGAAGCGGCTGGTGGAGCTGGAGGCGCAGCTGGTGCTGGCGTCTCCCAGTCTCCTCTTCCAGGTGAGATTGACAAGGGGGAGACCTTGAACTACGCCCGTCACTCCTTGACATGTGCGCACGCAACTGATAACGTCGTTTATTTGCTCTAGAAATCCCATACATACAGCAAGATCTCACAAAAGCTCTTTTGTTTGCAAGAGTCTTTCCGTATTTCTAGCCGTTTCAAGAAGAAGCCGTTGTAAAACTTACGAAGAGCAATAAATAAAGCAAGGAAATGTGTTCTTTTATCTCCCTGTAGGTTACCCACAAGAACAGTGGCCGCGCCTACAGCTTCTTCCTGTCCTCCGAATACGAGCGATCCCAGTGGGTGGAGACGCTCCAGGTGCTGCAGTCATCTCTCCCGGCAAACCCTTCGCTGCACCACGGCGGCAGAAGCGGGAACAGGGAACCTCCGCACATGTCCCTGGACGAGCTCCAGGCCTGGATCACCTCCTGCCGCCGCTCGCTGGCCACCAACATGGGATCATTCCTGATGCGCAGCCCTCGAGATGAGCCGCTCCTAGTGGGGGACTTGCACCTGGCTGTCACGCACTTGCACGGCCTCACCAGGCCGTCCGACCTGTTCGTGGTGGCCGAGGTGGACTCCTACGGGCACTATTTCCGCAAGGCCAAG
>JAAUXU010043061.1_pt1 | contig 10839 bp, 10 predicted proteins | sample 7278151 | NCBI WGS metagenome assembly JAAUXU01 (sample SAMN14350113, study PRJNA611818) | marine sediment metagenome | isolation source: surface marine sediment (1.8m) | place: French Polynesia: Moorea | collected 2018-08 | reverse complement strand
TATTTATAATTGTTTGGGGACTCGGGCGCGATACATTATTTTCTCGCTGTTTCTATGAATTGTATTTCAATCTCCCATTTCTCCTACATCATTTCGCAACTTATTAATACAAAGGCGTGCACAACGTCCTGTAATAGGTGGGAAAAATAATATTCAAGAAAGTGGTGATTCGAGGGCGCGAAACGTCATTTTTTTCGCCGTTTCTTTGAATTGTAACACGGGATTCACTTTTTATAGCCCAGGGCGAGGGGGGGAAGGGGGAAAAGAGGTTTTTTCTCCTCATTCCTTCTTCCTTCTTTACCTTTGGCGGTGGAGGAGAAAGTGGGAAGGGGAAAGGGGAAAAAAGAGTTATTTTCCCGAATTCGGGAAAAGAGGGGTGGGATGGGGGGGCGAAAAAAAAGTGAATCGATTGAGATCGAAAGTCGAAATGTTTTCACTTTTTTTCATGTGACGTAGTTCTTTCGATTTCGTCAGTGGATAGAGCGACTGAGAAGAGGGAAAGAGGAGAAAAAAATAATTACCCTCTAAAAGAAGAGTCTAAATTGGTCACACCCTCACTTCGCGAAAAAGAACATCATTTGTCTTCCACCCAAAAAAGATGAAAAAATGTTTTTAAAAGCTCGCCCCATTACAGTTTCCCCTCACAATTATGAGAGGGAGGGGAATCTCCCCCCCTCTCGAAATTACCCTGGCAATAGCTAGGCAGCAGTTGGGAGGGAAAGAAGAAGAAGAAGGTACTAACGGAAAGTGAAGGGGGGGGAGAAAACAATTTACCATCTGTGACCAGAAGTAAATCATCTTCACACAAGCCAAATGCACTCAGCTACTGTCAAGTTTTTCTCTTTACCTTTTTCATTTGAACAATTATACTTTGACTTTCCCCACATTTTTTTATTTTATTCCCTATTTCTGCACGTAACACACTAAAATACTCGGTTTCCCCCCCTTCCTTTCTATTTATCCATTATAGGGAAAGAATAAGTGGGAAACGAAGAAAGGCTTTCTTGCAGAGACTGACCGCTAGCTTGGAGCAAAGCCACCGCCTCCGCCTTGATGGGAGAAAGGAGGAGGAGGAGGATGCACTGATCGCCCCTCTTTTTTTATCTCTCCCGCTTTGGGCCCAGGGGGGGATTCCGAAGGGGGGAGGAGGCTTCTGATCGAATATACGGGAACAAGAAGGATGCAGCGGCAGCTTCAAAGAAAAAGAAAACAAGAACAACTTCGTTCAAAGACCTGCGGAAAAGACAAGGTCTTTTAAAGTAAGTTTTCGAGGGGGGGAAATGGCTTGATCTCACCCCCAAAAGTGACTGACAAACTGACAAACCTCCTACAACAAGAACGAGAACAACTTTCGCTGTTCTTAGACCTGCGTTCCGCAGGTAAACAAGTGAGGGCTCTCCACCAAAAAACCTCTCTTTTTGGATTTCGTAAGACCCTCTTCCTCCAAGGGCGACAAAGTAGGCCCTCCTCCCCCGAAAAAGAAGAAAACACATCATAAGAAAGAAACAGCCAAGGAGAAGGGGCCTTGTTAACTTTTTCCTCCTTCTTCTCCTGGCTATCAACCACAACAGCCCAAAGGGGGCGAGGGAGGGGGAGAAACCCATCACTTCTTCCCCCGCCCAAAAAAACATTGCCTTTCCTCTCCCTCCTCAGGTTGTTTCCCCAACCCCAAAAAGGGAAAAGGGAAAAAACAACAGCCAAGACCAAGCAAGGCTGAGGTAGGGTGGGTGAGATCTCCCTGGGGAAAAGGGTCTACTCATCCCAGAAAAAAAAGAAAAATGCTGGGGGAAGGGAGATGACTCAGGGGGAGGGTTTAAGGCCAGGATTTGACATTGGACGCAAAAAAAGTATTTTTCAGATCGATCAATTTTGTGACCATATATGCCGCCAGTGTATGAGTTTCCATGTCATATTGTCATGTCAAAATCATGGAAAAAAGTCTCCAACGCATACAATTGAGTAATTGACTTCAAAAATCACAGCCACAGACGGTACAATTGCGAAATCGAGTGCAGTGGTGTGGATCTCCTTTCGAATCCCTCGAACCCGATCCGCCATAAAAGACGGTGGAGAAAAGAATGCAGACCTGTTGTTGCCAGAGTGAGGGTATTTTTTTCAGGGCGCGCGAGCTTCTTCCATCCCCACATCCCTCGGCATTCCGTAAGAAGAGCGGAGGTAGGCCATAAAAAATTCCTTCCCCCCCTGTATAGTATTAGATCGTGAAACGCGACCTTGCGGTATGAAGACCGGTGGAAAAACAGGATATAATTTCCCGCACAATTTTTTCTCGATAGCAAGTTGCAATTTTTTTGGGGGGTGTGTGGGCATTGTCCACATGGCGACCCTCAGTTCCCCCAAACTTTCTCCTGTTAAAACTTTTAAAAAAATCCCAACACTGGAGTCTCCCTTTTCCCTCTCTACAACCCTGCATAAAACCTAGCTCAATGTGCTGTTGGTACAACTTTTTTCCCCTTCAAAAATCCCTGGCCTCGATATCCCTCACTTTCCCGCACAGAAAAAGAGGGGAGACGAAAGAGAAAAAAGTTTGGGTTCGGTTTTCCGCTGCTCTGTACACATGCGGGAAAAGCGGGGGACGGGAGTTGAGTTTTTGTGAGGATAAATTGCCGGGACAAATCGGTTTCTATACCTTACCGCCATCGATGGTGGGTGGGTAAAAACAGACACCGAACCGACTTCTGGTTTGGCACAAAACGGTCAGAAGCAGCAGAAGGAAATGAAAACCGCAGTTTCTTCTTTTCTATGTGGGAAATCACAAGGAGGAGGGGAGAGATCCATCCGAGGAAATTTCTCCGCACCGCTGACGGATCCGTGTCTCAGCCGACGAAATTAATTAAAAGTACCGCTTCTTTTCGCGACTTTTTTAATTTCATAGTTGGAAATGTACTTTTTCGACGTCCGTGGCTCAAAAAATGGGAACATCATTTAATGAATAATAGCGTGTTTTTGTGGCGGAAAGGAAAATGTGGATGATGACTTTATGATGATTTTCTCCTTAACATAAAAAGCCGATTAAGCTACGAAAATGCATGCAGATTAGATGCAGGAATTTTTCCAGGCTTTTATTTTTTGGGGAAAATGGAGATGTTGTTGCCTCCGGAATCGTAGCAACAGATTTGCATAATAATAATTTCTGGGTATTTTTGCAAAAAAGGAAACTTTGGTCACTCTTTTCTCTAAAGTACAGTCGAATATCTCCGACCCCGCTTTCCCCGTGTTTTCTAAAAAGGTCGATCTTCCCTCCCTCCCGACTCTTCTTTTTCCCCTTAAAAAAAGATGGGAAACTTGGAGGCGTGACCCCTTCTCCTCCTCTTCCTCCCACCACTCGTGTCTCCTCCCCGATCTCAGTCTGAGTCGTCTGCTGTCCCGAACACCAAAGAAAGAGATTTCTATCCTATCCTCTTGGAGGTACTTTCACCCCTACTCTCTCTCTCTCTCTCTCCAGAGCTTTTATGGGAAGTCAGATACGGATCTTTGGACATTTTTCTTCCTCTCCGCAACTACGCGGGGAGAAGAAGAAGAACACTCGTTTTCCCGAATTTTGGAGCCACTCTCTGCGCGAAGAAAAAAAATACACCCGCTCATTACGCGCGATATTTATGATGCTCTCTTGCCTCTCTCCCTTTTCCGAACACGCACACACTTGCCCCAGTTTCCCACACATTTTATTCCGCCTAATTAAGCGTAGGAAAGAGAGAGAAAAGCGTCTGTCCGTATCATTTTTCAGAGGAATATCATGGGATATTAATCGTCGCACAAAAATGGCCATTTCCGAACATTATTTTTTCCCCTCTTGTGTGGGAAATAGCCGTATTTCTCCCTTTTCCGCAATCCAATTTGTCAGGTTATTCTCTTCCCCTTGCGTGCAACCGGTGTTTTCCCAACTCCTCCGCAGTAAAAACAATAATGATGAAAAGGAGGAGGAGGAGGAGGAGCATGGGAAGAAGAAGAGAGTTCTAATAATAAGAAGAAGGAGGGTTGATTAGCTTGGCTCTTGGCTTTGCGGCCATGGTTGGTGGTCTAGCCAAGCAGAATGAGATCACGATATTCTCGTATATGCTTTTCTCTCCCACATAATTCGGCTTTCCCAGAAACGAATTGGGGCACAGGCTGCGATATTATTTAAGCTAAAATTTTGAAATTGGACACGACCCACGTTTTCCCTCTTTTCCTGACCGCGACGCCAATTTTGCATCTCCGGGGTCATTTTCGCGTCAGTGAGGGAAATTTTGGCTTTTTCGAAAACAGCTGCTCTCCCAAAGCTGAGGAAGGGAAATTGTGTGTCCGCCTTATTTCGAGATTCGAGAGAGAGAAAGAGCGTGCCTCCTTTTTGAGAGTGGTGGAAAATTAAGATCTGCTGCGGTCGGTCGGAATGAAAATGCCCTCAAATTACAGGGGAACATATTGACGGAAAAGTGAATATGTCCTGAAGAATATATTACTCGATTCGAATCCAAATTGTCGTGAAAAAGAATGCCATAAAATAGAAATTCTACTTTTTGGCCCACCCTGTTGCGTGAGATCCCAATTTCCGTTTTCCCTGCACGATCGAGTGTCCGAGTGTGTATAAAATCTCACCGGCACGCAAGAGTTGGTCCTGCGCTCCTCCACACACACATCCTTTCTCACCCCACAACCCCATTTACCCAGATTTGAATCTCGGGAAAATTACGCGCCCAATTACGGAGGAGGGGGGGGGGGATCGAGATCTGAGAAAATTCGCGAAAAAAAAAGTCAAGAAAAAAGCCTTTGTTCTTTTATTGACTCCGGGGAAGAAGAAAAAATCGATTGCAGGCCCGAGGGGTCGCTGCTGTGCTTTTCAAGTTTTTTTCCTCTTTTTGGAAGAAGAAGAAGGGAAATGGATGGAGGAGAAAATCCACCGCTGTTGCCCCCAGGGCGGAAAAAAGAGGGGGAAACAACATGGCGATCGAGGCATTTTTCTGTTGTTTTCTTTTTTTTCTTTTTCGGCGGAAAATCGCGTCAGGTGCCGGACGGAGAGAAAAAGTGACACAGAGATTATTATAGAGCAGGGGAAAATCTGAGATGAGTTGACAATGGTTGGACATCTCGAGCACAAAGGCAATTTTGTGCAAGATGCATGACGTGCGCTCACAAAGGTTTGCCGGGGGGAAAAACCAGGAGAAGGATGGCCATTCATTCCCCAGAACAAAAGCCACAAAATGGTCTCTTCCGAAAAATTTGCTTAAATAAAAATATATTTCCCGCACCCCGAAATATATATTCCTCAAAAAGCAGCGACGATGCTGAAGTCATTATGGGCAGCTGCCGCAAAGAAGAAAAGGTGCTCGCAAAAAAAGCTGGAAAAGACAGTGCCAGAACAAAAACCGGTTCGGGGGGGAACAAAGAGGAGGAGAGAAGACGATGGTTCAATTTCACCGCAACCGGCATACCACGAATTCCCTCGCACACAGACCCCAAAAAGAGGAAGAAAAGAGGGACATTCCAGCACCAAAAGAAAATTTCTCTTGCTTTCCGTTTTATACCGACATTCCGCTGCCATTAATAATGGGAAATCGTCTTGAAGGATGAAAAGGAAAAAACCGTTGCCGAAATTTTGGAGCAGCGCCACCTGATTTCGCATATCTCAAGGTGAGACTATTTTTTTGCGCCATTCCATAATGGAAGGAGGCAGGGCTATCGAAAATTCAATTTCCTCCTCACTTTCGTTTCCCTCCCTTTTCCGTTTTATTAGTAGGGGGGGAAATTTATTAAATCGCGCGTCAGGATTCGCTTCGGCGAAAACCGTTTCGGACAAGGACAAGGCTAAAGTTTATTTGCCATCCACCGCCGATTCCCAGCTTGGCTATCGCTGTAAGTGCCAATCTATCACTCTCATTTTCTAGGCAATCCGAGAGGGTGGCTAGAAAAATAAGCATTTTTTTCTCACTTTGCCTAATACGGCCGGCTGAACGAAAAAAAAATCCGTTACACGGTCCCAAGAACAAGATATCAAAAAAAATATCTTGAGTGCACATGGGAGAAAATTAGATTTCACCTGTTGGAATATATACGTAAGCAACAAAAAGACAGGATACACCCCTTCCCTCCCGCCTTTTCCCGCTCTTCCTTTGCATCTAACGTAGTAAGCCTCACGCTTCCGCCTCCCCCCCCCCCTTTTTTTCCAACTTTTTCCTCCAGGAAATGAAAAGTCCATCTTTTCTCCTCTCCACGCTACGCACACTTTTCTTCACTCCAAATGTGCGAACTACGGAAATTTAACAATGTGTTTCTTTTTTAAAGCACACATCTTGGAAAAGAACAACAAAATTTTGAGCTAAAACAATAATGAAAAAGAAAAAAAATGTTGAATTTGTAGCTTACTTTTTTCCACCAGTCCCTTGGGAAATGCAGCCCCCCCCCCCCGATGGGAGGAGGGGAGAAAGAGAAGAAAAGGGTGTTGGCGGCGGCGGGAGAGAAAAGTAGACAGAAGTCGCCTCCAGGTTTTTTGATGGCTCCCCCCTCCCCCTTTCCCCTCCTTTCTTCAGAAGTGATGATATCAAATTCTGCCACCTCCTCCTCCTCCTCTTTTCCCCACACACTTTCTTCTCCTCTTTTTCTGAAGCATCTCACTCCTCTCCCGCAACCGACAAGGGTTGCCAACCCTCCGGAACTAAAAAATGCCCCATCTTCCGTGAAAAAAATGCCACAAATGGGTATTTCACTTCGTAAGGTCATCTGAAAAATGCCCAACCACAATTGGGGCATTTGTTTCAAGTTTTTATGACAAAGGAAAATGCCCAATGTTAAAAAAGCCATTCCCCCCCAAAAAAATTAAAAATGCCCTGTTGGCAACACTTCTGAAACCAACTGAGCCCTCTCTCCGCCGTCGCAAGAAATTGCCCCTGAGGAGTGAGAACCATAGGTTTGACACTGACTTACAAAACAATCGCTTCTTGAAAGCTCGAATATTTCTTCCCCCCACCCAAAAAAAAGCTTTCTAGAATTCAAGAAGACATGCGGGAAAATCTATGTTTTCCCTCTTTTTTTTCCGGACAAGGGCATCTCACGAGTCTTGGCCCGAGGGGTGGATTTTTGAGGGCGAAAGAAGAAGAAGGTTGAGGGAAAAGAGGATGAGTCCCCCTCTCTGCTCCACCCCCCCCAAAAAAAAAAACTTGGTGCTGGGCAAACAAATTTTCCTCTTCTCGTTTTTGGAGGGAAAGCGTTGTCGTCGTCGTCTTCCAAAAAGTGACGACGCAGCGAAGAGCTGGAAAAACAGAAACTTTGGCCATCAAGAGAAAGGAGGGAGAGAGAGAGGCTGAGATTATTATTTCCTCTTATCATTTTTTATAGGAAGAGTTTCTCCGGGAAAAGCTCGGTGTTCCATTTGCTACATTGCAACATGAATGCACTTAAAAACCCGAAGAAAGCTACCCATCAGTTTGTGTTTCCCCGACACTTTCCAAACAACAAATATTCCGTCGCTCTTTCGTCGTCTCCAACTTTCCTGAAGGGTAGCTGCAAAGGCGAGCAAGCGCGGAGGGAGGGGAAAGAAGAAGAGTTTTCCGAAACTTTCCTCCTCACTCCCCGTTCCCCAGTTTTTGGCGCTTTAATTTCGGGGCCCCCGTCGCCTCCCGCGTTTACCGTGGCGGGGCGGGAATTTTAAAATTCAGCTCTCTTTTCGAATTAGCAACTAACCCCTTACCGTAGGGGAGAGCGAGAGAGAGAGAGAGAACTTTTCCAAATGGGATATCGAATATTCGTTCCTGGAAAAACCATCCTGAAAAAAAAAACGAATCTCCAGCGGGGCTTTTAACCCCTCCTTCCTCCAGTTTTCTATTTCGCTCCAGCCCCCTCCTCCCACTACGCAACCCTCCCTTTGACAAAACTTTTTCCTCGCCGGGCGGAAAAATCGCCCCAAAAGTGGGGAAGAGGAGGGGAGGCGGCAGTGCATATGTGGGAAGGAGGGAAGGAGGAGGGAGGCCCCCCAAATGCCAGGAAAACTTCCGATTTCCCTGAAATTGGAGCGAGAGGGCGAATTTTGAGGAGGAGGAAAAGGAGAAGTGGGAAATTGGGGGTGGAGAGGAGGAGTTTTATTTCTTTCTCACTTTCTGGCCGGAAACGAAGATTGCGTTCCCCGGCGAGGACGTGGAGTCTCGTACAATTGTATGGGAGAAGTCGAGCAGGGTTGCCAGTTGCCAAAAAAACAAGAAAACAGTTTCTTAAGTAATTGTTTTTTTCCTCGAAGGGAAACGTTCCGATTCTAAGACCGCGCCCTCATGCATACTTTGCCGAGGTTAGAACAACATCCCAAAGTGGAAAGGCGCTGGGAAAAGAGCGTCGCCACACGCTTTTTCCCGAATTAATGCGTGCGGCGGAGAGGAGAGAAAAACGAGGAAAGAATGGACCCCCCAAAAAAAATTAAAAGGCCAAGAAAAAGAGAAAAAACAATTAAGTCTCCCTGTGTTTGTGCGGGAAATTGATGGAATTCTCCACCCTTGACTTTCCCCCCCGCGAGAGAGGCCCAAAGTATTTTTCGATTAGTAGCTCTTCCCCATTCGTATTTTTCTTCTCTTTCTCCTTTCACGAAACTTTGTGGTGGGTGCGCCGGAGGAAGAGGAGGAATCTGTTTGAGTCAACTTTCCCGGTCTCTTTGGTCTTGAAGCTGGAAGGGAAATGGGTGTATTTTTCTCCCGCGACAAGTGGGAAAAGTTGCGTTCGCACTTTTACTTTTTGCAAAACCAAATTGGAAAGTTCCACAATGAAACAGGGAAAAATAGAAAAAACCAGACTGGATTGTGCTTTGAATGTTCTAGAATAAATTTCACTAATGTAGGGGAACCTAGCTGTGGCAACTTTTCGGGAGATGCATTGTTTCCCTTCCCCAGACCTTTCTCTCTCCTCTTTTTTCGTCTCACCGGAAGAAGAAGAATTTTCCCCCGTCAAGGTACGAAGAGAGAGGGAAAAGTTGGTGGCTGGAGAGAAGCCACACTCACTCCTGTTTTCCCCTCCATAGGAATTCGCCAATATTTTTTTGCAGGGATGGGAAATTCTCTGTCGAGCGCGCAAGGACAGAAACTGTCTGGAAAGTATGTCCAAACTTTTGGTCCTCTCCCCTATTTTTTGTGGAAAAAGCAACTTTTGGTGGCCTTATCTCCCGGTGGAGTGTTTCAAAAGCCGAAAGTCGCAACCGACAAACTTGGCGCATAAAAATGGGAGATTTTTTTCGCATGCAGCACCGCACGGGCGACCCCCTCTATTCCCCCAACAAAAAGAACTTTGTAAAAACAGATAGCCGCCAGATGACTACCCAGAAAGCAAAAAAAAAAGTTGGTCCTGGGCCCCAACGAAACTTAATTTGTGGCCCGGCAAATAAATTTCATCGGCCCTCACCCCGGCATCCCACAGAGCGAACAGCAAAATCCTCCCAGATAAAAAACTTGGTCTTTTTTCCAGAATACCCCCTCCCTGGCGGACAAAAAAAGGGGGGGGAGGTTTTTGAATAAGACATGAGGCCCCTCTCCTCCCCTTTCCTTTAAACAATTCCCCCACGGACCAAAAAAGGAAGAGAAAAGGGAAGAAGAGAACCTTTTTTGTCCTGGATGGGAAAGAATGTGTGTGGGGAAATGTGTCTTTATATTTCTCTGTCAGGGGACACAGGGGGAGGAGAAAGAAGAGACAGAAAAGACTCCACAAATGGAAGAGGAAAAAAGCCCTAAAGGTTTTGGTGTCCCAGAAGATGTCCCAGAAAGTCAAAAGAGGGGACTTTAAATTTTTGAAACATGTGGGAAACACCAAGTCTGGAGAAGCGAAAAAATAAAATTCCGAACCGTTCGACAGGGGGCGTCACTTTGGCATGTCTGTCGTCGCCTGTTTTCCCCCAAAAAAGAGTAAGAAAACCTTATTTTGGCTCTATTTTTTAGGGGAAGACGTAAGACTGACTGACATTCCCGGAATCGAATTCCTTTCGTTTCCTTTCCCCTCATACCATCTTCTCTTACTCCAGTTCCATTTTGTAAGCCCCATTTACCTGCGCCATCCCCTTCTTTTCCTCCTCTGTAGAATAAAAGGGGGGGGGACAATTTTGGACAGACAGGGGGATGGGGGGGACCGAGAGGGGAGGGCTTTTTGTAAATTGAATTTGGGTATCATCATACGTGGGCGGCGGTAGCGGCGGTAGGAGGGAACACAAAAAAGCAAGGGAAAGCCTTGTGTGTGTGTTAAGCTTCCCGTGCGGCGAAGGAAGGGCCGCCGCCCCACATGCATAAAATGCGAGGCTTGTGTGTGTCCACCTGACAACAAAGAAGAAGGGGGGGGGAGGGGGGGGGCGTTGTTCCCCCTCCCCAGACAAAAGGGAAGGGATATGATATTTTAAAATCTTCATCACCCCATGGGAGAGCCTTTTCTCTGCCGTGAAAACAGTTTCTCTCGCCTGCCATTGTCCCAGGCATAAACATTTCATGAAAAAGGGTAGTGAAAACTTTGTCCGCTTCCACGAGAGGTGCGGAGGAACCTTTTTTTTAAAAAAAGTGAGATTTTCCGCACGCATGACATTCGTTATAAGCGCGCGATTCATTTCGCTGAAAAAGTCCCAAGTAGAAAAATGCACAGCAGTTTTCCCTTCCTATCCTCCATTCTTGGAGGAGCACGACAGTGGCATGTCACACAGGCATTAGGACTATATACAGTAGGGGGAAAGGGAGGAAAGGGAGTCGGAGGGTCATCACGCAACAGGAAACTTCCATGATACACGGTCAAAGGCGAAAACCATCACTTCCCCCTTTTTTTCCTGGGCCTTGACGCGGAACGCCCAAGTATGGAGAGGCCTTCACAACGGCGGAACAGGGAGGTCGATCCAAAAGG
>JAAUXU010020882.1_pt1 | contig 10839 bp, 11 predicted proteins | sample 7278151 | NCBI WGS metagenome assembly JAAUXU01 (sample SAMN14350113, study PRJNA611818) | marine sediment metagenome | isolation source: surface marine sediment (1.8m) | place: French Polynesia: Moorea | collected 2018-08 | reverse complement strand
TCAGCATCCTGAACACCCAGGCGCCCTTGTCCCGACTGACGGAGAGGAAGGCCTGCTCCTGGGGCATCTGGTGGCGGGAGATCAGAGCGGCGGCGCCGTCGTCCTCTGTCCCCCGGCGAAACTTTTGAACTTGTCAGCAATGCTCGGGATAGTCTTACCAAGTAATCACCTCTTTGAATAGGCTTGGAGCTAGGGATAGGGAGGGGGGATTGGGCGTCTTGCGATATGGGGATCCACCACATAATTTGCGAATGAGCCTGGAGCGAGCTCCGAAAGGAAATGTTAAAGTATCGTCTGGATTAGTCCGTGAGCGTGTTCCAAGCGCCATGGCGAGAGGGGGGAGTCCAAGTACTTAGTCGGAAAATGGTCCGAGCAAAGGAGCATCGCGATATTCGCGGGACGGGAAAGAGACGAGTCTTGCGACCAAGACTGGCGACATTTCGTAAAAAGAAATTTAAAAATTTTGTGACATGGGTGCTGCTGCCAGTGTGTATCAAGAAACAGGGGCAGTATAATTAAGGTAAAATGAGTTTCTAACGCTTTTACATATGTTACGTTCAATATTTCAAGGGTGACCAGTGGTTACGGAAGGAAACCTGGACTTTTATTACGTAATTTTTGGTTTCTGAACGAAAATGCCCCATGGTAACAGGTTGGAGTGGCTTGTCGGTTGCCGTCTCGTCTCGCCGCCGGCGAAAAGAAAAATCATTTTCAATTTGACCTTCAAAGGAGACGGTGCTGCACCCCGTGGCTTCCCCTACGTGTTGTTCGCCCCCGTGGCCCCGGCGTGCCTGAACCCCGTGTAGGGCCCCTCCCCCGCTGCCTCTTCCTGCGCCCCTGCCCCGCGGCTACTCCGTCATGTCAGATCAGGAGGTCCTCTTCCACGAGGGCGTCGAGTTTGGTACCCGGTAAGGTCTTTTTAGTTTTCGCTGTAGTTGTTGCTGGTGTTGCCGATGCTATTGGTGCCGTTGCTGTGGACCCTGTTGTTGCCTTGCTGTTGTCCGACGCTGTGTTGTTCGTGTCCATGTCGTCCGCCTGCCCATGCGTGGTTACGTTAAGATGCGTTAGGTTAGGTTAGGTTAGGTTAGGTTAGGTTAGGTTAGGTTGTTTTTTGCTAGCAATGTACAGTAGGATATTGTCTGCATTACTTAAAACGTGCGTAATAACGCTGTGGTTTTGTTGCAGGTCCCGCGCAACGGCCGAGTACCAGTACGATGGCGAGGGTAGGGTTGTGGGGGGCCTCTCCTCCCCGCGCCCCGCAGTGCGCGGCCCCTCCTCCCGCCACTCCTCCCTCGCCACCAGCAACTCAGTCCGGGGCAGCGACGAGGAGGACTGGAGCGGGGGGGACATTCTGTCCAGCGGCGCCGGCGGGGACGGCGACTCCTCCTTCGTCGGAGTCCTCCCTCCTCCTGTCGCCTCCGCTGGTGTTGGCGCTGTTGGCGGCCTCCGCCCTGACCACACTCAGGCAAGTCGTAATTTTTATTAAATCCATTGTTCCCCTTTTCTAAATGTGGGTTACAAATTTTCAAGCTTTAATTTGTTTTTTAACAATGAGCAATAATGTTTGACTGTCTTTTTTTAGGAGCATGCATGCGAAGTGACCCCCACCTCGACGACAGGGCCGGAGGGGGAAGTGGGCGAGGTCCCGCCGGCGGAGGAGGAGAGCGAGGGGGAGATGATGGTGGACCTGCCCTCCCTGTCCTTCGGCACCGTTGCTGGCATCCTTGGGGAGAGGGTCGTGCAGGAGCAGCTGGAGAACCTCAACTCATCCTCGTCTTCCTGTCCACTCTACATGGCCTTTTCGGAGCAGGAGTCGGAGGACAGGTGAAGGGGGAAAACGCTTTTATTTAGTAGGGGAAGAAGTGAAAGGAATGCTATTTAAAAAATTTCAAGTTAGTGGGAGACATGCTTCTATTTGGAATGTCCTAACGTGAAAATTTCTTGTCAGGCCTCTAGTCAGCTCCGCCGGGGTGTCCCCCATTGCGGCCCCGCCCGCGGGTCCCCCCCCTGGCGCTGGCGCGTCCGCCCCCTCCGACGGCGGCCCTTCCGCCTCCTCCCACGTCGGCGCTTCCGCCCCCTCCCATGGCGGCGCCTCCGGCCCCGCCAACGGCGGCGCCCTCCCACCCGCCACCTGCTCTGGCTCATCCCACAACGAAGGGCGCAAGAGGAGGCACCTCCCCAGCGGCGGCGGCGCCAAAAATGATTGCGAGGAGGCCGAGGAGGATCCGGAGGACCTCCCCCCCTCCAAGGTGCAGAGGAAGGAGAAGGTACGTGTCATGACTTAGTCTCAGTCAGGAAAATTTTTTTGGGGAATGATGGAAACCGTTAAATCATTTGCTAAGGTCTTGATAGATTGTGATAATATGAAATGGTAAAGTCACCAGCGTACCTTTCGTACATTGCAGGAGTACGAGTCGTCCGAGGAGGACGAAGAGGAAGAGTTTGAGGAGAGCGCGCCTGATGGCGCCAAGGAGGATGAGGACGAGGATGGGCCGAGGGATGGCGACGGCGACCAGGATGGTTGCGAGGAGGAGGAGGAGGACGGTGGCGGTGCCGACGACGGTGGCGACAACGGTGCGGATGAGGACGGCGACGACGGCTTCGAGGACGAGAACCAGGATGACGAGGAAGAGGAGGAGAACCACGACGACGAGGAAGAGGAGGAGAACAACGATGACGAGGAAGAGGAGGAGGACGAAGTCACCGGCGAGGATGCCGACGGCGCGGAGGAGGAAGGTGGCGACTCCGACCTTGGTGGGCTCCCGGCGCCCAACATGGAGAACAACAAGTTTCTTGACGTGCTCACGGGGGATCCCGCGTCGGCGATCCTCCGCTCCAGCTCCAGCTCCCCCTGGACCTCCTGCATGGACGAGATGCTCGCCGACACCAGGAGCAGCGTGCACTCCGCCCATGTGGTAAGAATTGATGAGAAATTCTGGGAAAATCGGGAATAGAAGGAATTTCTTTTTGATATTTGCAGGTACTTCGTGTTCTGAGCCAGAACCTGGCCGTGTACGAGGAGTTTGAGGAGGTGTCCCCCGAGAGGCAGGCAGAGGTGAGCAATTTTTTTATTGATTGTATTAGATAATTTCTTAAAAAAATTATTTCAGATCCAGCATGACCTGTCCAGGGCCGTCCGCGCCATTGAGGACCTGTCCGGGTACTCCCTGGACCTCATCCCAGTCATTGAGGAGCTTGGGCACCAGAGGCTACAGGTACGCCTGCCTAGTTTTTAAAGGAATTCGCGATATATTTGAAAGATCGGCCTTGCTGTTAAAGTGACCTGCTCATAGTTGGTTTTTTTTAATAAATCAGGGAATCTCCAGCCTTTACACGGCAAGGCTGGCCAGGAGGAAGGCTGCTGCCAAGCTGGAGGTTGTGGAGGAGGACTGGAGGAGGGAGAGGGACGACGCAACCAGGAGCCGGGTGGTCTCCTCCAAGCTGAAGGTCGAGAACAAGAACCTGATGGCCAAGAACTCCAAGCTGATGAAGAGGTTGGTTCGGGCCGAGGCCGAGCTGCGGCTGGAGCGCAACAACAACAGCATCAACAAGCGCGGCGGGGACCGCGGTGGCAGGGGCGGAGGCGGTGCTGGAGCGGGAGGCGCCTGCCGGGTGGGAGGTGTGGGTCGCGGGGCGGCGCACTAAGCGGTGAGAAGGTTTTGCACAGGGCGGAGAGAGAGCTGGGGGTCAGTGTTTAAGGGACGGTACAGGGACATGGCGTGCGCGGGCGTAAGCCTGTTAGTTTAAATTTAAAGGAAGAAGGAAGGAAAAAGTTAAAAATGTGAAGAAAAAGGAAAGGTACATGTTCGTGTTGCGGCGCAGGCAAACACAGCTCTGAATTTTTTTTCTTGGAAAAAAATATTCGATGTTTGGCCCGGCTGCCATTTTTTCAAAAGTGTGAGGTTTTTCCCAGCAGGGAATTTATGTTTAAATATTTAAAGTTGAAGAGAAGATATTTTTTCGTGACTCCCCCCCGTTTCTCCCCAACATGTACAGGATACGTGAGGTTTTTTTTTATTTTTCGTTAAAGAAAACTGACAGAATCGCGGCGGGCCCCAGTCGTTAAGGTTTATTTCGTGTTTTCCCAGTGGGAAATAATAAAATTCGAAACTATGATTAAACTGTCTTTCACTTTTATTGATATTCGTAGACGCTCGATGGGTTAGGTCGTTGATATTAACAGAGCTTTCCTTTTCCTCAAATGAATGGCTTATGATCATCATGTGCCTTGTCGGCTCCTTGTACTTTTTCTTTTTAATTCATTTGTAGGGTTGCCCATTCCTCCACAGCTAGGGAGATTGTTCTTCCGATTAACACTCCTTTGCCAATAAAGTCTTCCCGAGACAGGACTTTTAACTCAATATTTTTTTTCCTTGCTTCGTCCAGGTCGGGAAGTTTAAGGTCGGTAATTCTTGCAATGCCAACGTCCTCCCAGTTAAGCGTTCCCAAGCCCAGGTGGTCCGTCGTAAAAGGTATGGTCTCAATGTCGTATCCGAGGTAGGTATCGTTGGGCATGTCCTTCACAATTTTAAAGAATTTTCCCTGCCTCGTAGCAGCCAAGGAATCGTCCGTTTTTCGCGTTGTGTGGCTGGTGTAGTTGAGCTTTCTTGGTTTAGAAAGGCACCTGTGGTTAAGAAGCTGTTGCGTGTTGAGGTTTTCCATGACTTGCTTTGCGACACTTCTGGTGCCTAAAGCAAAGCCGGACCGCACGTACTTGAACAAGGACTCTGGGCCCCAAGTGCCAACCCTGCTGATTGGTCCCACTCTTCGTCTGTTTTCGACAAGGTGGCGGCATGTAATGTGAATGTTGTATGTAGTTTCCGAATACCCAAATTCTTCATCAACAACTTCATTCAGTCTGTGCATAAGAGCTTCGAGGTCGAGGGTAGCATCCACTTTGACAAAGTATTCGTCCGGAAGTTCAGCGGCTCTGGCAACAAATGAAAATATCGCCCACATAAGCCGATGGTTCCTCTCTTCCCTGAAGACCCCTTTCTCCAGGGAGAGGGTTGGCGCCACGTGCATCAAGAAGAAGAAGAAGTCAGATGCTTTGTACCGGGGGATGTCAAGTTTGCGTGGAGCCCTCGGCCACTCTGACCAGCGTTTGCTCATCTGAAGAATCTTGTTTAGCCGTACACGTTGCACTGTTTCTTGTCCGCCGGGCGTGGGAAGACTTCCATTCATCAACCTTCTCGTCGATCCCTCGTAGGTGCCGTGCATTGCCTCGTAAACCACACTTTTAACACTATCAAAATTTTTAAGCTCATACAGGGGAGATCTTCCGTAGACGCCACATTCACCCTCGGGGCCATCGGTGCGCTCCGCCAGGTCAGCAAGGGCCAAGTTGCCTGCGTGCGTGCGTGGACAAGAAGAGTACTGCTTGCCTGTTGCAGTAGTACGGTCTGCGGGGTAGACTGTCACTCCGGGGTTGAATGATCTCGTTCCCTTTTCCAGACACCAGTCACAGCCTGACAGTCCTGTGCAGGCAATCATATTCAAGAGGTGGTGGCGTTCCACTGCGTCGCACCGCAAATATCGAACCATCATGCCACATGATTCCAAGTCTTCCTTGAAGCCAACCAGCAAGGCTTCAGCCGAAGGTGGGCAGCCGTACCGAGCCGAGACAACCCGGTACAAGTAAGGTGTCTCGCATTTTGGCCACATAACACAGAAGACAATTAGTTTGTTGGGGCAACTTTTCCCTTCTGGCACTCCATCCAAACATATGTCTATATACTTGTAGTCTTCTTTACTCCAACCCTGTCCGGAATGATTCTTCTTTGCAAGGGCGACAACATCCTTCATCGCAGCATACGAAGCCATCCTCACCCCTTCATTCTGAGAAAGAGCGGAAGGAACCTCATCATAGTCACCTTGGACATATTCTGTCTCTAAGTGTTTTCCTCCTGCGGTGAACCCATCTGATTTGCGCATATACACTGTGGTTCGAATGGCTGGCGTTTTCTTCTTCACAGTTCTTCGTAGGTGGTGGACATTCTTCGGAATCCGCAAGCCCTGTTCCTGAACTGAAGCCACCTCGCTGCTCATTCTAATTATAAAATTGTGCACCCGTTGGCAGCCCGCCTCTGAAAGGTTGTGCTTCGTAATAAGGTCGTTGTACAATATATTGAACTCTTGTCGTAATTCCCTTTCTCGCAGGGCGCTGGAGCCAGCTGGTGCAGAATCCTCCTCGGAATCGGCGAGAGTCTCCGCCTCTGAAGAAGAGTCACTGGAGGAGCTCTCAGTATGAATACCCGCACCATTGTCAGGAAAGTTCAACGGCGTTTGGGGGACGGGACACATGGCCACATCGTCAGAGCCTGCCCCATGCCAATTCTCAGTGTGTCCCCCAATGGAGTTGCCATCGTCCTCTCCTCCAGCTTCATCCTGCAACTCCCCGTGGCCCACAACATCAAATTCCTGAACTGGGGGGCCTCCCTGACATGCGGTCGGAACTGTCCTTGCCGCCGGTACGGATGAAATGCGCGCCTCACCAGCGCCAGATGTCGCAGACAAGGGTTCACGTCCAAATGACGATGTCGCTGCAGGTCCAGCAGGCCCCAACACCTGAGGATATCGTGGGAATCTTGTCCTTGCAATGCCCTCCATTTGCCGCTTCTTGTCCCGCCACTTTTGGCAGTATTCCATGTTCTTCTTTCGCCCCAGGTAAAGGTCTTGGTACGGCATTCTTCTCCTGGCACAGGGATGGCACCCGGATCTTGGCCTTGGGACAGGTGCGACAGGTGACAATGCCAGGTGCAGGTAACGTTGTATCTCACTACGTCTTCTTTGGTGTTACTACTAAACTCATTTCACTTTCCCGCCTTCCAATAATTTAAAATTGACGGACAACATTGCGATTGGCACATCTTTTTCCTTTCCTAAAAAAGTGCGCATGCGCAAATATTTAAAATTTGAATTTTTGAATTTTGATTGGTCCGTTTTCGGGATTTCGCGCGTTGACAAACTAACTTTTCAAAACAAATGTTTTCGCCGCAGTTTTACAAAAATTGGTCAAGGAGAAGGACGTGCGCGCACACGCTCGCCCCCTCTGCGGACGCCCCCCGGAACCCGGACAAGCCCGGAGGCACCCGGAGGGAAGTATCAGTACTTAGCGGCGGGCCTCCTCCCACGGGCGGAAGGTTAAACGAATTCCGCCAAGCATTGAAGAAGAGTGTGTGCGCCAGACAAGCGAGGACCGTGGGGGAAATGAACAAGTCCGACGCCCCCAGTGCCCGGGGGATGCCACACAAAGCCGCCGGACTCTCCCTTGCTGGCCTGGGACTTGGACGTCGCCAACTGGTGCCACCCCCAGATGACTCCTCATCCAACGAGCAGAGCGGGGAGGCCAGCGAGTACGAGGAGCTTCCGAGTCCCAGCCTTCTTCCTGCAACAGACCCGACAGACTACTCGCAGATTCCGGGTCCTTCCACAAAGGCGCCAGCTCCGTGCAACACGGGGGAAACTGCAACGATGCTGCCAGGGGAGCTACGGTCTGTTCCTGTCATTGCCCCCGTCCACCTGGTCGGGGGCAAGGTCCCAGTCAGCTACTCTAAGGAGCGCCCCAAGAACAACTTCAAAGTGGGCCGCATCATTGTCTTCGTGCACGAACTCCAGCACTTTGTTCAAGTCATGGAGAGGGAAACACGGGATCTCGACTGGGACTTGTCCAAGACAATGCTCACCGACGAGGACAGGACAAAGTGGAGGTCTGCAACACTTCTGATTCGTTTCCACGGGAGAAAGAGGAAGCAGTGGTTCAAGTGCCAGCTAAGGACATTTGCAAGAGCGGAAATCAACATTAGAGGAGACTACCTTATGGAAACCGTCTTAAAGATCCAAGCCCTCTTCAACGCAGTCACATCTAAGTATGGTAAAGACTTTGCATACACGACCTGCCGCCACAACTTCTCCGAGCACCTCTACGGGAATCTGACGTACCCCAACCGCCTCATAGGCGAAACCAGTGTCAAGAACTCTGAGGTGAAAACTTCGTCCCGTGTTACAGAGGCGGAGGCGGAACAGGTCTTTATTTGTTCAGTTGGTTTTAAAACTTACATTTTTTATCCATATCTTTATCTTTCTCCAGATTGCCGCGGAGTACAGGGCCAAGGGAGAGGTTCCACGAAAGTTTCTGCTCGATGACGGTGGAAACTGCATTCTCACTAAGGAAGAGCTGGAGACCCTAATCAAGGATTCTGCGCCTGGAAACAAAAGAAGACCGGCCGCAAAGACACACACGCTGCAGGTTTCCTTCCCCTGCCCACCATCCGAAAGAGGGAGGGAGAGCGAGGCCCCATCAAACAAACCCAACAAGCTGAAGAAGACTGCAAGAACTAAGAGAAACAGACTTGATCAGGTCCTTCCCCAGCCTGGCGTACCCGACGTCTTCCAAGCCATGCCGGTCACTGCTGCGGGACACATACAGGTCTGCCAACAAGAATAAATCACTTCATCTTTTCCGCATTCAAACATCAGCCTCTGCTTGTAGGTCGGAAGCGAAATTGAAGTGTACTCCCAATCTTGCGCTGCTGACAGCCCTCGGGATGTGGCGGGACAGGTTTGGCTCATTGCTATCTCGTTGGAGACTGCCATTCCCACTCTCAATAATCCTTTTCTTCTCCATTTCGCAGGGTGAACTTTCAGCACTCCAGGATGGAGGCACGGCAGCCCTGTCTCCTCCGCCGCACGGCGATGTCGGCAATGGAAACAGCGAGGCAAACACTGCCGAGGGAGACACAGCCGAACTCATGGAGAGACTGGCATCGGCGGCACCTACCTTCCACAGCAGAAAGGGCAAGAAGAAGGCTGGTCCTACTGTGGGGGAGTCTGAGCCGGAGGCCAAAAGAAGCAAGACGGTCCCTGCTGCCCGTGGAGCCCCCCCTGATGATGACCGTGACCCCTGGAAGGAATTCCAACAAGATGGCTACCATGGTTTTGCAAACAACAATGATGACCTTGACTCCTTCATGGCACACACTATCCTTCCCGGGGCGGTGGCAACCGGGGACGAACATGCCGGCCGTCAGCCCAGAGAAACTCCAACAGCATCAGTCAGTCTTGCAGCAAAGGTGCCAGGAACTCAGGCGGCCATTCTGAAACAGGGGCCAGCAGACATGCCGTCCTTGGCAAGGTACATAGGTGAGAAAAATAACCTCCACTCATTCCCTTACCCTTGACGGGGATTTCCTTCACATGACTTATCCCACTAGTTTGCGGAGGGCACATTATGGGCGAATTCAATTCCAATCATTTCCCTCATTTTTTCTTCCAGACCTCAAGTTCAAAGAGCTCTATGCCGCTAATTCACGAGATCGCAGGAGTGCTGCTGACGTCCAAACTCTTGAAAGAAAGATTGACTTCTTGACACTTCAGTTCCAGCAAGTTTTCGGGGAGCAAAACTCAGTGAAGAAGGTGACTGACATCCAGGTACGACACTTTGTTTCACACAACCAAATGGGCGAACTTATGAATTTTGCATTTTCTCATACCAGGATAAGTGGGGACTGCCCTTCCGGACGGGGACGGCCATCGCTCAGGCTCTCTCCTCCGACGAAGGCAGGTGCGCGCTTGCGGAGTACATCCACCTCCTGCCCATACCCACGGATCACTCGCAGTGGGTGGTGCAGGTGCTGCACAAGTTATTTCACGAGTCGGTCCTTGAAATGGTCCACGTTCCATCGGACGGGTGAGTTTCGAAGTCTGTCCTTTTCATAACAACCGAATTCTTGGACCCTACAATTACTTTCCCCTTTTCCTTCCAGTGATGCCTCCATTGCGGGAAAGGAGGTGTGGGAGTACGGGCAACAGCTTCTACCAGTACCGCACGCTTTCCTTGCCCTCTTGGGCACTGTCATTCGGGGAAAGTTTGGAAGTAGGACCAGTGGCTCTGGAGATACGGGGGATGACAGGACGGCCAACAAGTTCATGCAGCAGCTCAAGAACTTCTTCAGGAATTCTGATGCTCGCAGGAGAGACAAGGGTCGCAAGGAAATGAACGAGAGGTACTAATAAATACTAACAAGACATGTACTTCGTCACAAAACATTTCCGTCTCCCCCTTTCTCTATGCAGGAGACCAAATGGAGGCACTGACAGGGTAGGCGAGCTCGTGCTCCTTGACGTTGCAGGAGGTTTCAACCTGATTCACGAGCCTCTCCCGCCGCCCTCGCATAAGTCAGCCTGCAAGGATTTCTCCAACAAGTACGACAAGGAGATTGTACGCAGAGCCCAGGAGGAAGAGGAAAAGTTGGCGTTCAAGACAAAAGGAAAGAAGAAGAAGAAAGCCCAGAAAGATGACGACAGCAGGGAATTTTTTGATTAAGTCCCCCAAATAATGTTGTGCCCTACACTGCCCTGTAATACTACTGATGGACGGGAGTATTTGAGATACTACTTATGCGTTTCTGTCCATGTAAACATGTCATTATGTTTCTCCTTGCAATATATTTGTTCCTCCCCAGGATTTTTCCCGATGCCGCTACAGGTTCCTTTTCACCAAAAGTAGCTACGCGCGTAATTGCACTTTGGCTCCAGCCTTACTTGCCATGGTTTCCCGTGCTGCTCCAAGCACGCTCGACGCACAATCCCCATTTTCTTAGGGGATGCTGGCATTTCAATTTCTAATGTGCTCCACTATTACTTATGCCTCGCTCCCAACAGACCCACTACGTCGTGGAGGCAATCTGCTTGGAGGACACTCTGGACCTATTCCGACCTCTCGGCGGGCCGCTCCAGGTCCCATAGGGTGATGGCCGCCCCCTCGTACCGGTCGAGGAGGGCCACCAGCACGGAGCCGCCGCAGCGGAGGTCCAAGCGGAGGCCGTCGCTCGGCCGATC
>JAAUXU010002798.1_pt1 | contig 10841 bp, 11 predicted proteins | sample 7278151 | NCBI WGS metagenome assembly JAAUXU01 (sample SAMN14350113, study PRJNA611818) | marine sediment metagenome | isolation source: surface marine sediment (1.8m) | place: French Polynesia: Moorea | collected 2018-08 | reverse complement strand
GTAGAGAGAACCCCTTTTATGGCCTGCTATTCTAATTTTTCTCTCAAGATACCATGCATGGACTTTGTGTACTAACACTCCTTCCTTAAGGCAGGTTCACACTTGGCAGGAAACTACTAGGCACAGGTGAGTCTCACAAAGATGCCATGTGCCCATGGACCAGGTTGGGCTGTGAAATGAAGTCCATTTTCCACATGACATCACTCAGAAATGCACGTGAGATTTGGGATCTTCTCAATCAGATGTGATCCTTGCCGTGAAGGCTGGGTCTCATGGGGTGGGAAATCCTGACAGTCAGGCCTGCAAATTGCTGGGTGACATCCTGTGCAAAAACTGCAACAAATGATCTCTTGAGAGCACGGTCCTGATGGCAATTCCTGTGGGCACCAGGACTGTCTGTCATGCGTGACACAGCCATGGTGAGAGAAGTACCTGTTCTCTGGAATCACCCAAGTGACTTCTTGCATGCAAAATAGACAAGAGGTGACTTCTCATTTGTTGCAGTTTTTGCACAGGATGTCACCCAGCAATTTGCAGGCCTGACTGTCAGGATTTCCCACCCTGTGAGACCCAGCCTTCACGGCAAGGGTCACATCTGATCGAGAAGATTCCAAATCTCGTGTGCATTTCCGAGCGACGCTGCACAGAAAGAGAAGTCAAGGTCGGAGCTCCTCTTGGTCCAGTGGCACACGACCTCGTTGCCAGATTCACCTGATCCCCCGAATTTCCTGGCATGAGTGACCCTGCCTTGAGACTCGATGCATGACTCAGGTGAGCCCCAAAGCAGAAAGCTATTTAGCCCCCTCTTATTGGTACCTCGTGACCCCTCCAAAGGGTCAGAGGGGCAGATTTCCTGCCTCACCCTGTACGTCGACTTCTTACCTATGAGGATGAGAAGCAAGACCAGCAGAGACCACCTGACAGGATGGAGTCCCAGGCCCTGAGCAACGGATGGAGCAGCTGTCATGGTCCAATTCTCTTTGTTGTTAGTTCAAAACACTTCTCAGTCACTTTCTCTTTCAATTTCCGCTGCAGTTGGATTTTTTTTTCGAACTTTCCTCTTCTCTCTTATGAGTACAGTAGTTAAGGCAGAAAAAAGACACAAAGTTTCTCTCTTCTCTAATTAGATGGTCTCTGGCACAGAAAAAAGTCATTTTTTGCTCTCTTTTCTGTAAAACCAACGATCGTCGTACGAAGGATGAATCCTCCTCAAGCTGTCGGCTTATACAGGGTGTTCAAGTTGGTACATGGTGTTGCGTCAGCAGACGAGAACAGGCAAGTCTGACTGGCCTGAGGAGAGCTAAGAGCAACCCCAGTTATGGCGAATGAGGCGTTCCAGACGTACTTTTCACTCTGAATCTCTTTCATAGTCGCAGAAAGCTGGACTTGGACGAGTTCCCACCTCTGGTCTCGACTTGTGAGTCACAAAGCAGAGTCCACAGCGTTTTTCGAGGCTCACACGGCAGCAGCGCCCACGCTATGTACATGTTATTAAGCGGAGTGGAGAGATTACTTCTGGCGCATTAAGAGGAGAAAGATCGACTTCTGCTGTTCTCCCGGAGAAGAGAAAAGGTGTTTTCCGTGAAGTCAGCACATTTTTTTGGCACTTGGAAATGATCACGCACCGATGTTGCTGCTGCCGCCGCCTCTGTTGCCTTGGGCCTTGGGCCTTCTAAGGCCGCAAAAACCACTCAGCGCTAATTGCGCGGTCGTCCCTTAAAAATTCTGTGTGCCGAGCTCCTCTCCTATAATGGCCAGGTCTTTTTGCTTGGACGACTCGGAATTATTCTGGCTCACGTCGTCCACGGGGCCGGACGAGAGCCAGTTCCTTCACAGAGAGGACAGGGACGCGCACCAGAGCCTCAACTTGGACGCCAGCGACGCAGCCGAGCTCAGGTCTTTCAACAGGAGGTCTTCTCATGGTGGGCGTCTGGTGAATTCTTCCTGACGTTTGGTGAAGCTCAAAAAAAACCACGACTGCAAAAGAGGAATTTTTCCAGCACTTTTTTTCTCCCCTGATCCCCCTTTTTTTCTGCCTCTGTCGGAAAAGAAATTCACTGCAGGAACAGACTTCCTTTGCTCTTCTCGCTCCTCCAGCTGCTTGAAATGAATTCCTCTGTGGGCAATCTGTGAAAACGTCTCACTTGGTGGAGCAATCACCAAAAATGAATCCTTCACAGCTCTGCTCTTATGACTCTGGCTGAGCTGGGCTCGTGCGGGGAGGCAACATATTTAGGCACCGCCGAGTTTGGCGGAAAAAAATATTGATGCGCTTGCCACAAAAAAAAGCAGGGAAGTCAAATGAAATTTGGCCTTTGCAGCAACAACATCAAGTTTTTTCGGGCTAAAATGAATAAATATCTGCCTTTCTTCTCCTCCTTGGCCAGAGGCTCAATTCTGCTGTGGTTCCCTCGCACCCGCGCGATGGCTTCGCTCAGCTTCACGCTCTTACTGACTGCCTTCATCATGGACAGGCTGAAGCGAGAAAGCGCCAACTTCGCTCTCTGCTCGCGCGCGCCAAACGGCGATTCGCGGCGCAAAGCGCCGTTCAAGTGGCGCGCGCCGACCGCATGAGGCGCGTGAGGCGCGAGTCATTCTTACACGCGCGCTGGAGAATGAAAAATACGCCTTCGATTCCCAAAAATTAGGTATTCGTCCCCCCCCCCCCCCAAAAAAAGGACTCACGTCTTGTATGTAGAGGTCTGGCCTTGATGTGAAAAAAGGCCTGAAGTTGGATGAGTTAGCACGTACGTCAGCGCTTTCATCAGTGCAAATGATGAGATACAGGGACGTCCAGAAGTCACCTTCTCAGTAAGTGAGATGCTGACTTCAGGAAAAGCTTGAACCGTTGGCAACTCTGGCTCCCACTGACCTCGACAAGCGTGTTAATGGCCTATGATTAACTCATTAACGCTGTCTAATTATGACGAGGCTCTCGCCATCTTGGCCCTGTCCAGAGGTGGGCAGAAAGGTCGGCTCAGAGCTTCTTTTGAGACCCTTTTTGTCCACACGCAGCCCAAACAGCAGATGCGAATATCCATTCACTCCTCCTGTCCAATCTTCTTCTCCCTGTGCTTGGACACGACGTCCATCGTCGAGTGGGTCGTGATGTGCAGCAGCCTCCAGTGGGCCGCCACCACCGACCGGCACAGCTGCCTGGACAATCTCCTGGTTCTCCTCATTCAGCTGAGTGTCTCTGACCAGTGCTGAATGTGAAGGAGTCTTTGCCGAGCGACGAGATCTCCAGTGTGGTGAACGAGGCCGATAATCACGTGCGAGGCCAGTTAGAGGCACAACGGAACCTTGACGTTGTTTGACTTGGGGGGAAAAGTGCACATTTGGGGTTGAAACTTCGCGTTCGAGTGCACAAAATGGTCGGAAGAGTCAGGGTTTGGGCGAAAAAATACAAGCATTTCCATGGATGTTTTGGACGGAACCAGCGACATTTTCTCCGAGTCCTGCTCCAGTCAGGTCTGGCTGCTCATGCGGGCTGGGAACGACCCCGCCGGGCTGCCCAGAGCCGGGGGAAAAGTTTGCCAGAATCAACTTTCATTTAGTGACCACATGGAAAATTTGGCCTTAGCTAAGACGCTTCTTTGGCCTCCAGGTCACTGCATCAGCGACCGCGAAGCGGCGCCAAAACTTCGTCATACACAATGTAATTTTTTTTTTTTTTTAAAAAAAGTAGAACTACAAAGTTGTCTTAACTTACTTCCCAACGATTTTCGAGCTTTCACACATCATCAGCCACAACTTTCGTTGGCATTAACTTGGCAGACTCGGCGAAAAAGGGGTAACTAAGGGTTACTAGGTGAGAACCATGGACGGGTACATTGCTCTTAACATCTTAGTCCGGGCTGCGCGGGCTGCCCGGGCTGCATACCCAGCTCGAGCTGTGGCTCTGACCTACCAATCAGTTGGCAAAGCTGAGAAAACTTTTGAGTCTTTGTGTACATCCTCTTGAGGCTGTGCAAGTCCAGGAAATGCTGCAAATTCACATGCCAACTGCTATTGTGGCCAAGCCATGGATACAGGAGACCAACTTAAATGCCATTTTCATCCGAGTGCGTAAAGCAAGATCGAGGTTTGTTGGACATGCACGAGTCATCATCTGTATCAGTAGAAACAACGAACTTTTATTTAACAAATCTGGCCAGGAAGACCTCGAGGACCAAACAGTCGATCCTCACCAGTCCAGCCTGGTGTGCACAGCACCCAAGGACGTCTAGGCAGTCCAGTGTTAAATCTTCAGACTTCTTCATCGACTGCTGAAGTCCAAAATGACGTCTCGTCATAGTCCACAAGAAGTACCAAAAGTTCTTGATTTTGCAGCAGGTTCAGAGCTGTTTGGAGTGCATAATTGGCACAACTTAGCTATATTAAGCTTGTTTGGCTGTGCAGCAATTGCACAGTGGTTGGGACAGTGTCTCAAGAATGCACCTGCGGAGCTTAAACATTCAGTCCTAGAATTAAACTGTAAAAAGTGTTCTTACAGGCACCTTTTGTTAAACTAATCTCTGAATCTCTTGTAAAATGAACTTACAAGTCTGCCTCATCTGTCACAGTATGAATACAATTCAGACCCAGACATTTTTGTGAAATTCATAGAAGGTTTATGGAAATGCTTCCTCTTCCGGAATTACCCTTCTTCCGTCACTTTGACTGTGCACGTGCAGAAGTTGACTGCACTGACGCAGCCAGGGCTGCTTCACTAAGGGACCGTTTGCACTGCACAAAACGCTGGGTTTGTTTTTTCTCAAGCAGTTGCTCAAGTGTAAACACGCCTTAAGCAGCAACACATCAGCCCTTCTCTCCTACTTTCAAGCACGCCGGAGAAAGTTAGCTGCAAAAGCCATGATTGAACTTTCTCAGACTTGCCATCATTCGCACCACTCTAAAGAAGGAACCCGCCGGGTTCACAGTGGGATTTTGTCCGGGCTTTGACTCTGGTCGGATCATTGGAGCTTCAGCTCGCTCGAGACTTCGGGCGCGTTGTTGAGAGCGGGAAAATATGCCAGTTTTGGGCAAAAAAAAACCCTGGCATCTCTGTGCGACTTTGGCAAAATGTGTGACAAGGAAATGCCAAACTTGCGCCGTTGTATTATCAACGTTGTATAAATGCTGATTTGTGACTTCTCTCACTCTAGTTGGATTGCACTTCCAATCAGCCTCACCAACTAAGTCAGCTCGCCAGACATCAGGAGGTGGAGGTTCTGGTCCACGGCGTCCTCGAGGCCGCTGTCTCGACCACTCCGTCAACCACCTGGACGAGGAGTCACTGGTGGAGATGGAGATGCCAACCAGGGCGACGAAATATCTACGATTGACATTATAACATAACACAGCAGAGCATAACATAGTAAAACATTATAACCGGGAGAAGAAAACTTTTCGTGCGTCAGTGCTACCATTTGGGGGGACGCAACACTAATGTAATATCTTTAAGCATTTAAACAGTACTTGACAAAGAAACTGAAGTAATGTTACTTTTTTGACGCAAATGAGGGCTTTTCCTTGTCTCGTGAGTCAATTGCTCACGCATTCGGTGAGATATTGACTGTTCAAATAGGCGCTGTCACATAATGAGCTGTAATTACTCTCAAGGGGTGGCCGTGTTAATGGAATAAATGCAGAACACAAGTGACCTAGTTAGCTATTTAGTGTGTCAAGGTTGCGCGAGCTGTTTCAGGTGCTTGCGCCACAAATTTGTCTCTTTTTGAACTAACACACCAGGTGTGTTTAGGGTGAAAATGTAAAAGGTTCGGTCAGGTTAGCCACCTTGAGCATTTTGCAGGCTGGAGGAGAACGCCTGGGCGCCCGCCAGATGGCGCTTCAATACAGATTTTCAGATTTCGCGCTGTCTGCGCACAGTGTGAGGCAAACAGAACTGTGCAGTGACTGCAGCCAGACTGGGATTTCGGGGAATGGGAAAAATCGTATGCACGGTACAAAGAAACTGCTCCAAAGAAGGGCCGATATTGTCGCCGGTGTCGGGCGTCAACTCCTCCTCGTCCCTGGCCAACCTGGAGACCCTGGACCAGATCTGCACCGGACGAAATTCACCATTGTTAAGCTCTTCGATGATCTTTGCCTCATGCAGATTTTTCTGCGCTTTTTTTCCTCCGTTGGCATTTCTGCCATCAACACTGAAGATCCGCATGTGGTCAGATTTGCAAGCAAAAAGTGGCTTTGTTGCGCTCAGTCGTGACCTTTGTGACGCTGAAAAAATGACTAAGACTGGCCCGTATGAAGTACAAGTTGGGTCGTCTCATGGAGAAAAGTCACCAACTTCAGGTAGATTCTTCTCCTTAGGGCCGATTTACACTTGGCGAACAAAACAACATCAACCTGAGCTTAGAATCGTTTCTATCACAGCATTTAGCTTAATGTGTGTGTGTGTGTGTGTTCAGATCCCTTCCTTCTGCCCCCTACAGTGAAGAATGAGGCGATGGCTGAAACTTGCGACTCATTTTGCGTCGGCTTCAGTAAGGCGACAAGAAAGAAGTTGCGTCAGTGACGCAAATTCTTGACGCAAAAACTCATCGATTTGACGTTCATTCATATGTTCGAGTGCTAAAAACTGCTGTTTTCTAAGCTGGCCTTGTTGCTCATGAACCAGGGCGCGATTTGGTTGAGGAGGCAACTTTAATCGTTGGACGCCAACGCCACGAAGTCCAGCAGAGCGAGAAAACACATCTAACACTAAACTTAAGGCACTGAAATTAAGGAAAACCTCGTTTGCTTGGCTTCTTTTTATGTCTGCGTCGATGTTTGCGGCTTTTGGCAGGCCAAGAAATCCCAATTTCGGACGTGTGAACCAGAAAAATAACCGTCAGGGCACGAGACATGGGTCGTGCGAGTCAAAAATGAGCGCTCGACCATATTTGTGAGGGCCTGGATGTTTTTGAGGATCATTCAGTTAGTCCCAAGTTTCACTTCCCCATCGTGTGAGTCAACAAAATGGCCAACACAGCGCGGCGCAGGACGTATGAGCGAAAAATAAAGACACCAAACACCAACTGCTTGACTGAAATACCTCGTTCAAAATGTGCTTTCCAGTCTGTGGATTTTGGCATGCAAGAAATTTTAGAATTTATCGTGCGAGTCACAAGAAGACATCTCAAATAGCCTACATTTTTTGACATCTGATACTGATTTTTGCACCGTACGAAGTGAGCAAAATTGTACCGTATGAGTGAGCAAAAGTACACTGCACGAGGGAGCAGAACTGCACCGTATGAGACCGCCAGAGTTGCCATTTTTGCACAACGAGGTGATTGAGGAAATCGTCGTTCTCCATCCACACGTGGTTGACGTTCAGGAATTCGTCACGTAGACTAAGGAGGAAGCGAAGAAAGAAAGTTTGCGGTGATTTCACAGAAGTTGCTGCATTTGAGTGCAGAATCGGCCTAATAACTGTTAAGGTTCTCAGAAGTTGTGTAAAAATAACTCTTACTTCACCTAAAACTTGGCGAAGGTTGGAAACCCTAAAAGTAGAAACCATAAAAGAGCGCACTCGGATACGGCCTGCAAGGCCGAAAGGATCATATTCTTCTACATAAGCTGTGCGGGCTCGGCCAGGCAATGGCCATTCATGTTTTTATACTAACAACACGTGGATCGTGTGAGCAAAGAAAACCGAATAACTACCGACTCATTCGTTCCCATTTTGGACGACTCACACTGTAGATCAGCTTTCCGGAAAGCCCTGCCTGGCGTCAAAAGATTTCTTCACTCCTCACACTGCAGGCACGAGGATAAGCAAATCCTGTTAGAATCGTGTGAGTCAAAAAAAGACTGGCACGCTGGCCGGGACTGTCATTGGGCGACTCATGCACGGCAGGTGCGCTACGAGACCGTGCCAGCGTGTGAAGTGACCATCTTTACGACTCACACTGCAGTACTAAAAGTACCTCCAGCACACTCCACGTGTGTCTGTGGTTCACGATCGCCCAGGACTGGGGGCTCGGCCCCTAGTCTACCATGTGGCAACCCTGGATGACCACATCTCCAGCGGATTATTCAATCAGCCACGTCCAGATGCTGGTCGTCCATCGAGGCCAAAATCACCGGTATCTCATAGGTTGATTCTTCCGAAAAGTGGCACGTATGAAAGAAAAAAAAAGTTCTCCATACTTGGTCATGCGCATCGTTTGCTTCCCCCCTCCCCCCTCCCCCCGTTCCCTCTCCTTCCCCCTGCCTCCTGCCCTCCCTTTCAGTCGCGTTTGGACGCTCGGAGAGAAAACTTCTCTTACACAAGCCTCATTGAGTGTGCACAAAACCTTGGTTGCGACTGCTTGAAGGACGATCCAACATGGTACAGAGTGAGTCAGAAAAGAGTCCCCCGATGGTGGAGTGCAGTGTGAGGCGGAAAAAAGGCCCGCAAGAGCAGAGGGAAGGTGGGTGATGGTCGAAACAAGATCGGTGTGGGCGCCAAGGACTGGGTTGTCTGCTGGTTGCAAATTCCTCGACGACTTCTTTCCGAATCGACCGAGGGAGCGCGGGTCTCTGGTCCACAAGTCGGAGCTGTGGTCTCCTGCATGACCCGTGCAAATTCTGCAGAAGCTTGTGCGAATTTCCCATTCAAAGTTGTGTGTGAATTCATGACATATCCTTCACTTCGCTGCCTCACACACGTCATTGAGAAAATCTGGTGAGACTCGGAATGTCGTGTCTTGCCAGATGCAGCTTCTTCGCGGGTCAGGTCAAACGTGATGCAAAATTCGCATGCTCGTGCAAAAAAGCCCTCTCGACTAATGCGTGCATGTGTAAATGGATGAAAGACCGGTGGTCATCTTGTCCATGTTGCACACCGTGTTTGGAAATTTGCATGAGCATCTGAAATTTTTCAGCACACGTGATGTGACCATCATGTGGGAAATTCGCACGAGCATCGGAGTTTGCTTCACGTGTAACGTGGCCCTTACGGCATGGCACAAAATTCCTATTCCCATGTGAATTTCCCAAACGACTCGAAGTAACGAATTGCCTGGTCTGAATTTGCACGTCAACTGGGAAATTTGCACGAGCATCTGAATTTTGTCTCATGCATGACCCAGCCCAGACGGCCAAGGTCAGACCAGAATCTGCCGCACCGATCAATTGGCAACGAAAGTGGTGGAGAAATTGGCCGCAATTTGTTGGTGTGTGACCCAGCCTTAAGCGCCCTCCACGGCCTTGTTTCGCCCGTAGCAGTCATGACTTCATTGACGACCACAAGTGACGCGTCCTCACTGAGTCGTTGCCACTGTTCAGGCCCAAGAAGGTCCGCGTGACGTGAACTTGGTCTGGTGCAAGACAAAAAAGTGTCGTTTGTCTGCAAACAAAGCTTCCAAAATGTCTCCTCTGGCGAGCAGCAATGAAAAAGAAAAAAGCTAAAATCAAGCAAGCTGCGAGCGTTCGCTTTCACACTGGACAAGAAAAATTGGAGTGATGTCATCATCCTCCAGCTGACATTTTTGCTTGTGCATCCAGACAAGAGAGAAAAGTGCCTCAAGGCTGACCCGGACAGGGATGGACTAATAAGAATGATGGAGAAGCCGAGCTAGAGCTTCAAGTGCCAAGACAAGGAGCACTCGAAGAGGTGAGTGGAGCTACAGGGTGAGGGGGGCCCAAACGGGCTGACAGGGTGTCTCAAGAAAGGCGCTATCCAGGTGGAGTCACCACTGGAGCCACACACTATAGGGTGGCTTGAACGTTCAGGAACGCGTGTTCTGCCCCGTACAGTGCGAGCGAAAAAGAAGGGGCCGGAGGAAAGGAAATGGCCCCTGACGTCTTACGGTGTGGCGTGAGGAGTGCCTGGTCCACACCGGGTGACTCAAAAGTTTTACAGTAGTGCTTGATTTAGCGATATTGTTCACGGTATCGTCAAGTCGAGGAGCCACTGCATTTTTTTTTGCATTCGTAAACATTTCACTGCCTGGGGCAATTTTTTCTCATTTTTTTCAAATTTGACTAGCAGCTATCTTAGGGTTTTAGCGCACCCTTGACTCTGAGGCCTGTCCTGGAGATGTTGCCACCCTTGGAAAAACCCCTCCCCCACTTTTTCTGCATGAATATCACCCATTCTCTCTTCTCATAGTACAGTCCACACCCGATTTAGCGATATTTTCAGTCAGCACCAAACTTATCGTTAAACTGGATATATTGTTAAATCAGGTTGTCCCAAACACCTGTCACCAATTCAGTTCTGAGGGGGTTATGACTGTCCCAACAAAGCAAACAGCAAAGTAGGCTTTGCTTCAGGAAGTCGGTGATGCGCTTTTGGACAAGGGAATCACCTGTTTAGCTATTGTCAATTGTGTTTAGGCCCTCATGGACAGATGGCTTATGGAAAAAGCTTCACCTGACTTGGTCATTCAGACTGGAGAAGACTCAGACAGTTTTGTTTTGTTGATTGGTGAGCACAAGTCTGCTCTGGTGATGGCCACAGAGGTGCCTGATGGCAGCAAAGGCAGCAAAGCTGGTTGACACAAAGTCATACAGCTGTGTCAGATGATGGAAGTATCACCAAATTGAGTCCAATATCATTCAATTGGGTATGGTTTAATCAGGTGTCGACTATATCTATAGTCTGGGCTTCCTATTGCACCCCAAATGTCCTAGAGACGTGGCAAATTTTGCACCTGGACTTGTTTATCTTTTACTCTTCATGCTTACCCATGTCGTGCACCTTTGCATTTCTTCAATTCTCTGAACGGACTTTTAATTTTTGGCTTTTTTATACATGTTGTTGATTGTGTGTGATCACAATCTCTAATTTAGTGAAATGATGTGTGCACAATGACAAGATGAGGAAAAAAAACTGAGCAAGACAGTTCTGTCCCAGAGGTTCCTGAGGG
>JAAUXU010120119.1_pt1 | contig 10844 bp, 7 predicted proteins | sample 7278151 | NCBI WGS metagenome assembly JAAUXU01 (sample SAMN14350113, study PRJNA611818) | marine sediment metagenome | isolation source: surface marine sediment (1.8m) | place: French Polynesia: Moorea | collected 2018-08 | reverse complement strand
GGGAAGTGGTCGGACAGAGGAAAACATTATTCACCTGAGAGCAAAAGGATGAGTGCGTTTTCGCTTCTTTGCGTTGGTGTGACAAGGTCGTGGCTGCAATTTCGCCCATGCTGTTATTTCTCCCACAAAAAGGGACGACGACGGCGAAGAAGAAGACGGCGAAGAGAAGATGCTAACGTAAATGATGGCGACGATGACGATGTCGGCGATGACGGCGGCCAAGGGGTCGGCCGTGGCCGCGCTCACTGCCAGAGGAGAGAAGATCGATGATCAATCGATTTCTTTCATGCCTCCTTCCTCGTCTGCGGCGAAATGATTTCGATTTCTGCGTGACCTCTGGAACTTTTAGCTGGAAATTTCCTTCTTCACCTCAACCTTGCCTGATCATGAAAACGAAACTGGCGTAGCAACAACAGTGAGATCTAAGCTGGTTGTAACAAAAATGATTCGCCTCGTGATATTTTGGGCCGGCTTTTTTCACTTTCCCCCCCCCCCTTTGATAAATTGTTTTGACGGTACTTAGCGAGGCTCCACTTAGGCCAAACATAGGCATAACATTTTGGCAGCCCTGACCTTGAGCGGCAGAAAAAACAGAGAGCGCATAACCATGTGGGACTTATTTTGGCAACCCTGACTTTGACAGACATACAGAGCACTTATGACCTTTAGGGTATCCAGGTTAATGGTGAATCCCATGGATTTGGTCACAACTCTCCTGAACAGTAGCCATTGGCCTGGGAAATGAGATCCCACCCAAAAATATTGCGAATGGTCAACTCCAAAATTTGAGGCTGGCGAGTTGGAGTCCGTGGAGCACCTCCCACAGGACATCGCTACCTCAGATGAGAACCAAATTGAAATTTTATCGAAATATTTACCTCTACTCAGAGAGAAAAAAAAACTTGAGTAATTTTGTCTAAAAAGAAATGTAACGGCACGTCTTTCAGTGGGATCTCTTTTGGAACGGCTTCATATAGTATGGTTGTTCTGTACCCCATTTCCCACCTTCCCCCATTAGGGGGCTTCCTTTGTATTTGTTTAAGTCTTCATGAAGTCTCTCTTTCTTGAGGAAGTTGGTTCAGAAGAGGATGACTTGAGTATGAGGAGAAGTTTTTCATGTCTTTTCTCATAGCTGATCACTGGAGAAGCTAAAGTTACATCAGCGACTGTCCTTCACACCTTCTAGGATAGGCATGGGATGGAGTAGGAAGCCATGTCAGTCCTTTGCACAAATGCCACAAACTCTTCACATTTCAAAGCCATACATTAGGTAGCTCAGTCATACTTTCTTGACTCATGTCAATGAGAGAAGTGTACACAGTAGCTGCGAGATTGAGACTCTTTGGCAAGATGAATGTCCTCATTTCCTCTGGTCTTGGCTGTGTCCTTGTATCCAAGATTGTCTGGAGTGGATTATGCAACGGTGGAAAATACCAGGGTCCGAAAATCACGTGCTCTAAAGTGAATAATGGTGTGCTCCAAATTGGCTAATTGTGCACCAATTCAGGTACGTACTTGAGCTCAAATCAACTACTGCTGCACCAATTTGAGTAGTTCTGCTTCAAATTGACTAATTTTGCTTCAAATCAGCTACCTGCGCCTCAATTGGCTACTTGTGGTCCACACCAGCAGCTTGAGCTCCATCCAACCCAAACACTTGTTGTCGACGCCACAGATTGCGGAGGCTTCATGCGCTCAGTAATGAAAATGCACAGGTCTCCACTCCGAAGAGCGTGACTCTTCACCTTTTACGGGAGGGTTTTTGGCGAAATTGGCCAAAATTTTATGAGGACTCCTGCCTCCCCCCCTAAAAAAAGGAAATCTGGGGGGGGGGGCTTCTCTGGACCTCTCTGGCTTGATTCACTGTGTTTTGTGGAGGTAAAAAAAAAACAAAGTAGTGATGGAATCAACACTCCAACTTTTCAAGCTTGCACCTAATTGCCCGAAGTCTTCGAGCTTCGACCCTGGCTCGATTCTATCACTAAAACAAAGACAGAGAAGGAGAAATGGACGAAAATGGATTAACCCGAACCACGGGGGTTTGGCGTTCTAGTGCGCCCGTGGGGGTCCTGCGTGGGTGGAACCCCCCCAGAATTTTGGGGGCCTGGGAGGCAGCCCCCCCCCCCACAAAATTTTGTCCAACTTCCCCCACACCCTCAAAAAACACCCAAAAAAGGTAAAAAAAAATCACTCTCTCCAGTGCGGAACGTTCTATGAGTGAGCATTTTGAGCACTCCACCATCAAAATGAGCAGCCCAAAAGCAAAACTCATTTACCTTATGTTCTGTCTCTTTGTCTCAATGACTGATTTGAGGCGCACATTCCACATGAGAAGCAGCCACCGCAGCTCACGCAGCCCATTTACCCTTGGGAAAATTACTTACGTCAAGGACTCAGTTTTAGCAACCCTGGCTTTGCGAGACAGTACTTAGCAATGAGAAATGTGAAGCACATCTGAGGGACCTGAATCTTCTTAGGGTTCGGAAGGGAATGATCAATTTTCTTACACCCTGTACTTCACAATGTCATTGCCAGGTGAGGAGCCCTGTGAGTCTTCGAATTTTCCACCTGTGTACTGCAATTGGAAGAAGTGTTAATTCACCTCTCGGCACCTCTCAACATATCTGCGAAAATTCCGCAAACACCGCAATTTTCTCTCGTAAGAAGCGGGAGATTTTACGATTTGCCATCAACCTTTTCCCGCCTAATTAGATTCGTTCTAGGAAGATAACAGGTAAAACATTATGACACGCACACGGGCGAACGGGGCTCTCCATAGCGAAGAAGGCCTTGGCCTCCTCACTTTTCCTTCTAAGTGGTAGTTTTTGAGAAGAAACTCCTCGTCGTGCTATATGGCTATGGTCGACATCAACAGATGGGATCACCAGTAGGTGAGTGAGACCGCAGGCAAAACAATTCTTATGTGAGCCCGACCGTGCGTGCGTCAGTGACGCAGCAAAAACGACAAAAAGAAGAGAAGCAAACAATCCTTTCTCTGCTCTCCTCGGTCAAGTGCAATACCAAGGCCCGGAAAGGTCAATCTTTTCGCACTCTTCTGCCAGTTCCACGCATTTTCGCATAACAATGTGCGAGAATGATAAGTCAGCAGTAGTAGCAGGAGCCACCAACTGGTTGGTCATGCATGAATGATGCAGATTGAGGTCACAGCTCCTCTTTTGTGTCTGCGTGAGTGCGTGCGTGTCTCTTGCTCCAGACAAAGAAAAGAACGAAGTGAAACCGAGCATGAATTGAAATGGACAATGATGGAATAACAGAGCGTGAGCAAAACGTACGTGTGTACCTACAGGGTGGGGAGAGCGAAATGGCAACTCTTCCCTCCAAGCCCCCTCACAGCCTTGAAGCAAGCTGTGGCAGCTGTGTTATATGCTTCATAAATGATTGTCTCAGCACCAGGCGCAGGTAAACAATCGCCGCAATTCAAGATGTCAGTGCATCATTAACCGAGCCCAAGTTTTTCCACTGGCAAAATCATGACAACATATGGGATCCCAAAGTCAACGTACTGAGTCGTGCGCCAGGTAAATATGTTGTTTCACTACAATGGCTTCCCTGTTTCAATGCCGCTCAATGAAACGACTCTTCGAAATCCATTGTGATATGAGTAAGGGCAAAGTTGTCATTTTATTTTCCACACCCTGTGGATAAAGGACTTTCAAAGGTGCTGCAATGACCCTCATGCATGAATAATTAAGCCTGCGAACGCGTTGATGGCAAAACTGGAAACGAATCGTGCACACTACTAAAAGCCTGAAGAAATAAAGTCGTAGCTTTTGGGCATGCAGACCTGCACTCAACACCTGCATTACCTTTATTGGGGCCAGTTAAGTTTAGAGGCTTTTCGTGATCTTCCCCTTTTTTCTCTCTCTTTCTTACCTCGGTACCAGAGCGAAATCACGAGCAACACGTAAACCACGAGGCAGGCACTAAACCAACACCGGACCCATTGTGGGAGCTGCCCCCAAAAAAGCCCGGCGGAAGGATGCATGTCTGAAGGCTGAGAGCGTCGGAGATAAGTTCAAGGGTTTAGCCCGGTGAAGACAGACATTTTTCTGGAAGAGGGAACCAACGGACGGACGCCGCTGTAATTTGCATGTTCCGAGGTCGCTGCTCAGCCTTCTTGTGCTGACAGTGGAAGGCCACGGACAAAGGGGATGTTGGCGAATCGTTGTACCACAAGTGCCTGGCCCAACACTGACAACAAACAAGGACGATCATGACGGAGCCTTCTGGTACTTGCAGAGCTCAAACATGAGGGGAGGGGGGGCGGGTGAAGGATGCATAATTGACTGATGGAGGCATAATGATGATGCACGCTGATTTAACGCAATTTTCCTTGGTGCCAGAGATAGAAATCAGACGGAGGCCAAAGGATGTCGATAGTTTTGGCGTGTGTGGCAATCTGCGAGGGAAGCCCAAATTTGACGCCAGGTACGACGTAACAAAAGATGGATTATTCCTCTGGATGGAAAAAGCTTTGTACCATGTAAAACAAAGACGGGATGGATTCTTAAAAATCTAATTTGCAATGATGAGATTGCAAAAGCTTGGCTCTTTTGACACCTTGCGAAGAAAGGAGAAGATTCTGTAGGCTTTATGTAACTACCGTGCTGTGTGTGTGCGTGCGTGCATCTGTCGTCGTGCTTGTGACTGCTAAATGAAATGATGAACGTGAGAAACCATCGTCGTCTGGCACGTTCATGGGCCAATCTCAAGGTCTGGATGAACATCAGGGTTACCCACCTTTTTTTTGTTCCACGCCACCATTGGCACTTCCCTCAACAGCGATTGATGGAAGATTAAGCAAGTGAAACTGTCCAATGAAGTTAAAAGGATACGTTTTTTTCTCTCTAATTGTCTGCTGCCAGCTCATCTCTCTCGCCCTCTTTATGGCAGGTAAAAATGGCAAATCTGGTCCATCCCCCCCTAATACCTATGAAGAAGATACAGCGTGCAACAAAATTAATCTCCCCTCCCCCCGAATCAAATGCTCATATGTGATCCTCATTGGCTCCGCTTCTGTCTCTCAGGGTCAGGGTTGCCAAGATGTGTGAAGCACCGACTCCAGAGTGACGCAACAACCTATCGGAGAGGAATCAACAAAGTGAAAGAGATCCCGTCTGCTTTGTCAAAGACGTCAGGGGCGCTTGATTCTCTTTTGCTCCACCCTGTAGACGGAGGCGTGGGCGCTGCCAGCATTCCATTGGGAAATGCCGACCGTCGGCCCGACCACCCGCCCACTGCAAAAAGCGAGAAGAGGAAGAATCGTGCTTGCAGCAACGGGATCTTTTCTTTCTCTCTGCGCGTGCTCAAGTCAGAGATGCCAAATTTGCAAGATGAAGAGGAGTTAGAGGCTGGGTCGTTCGGTACCGTACATCTTGGCTTTGCGGACGCACGTGATGGGGAGGGAGGGGGAGAAAACAGTCCCAAACACAGACAAAAAAAGAGGCTCAATTCAAATCACTGCAAAGTCGTGATACGCCCAAGTGATTTCTGGCAGACAATTCTTCTTGACATTGACAGTGAACGGGGCCAAATATGACTGTGTTTATGTGTAATACAAAGGGGTCGTGTTAGCGTGTTCCCCTCGTCCGTGAATAAGTGAGAGACGCGAAGACGGAAGGATTTGCACGCATCGTGCCAATTTTTGTTCGTCTCAAAGCCTTTTGTGTTCTGTTCAAGATCCCAATCTTGGGTCAAAGTGTTTCACGGAGCGTTTTCTCCCGGCACCTTGAATAGAATGCTCCTTTCACCTGTTGGTTGCACCCTGAAAACTTTCAAGGTCGCTGTGTACACAGTGCATGAGCGGGATATTTGCATAATGAGACCCACCATCCCTAAAATAAGGTTTGCCGTTGACCCTAGGACTGGCTTTGGCCCACTAAACCTACACGTTATGCGCTCTTTACTCGGTCCGTATCCTCCAAAAAACAAGTTTCATCCCATTATCCCTAAAATAAGGTCTGTCAGAAACCCTAAGACTGTCTTGAGCCGTACTAGCCCAACACGTTATAATACACTTTTCTCTGTCCGCAGCTGCAAAAACAATTTTCAGTCAACTATCCCAACATTAAGATTTGCCAAGTATCTGAAGAAAGACTTTTGGCCTTGCACCTAATGCGTAGACAAGGCCAACAAAGGGAAGAGTTTCACAAACCTTGTGCTCCGTTGGTCTAGTGTATTTTCTTCATCCCACTAAGCGTAATTTCGCAGCCTCAGTGTTTCCGCCGATGTGAAATAATACGTGCATCACACCACCCTTTAACTCAAAAACAAGGAGGGAGACTTAACTGACTTGAACAATGTGTAGTAACACAAACTCACTGTTTATCCAATCGTTTTAAACTGTCTTCTGCTGTTACTGTTGTGCCTAAGCAAGACGAGGAGAGTTTCTAACGTTAGTTAGATTTGGTCTAAATTAGTTACGTTTACGTCAGGTGACGTCAGCCGTGTTATGCTAGCTTACATGTTTTGTTTGCTTCTCAGCTTCTCCTTCGTCTCCGTCCTTGAAAGCACCAATGAACCGATCTTTTTTTTAGGGCCGGTGGTCCGAACCCGAATAAGTAATAGCAACAATACGTAGACTGCATGCATAATTATATCGGATGATCGTGACGTGTTCATTTTGAGCTGGAACTAATGTACACACAAGACTTGGTCGTTAACCTACTTATGGACTATCTCTGAAGGTCTACAACAGTAGTTCATATATCGAGAAATTCTTCAATGATGCGCAGTGAAGTGTAGCTAACATAGGACGATCAAGGCTTGTGTCGAGCTGGTGAAATAATTTCCCTCCCTAGAGCTTTTTCCCAGCTCCAGAAGCTTGGAAGTTACGGGATAATCATTATTTTACTAGTGGGACAGGAAGGCGTCTCAGTTCGTCACCTTTAGAGTGATAGATAGACCTCGGAAAACCTAAAAATAAGTTAAGGACCTGAGGCAAAATTTGATAATAGGAAACCAATAAAAGTTGGGGAAAAAATCAAGAAAAAAGGGTGACAAGCAATTAAACTTAGAGGAATTCTAAAGAAGGAATGGTAATACGAGCATTGCGATGGGAGAGAAAGAAAAAGCAGGAAAAGTCCCTAAGAATCATCTTCGCCACCTAAAAGTCTTCACCTAAAATCCCGAGGGGCAGTGGCAAAAAGCTTCCTCAATCATCGTGAAGATTCTGAGGTCTTTATTTGCTAATGCTGCACAGAGCCAGAGTCTTTTTCAAACAGTTTGTCATTGTAGACAGAGTCGAATCACCTAAAATTCCGGCCTGTCGAAACAGAATACAGTGTGAGCCAGAAGCGGCTAATGGCCGCTTGTAGGCAAGTGCAGGAAGATGAATGCTGCAACAACGCCATGCACTATTTTTGCGGTTCAATCGCCAGATCCTCAGAGCAGAGTAAAAATACTTTTTTTGTCAGAAGTGAAGTAAATAAATTCAATTACAAAGGCCTCAAGCTTTCCAATGGTGCAAAGACGGTCTGTGTGGCTGCATTATTGAGGAAGTTGCGCTATCTCATGTCAGGCCGAGTACACAAGCACAACAGAGACAAAAACCGCCGCTGCTAGCTTAAATATACGATTTTGCCCCAAGTGAAGTAAATAACCTACCATGACTGAGGTCTCCAGCTCGCGAACTGTGCAGTGGCAGCATTAAAAGCAACTTCAGTTTTGTCATTTTTCGCTCATAGTTCTGTTACTCTTTTTAGAGTGACATTATTTGTGTGTCGTTCTGCACAGATATTCTGTCATGTCTGAGGAAGAATTTCTCCTTAACAGTCTCAGTCTCAAGTTTTCAATGCCCGAGTATCGTTTTTCTCTGACCGTCCGAATGATCCAGTCGTCTCTATAGATGATGCAGTCGATGTCTCTTGAGACTTAAAGGTGAATCACCTTTGCTTCCTGCCTCCACTCATCAGATGTGTGGACGGAACAGGGTGAGAAAAAGAACTTGTCATTCTTCCTCTGTCCTTGCTCTTTTTTTGCAGACAGAAATTTCGCGGAAAACTCGTCACGGTTGCTGCAGACATACAGCAGTCATTTACTGGGCTGGGACAGAATTTTTTTTTTTTTTTCAAGCACGCATCTCTGCTACACGTGCTTGAGTAGGAAGGGATGGCTCTCAGTAGGCCCACAAAGGCCTGGAAAAGATTTGTAAACCATACAACTCTTTTTTTTTCTAAGCACTGCCAAACTGGCCACGTGTTTCAAACGAACAGGGTTGACACGGAGCAAATGAAAGAAAAGACTTTTTGCTTCCTTGTTCTTCTTCCCACTCTTTTTTTTAATATATAGAAAGAGAGACAGAGCTTCATGAGGTCTCAATTCATTCGCGAATGTGCGTGTGTGCCTATAATAACGCATCGACTGCAAAGTCTACGCATGACTGAGAGAGTAATGCCTGGACTCATATCAGGAAAAGTTGACGTCCTGAGTAGTTACACAGATGAATGATCGAGCGAGCGCCGGTCCCAAACAAGCTTGCTGTGTCTAACATCTTCTCTGACTGTCCCCATCACCAAACCTTGAGATATTAGGTGAAAAAATTCAGTCATTTAAGGGACGAAAAGTGCATTTTAGGGATTTATTTCTCGCTGACTCATCTCTCATTGAAATTCCATCATCATCTTTTTTCAAAAAATCCTCGCGATATTGTACTTTTTTTCTTGATTTTCCATGTTTACTCTGTTGCTGTTATTGAGTGTTTGGTCCCGGTGAGGTTTACATTTTATTTCTTAGGTTGTCAGTGTCACCCAAATTTCTCTCCTCATGTCGTCACACTTTGCTTCCGCGCGTGTAGTGTATGTTCAGTTTTGATATAGAGGCTGTGGAATAAATTGTTGTTTGTAGTCAAATCTCGCATACATGAATCTCACACACATGATAAGTTTCGTATTTATCATAGTTTAGCCGCTGACAATTTTGTTGAGTTAAGGTCCTGCTTATGTGATGAGATGTATTGGGGCGAATTATGATGTGAGCTCTTTTGGTGACTCTGTTCAAGAAGCCTGCTTCTTTTGGCCCATTCTAACAGGAACAACTTCTTTTGGGGGCATAAGAAAGCTCGAAAGAATTAGAAAATGTGTTTAAAAATTTGAAAATTCGAAGATAGATTTCTTTAGAGATTATGAAGGATTTATGCACATGCCCAATGCGGCCTAATCATCACATTTCTCTTCGTGATGGCCAAAAATCAATGTCTCACACTTCAATGATAAGTCCAGCATGTACATGATAGATACGCTTGCTGCTGAATGAACATTATCGTATGTGAGATATGATTCCAATGGCAACTTTGGCTACTTTTTCTGAGCGTCTCAGGATGAACTTTGCTAGAGAGGAGAAGGAAAGTAGGAGGCTGAGAAAGTCGAAAGTTTTGCACACAACAAGCTACATTTGCTTCATGGCCACGCAGCAACAACCTTCGCCAACAGATCCACCCTTGTCACACTTGGTCATGCTGGACCAGGGCTGGTCTGCAGGGGGTGACCACAATGTACGAGGGTAACAAAATTAATTACCCCTTCACCCAAGAATCACGTCCCATATGTACTTCTCATTAGCTTTGCCACAGTCAGAGTTGCACAGATGTGTGTGTGTGTGGGGGGGGGGGGACTTTTGGGTATAAATGCTGAAAAAAAAGCAGAAGCAAAAAAGTAAGAAGCGGGGTAAAGTTGTGGCAAATTGCAATCAGTGGCAAAATGTGGCAAATGCAATCATTCCCGTGCAGTCTCGACATGAAAGTGCTTTTTCTTTCCTGTGAAAAACCTGGCAACTGACTTGTCCCTGGCTGCGGCCATGAACACATCTTTGATGCTGACGCGTCGGATGCACCTTGGCCGATGCATTATTGCACGCAATTATTCACAACAACCGCAGGATTTCGTTAATCATCCTGTTCCTTCCTTTGGCCTCCAATGTGGCAACTTTTATTTATTGTTGCCTCCTTCCTGTTGACGCTTCTTTTCCGAGTTGCAGATGAATTCACTGCTGAATTTCACATGCGAATGAGATATTGAGAGTCTTTGGTGAGAACTTTTGGCAAATGGACGGATTCCTTTGCCAGGAAGCAACAGAAACAGAGGTGGGAAGACACCTCAATGAGACGAGCAAGTTAGCTTGTTATTTAACGCAGGCATTTTAGGCTTGTACTTTAAAAAATAGTTTTGTTTCAACATTTTGGCCTCCCTGGGCCAATCATCCATGTTTTCTTTTTGCCGGCACCTGGTCACTTCTTTGACAGTTCACGCACATATATCTGCCAAACTGTAATAGCAAAGTTGTCAAAAAAAGTTAGGCCGACACCTGAGATGGCAATGATCAGACAATACTTTGGTTGATGAAACAAACACATGACAGGATAAAGATTAACCACCAAAATATTGCCAAAAGCGTTCACCCATGAAAGGCATTTCCAGCTTAGAAGTCGCTTCAAAGTGAAATCTGTGCGGAAAGGTCACCTACATAGAGACATTTTGACTTTTTTTGCCCACCTAGGAAAAATATACTTTGACCAGAAATCGTACCTAAAATCCCGCCCTCCTCTCATTACACAGACGCAAAAATAAAACTGGCTCCGTCCGTCCTCGGGTGAAAAAGAGGTGAAAAAAGTCTTTTTAATGTTAGCATCTGTCTCACAAATGCAGCAACATAAGCAAAACCTTCCTCCCGTTATGGTGTGTCAAGCACAGCTTTCTTGGGGGGTTGAGCAAGCAACCGCTACAAAAATTTATGCACCCCTTTTTTCCTGAGAGCTTTGTCCTAACACCCAAGTGGTGGAGGAAAGTCCTAAGTGAAAGAAAAGGGTAGCTGGAGGGGGGGGGGAGGGG